>FSUR01000405.1_pt1 | contig 43434 bp, 31 predicted proteins | sample 1637491 | NCBI WGS metagenome assembly FSUR01 (sample SAMEA3914816, study PRJEB12502) | metagenome | biome: forest; material: soil | place: USA | collected 2011-09-16 | depth 0.3 m
ACGGCCTTCTACACGCGCCGCAACCTGGAAGACGCGACCAACGACCTGCTATACGTCGACACGACGGGCGGCCAGAAGACCAGCGCCACCGGCACTTTTCCGTCATCGACCGCCGCCGGCACCGCCGCCGCGCACCTGACCAATCTTGGCCAGATCTACTTCATCAAAGAGCCCAACGGCACCAACGCCTATATCAACAAATTCGACTACAGCAACGCTGCCATCACCGACTCGCGGCGTTCCGAGCCGGCGGTGCAGGAGACGTGGTCGGTCAATCCCAGCGTCGACTTCAAGACCGAAGCCTGGCGTCTGTCGACCACGGCGACGGTTTCGCGCGCCAGCTCGCTGGCCAACCAGATCGAAATCGACATCGTCGAGAACAACTACTCCGTCGCCAACGGCAATAATAACGGCGTCAACGGCAGCCTGTATACCGGCGGTTCCGACCTGCAGGACTTCGCCATCACGCTGAACACGCCGACGACCAGCCACGTCAACCCTGGCCCCTACACCCAGTCGACCTCGGCGACGCAATTGACCAACCCGCAGAACAGCCGTTTCGGCCTGACCGGCACCAACGGCCGAGCCCTTAATACGCTCAACGCCGTCCAGGCCGATGCCGAACGCTATTTCAAGGACGGGTTTTTCCTGTCGAGCGTGCAGTTCGGGGCGCGTTACGAACAAGCCAAGTACAGCTCGTCGGGTTCGCGCAACACGGCGCAAGGCACGATCGGCGCCAATGTGAACCCATCGCTGTCGTCGACCGACCGCTTCGTCGGCGACTTCTTCGGCAATACGGCTTCAGGCTATACCAAAAACTGGGTCGCCGCCGATATCCAGAAGACGCTGTCGTCACACACCCCGGTCACCTGGACACTCGATCCGGCCCACGGCGTATTCCTGACGCCTTACGGCCTGGTCAACAACAGCGCCGACACCAATTTCAGCCTGAACAACTTCTCGAACGCCAACGACATCTCGGCTGCCTACGTCCTGGCCAAGTTCAGGACCGAGATCCTGGGCATCGGCGTCCGCGGTTCGGCCGGCCTGCGTTATGAGGATACCGAGAACACCATCGGCTCGCTTGACCAGAACCCCGACAAGACCTTCAGCCTGCATAGCTACAAGCAGCATTACGACAACACCCTGCCGTCGCTCATCGTCGTCGCCGACCTGACGGACAAGCTGATCCTGCGTTTCGCCGGCTATTCGACCTATGTCCGGCCGCAACCGCGTGACATTACGCCGACGACGCAGGTGACGGCGCCGACGGCCAACGTCGCCAACCCGACCTTCAACGTCACGGTCGGCAGCACGTCGCTGAAGCCCTATACGGCCGACTCGCTTGACATGTCGCTGGAATGGTACAACCGACCCGGCGGCCTGTTCGCCATCGACGTCTTCCAGAAGAAGGTCGACGGTTATATCGGCAGCATCACCGACCTGAACGTGCTGTGCCCGTCCAACGGCCTGATCCACGGCCAGGATTTTGGCCTCGGTCACCTGACCGTCACCGGCGGCAAGTGCGTGAGCGACGTCCAGGTCAATACCGCTCCTGCCAACCAGCCGGCCGTCTACGCCAATGCGGTCGTCAATATCAACGGCAAGACCAACCTGTCGCCGCTGACCGTCAAGGGCGTCGAACTGGTGGCCCAGCAGAATCTCGACTTCCTGCCCGGCTTCTGGAAGAATTTCGGCGGCTCGTTCAACTACGCCTATACGACGATCGAGGGCAAGGACCAGTCGGGCAATGCCCTGACCCTGCCGGGCGTGTCGAAGAACAACATCAACCTGATCGGCTATTACGAGACGAAAAAGTTCGGCGTCCGCCTGGTCTACAACTGGCGCGACAAGTACGACCTGGCGGCCGGCAACACCTTCGTCGGCGCTGCCCGCACGGTCAAGGCGCGCAGCCAGCTCGATTTCTCAGCCTCGTATAACGTCAACAAGGCGATCTCGGTGTCGGTCGACGGCTTCAACCTGACTGACGCCACTCGCGCCGAATACGAGAACGACCCGATGAAGCCGCGCCGCCTCGACTACGACGGCCGGACCTATCAGGTCACGCTTCGCGCGAGTTTTTAGAGCGCGATGACTTAAGTGGGATCATCATCCCACTCCAAGTTTTTGTTTTGTCGCGATGTTATGCGGAAAACCGCTGACACTTTCCGCACATCGCTCCGGTTACTCCCCCAGCCTGCCGGAGACCTCCAAAAGGTCTCCGGCGCTTTTTTTGGGAACCCTGCCCCCAATGCGCTTTTCTGCTCTGATTTCGCTTGCCGTTCTCGCCTTCGCCCAGCCGGTTGCCGCCGCGCCGCGCTGCGACGGCGTCAATGGCTATTCCGCCGCGTTCGAAGGCCGGCAAACCTTCCTGTGGCGTCCCGAGGCCTTGGCGCTCGCCAAATCCAGGATCGCCCAAGACCCGAATGCGATGCCGGCCTATGCGACGCTGCTGGCCGATGCCGACGCCGCCCTGACGCGGGGGCCGTGGAGCGTCACCGACAAGACGACAACCCCACCGTCGGGCGACAAACACGATTACATGTCGATCGCGCCCTATTTCTGGCCGGATCCGGCGAAGCCCGATAGCCTGCCCTATATCAACCGCGATGGCCAGGTAAATCCGCAGCGCGCCACCGAGGCGTTTGACCGCACGCGCCTCGGCGACATGGCCAATGCCGTACAGGCCCTGAGTCTCGCCTACTATTTTACCGGCGACCAAAAGTACGCCCGGCGCGCCAGCCTGATTCTCAAGACCTGGTTCATCGATCCGAAGACGCGCATGAACCCCAATCTCGATTTCGCCCAGGGCGTGCCCGGCACGGTCTCCGGCCGGTCGTTCGGCATTATCGATTCGGCCGAGCTCCTGCCCGTCGTCGAAGCTGTAGGCCTGCTGCAGCCGTCGCACACCCTGTCGGCCGGCGATATGACGGCCTTGCGCAGATGGTTCGGCGATCTCACCACCTGGATGACCGACAGCGAGAACGGCAAGACCGAGCGCGCCGCCGGCAACAACCACGCCATCTGGTACGACCTGCAGCTTTCGGAATTCGCCCTGTTTGCCGGCAAGGCAGATCTTGCGCATTCCGTTATTTCGGCCTTCGCCGAAGCGCGCATCAAGCCGCAATTTTCTGCCGACGGCAGTCTGCCGAAGGAACTCGCCCGCACCCGCTCCTTCCACTATTCGGCGTGGACGATGCAGGCCGCCTACGATGTCGCGGCCCTGGGCGAATGCGTCGGCGTCGACCTGTGGTCGTGGCAGGACGGCGACGGCAAGGGACTGAAGGCGTCAACCCGGTTTCTTGCCGCCTATGCCGGCCGCGAGACAGACTGGGGATGGCAAGAGATCGCCATGAACACGCAGGATCTCTATGACGCGCTGATGCGCGCGGCGTGGGGTTTCCGCGACCCGGGACTGGTGCCTCCGTCAGCCCTTGAAGCGGCGTCAAAGAGCAGCGCCCGCACCACCCTGATATTTCCAGCGCAATACTAGACCGCGCTTTTGCGGCAACAGCCGACAAAACGCGATTGTCCGGCGATTGACAACGCAATCAAAGACTCGTAGTGAATTGGAAGCGCTACCAATTAGAGCAGGTGACATGATTCCCGAGTCGCTTGTCCAATCTGCGGCGCCGACACGTAAGAAAAACACAGGGAGCATAGGCGAATTGCCGTCGGAAATCCATCACGATCCTTTCCGGGTCGCGGGGATCCGCTGGATATTTCAAATATATCTCTCTGAATAATAACAATAATTGTCCTGGAATATTAAGACAACATACTGCGCACGGGCATTCAGGGACACCACCGATGCCTTTCGCATAACACGGTCTCATTGGGAGGGCCTTATGGCATTTCGAAGTGGTAAAATAACTCTGCGGTCCGCATTCTTGTGCGGCGCTTCCATAGTCGCGCTCAGCGCCACCGCCATGGTCGCCGACGCACAAACGGCGAAGACCGACACCGACGTCGTCGTCGTCACCGGCATTCGCGGTTCCTTGCAAAAGTCGATGAACCTGAAGCGCAAGGCGGACGGCGTCGTCGACTCGATCAACGCCGAAGACCTCGGCAAGTATCCGGACACCAACCTGGCGGAATCGGTGCAGCGCATCCCCGGCGTCTCGATCAGCCGCGTCAACGGCCAGGGCGAGAAGGTCACGGTCCGCGGCTTCGGTCCGCAATACAACCTGGTGACGCTCAACGGCCGCACCATGCCGACCGCCAGCGTCGAAGCCGTCGGCGGCGACGCCTCGGGCGATGGCGTGACCGGCAAGGACCGTTCGTTCGACTTCTCGCAAATCGCCTCGGACGGCATCAGCGGCTTTGACGTCTACAAGACCGGCCGCGCCAGTGTCAGCTCGGGCGGCATCGGCGCCACGTTGAACGTCCGCACCCTGCGTCCGCTCGACATGAAGCCCGGCTCCAGCGGCAGCGTCGCCATAAAGGGCCTGTACAACGGCGATCTGAAGTACAGCAACAAGACGACCGGCGAAATTTCGGGCGTCTACAACTTCATCAATGACGATCGCACTGTCGGCGTGTCGATCTTCGGTTCGCACAACGAAAAGAACATCGCCGCCCGCGAAGAAAGCGTCAACGGCTGGAACCGCGACACCGGCGCCCAGTTCCTCAATCCGTCGAACGGCCGCGTTACAGCCGGTACGCAGATCACCAATCCCCCTGCGGCGACCGACTATGTCATGTTCCCGAACGACAACCGCACCAGCTACGCGGAAACCAACTACAAGCGCGACAACGTTTCGGCCGTCATGCAATGGCGTCCCAGCGAAAGCCTGACCTTCACGCTCGACGGCCTGTACGCCGACACCAAGGAAAGCGAAGCGCGTTCGGACCAGTCGAACTGGTTCAACCGTCCGTTCAACCAGGTGATCTTCGACGGCGCCAAACCCAACTCGACCTCGGTGTTCCTGCAGGAGAACATCAACGGCACGAAGGATATGAGCTTCGAAAACCAGCAGCGCGGCGTCGAGAACAAGCTCAGCGACATCGGTTTCAATGCCAAATGGCATCCGAACGACCAGCTGACCCTGACCTTCGACGCGCACTCGGCCAAGAGCGAGTCGCTGCCGGGCAACGCCAACGGCACGACCTCTACGACCGCCGGCATGGCCGCCAAGGTCATCGCGGCGCACGCGCTTGACTTCCGTTCGGGCTATCCGGTTCAGACCTACACACTGAACGACGCGATTTCGGGCGACAACAACGGCAAGCTCGATGTCGGCGATCTCGGCACCCAGCCCGCCCGGACCTTCAAAGCCAGTCAGACCGACAAGCTCGACGAAGCGCGCTTCGACGGCACCTACGCGGTCGACGACCAGAGCCACTTCGACTTCGGTCTCGGCTGGCGCCGCTCGCTGTTGACGGAAGCCGATTCCAGCACCGTCGATACCCTCGGCGACTGGGGCGTCGGCCATCCGGGCGACGTCAACAAATACGCCGCCGGCCTCGCTCAGCAATATTGCCTGTCATGCCTGTTCAAGGACATTCCGGCCGGGCAGACGGACATCGCCTTCCGCGGCAACGCCATCGACATCTACAACGCGATGGTCAAGGCCTATGCCAACCCGGCCAACACGGACCTGGGCGGCGTCAAAACCGTGCAGAACCAGGGCGACAATTTCAACCAGGTGCAGGAAGACATCACATCGGCCTACGTTTCGTTCGCCATGAAGCCCACCTTCCTCGGTCATGAAGCCAAGCTGCTGACCGGTCTCCGCTTCGAACGCACCGACGTCAAGGTCGTAGCGCGCCAGATCCTGCCGACGGCCATCGTCTGGACGGCGAACAACGACTTCCAGGGCCAGCCTGGCGCCACGCCGCAGGTCATCGGGGCGACGTCGAGCTATTCGAACCTGTTGCCCAGCCTCGATTTCGAAGTCAATGTCACCGACGACATGGCCGCCCGTATCTCGTACAGCAAGACGATCGCGCGTCCGGGCTTCGGCGACATGTTCATGACGACCAGCGTCGGCGGTCCCGGCCGTCCCACCTATTTCGGCGTCAACCCGTCGGCTGGACAGGGCAACCCTGCGCTCAAGCCGCTCGAGTCGAACAATGTCGATGTGTCGTGGGAATGGTATTACAAGAAGGATAGCTACGTCTCGATCGGCTACTATGCCAAGGACGTCAGCAACTTCGTCGGCTCCGGCGTCGTCACGCAGAACCTGTTTGGCCTGCGCGACCCGACCGCGGGCGCCAGCGGCTCACGCTCGGGCAAGGCAATCACCGCCCTTACCGGTATCGGCCAGGGCCTGACCGACGACACCCTTTTCACCATGGTCGCCCTGATCGACAAGAACGCCGGCAATGTCTCCGCCGCCACGTCGGAATATCAAAGCCACCTGGTGGGCGGTCAGCTGACCCAGGCCTATATCGACCAGGTCAACGGCCTGTACGACGTCACGGCAGACGCCAATGATCCTTTGTTCAACTTCGACGTCAATACGCCGGTCAACAGCAAGCAGGCCAAGATCCACGGCTGGGAACTGCAAGGCCAGCACTTCTTCGGTGACAGTGGCTTCGGCATCGCGGCCAGCTACACCACGGTCGACGGCGATGTGAAGTTCGATGAAGGCGCGTCCTCCGCAATCGACCAGTTTGCGGTTCTCGGCCTGTCGAACACCTACAACATCACCGCGATCTACGACAAGGGCGCCTGGTCCGGCCGTCTCGCCTACAACTGGCGCGACAAATACCTGAAGTCGACCAACCGTGATGGCGCTGCCCGCAACCCAACCTTCGTGGCGCCGTTCGGACAGCTGGACGCGGTTATCAACTACCAGCTGACCCCGACACTTCAGATCACCTTCGAAGGCCTGAACCTCAACCACGAGACCTACAAGGAATACGCCCGGGCGACGAACGAGATCTACTTCGCCCAGGAACTGGACACACGCTACCAACTGGGCGTGCGTTACAAGTTCTGATAGCTAAAGTATAATGACGCGTCGTGAGGGTCGCGGGCAACCGCCTGCGGCCCTTACTCCGTACAGGAGCCACCCCATGAACAGGATCGTCGTCCTGAACAATGTCGATCACCACGACCTGCGCCTGCACCGTATGCATGGCGCCGCCAATGGTGAAACCATCAATCAGGTCCGCGTCTTCCCGTCGGAATTCCGCGACCTGCAACGCGATTATCCGATCTTCTTCCGCCGCGACGACGACGGCAGCTATCAGTCGGTCGCCATCCTCGGGCTGGATAGCGACGAGAACCTCTATATCGAGGGTGAAGGCGACGCCGTGCGCTGGACGGCGCGCGTCATACCGGCCATCCTGCAACGCGGCCCGTTCTCGATCGGTCTCGGCAACCAAAACCACATGATCATGGTCGATCTCGACCACCCCTGGATCGGTCGCGATGCTGGCGAGCCCCTGTTTTTGAGCCACGGCGGCAATGCGCCAGGCCTCGACCGCGCCGCGGCGACGCTGCGCACGCTTCATTCCGGCGTTGCCGTCGAACAAGCCATGTTTGCGGCGTTCGAGGAGGCGGACCTGATCGCCTATCTCGATCTCGACGTCCGCCTCGACGAGGCGACCGCATACAAATTGCCGGAACTTTACACCATTCGTCCGGATGCCCTGCACAGCCTCGACGGCGCAACACTGTCCGCCCTGAACGGCAACGGCTTCCTCGAACTGGCCTTTCACGTCCTGGCGTCGCACGATAATCTCAACCGCCTGATCGAGATCAAGAACCGGCGACGGAACCTGTTATGACAAGCGTGCGCTCCATCGTCATCGTGGGCGGCGGCACGGCCGGCTGGATGACGGCGGGGATTCTCGCCGCGCGTTTCCAGCCACGGCACAGCGGCGGACTGTCGGTTACCCTGGTCGAGTCCGCCAACATTCCTTCGGTCGGCGTCGGCGAGGGCACGTGGCCGAGCATGCGCGATACGTTGCAAGCCATGGGCATTGCCGAGGCCGATGTCCTGACGGCGTGCGATGCGTCGTTCAAGCAGGCGTCGAAATTCAATGACTGGCTACGGCCCGGCCACAGCTATTACCACCCCTTCATGGCCCCGCGCCGCTTCGACGAGCTCAGTCTCGCCGACGACTGGCTGACGGGCGACCGGTCGCAGTCCTTTGCCGACTTCGTCAGTTTCCAGCCGGCGCTCTGCGACCAGGACCGCGCGCCGAAGACCCTGGCGACGCCCGAATACCAGCCGGTCGCCAACTACGCCTATCACCTCGACGCCGCGAAATTCGCCGAACTGCTGAAGCGGCATTGCGTGGAAAAACTCGGCGTTCGCCACGTGGTGGCCGATGTCGAGCGTCCCCTGCCCGACGAGGATGGCTTTCTGGTCGGCTTGCAGCTGGCCGGCGGTGAAACGCTTCCCGGCGATCTGTTCGTCGATTGCAGCGGCCTGAAGGCGCTGCTGGTCGGACAGCATTACGCATCAGGCCTGACGGACGTGCGCGACCAGTTGTTTGTCGACACGGCGCTGGCCGTTCAGGTGCCTTACGACAGTGACGCGCGGCCCATTCGCTCAGCGACGTGGTCGACGGCGCAGGCGGCCGGCTGGATCTGGGATATCGGCCTGCAGTCGCGGCGCGGTACCGGCTATGTCTATGCGAGCGATTTTGCCGGTGAAGACGAGGCGCGCGCCTGCCTGTCGGCCTATATCGGCGATGGCAAGGCCGGGGAAAGCGCTCGCAAGATCGCCATCAATGCCGGATACCGCAGGACGCCGTGGGTGAAGAACTGCGTCGCAATCGGCCTGTCGATGGGCTTCGTCGAACCGCTCGAAGCGTCGTCTATCGTCATGATCGAACTGGCGGCCAAGGCGCTGGCCGAGCGCATGCCGGCGTCGCGCGACGACACGACCGCGCTGGCGCCGCGGTTCAACGCCGACTTCGCCGGCCATTGGACGGCCATCGTCGATTTTTTAAAGCTGCACTATACCTTAAGCCAGCGCAACGAACCGTTCTGGATCGCCAACCGGCAGGCGGAAACGATGTCGGACGGCCTGCGCGGCCTGCTGCAACTTTGGCGGAGCCGCACGCCCAACATCCAGGACTTTTCACACCGCTCCGAAATCTTCCCCGCCGCCAGCTACCAGTACGTGCTCTACGGCATGGATTTCGACAGCGACGTCCCGGCGTGGCGGCGCTTCGGCGGCGACCGCCGGCGGACGGACCTGGCGCGGCAGGAAGTCGAACGCGCCCGTAACTCGGTCGCACAGTTGCCCGGCAACCGTACCCTCCTCAAGGCCCTGCTGGCGAAACATCAACAGCTTGTGGGCGCCTAAATTTGGTCAGGCCACTTCTGGCCTATTGACTTTGCCGGCCATCCGGGCCATAAGAGTTTAGACAGTGGAAGCGCTTCCATGGTCGCGTTTACCCGCTCTGTCTAGAGCGGCGTTCTTCCCACAACTTCCCGATCTTGATGATCAGCCGGTTGCCTTCCCTGGTCACCGGCTCTTTTTTTTGTCCGGCCCATAGTTCCCGAAATCATATGTAAGCTATTGCTATCATTTGCGAACTGACCTCAATATGTGGAAATCTTAGAGGTTGGGAACGGACGTGGGATCGGGGAAGCCTACAATCGATGACGTGGCGGCGCTGGCCGGGGTGGCGCGGGTTACAGTTTCGCGCGTGCTTAACGGTGGCCCAAATGTCAGCGACAAGGTCCGCCAAGCCGTATTGGCCGCGGTCGAAAAGCTGCAATACAAGGTCAATATGCAGGCGCGCTCGCTGGCCGGCGGCCGGAGCCGCGTGCTGGGCCTGATCTATTCGTCCGACGTCGAGAACGAACCGAACTCCTTCTATATTGCCGGCATCGAGCTGGGCGCGCTCAGGGCGTGCGGCCAGGTCGGCTTCCAGCTTGGTACCCACGCCGTCAACCAGCATTCGCTGCGCAAGGCCGACACGGTCATGGAACTGATCCGCTCGCGGCGCTACGACGGCCTGATCCTGACCCCGCCCTTTTCGGACGACACGGACCTGCTGGAAAAGATCAAGGCCGCGCGCTTCCCGGTCGTTGCGCTGTCAGCCGGCCGGCCGGCGCAGCAGATTATTTCCAGCGTCTGCATCGACGACGAGGCCGCCAGCTTCGAGCTAACGCGCTATCTGCTGTCGCTCGGCCACAAAAGCTTTGCCTTCATCAAGGGCCTGGAAGGTCACATCTCGGCCGAGGACCGCTATGCCGGCTTCGTGCGCGCGCTTGAAATGGCGGGCATCGATCCAAAGACGGCGCGCGTCGAACGCGGCGGCTTCACCTTCCGGTCGGGGACCGATATCGCGACGAAGATTCTGAACAGCCCCGATCGCCCGAGCGCACTGGTCTGCGCCAACGACGATATGGCCGTCGGCGCCCTGTTTGCCGCGCACAAGATGGGCTTCAACCTGCCACGCGACCTGTCGGTCGTCGGCTTCGACGACACACCCGTCTCGGAAATCATTTGGCCGCCCCTGACGACGATCCATCAGCCGCTCAAGACCATGGGCGCGCGCGCCGCCGAAATCCTGTTCGACATGGTCGGCGGCGAGCCGTCGCCCGTTCCGGACGGCAGCCTCGTCACCCTAGTGTCGCATCGCCTGGTTATCCGCGAGTCCGCGACGACTCCGGCTGGTTAATTGCCTTTGTAATTCGCCGGCAAGGTGCGCGGAGCCAGGGTCAGCGGCTTCGTGTCCTTGATGTCGCGCGACGAGGCGCCGAGCGAGACGGCATATTTACCGCCCTTGATCACCCAGCCCTTATTGTAGGTGGCAAGCAGGCGCGGATCGACCGTCACGGCGACATGACTGACGGCGCCCGGCTTGAGCGCGATCTTGGCGAAACCGGCCAGGCGCTTCGGCGCTTCCCAACCGGCGAAGTCGCCGTCGGGACCGATATAGACCTGCGGCGTAGCGTGGCCTTCGCGGCCACCGACATTTTTCACGTCGAAGCTGATCGTGACGCGCCCGCCGGCGTTGGAGACCTTGAGGCCGGAATAGGCGAACTGGGTGTAGCTGAGGCCATGGCCGAACGGGAAGAGCGGCTTCAGGCTCTTTTTGTCGAACCACTTGTAGCCAACCGCCGCGCCCTCGTCGTAGGCCACGTCGAACAGGGCTTTCGGGTTGCCGTTGTTGTCGGCCAACGTCGGGTGCGGCAACTGGTCGAGCGAAGCCGGAAAGGTCGCCGGCAGGCGGCCGGAGGCATCGACCTCGCCGAACAGCACGCGGGCGATCGCTTCTCCACCCTCGGTGCCGGGATACCAGGCTTCAAGCACGGCCGGCGTCTTGTCGACCCACGGCATCAGTACCGGCCCGCCGGTCTCCAGGACCACGACCGTCTTCGAATTGGCGGCAGCGACGGCCGCGATGGTGGCGTCCTGGTTGTCGGCTAAGGTGACGGAAAAGTCGATATCTTCGCCGGTCCACTGGTTGGCGAAGACGATGACCATATCGCTTCCGGCAACCAGTTTGGCGGCGCGGACGGGATCCGTGCCGTCGTCATAGGTGATCGTGGCGCCGGGAATACGTTTGGCGATCGCCTGCAACGGCGAGTTCGGATGATAGAGAACGGGCCCGGGGAAACCGGGATCGCCCAGCCCCGGCACGGCATTGCCGCCGACGCTGTGGACCTGGGACGAGCCGCCGCCCGACAGCACGCCGACATCGGCATGGCTGCCGATGATGGCGATGGTCTTGGCCGTCTTGAGCAGCGGCAGGATATTGCCGTCGTTTTTCAACAGCACCATGCCAGCCTCGGCGTCGGCCTGGGTGACGCGAGCATGGGCGGCAAGATCGATCGGCTTGTCGGCGACAGGTGGGGCGTCCATGATTCCGGTGGCGAACAGGCTGCGCAGGATGCGGCGCACCATGTCGTCGAGGCGTGCAGGTGTCACCTCGCCCTTGTCGAGCGCGGCGGCTAGCGGCGCCTTGAAGAAGGGCTGGCTGTCGAACGAATGGCCGGCCGATTCCTGGTCGAGGCCGCTATTGGCAGCCCTGGCTGTCGAGTAGACGGCGCCCCAGTCCGACATGACGTAGCCCTTATAGCCCCAGTCGGTCTTGAGCACGTCGTTAAGCAGCCATTTGTTTTCACAGGCATAGTCGCCGTTGACGCGGTTATAGGCACACATGACCGAGCCGGGACTGCTCTTTTCGATGGCGATCTGGAAGGCCAGCAGGTCGGAGACGCGCGCGGCGTTTTCGTCGATGTTCGAACTGACGAAATGGCGGCCCGTTTCCTGGGCGTTGAGCGCATAGTGCTTGATGGTCGAGACAATATGGTTCGACTGGATGCCGTTGATCTGGGCGGCGACCATGGTGGCGGCCAACAGCGGGTCTTCGCCGGTATATTCGAAGTTACGGCCATTGCGCGGTTCGCGCAGCAGGTTGACGCCGCCCGCCAGCATGACATTGAAACCCGAATCGCGCGCTTCAGAGCCGATCATCGCCCCGCCCTTATAGGCCAGGTCCGCATCCCACGTCGCCGCCGTAGCAATTCCGGACGGCAGCGAGGTGCGCTCGCGCCAATGGTCGGCGTCGTGCTGGGTGGCGACGCCGATGCCGGCGTCAGTCTCATATTGCGCCGGGATGCCAAGGCGCGCGATGCCCGGCACGTAACCGGCCGACGACCAGCGCGATTCGGGCGGGCGGGTATACTTGTCCTTCATGTCGGCGCCGAAATAACCGAAAACCAGGGTCAACTTTTCCTCGCGCGTCATCGCTTTCAGCAAAAGCCCGGCGCGCGCGTCGGGGGCCAAGCTTTTGTTCGTCCACGCGGAATGATCCTGCACAGTCCGGGCTAAAACCGGCAGCGACATGGAAGCGCTTCCAATAACGACCGCTGACAATACAGCCGTTATGGCAAGTTTCGACGATGTAAGCATTGTTGGCATCCCTGCGATTACTTGTCCGACGTCGAAATATAGCTTGCGGATTCCAAAGTCTATTTTCCACAATATAAAACAACGCCGCGCCGATGAATGATTTTATATCGGCATTGCACTGTTTTTTATTTACATCACTTCAGCATAGGTTTGTCAACTCGGCGGCTGCGAACGTTATAGTCGGGGCCGCATCGTGCACCCTGCCCATGGCTTGGTCCGATCGATTGCGTGAAATCCGGCAAAACCAACCGCCCCCTATCGGTTTTTGATGCCGCACTTCGTATGAATTGCTGCGTTCAAAGGGCTTCTCCATGTCTTCCGACCTTCGGCTGGCTTTTATTGTCATTATGCTCGCGGGCGGCATCGCCGCAATCCTGGCCTGCGTCTCGGCTATCCTTCCAGGCTTGCTGCAGCGCTCGGAGACGGTCCGCCTTTGGCTTGGACGGCTTCATCCGCGCCTTGCCCGCTACACCGATGCGATCAAGGGCGAGTGGGCCTTTCTCAGCATCATGATCGTGATCATTGTCGTGGCGGCGTTCGTGTTCTTCAGTATCGCGGAGGATGTCATGGAAGGCGACCCTTCGTTCGCCGTCGACCAGGCCGTCTACGGCCTGATGCGGTCGCTGCGAACGCCGGCCGGCGACAACTGGCTGATTGCGGTCACCGAACTCGGCGATTCGATCGTCGTGATGACGATGGGCGTGATCGTTGCCGCCTGGCTGGTCTATCGGCGAAGCTGGCGCGCCCTGCTTTTCTGGGTCGTGGCGATTGCCGGCGGATCGGTCCTCAATACGGCGATCAAGATTGCGCTCCATCGCACCCGCCCGACCGACCTCTACCATGCCGGCTGGGACGCCTTCTCCTTCCCGAGCGGCCACAGTACGACGAACGCTGTCCTCTACGGCTTTCTGGCCGTGTTGATCGGCCACGACCTGCCGAAACGCCTGCGGCTGCCGGTGGCCTATGCGGCGGCCGTGCTGGTCGCCATGATCGCCTTTTCGCGCCTGTATCTCGGGGCGCACTGGCTGTCCGACGTCGTCGGCGGATTGACCTTCGGATCGATCTGGGTCGGCAGTCTCGCCGTCCTCTATACGCACCGCGCCGCCCGTGACGTCGGCGCGCGTTCCCTTCTCGCCGTTGTCATCGCCGCCCTGGTGCTTGCCGGCGGTTTCCACATAGTCCGCCATCACACCCAGGACCTGACATTCTACGCGATAAGGTCGAGATCCTGATCTGCATCGACGGTCCCGGTTGCGCAAATTCGATCTTGGCGGTGAACGTTTCCGCTTGTCCCCGGCATCCATAGCCAAACCGGCCGCGTCCGGCCGAAGGTCGATGGAGGGACATCATGAAAAAAGCGCAAGGGCTCGGCGTCACGATCGCGGTCGCCGGTATTATGGCTCTCGCCGCCTGCGGCGGCTATGGCGGCGGCGGGTCTTACGGATCGGGCGGCGGTGGCGGCAGCTATTCTTCGTCGATGTCGAGCATGACCGCGTTTTCGGCGGTCGACGTCGTCCGCGACACGGCCGGCGCGGCGCACAGCGATGGCAACCTGGTCAACGGCTGGGGCGTGGCCTTCAACCCCAACGGCTTCGTCTGGGTCGCCGACAACGGCACCAGCAAGTCGACCCTCTATGATGGCAATGGCGTGCCGCAGTCGCTGGTCGTCAGCCTGAATGCCGGACTGGGCGGCGCGGCCGATCCGACAGGTATCGTGTTCAACGGCGGCACCAGCTTCGTCCTCAACGCCGCCGTCGGCGGTACGCTGACCGGCGGCTATACGGGCACTGCTTCAGGAACAGCGCCCTTTATCTTCGCCGGCGAGGGCGGCACGCTCACCGCCTGGGCGCCGGCGGTCGACGGCACCCACGCCTTCGTCGTCTACGACGGCTCGGCGACGCAGACGGTCTACAAGGGGCTGGCCATCGTGGCCGGCACGACCAACCGCCTCTACGCCGCCGACTTCCATAACAGGCGCATCGACGTCTTTAATGGCAGTTTTGCCAAGATCACCGTGGCAGGCGGCTTTAGCGACGGTAGCATCCCCGCCGATTACGGCCCGTTCAACATCCAGGCGATCGGCAGCCAGCTTTACGTCACCTACGCCAAGAAGGACCCCGCCAGTAACGACGAGGTTGCCGGCGCAGGCTTCGGCTATGTCGACATCTTCGACACGGACGGCACCCTGGTGAAGCGGCTGGTCGCCGGCGGCGCGTTGAACGCACCCTGGGGCATTGCCATGGCGCCGGCCAATTTCGGCACGTTCAGCAACGACCTGCTGGTCGGCAATTTCGGCGACGGCAAGATCAATGCTTACGATCCGGCGACCGGTGTGAAGGTCGGCACGCTCAGCAAGTCCGACGGCAGCGCGATCGTCATCGACGGCCTGTGGGGCATCGCCTTCGGCAACAATCTCCAAAACCAGCCGTCCAATACGCTGTTCTACGCCGCCGGTCCGTCGAACGAGAGCCACGGCGCCTACGGCCGGATCGACATGCAGTAGCGGCGCAATGCCAAATCCATAAGGTGGCTTTTTACGTACCAAGGTTACGACGAAAAGCTTCCCACTGCGGCGACGGTCGGCCAACGCCCCCTCACCCCGGCCGGCCGGCGCCGCGTTTCCCGTCCCCCCGGTCTCGTTCTCGGGGGGACGGGCTTTTTTAAGATAATTTGCACATGGAGTGAACTGATTGCGACGCGCAGGGGATATACTGGTCCGGACGGAGAGTGTGATGCTCAAACTGCGCGGCGACGGCGGCAAGAGGCCCGCCGGCGCGGACCCCAATGAAGCGGAACTGGTCGGACGCGTCGTCGGACGGGACCGGCGCGCTTTTGAGGCGCTCTATCGTCTCTACCACCCCCGCCTCACGGCCTTCCTGACGCGCTTCGTCCGCCGGCCCGACCGGGTAGAGGAAGCGCTCAACGACACGCTTATGGTCGTATGGAACCGCGCCGAGCGCTTTACCGGCGAAAGCAAGGTTTCCACCTGGGTCTTCGGCATCGCCTATCGCCAGGGCCTGAAGGCGCTCGGTCGCTTCGACGAGGCCGTCGAGGACCTCGACGCCGAGGCGCGCAAAAGCGAAGACAAGACACCCGAGGAGCATTTGGGACAGCGCCAGACGCGCATCGTCCTCGACCAGGCCATGGCGCGTTTGAGCGCCGACCACAGGGCCGTGGTCGACCTCGCCTACTTCCATGAAATGGGCTATCGTGAAATCGCCGAAATCATGGATTGCCCGGTGGACACAGTGAAGACACGCATGTTCCACGCCCGCCGAAACCTGAAGGCGCAGCTTTCCGGCCAGCTGGCCGACTGGCTGTGAGAGTATCATGACCGGAACCATCATTTCCCTGCACGGCGACCAACACGACGAGGTCAACGCGCTTCTGCCCTGGTATCTTACGGACAGGCTCGACGAAAACGATCGCGCCCGCGTCGAAGCGCACCTTAGCACCTGCCAGGCTTGTCAGGCCGACCTGGCGTCGGAGCGCCGCCTGAAGACCCTGATCCACGAGACCGCCGGAAGCGCCGACGCCGACGCAGGCCTTGCCCGCCTGATGGCGGATATTGACCAGGGCCCGGCAGCGCCGGCTTCGCTCGTCGGTCAATGGCAGGCCGCGCCGGCGTGGATGCGCTGGGCGGTCGCGGCGCAATTGCTGCTGCTCGCCGGCGGCGGGATCTGGCTTGGCGTCGCCTCGGGTTTCAAGGCACAGCCGCAATACCACGCGCTGGCGTCTGCCAATCAACCAAGGCCCGGCAATATCGTCGTCGTCTTCCGGCCGGATGCGACGGAAAGCGACATGCGCACAGCCCTGCGTACGGGCCATGCGCGGCTGGTCGACGGTCCGACGGCGGCCGACGCCTACGTGCTGGACGTCCCCGTCTCCGGGCGTGACGCGGCGCTCAAGGCCTTGCGCGCCGATCGCACAATCGTCGTCGCCGAGCCTCTCGACGGAGAGGCGCGATGAGCGCCGCCGTACGCCGCAGCCTGTTGCTGGCCGGTGTCATCCTGGTCGTAATGGGCCTGTGCCTGATCCTCGTCCAGCGCGCCCGGGCCGACGCGGCGGAGGAGGACCATCGCGTCCTGGTCTTCCTGCGCATGCCACCGGCCCATTTCACGCCGCAAGGCAGTTATGGCGGCAATTACGGCACGGGAGCCGAAGGCGCAAAGCGCGAAGCGCTGGCGCGCCAACGCGCAAAATCGAACGGCCTCGTCCTAGTCGACCGCTGGCCAATGCCCCTGGTTGGGGTCGATTGCTACGTCATGGAGGTTCCGGCCGATCGCTCCGCGAAAGACGTTGCCCTGGCCCTGTCGCACGATCCGGACGTCGAATGGGCCGAGCCGATGCAGACCTACCGCGGCCAGGGAAAGGCCGGAGCGGTGCCGGGTGGCGATCCGCTGTCCGCTACCCAGCCCGACATGCGGGAATGGCATCTCGACGCATTGCACCGCATCGCCACAGGCCGAAATGTCAGGGTCGCGATCATCGACAGCGCCGTCGACGCTCGCCACCCCGACCTCGCCGGTCAGGTCGTGGTGCGGCAGAACTTCGTCTCCGGCCGCGGCGACGCGCCGGAAATCCACGGCACCGGTGTCGCCGGCATCATCGCGGCGGCAGCCGGCAACGGCAAGGGCATTATCGGCGTCGCGCCCGATGCCCGGCTTATGGCGCTGCGGGCGTGCTGGCAGGACAACCCAAGCTCCACGGTGTGCGATACGCTGAGCCTGGCCAAGGCGCTTTATTTCGCCGTCGAGCACAGGGCGGACGTCATCAATATGAGCCTGTCGGGACCGTCCGACCGGATATTGGGCGCACTGATCGACGCGGCGCAGTCGCGCGGGATCACCGTCGTCGGCGCTGTCGACCCCGAACAGGCGGACGGCGGCTTTCCTGCCTCGCACGCCGGTGTCGTGCCCGTCATCGACGAAGGCGACCGGACGGCTGACGCGCGTGCCTTTGGCGCGCCCGGCCGCGACATCCCGACGACCCGGCCGGGCGGCTGGTCCTTCGTCAACGGCAGCTCCTACGCCGCCGCGCACGTCAGCGGGCTATTCGCCCTGATGCGCGAACGCGGCGCCAAGGCGCAGGCCGCCTCGGCCCTGGTGACGACGGGCAGTGCCAATACCATCGATCCCTGCGCCACGCTCAAACGGCTGGCTGGCGACATAGGCTGCACGGCCGATCTCGCGACCGGCGGGCGACCTTGACATGCGGCACTGCCTGGCGCGGCTTATCCTGCTTTCGAGCCTGCTCGCGCCCGCAGCTCACGCACAAGGCCAGTGGTCTTTCAGCGCCGCGCTCGACAGCGACGACCGTTTTCGCGGCGTATCGCTAAGCCATGGCCGGCCCGATGCGCGGTTGGACGTCGGCTACGACCGCAGATTTGATCATATGGGAGGCCTCTATGCCGGCGCGTTGCTGGCCGCCTCGCCCGGACGCGGACAACAAGGGCCGCTGATCCATTACACCGCCTATGCCGGCTGGGTGTCGCAACCGGTGGCCGGTGTATCGTGGGAAGGGGGCGTCAGCCACACCCATATCGGCGACCGCGAACGCTACGATTACGATGAAGCCTATACGGGACTGATCACCAAGGCTGTCAGCGCGCGGCTGTCCTACTCGCCACGTTATTACGGCCACGACGTCCAGACCCTCTATGCCGATGTCAGTGGCGGCCGTGAGATCTCTGCGCACGTCCGCGTCTTCGCCCACGCCGGCTGGCTGACACGGTTGTCCGGATCGTGGGGCCTACGCCCGCGCTATGATCTGAGCGCCGGTATCGCCACGACCGTCAGGGCGTGCGATGTGCGCCTGTCGCTGACGCAAGGCCCTTCGCTCTATGTCTGGGGACGCGATGACGGGGGCCTGGGCCTGGTCTTCAGTGCCGTGCGCGCCTTCTGAACGGAAAAGGACGAAAGCGGTATATATGACCATGCCTGCCCTCACCGTCCTTGTTCTTCTGCTCGCGGCGTCCGCCCTGCCGGCGCAGGCGCTGCAATACGTGCTGAAGCCCGAAACCACCAGCGTGCGGTTCGCCTATCATCAGATGGGCTTCGTCCGCGCCGACGGCCGCATCGGCAAGGCGTCCGGCACCGGCGCGTTCGATCCCGACCGGCCTGAAGCGAGCGCGGTCGAGGTGCGGCTGGACATGCGGAGCCTGACAATCGGCAACGGCTGGTTCGACGACAAGCTGCACGGTCAGGACTATTTCGACGTGGCGCGTTTTCCTGAAGCCATCTTTCGCAGCACGCAGGTCTCGGCTGCCGGCCCCGACACAGCGACGATTACGGGCGCGCTGACGCTGCATGGCGTGACGCGAAAAGTGGTTTTAACGGCGACCTGCCACAGGCGCGACGGCGCGCTCATGCTCAATGCCCGTACGCGCATCCGGCGCAGCGATTTCGGCATAGACCGCGATCGCATGCTGATCGGCGACGATATCGAGCTCGATATCGAGGCAACGGCGGTGGCGGAAGGAAATTAAGCCGCGTCGAGGAGCGCGGCGGTGACTTCGAGCAGGTCCGCCGCGTCGAAGGGCTTGCGGATCTGGGCGTCGGCACCGATGCGGCGCGTGGCATTGAGCGCATCCTGCTCGCTGACCTTGGCTTCGAGGCCGCCGGACATCGAGATGATCCGCACCTTGGGCCAGGCCGTCTTGATGGTGCGCATGCCCTGGAAGCCGCCCATGCCGGGCATGAAGACGTCGCACAGCACCACGTCGACGTGGGCGATGTCGATATCGGCGAAGGCCTGTTCCATCGACTCGGCTTGCGACACGCGGTAGCCGCCGCTTTCGAAGGCGCGGGCCGCAATAGCGCGGACCGTGCGGCTGTCGTCGATAACCAGAACGTGGCGTTTGCGCTTGCCGCCGTTCAGATTGCTTTCGGCCGTCGTCAGGATATCCGTCAGCAGGGTTTCGTTGAACGGCTTCCTGAGCACGAAATCGGCGCCGGTGCGGCGCGCCTGTGCCAAGGTTTCTTCGACCGCGTCCTTGCTGGAGCCCGCCGTCATCAACACGATCGGCGCCGACGGCGCCAGCTTGCGGAAGCGGTCGACATGCAACAGCGAATTATGCTGGCCGACGAAAACGTCGAGAAACAGCACGTGCACGGCCATCTGGGTCAGGGCTTCGGAGGCGTCGCGGATCGTCTCGAAATGCACAGGCGCCCAGCCGAGCCCTTCGATCATCTTGCCGATGATCTGGGCCTGGGTGCGGCTGTCTTCGAGGATCAGTGCGGTCCGTTCCATGCGTAGCGTTCGTGTTCCTGTTTCGAGAACACTGTGCACCACATTTTGCAACCAATCGGTAAACGACGGGCGTAGAATCGGCATTTCCCCATATAATATCTGGGTTAGCGATAAATATGCCCAAACGGCCTCAGTCCTCAATCAGGACTATACAACAGTGACGCGGCACAACCACGGGGAAAAGAAATTTATGAAGCGGTCAAGACTGGCGTGAAATTGGTATTGCCAATTTGATGCAACTGCCGTCATGTGCCATCACAACAATAATGGGAAACACCCGACAGGAGTGAATATGCGGTATGCACTGGCCGTAATGGCCTTGACCTTGACCTGCGCGGGGCCGGCTTTGGCTCAAACCTCGTCCCAAAATTCCGCTCTGCCTGCAGCGCCTGCGGTGCTGCTGACCGACGCCATCGACCGGCCCGGCCAGGACCTGTCGGGTCTTTGGGCCTATTCGACCGATCTTTACCGGACGGCCGAGACCGACATCAACGGCCGCCCGCCGGCGCCGCGCGCCATGCGTTTCCGCGATATCAGCGTCGACGCCGAAGTCGCGAAAACGCCCGACACGAACTTCTTCGAATTCGACATGGACAAGGCGCCGAAGGCCGCCCTGCCGGGCGCGTGGAATGCTGCCGAGCCCGAACTGCGATGGTTCGACGGGCTGATGTGGTACCAGCGTCATTTTACCGCCGAAGCCGTGGACAACCGCCGCGCCTTCCTGCGTTTCGAAGCGGTCAACTACCGCGTCAAGGTCTATGTCAACGGCCAACTGGCCGGGCAGCACGAAGGCGGCTTCACGCCGTTTTCGATCGAGGTCGGCAAGCTGCTGCGGGCCGGCGACAACCAGGTGACGATCGGCGTCGATTCGAGCCATGACGACACGACCGTACCGCCGACCGTCACCGACTGGGATATTTACGGCGGTGTGACGCGGCCGATCAAGCTGATCTACACGCCCGCGACCTTTATCGACGACGAGTTCCTCCACCTCGGCCGCGACGGCCATATCCGCGGCAGCATCCATCTGAACGGTGCCTCCGCCGGCAACCACGACGTCTCGGTCAAGATCGGCACCAACAAGGCGCTGGCGCTCAAGACCAACGGCAATGGCGACGCGACGATCGATATCGCGGCGCCCAAGGGGCTGAAGCTGTGGTCGCCCGAAACGCCCACGCTTTACGACGTGACCTTTGCCGCAGGCGCCGACACCTTGACCGACAGGATCGGCTTTCGCACGATAGAGGCGCGCGGCACCGACATCCTGCTAAACGGCAAGCCTGTCTTTCTACGCGGCATATCGCTGCACGAGGAGGAGTTTGGCTCCAATCCCGCCCGCCGCATGACGCCCGAAGCCATCCGGGCGCTGCTGACCGAGGTCAAGGACGGACTGCACGGCAACTTTGTCCGTCTGGCCCACTATCCGCATTCCGAGCTGACGACGCGCATGGCCGACGAAATGGGCCTGATGATCTGGAGCGAAATTCCCGTCTACTGGTCGGTCGATTTCGGCAGCGAAAAGACGCTTGGTACGGCGCGCCGCATGCTGGCGGAAAACATTCTGCGCGATCGCAACCGCGCCTCGATCGTCGTGTGGAGCGTCGGCAACGAGACGCCCAACACGCCGGAGCGCAATCACTTCCTGGCGACCCTGGCCGATGACGCCAGGGCGCGTGACGGCACCCGCATGATCAGCGCCGCACTGCTGGTTTCACACAATATGAAGGACGGCCATATCGAGATGGCGATCGACGATCCGCTGGTCGAGCACCTCGACCTGATGGCCGCCAATACCTACAACGGCTGGTATGGCGACGACAAACTGGCCGATGTGGCGAAAGCGACGTGGACGATGCCGGCCGGCAAGCCGATGATCTTCTCGGAATTCGGCGCCGATGCGCTTGCGGGCCTGCACGACGCTGCCCACCCGGTCAAGTTCACCGAGGAGTACCAGGCAGAGTTTTACCGCCAGACCCTGGCCATGGCCGACAAGGTTCCCGCCATGCGCGGCATGTCGCCTTGGATCCTCAAGGACTTCCAGTCGCCGCGCCGCCAGCACCCGGTCTATCAGAACGGCTGGAACCGCAAGGGTCTGCTGTCGGAGACCGGCGTGCGCAAGGCGGCGTTCGACGTGCTGGCTAACTACTATATCGGCAAGGCGGATAAGGAGTAGTGGCGTAGGCCACTACTGTCCCTTCGCGATCTCCACAGCATAGACGTGACCTGGGCCCCACATGTTGGAGCGGAAGACCAGCCACTTTCCGTCCGGCGTGAAGCTGGCATTGGGCTCCGAGCGATAGTTATGCGGATTGAGGTCGACCAACTTTTCGGCGTCGAAGGCGCCGGCCTGGATCAGGCTGGCGCTGTCGGCGGCATGAATCCCGGCGACATCGGGGATCATGCGCGGCTTGAGCAGATAGATGTACTTGCCGTCCGGCGCATGCGCCGCCATTTCGGGATCGCCGCCGTCGCTCGAGAAGACCGAGCCGTCGTTGGAGCTGTTGAAGTGTACGCCCCAGGCATTGCGGTCGAGGTGGTACCAGGTGCGCTTGGCCGTCGCGACCTCGTAACCCGCCACCCAGAAGTCCTCGCCGCGCGGCGTTTGCAGGTCATACCAGACGGTCTTGCCGTCATTGCTCCACCATTCGTGGCCGGCGATTTCCATATTCATTGTGCGGTTGTGCACCGGCTTCGGCGTATCGGGCTTGTCGACGCGGACCAGCCACATGCGGTCGACGATGTGCCAGTTGCCCTCGTGGCAATAGAGCAGCAGGCCCGGATCGGTCGGCGAGAACTGCAGGTGATTCAGCCAGTCGGTCGACGCGGTGATCGTCTTCCTGGCGCCGGTCCTGATGTCGATGGTGAAGATCTCCATCGGGACCTTTTGCATCAGGCGGCGATTGATCTGGATTTCGCGGCCCTCGGCATAGGTCGCCTTGCGGCCGTCAGGCAAGACTTCGGACGCCGGGTCCTGCCGGCCGCCGCCGTTCGGGCCGCCCAGTGACGCCTGCGGGCCTTCGACCGGACGCGCGGTTTCGCGCGCGCCGGCGAACAGGGTCTCGTCGGCATTGATAGTGGCGACCATGTAGCCGGGGTCGAGGTCGGCGATCTTGCGCGCCTGTCCCGTGGCGATATCAAAGGCCATGATGACGCGCGGGCCGTTACGCCGATCGCCACTGGCGGGCGCTGCGTCATGACCCTGCGTCGCCACGGCGGCCGTCGTGTAATAGACGGCGCCGGTTTTCTTGCCGACGAACATCAGCGAAACGCGGCCCGGCACGATCAGCTTCGACGTGAAGGTCTTGAGGTCGAGCGCCATGATGCCGGAGGGCGACGAATAGGCCATCCATTTGCCGTCGGGCGTATAGGAGTTGACGTTGAAATAGTTGCTGGAACTGCCGGCCTCTTCCGACAGGCGCACGATATGGTGGCCGGTCGTCTTGTCGATCCACTCCTTGGGCGGGGTCGCGGTCTGAGACGGCGCCGCCTGGAGAACCGGGATTTCAGCGAAGACCGGCTGGGCCATGGCGAGAACGCCCATCAGGGCGAGAGCGGAAACGGTAAGCGATTTCATGGTGGACCTTTCGAACCTGCGGGCGTTTTTTGTTTGTCCCAGCTTATACGGTCCGATGATCGATGTCCGGCGCTTTCGATAAAAATTGATCACATTCGATCAGTGCACTGTTTCAGTCCGGCCTAGAATTTTGTTGACCAGGGTTGTCGCCGTCAGGTTGCCGGTCACGGTCGTCATGGTAATGACCGGGTCGGGAAGCGCGATTACCGCGACATAGAGCGGCATGATCGCCATCGGCGCGCCAAGCAGCTGGATGCCGGGACCGTAGATCGCGTAGATGACCGCGGCCCCCGGCAGGCCGGCGCCGCTGATGCTGCCGAAGATGACGGCCAGTCCGGCCAGTATCAATTGCAGCAGGGTCGGCTGAATGCCCGCCGCGTGTGCAGCGACCAGGACCGCCGCGACGGCATGCGCCACCGTACCCAACCGGAACACCGACACCGCCATGGGAATGACCAGTCCGGCCACGTCTTTCGGGATGCCGAGCTTGTCGATCGCCACCTCGAACATGACCGGCGTCGAGGCCAGGGATGAGCAACTGCCCGCGCCCATCGCCTGGGCGGGCAATATGCCGGCGACAAAGCGGCCGAACGGGCTTGCCCGTGCGATCAGGATCGCGACGTAGCACAGCGCCGTCATCAGCAAGGTCGTGGCGAAACACAGGGCGACAAAGGTACCGAGTACCTGCGCTATGCCGAGACCGGATGACAGACCCAGCCCCAGGGCCAGCAGGAAGATGCCCGCCGGTGCCAGGACCAGCACCCAGTCAACGATCGTCATCATGGCCTGTGAAATATTGGCCAGTATCTCCATAATCGCCGGCTGCGCGCCGCCGTCTTTTTTCGGCAGGCGTGCGATGGCGATGCCGAAGGCGATCCCGAAGACGACCAGCGGGAATATCTGGCCTTGTGCCGCGGCTGCGATCGGATTGTCCGGAATGATCGCCATAAGCTGGGTAGCCAGTCCCGGCATGCCCTGCGGCTTGCCATCCTGGATCAGGCCCGCCAGGGCGTGCGGCGGTATCGGCCAGATATGCAGCGCCACCTCGGTCAGGATGGTACACAGGATAACCGTGACGACCATGATAGCCAGGAACACGCCCAGCGTCGTACCGATCATCCGCCCGCCTCGCCCGGTCGCCACAGCACTGGCGACGCTGTGCGTGCTCATGGCGAAAATCAGCGGGATAAGCGTCATCTGAAGCGCGCGCACCCAGAACTGCCCGCCGACCGCGGCGACATTGGCCGCTTCGATCAGCGAGGCCTGCCCCGACCATCGGACGCCCATACCGGCCGCTACGCCGAGAACGAGACATAGCAGAATCAACCAGGTGCGCTTCATCGACAACTCCGCCTAACCCGCTTCAGTCGAGCACAAATGTAACTGTCTATCCAGCAACAATTTTGCCGAAAGGGGCCGACCCAGTCCGCTACACCTTGGCGGGCGTGAGGACCGTCACCTGGTATTTTGGAAGCCCGGCCGCCGTCACGGCGACAGTCAGTTTTGCGGTCTTGAGGCCATCCGCCGTAGCTATGATGACGGCCTGCCCTGCACCCTCGTGCGAGCGGACGACCAGCTGCGCCAGACCGTGGAACAGCGAGCGCTTGTCGGCCACATCGGCTTCGAGCGAGTTGGGATCACCATTGCCGATGCCGAGACGTTCGGCACCGTCGACTGCGACACTGACCAGGTTCATGGCGTCGGGCACGACGCGGCCCTTGGCGTCGACGGCGGCTATCGTCACCGGCATGGCATCGACGCCGTCGCCGGCGAGCGCGGTCCTGTCGGGCGTCAGTTTCAACGCCACGGCCTTGCCGGTTGTCTCGACCACATCACGGCTGACGGCCTTGCCAGCCTTGTAGCCGATGGCTTCCAGGCGGCCGGGGGCATAGGTCACGTCGTAAAAATTCATCTCGTAATAGTCGGCCTTCTGGCGGCCCAGCGACTTGCCGTTGAGCGTGAGTTCGACCTCATCGGCGTTCGAGCACACCATGACACGGACGGGCTTGCCTTCCTTGCCGGCCCAGTTCCAGTGGATGGCGATACGGGTGATCGGATCCTTCCGCCACTGCGCCTGGTGGATAAAGAACGGCACCTTCTCGAAGCCGCACGAATCCATGATGCCGAACAGCGAGGCATTGGTCGGGAATTCAAACGGCGTCGGTTCGCCGCGATAGTCGAAGCCGGTCCACACAAAGCCGCCGGCTATCCATTCGCGCTCGTGGATGGCCTTCCAGCCGGCGCGGTGCGTCTCGCCCCACGGCGCCGCCGCATTGTCGTAACCGCCCTTGATATGGCGGGCGTCATCAATGGCGTATTCGCCGCGCACCGAAAAGGACGACGTGTCCTCCGACGAAGTCAACGGGAAGGTGGGGTTGGCCTTATGGAAGGCGTCGTACTTGTCCTGCTGGTAGTTGAAGCCCGTAACATCGAGGGTCTGCGAGACATTGACCGGGTTGAACAGGCCGTTATTCATGGCGCCGGTCACTGGCCGGGTTGTATCGAGCTGGCGCACCGTATCGCGCATGCGGCGGACCATCTCGTAGCCGGCTTCTGAACCCTGCATCGGCTCTTCGTTGAACACCGACCACAGGATGACTGACGGGTGGTTGCGGTCGCGGCGCACCATCCATTCCAGTTCGGCCATATGCTCGGGAGCCGGGTTGAAGACGCGGTTCTCATCCATCACCAGGAAGCCGTGGCGGTCGCAGGCGTCGAGGCATTCCTTCGCCGGTGCATTGTGCGCGAAACGGATGGCATTGCAGCCGAGGTCCTTCAAGCGGCGCAGGCGGAAATCCCACAGGGCGTCAGGCACGGCGACGCCGACGGCAGCGTGGTCCTGGTGCAGGCAGACGCCCTTCAGCTTGACCGGCTTGTCGTTGAGGAAGAAGCCATGATCGGCGTCGAAGCGCTCGGTGCGGAAACCGCACGTCGTCGTCACCGTGTCCAACACCGTCTCGCCTTGCGAAACCTTGGTCACAACGCGGTAAAGCTCCGGCGTCTCGTCGCTCCACAGGCGCGGGCTGGCGTGGCTGAGCTTGAGGTTGGCGACGGCGCGGCGTAACGGCGCGACAGTCGCCGTTGCGTCGGCTGAAGCTATGTGCTTGTCGCCGTCCCACAGTTCGCTCGTCACCTTCACCGTCTGGTCGGCTTTGGCGATCGAATTGAGCGTCACCTCGACGGGAATATCCCAGCCGGCCGCGGACTTTACGGGATGGGCGAAGACGCCGTCGCTGATGATGTGCGTGGCATTGCGTTTTACCACATAGGCATTGCGGTAGATGCCGCCGCCTTCGTACCACCAGCCCTGCATCGCGTCGGCGTCGACGCGCACGACCAGCGAATTGGTGCTCTTGCCGAACTGCGCGAACGGCGTGACGTCGAGATAGATCGAGTTGTAACCGCTCCAGTTATGCGCCACCTGCGTGCCGTTGAACCAGATGGTGGCCAGCGTGCCGATGCCGTCGAACTGGATTTCGATATGCTTGCCGCGGTCGGCCTCGTCAAAAGCGAGCGTATTGCGATACCAGACGATGCCGCGCGGGCGGTAGCCCTGCGAAATGTCGGCGCTTTTCACGATAGGCTGTTCGACGACGAAGTCGTGCGGCAGGCGCACGGTCGCCCACTTGGCATCGTCGTACTCCGGCGCTGCCGCGCCCCACGTCTTGCCGGCCTTGGCGTTCATATAGCTGTCTTCATGCGTCATCGGCTTCGGCATGGCGATGTCGCCGTCGTGGAAGCGCCAGCCCTTATTGAGCGACAGGACTTCGCGGCCGCCGGCTTCGGCCGCCATTGCGGCGCGGATATTAAGGCCTGCGGCGGCGCCGAGGGCTGCCACGCCCATCATCAACTGGCGACGGTTCATATCTGTCTCCCTTGTTTATTTTACCGGCTTGACGCCGGCTTGTTCATTTGACCGGCTTGACGCCGGTGGGCGTGGCCACGACTTCACGGATCGTACCGTCCTGGTTGTAGGTCATGGCATCGATGGCGATCGAGCGCTTGTAGTCGCCGCCGCCCGGCAGAAGCTTGTCGTGATAGAAGAGGTACGATTTGCCCTTATAGTCCAGCACCGCCTGGTGATTGGTCGAGATCGGACGGTAGTCGAGGATCACACCGCGATAGGCGTAGGGGCCCATGGGCGACTTCGACGTCGCATAGATGATCTGGCCGGGCCAGCCGGTCGAGAAGCTGAAATAGTATAGGCCGTTGTGCTTGTGCAGGAACGGCGCCTCACCGTACTTTTTCTTGGGGTCGTCCGTGGGGAAGCCCGTGACGACAAGGTCCTCGATGGGACCGTCGGTATGGATCATATCGGGCTTCAGCTTGACGATCTTCGGTACGCGCGTGCCGAAGACGAGATAGGCCTGGCCGTCCTTGTCGATCAGCACGGCCGGATCGATCGGCTCGGCGCCGGCATTGGCGTCACGCGCCTTGTCGATCAGTGCATCTCCGATGGCGTCGACGAACGGGCCGTCGGGATGATCGCTCACCGCCACGCCGATCTTGTCGCCGCCGACCGGGGCATAGAAATAATATTTGCCGTTACGCGTCGCCGCTTCGGGCGCCCAGGCCTTGGCGTCGGGCCTGGCCCATTTGAACACCGTCACCGACAGGAAGGAGCCGGCGTCCGTCCAGCGCGCCAGGTCGTTCGATGTAAACAGCCGCCAATCGGTCGAATCCCAGTATTTGCCCGAATTGTCCTGATCGTTCGTGGTGTAGAGCCAGAATTTACCGGCGAAGGCATGCGGCGACGGATCGGCATTGAATCGTGTCGAAATCGGATTGCCGGCCAACGCCGCCGACGACCAGGCCGCCACCGCGAAAAGAATGCTCAAACCCCAGTTGGATTTCGTCGCGGACATGGCTATCGTTTCCTCCGACAGGCGTTTTCGCCTTCTTGCGCATACCTTATCAGGCTTGAAATGTATGACAATAGGGCCGGCCCGCTAATTTAAGTTGTCAGACAATTGACAGGCTTGCATGCTCGCGTTACGGCATCAAGCAGGATTTGTTTTGGTTTATCGCGATGTTTACGCGGAAAACCGCACACACTTTTCCGCACATCGCTCGAGGAGACTTGTACAATGACGCTGCGCCTTATCCAGATCACGTCCCGCGACGGACAACGCCACGTGCTGGCGGCCGACGACGATGGTGCCGCGCGCATTGTTGAAGGCGTGTCTTCGACCTATGAACTGGCGCAAACGGCGATCAAGGCCGGCATTTCCATCGCCGACGCCGTGACCCGTCAAGGTCTTGGCGAAACTATCGACGTCAACGAGGCCCTGAGTGAAGGCCGCGTGCTGGCGCCGATCGACCATCCCGATCCCGCCCACCTGCACCTGACCGGCACGGGCCTGACGCACCTGGGTTCGGCCGAGGGCCGCGACAAGATGCACAAGGCCGCCGCCAGCGCCGAAACCCAGACCGACTCGATGCGCATGTTCCTGATGGGCGTGAAGGACGGCAAGCCCGAAGCCGGCAAGGTCGGCGCGCAGCCGGAATGGTTCTACAAGGGCAATGGCAATGTGCTGGTCGGCCCGGGCCAGGACCTGCAATCGCCGGCCTTCGCCGAAGACGGCGGCGAAGAACCGGAAATGGCCGGTATCTACGTCATCGGTCCTGACGGTACGCCGTTCCGGTTGGGCTTCGCCATCGCCAACGAATTTTCCGACCACGTCGTCGAAAAGCAGAACTATCTGTGGCTGGCGCATTCCAAGCTGCGCCCGGCCTCGCTCGGTGTCGAGATCCTGACCGGCGCCCTGCCCTCGGACGTGCGCGGCACCTCGCGCATCTGGCGCGGTAACGAAGTTCTGTGGGAAAAGCCGTTCATTTCGGGTGAGGACAACATGTCCCATACCTTCGCCAACCTCGAACACCACCACTTCAAGTACGGTCTGTTCCGCCAGCCGGGCGACGTCCACGTCCATTGTTTCGGGACGGCGACGGCCTCGTTCGCCGACGGCGTCAAGACCCGCGATGGCGATGTTTTCGAAATCAACGCCGTGCCGTTCGTTTACGGTCTGAAGAATGTGCTGAAGACGCAGAGCGAAGAAAAGGTCGTTATTCAGGCGCTGTAATGGCACGCTCTGTAAATAACAGGCGCTACAGCTAAACCTTGGTTTCCGGCCCGCCCAGCCCCGCCGAAATACGTGCGGCGGCGCGGGCCAGGTGGCTGCGCGCCTCGTCGCGGTCGACCGTCTGGGTGCCGTCGATCAGCTTGAGGAACGGCACGGTCAGCGCTGCGACGACGTGTCCGTCGAAGCCGAAGACCGGATAGCTGATGTCGGTGACGCCGAGCGTCCGGGCGCTGTCCGTCATTTCAAAACCCTGCGCGCGCACGGTTTCCAGTCGCGCCTCGCTTTCAGCCGCGGCTGGATTGCCCTTGGGCGCGAAGGCCAGCAGGACGTGGCCCGAGCAGCTTTTCTCCAGCGACAGGCTGGCGCCGACACGCACCGACAACCCCGTTGGGCCGGGGCTTTCCTGGCGCAGGATGACCAGCCCCTGGTCCTCGTTGCGCACGACCAGATGGCACGACTGGCCGATGCGCCGCGACAGTTCATGCATGACGGGCGAGGCCACGACCGACAGCTCTTCGGCCGGCGTGGCGCGAAACGCCAGGTCGAGCACCTTGGGCGTGACGCGGAAGCGGTCGCCCGGCCCTTTGCGCAGCCAGGCGCGACGCTCCATGACCATGATGACGCGAAAGATTTCGCTGATCGACAAGCCAAGCCGCGACGCGATCTCGCTGATCGTCAGGCCGTGCGGCGTGTCGGCCAGCAGTTCGATGACGTTGAAGCCTTTTTCGAGCGCCGGCGCCGCATACATGCGGCGGGGTTCGACTGAATCTTCGGTTGCATTGGCCATGCCCTTCGGTATGCGTTCGGGCCGGCCTTGGCAAGTTCAGAAATGACCGATAGCCTTCAGAACCGAACCCGGATCGGCCATCAGCTCGGGTACCACGCGCGGCAGATCCTCCAGTGCGAAGGCGTGGGTTTGTAAAGCCGCCGTCGGGATGGCGCCGCCGCTGATCAGGTCGATGACCACCTGGAAATCGTGGCGCGTGGCGTTACGGCTGCCGATCAGCGTCATCTCACGCTTGTGGAATTCGGGGTCGGCGAAACTGATCGTGTCCTTGACGACGCTGACCAGCACATAGCGGCCGCCGTGGGCGACGGATGAAAAGCCCTTTTCGATGGCGCGGGCATTGCCGGTGGCGTCGAACACCGCGTCGAATCCGTCTCCACCGGTCCGGCCCTTGAGCCAGGCCTCCAGGCCTTCGCCGACCTCGGCCGTGTGTTCGAGCCCAAGCTTGCTTCTGGCATAGTCGAGCCTGGCAGCATTGGTGTCGACCAGGCTGACCTCGGCGCCCGCCAATTGGGCGAACAGCGCCGTGGCGACACCGATAGGTCCGGCGCCGACGACCAGGACGCGCTCATCTTCGACGATCTGTCCGCGCCGCACGGCGTGGGCGCCAATTGCCAGGAATTCGACCATGGCGGCCTGGTCGGGCGTCAGGCCAGGCACCGGCACAACGGCCTTTTCGGGCACCGAGACGTATTCGGTCATGCCGCCGTCGATATGGACGCCCATGACGCGGATATTGACGCAGGCATTCTGCTTCGATTTGCGGCAGGCGATGCAGTGACCGCACGGCAGATATGGATTGATCGTCACCAGTTCGCCGACTGTCAGGCGAGAACCAATATCGGTCTCGACGACCTCACCGGCCAGTTCGTGGCCCATGACGCGCGGATAGGACAGATAAGGCTGGTTGCCTGAGAAGATATGAAAATCGGTGCCGCAAAGCCCGACCCGCTTGATGCGGACCACGGCTTCGCCGGGTTTGCGCGCCGGTCGCGGCTGATCACCAAGCTGAAGCGAAAACGGTTTTTCGCAGACCAGGGTCTTCACGGTCGCACCTCCATGCAAGTAACTTTCTTATGTGAAAGTTATTTGCATATGAGAGATATTGCAAGGGCAAAAGCGTTAAGCGGCGGGCGTCAGAAGATAATGCCCAATGCCCCATTCCTTGCCGCCGGCGTGACCCCATAGCCCGGCCGTCGCCATGAAAAACAGGCGCCAGCGCTTGCGCCACAGCTCGGCATCCTTGCCGTAGACTTGGGCCAGGATCGGCATGATGCTGTCGTACTGGTCGTCGAAATTGTCGAGCCAGTCCAGCGCCGTGCGGCGATAGTGGGGGCCCGACCAGCGCCATTCGCCCTCGACTGCGAACAGGTCGGGAAAGCGATGCGGCAGGCCGTGCGCCGGCATGATGCCGCCGGTGAAGAAGTACTTGCCGATCCAGTCGTCGGAATCGTGCTCGAAGCGATAGGACCGCGACTTGTGCGTAAAGACGTGCAGAAACAGCCGGCCGTCGGGCTTCAACCACCCGCGCACCCGTTCCAGCAGGCCGCGCCAGTTCGACATATGCTCGAACATTTCGACCGAGACCACGCGGTCGAAACTGTCGTCGACCGTAAAGTCGTTCATGTCGGCAGTGATGACGGTAAGGTTTTTCAGACCCCGGCGCTCCGCCTGGGCAAGGATATATTCGCGCTGCGAATGCGAGTTCGACACCGACACGATCCGGGCGTTGCGATAGCGCTCAGCCATATAGAGCGAAAGCGATCCCCAGCCACAGCCCAGTTCCAGGATGGCCTGTCCGTCGGCCAGTCCAGCGTGAATGCAGGTTTCGTCGAGTGCGTAGATCTCTGCCTGGTCCAGTGTCGTGTCTTCGGTCGGATACAGGCAGCACGAATATTTGCGCCGCGCCCCGAGGATCAGCGCGAAGAATTCCGGCGGCAGCTCGTAGTGCTGGGCATTGGCGGCGTCGCTATGGACGGCGATCGGGTAATCGGCCATGCCGGCGGCAAAGGCCGCTTCATCGGATGGCGCCAGCTTCTCGAGCTGCCGGCGCGTCTGCCCGCACAGCCAGTCAATAGCGAACAGCGTCAGGCCGTCAGGGATTGGGGCGCGTTCGGCTAGTGTCGTCGCGAGGTTCATCAGGCATCCTCCTTATGTTGCGGTCCGGGAAAGAAGGCGTTGACGCGCGCCTGATAGGCACGGAAGGCGTCGCCGCGGCTTTTCAGCATGTGGGCTTCGAGCGGCGGGACACCCGAGACGTAGGCCAGAAGGACATACATGAGAAGCGGCGCGGCCAGGGCTGCCCATCCCCACGGCCAGGTGCCCGACACATCGATCGCCACGACCGCCCAGGCGCACCAGCCCAGCCATTCAAAGAAGTAGTTGGGATGGCGCGACCATGCCCACAGTCCGACATCGCAGACGGCCTTACGCCCGGAATTGGCGCGGGCGAAGCGGGCCAACTGCCCATCGGCTATCCCTTCACCGACGACGGCAATGACCAGCAAGGCGAGACCGAGATAGTCGCCGACCACCGGAAACGGCCCTGGGTGGATGGCGGCCAGCCGCACCGCCAGCACAAGGACCAGCGCTGCGGCCGCCTGGATCTGCAGGAAGCCGAAAAGGTAGAGGGGAAACAGCCGTCCCCACTGGCGGGCAAGATCGGCATAGCGCGGATCGTCCTCGCCGCCGCGCGTCCGCGCTGCGATATGGCCGGCCAGCCGCAGTGCCCACAGCGCGATCAATATACCAACGGCGATGCGGCGGCCGGTGATAGCGCCCGCCTCAGGCCAGACAGAGGCCAGGACGCCGCCGATACCGACCGCCAGCGACCATATCGTGTCGACCCAGCCGCTCTTGCCGGTCAGGCGCTGGACGACCCAGGCCAGGATCATAAGCCCGCTTAAAACCAATGCGGCGGTGATGACGAAGGCTGGCTCCACGCGGGTCCCCTGAAAAGGTGTTCTGGGGCTTTTACGGCTGGGCGCGCGGCTCGGTTCACCCGATCGATCCGTTTCGAGCGGCGTGGCGTAAAAGGTATGGGGTGAAAAGGAAACAACCATGATTTTGCGTCTCGCGACGACCGTCCTGCTGTTCGCTATCGCCTCTCCAGCGCACGCCGACACCTCTACCATCTCAGGCGAATGGGCGCGCGGCGACGGCAAGGCGAAGGTTCGCATGGAGCCGTGCGGCACTGATCTCTGCGCCGTCAACACCTGGATAAAGCCGGGCGTGCGCGACGAAAAAGTCGACGATAAGCTCATCATGACGCTGAAGGACGACGGTCCGTCGCGCTGGACGGGCAAGGCCTACGATCCGCAGCGCAAGCTAACCTATCGCATTGCCATCACGGCCGAGGGCCGCACCATGACGACCACCGGCTGCGTGCTGGGCGGGCTGATCTGCAAGCGCATGAACTGGACGCGGACAGGGTGACGCAAATCGGGCCCCGCCGCATTGCTCGCGGCGAGGCCCGATTCACCCCCGGCGTGGTGTCACACGCCTATTGCTGCGGCGCCGGCTTCAGCAAGGCGTCCGCCTTTGCCTTTTCCTCCGGCGTCAGTTTGCCTTCGATCTCCTTTGCCGCGGCGGCGCCCTTTTCGAGCCCCATCTCGTCTGCCAGCCTGAACCAGACATAGGCCACGACCATGTCCTTGTCGCCGCCTTCGCCGTTCACCATCATGACGCCGAGATTGAACATGGCGTCGGCGCTGCCGCCCTTGGCGGCCTGCAGAAACCACTTGCGCGCAATGACGGGGTCCTTGCCGACGACGTCGCCGGTGTAGAACAGCAGACCGAGTGCATTCTGGGCATCGGCCTGGCCCTTCAGCGCCGCTTCCTTGTAGTAGACGACCGCCTTCTGCGGGTCGGCGGGCAGGCCTTCGCCGAGGTCATACATGCGGCCGATGGCGTAAAGCGCATTGGCATTGCCGCGCTTGGCCGCGTGGTACAGCCAGTCGGCTGCCAGCTTGCGGTCCTCGGTCACGCCGTCGCCACCGTTATAGTAGATAACGCCCAGTTCGTATTCCGATGGAGCGTAACCGACAATGCCTGCCTTTTTGAAATAGGTAACCGCCTTGGGCAGACTTTTTTCGCCTGCATAGCCGTTCTCATAGATCTGGCCGACGATATGGCTGGCCGGGACAAAACCGAACTCGTCTGCCTTGAGGTACCAGCGCCTGGCTTCGGACGGATTGCGTGCAACGTGGAAGCCCGTCACATAGATCTTGGCCAGCGTCATGGCCGCGTCGATGCGCGAATTCATATAGTCGGGATCGTCCGGATTGAAGCGGATTGCCTGCCGGGTGGGATCGAATGGCGCCTGCGTCGCCTTCTTCAGCCAGGCAATGCCTTTGTCCATATCGCGCGGCGCGCCGAGGCCGGCGACGTACATCTTGCCTTCCATCAGCGCGGCGACGTCATAGCCCATCTTGTCGTAGGACTTTTTGAACAGGTCGAGCGCCTTGGCGTAGTCGCGAGTGTCGAAAGCGTTATAGGCGTCGGTCAGTGAATGGTCATGCTGCGCGATGTAGGAGCGGCCGGCGGCAAACGCCTGGTCCGTCGGTCCGCAGGTCGGCGAATTTTCCGTCAGATTGGTCGAACCCGCCCCGTCTGGCATAGCACCGTTGATATTGCCGTCGCGCGACGCGTCGCCGAACGGCGCGTTATTGCGGAAGGTCTTCGAAGCGGGCGACTGCGGGTCGTCAACGTTGCCGCCTGGGTCGGTCGGCTGGGATTGCTCCTGCATTTCGTTGGCGTCGTCGCCATAGAAGTCGGTCAGATAATCCTGGATGGCCTGGTCGTCGGCTGAGTTTTTCGTATCCATGAAACCGCACGACGAGCCCGACTGGGTGCCGATGACGGTGCGGTTGGGCGCGCTGCGCGTCGTCCGCTTGCTGAAGACGGTGACGGTCTGCGTCGGCGTCGCGGACGACGCGGCACTCGATGACTGGGCCTGCGCCGTCTGGACCGCGGTCTGCGCCGCGGCCATCGAAGCGGTCAGCGCCAGGACGGCGCCGAGCACGGCGCCAGTTGCACCAAGACGTTTGATCTGGAACATCGGTTCCCCTGATTGCTTTTTCTGCCCGACTAGCGCGGAATGAATTTAAGTAGAAGCAATCATTCCGCGCTAGGTTTTTGTTTTGTCGCGATGTTTATGCCGAAAACCGCTCACACTTTTCGGCACATCGCTCTAAATCCAGTGTTCACGAAAGCCGAAATGCGTCAATTGACTTCGTTCACAGACGATTGCTTGTAATCAATTTCATGCAAATCACGGTGCCCGAATGCCACATCATTGCAAGGCGACTGATTGAAAATGATCAAAATTGATTTTATAACGACGGAGTGCCAAGACCGGGGCGTATAAGCCGGAACAACCATAATGGGAGCTGGGACATGAAAGTTTTTGTGACGGCCGCTATTGCCGTGCTGGCCTGGGGAGGCGCGGCCCACGCCGGGACACGCAATTTCGACGCTGGATGGCTGTTCACCAAGGGCGACATCGCGGGCGCGGAAACACCCGCCTTTGCCGATTCAGGCTGGCAAAAGGTCGACCTGCCCTACGATTGGGCCATTTCCGGGCCGTTCGATCAGGCGGCCGCCGCCACGGGATCCGGCGCGTGGCTGCCGACGGGTGTCGCCTGGTACCGCAAGCATTTCAATCTCGCCACCGGCGATGCCGGCAAGCGCGTCTTCATCGAGTTCGACGGCGTGATGGAGCGTTCGGGCGTCTGGGTCAACGGCATGCACATCGGCTACAGGCCGAGCGGCTATGCCAGCTTCCGCTACGAGCTGACACCTTTCCTGAAAGCCGGAGACAACGTCATTTCGGTGCGCGCCGACACGTCTTCTCAACCGGCGTCGCGCTGGTACGCCGGCGGTGGCATCTATCGTCACGTCCGCCTGGTCACCACGGGCGATGTCCACGCCGATACCTGGGGTACGGTGGTCACCGCGCAGGTCGGTCCGGGGACAGCCGCCATCCATATCGAAAGTAGCGTCGTCAACCAGGGCAAGGCCGACCGCACTGCCCATCTTGAAGTCGGCCTCATCGGACCCGACGGCAAGACCCTCGGCACGATCAAGGCCGGCGCGCTGCCCATGCCGGCCGGCCGCACCACGGTGCTGACGGCGGACACGACCCTGGTCAATCCCCACCTGTGGAGCCTCGACGATCCGGCGTTGCACAAGGCCGTGGTCAAGGTCGTTGCCGATAATGGCGAGGTGCTCGACGAAGACACCGTGACCTTCGGCGTTCGCGACATGCAGTTCAAGGCCGACAGCGGCTTCTGGCTAAACGGCAAGAATATCAAGCTCAAGGGCGCGGCCATCCATGCCGACGGCGGCGCCTTCGGCATGGCCGTGCCGCTCGACGTCTATGAGCGCCGTCTGGCGACATTGAGAAGCCTGGGCGTCAACGCCATCCGCACGGCGCACCATCCATTCGGCCCGGAATTCCTCGACCTGTGCGACCGTATGGGTTTCGTGGTCATGGATGAAGCCTTCGACATGTGGACGGTCGCCAAGAACCCGCAGGACTATCACCTCTTCTTCACCGACTGGTCGTCGCAGGACGCCCGCGACTTCGTGCGCCGCGACCGCAACCACCCGTCGATCGCCATCTGGTCGATCGGCAACGAAATTCACGACACACCCTACCCGTTGGTCGCCAAATCTATAATCGCGCGGCTGGAGGATATTTTTCATACCGAAGACGCGACGCGGCCAGTGACCATGGCCTTGTTCCGGCCCAACACCACGCACGACTACGACAACGGCCTGGCGGACATGCTGGACGTCGTCGGCCAGAACTATCGCGAAAACGAGCTGGCCAAGGCGCATGCCGACAAGCCCGAGCGCAAGATTCTCGGGACCGAGAACTCCAAGAACCGGGAATCGTGGTTGGTGGTGCGTGACAACCCGGCCTATGCCGGCATGTTCCTGTGGACCGGCGCCGACTATCTCGGCGAGGCCGATCGCGCCGGTTGGCCGTCCATCTCGAACCCGTCTGGCCTGATCGATCGCACTGACGTCATCAAGCCCGGCGGCTGGGAGCGCGCCTCGTGGTGGTCGGAAAAGCCGGTCATCGCGATCGCGCGCCGCGTCACGCCGGTAATCGATACGTCCGAGCTGCCGACGATGACGGGTGTCGCCATGCCGCAGCCCAAGGGCCCCGGCGTGCTGGCCGACTGGACACCGGACAACCTGTCACCGCACACCGAAAAGGTCGAAATCTATTCCAACGCCCCACAGGCCGAGCTAATCGTTAACGGTAAAAGCCTGGGTAAGAAACTACGCAATGCCAACGATAGCCCGCGCACCTGGGAGGCTGCTTTCGAGCCCGGCACGGTCAAGGCCGTGGGCTATGACGCTTCGGGCAAGGCCGTATCGGAAACGACGCTGCAGACGGCCGGCGCGCCGGCGGCCATTCGCCTTACGGCGGAGAGCAAGACGCTGCAACCCGGCTTCGACCATATTGGCTATGTCCGCGCCGAGGTCGTCGACGCCAAGGGCATCGTCGTGCCCAATGCCGCCGTGCCGCTATCGATCAAGGTATCGGGCTCAGGCCGACTGGCTGCTGCCGACAACGGCTCGCCGACCGACCATACGGCGTTTGCCTCGACCGAGCGCGGCACCTGGCAGGGCCACGCCCTGATCATGGTCCGCGCCACGGGGACAAACGGCGCCATCACGGTCGACGCCTCCGCGCCCGGCCTGAAAGCCGGAACTGCAACCTTCACCGCCAAACCATGAGCTCCCTTATGTCGAAAGCATTTTTCGCCGCCGCCCTGTCGCTGGCGTGCCTTGTCTCGGCACCGGCCATGGCCGAAGTCGGCAAGGTCTACCCCTCCGAAAAAAGCGTCATGACCGATGCCGTCACCGGCCGGCAGCTGATCCTGCTGACCAATGGTACGGTCAGCGACGCCAAGATGTATCCGACCGACCAGCAATGGGCGTTCGATGGCAAGCACATCATCTTCCGTTCGGGGTCGCGCTCGGGTGATGGCAAGGGCCAGGTCTTCGCCATCGACGAGGCCTCGGGTACGGTCGTGCAACTGACCGACGGCCCAGGCGTCTATCTTACCAGCATCATGGTCTCGCGCCTTGCCAACGAGGTCTATTACCTGCGCCGCGGGGCAGACAACCGGCTGAGCCTTTCCCGCATTGCCCTGACACCCTTGCTGAAGGACGCCGAGGCCGGCAAGGTCTCGCCCAAGGGCTATGAGACGCTCATCGCCACCCTACCCGACGGCTTTATTCTGGCAGGCGGCTTTACGCTCGATGCCGACGGCACCACAGCCTATGTCGGCTTCGACCAGGTCGTGGCGCCGCCGCGCCCGCAGGGCCAGCCCGTGCCGCAGGTCCCTGGCGGTTTGCTGGCTGTCGATCTCAAGACCGGCCAGACCCGCACCGTCGTCAAGACCAATTTCCGCGTCGGCCACGTCCAGGCCAATCCGTTCAAGCCGGGTGAGATCCTGTACTGCAACGAGACCGGCGGCGACGCGCCGCAGCGCATGTGGATCGTCAACGGCGATGGCTCGGGCAATCGCCCGGTGTTCGTCGAGGCGGCGACCGACTGGGTGACGCACGAACAGTTCGCCGACGCAGATCACGTCATCTTCGACCTTATGGGTCACACCGCGAAATTGCGTGAGCGCCCGACCGGCATCATGGTCGTTTCCTTGCGCGACGGCACTGTAGAAAACCTCGGCCAGGTCCCGGTCAAGAGCGTCGTGGGCAGCGACCGTAGCGGCCCCAACAGCTTCTGGCACAACGGCGTCACCTATGACGGACGCTTTGCCGCCGGCGACGATTTCGATGGCGATGTCTGGCTGATCGACCGCAAGACGGGCGCCCACACCCTGCTGACCACGGGCCACGTCATGAAGCCCGACCACGCCCATCCGAGTTTCAGCCCCGACGGCAGCCGGATCCTGATCCAGTCCGGCCTCTTGACCGCCGGCAAAAAACTGTCCCTGATCATCGTTCCGCTGCAACCGTAGCCAATATTTATATTACAATTCGTCGGGATGTGAGAAGGTTGCGCATCCCGATTCTTAATTCTGCGAGGCACAATGCTCGATCACCTTAGCGGCAAGGCCGTACTCATTACCGGCGCCAGTTCCGGCATCGGCGCGGCTGTGGCTACAGCCTTCGCGGAATTGGGCGCGCGCGTCGCCATTCACTACCATTCCAACGAAGAGGGCGCGCAAGGCGTTGCCGACGCCATTTCTGCCGCTGGCGGAGACACCGTGCTGGTGCGCGCCGACCTGACCGATCCGACCACAGCCAAGGGGATGGTGGAAGAGGCCGTCAAAAAGCTCGGCAAGCTCGACATCCTGGTCAACAATGCGGGTTCGCTGTGCGGCCGCAAGCCATTCATGGAGATCGACGATGCGCTATACGACGCGGTCATGAACCTGAACGTGCGCTCGGTCATCAATGCCAGCCAGGCCGCGGTGCCGCATATCGAAGCGGCGGGCGGCGGGTCGATCATCAATGTCGGATCGATCGCCGGCAATGACGGCGGCGGACCAGGTTCGGGACACTACGCCTGCGCCAAGGCCTATGTTCACAACCTGACGCGCCACATGGCGCGCGACCTGGCCAAACGCAATATCCGCGTCAATGCCATTGCGCCCGGCGTCATCGGCACGTCTTTCCACGCCCAGACGCCGGCCGACCGCATGGAAGCGATGAAGAATTCGGTGCACCTCGGCCGCATCGGGACGCCGGAGGATTGCGCCGGACCCGTCGTCTTCCTGGCGTCGGACATGGCGCGCTACGTCACGGGCCAGATCATGCACGTCAACGGCGGCCAGTTGATGCCGGCATAAAGCAGACGATAGTCGTGAGCGAAGAAGATCATTTTAGACTATTTATGATCCTTTTTGTTTGACGGTGATGGAAGCGGGCTATAGTGTCAGTTGCAAGGATCGTCTGACTTCGACCGTCTCTTTTCCTGCCCGGGCCATTGCGCTACCATCCCGCAACGGCCCCACCGATTCCGTTCCCCAACTCCCTGTGGGAACACATTGGCCGTTTTGCCCCGTGCAAAACGGCCTTTTTTTGGAGAGCGGATATGCGTTTCCTGACCCTTGCCATCGTCGCCCTGGCGGGCGCCGCAAGCCTCCCGGCCTCGGCCGCCTGTACGGTTGACAAGGCATCTTACGGCCAATTGTCGACGGGCCAGGCTGTCGACGCCTGGACGATCAAATCCGCCAGGATGAATGTGACGGTCCTCAGTCTCGGCGGCATTCTCAAGGATATCGAGGTGCCTGACCGAGACGGCCGGATGGGCGATGTGATACGAAATCTCAACGGCATCGCCGCCTATGAAGGCCGCGCCAATTTTTCGAGCCTCGTCGGCCGCTACGCCAATCGCATCTCGGGCGGCGGCTTTACGCTTGACGGCCGGCGCATCGACCTCGACAAACCCGACGTAGTGGTAAGCCACGGCGGGGCAAAAGGTTTCGGCACGCGCATCTGGACAGTGACGCCGGCCAAGTGCGGCGTCGATCTTTCACTCGTCAGTCCTGATGGCGACAACGGTTTCCCGGGCGAGGTCCACGTCACGGTGCGCTATCGAGTCACGGCCAGCAGGCTGACGCTCGACTATTCGGCGACGACCACAAAGCCGACCGTCGTCACCCTGACCCATCATGCCTATTTCAACCTGTCGGGTCAGGATAATGTCTATGACCAGACCCTGCAGATCAACGCCGGCAAGTACCTGGTGACCGATGCCCGCCGCGTACCGACCGGTGAAATCCTGCCACTCGATGGCACACCAATGGACGTCCGCAAGGCCAGGCCGATCCGCGACGTGGTGACGGCTACTCATCCATCGATTATCGCGGCCAAGGGGCTGGACCACACGTTCGTACTGAGCGGCAAGGGCCTGAAGACGGCCGCAATTGTCAGCGACGCCGCAAGTGGCCGCAAGCTGACCGTAAGCACGACCGAACCCGGCCTTGTCGTCTATACGGCCGGCGGATTCAATGGTTCGCTGATCGGCGCCGATGGCCGGCCGCTAACTGCCGGAACTGGCATCGCGCTCGAGGCCCAGCACTTCCCGGACAGCCCGAACCATGCCGACTTTCCATCGACCGAACTCAAGCCGGGCCAAACGCTTCATGCTACGACAGTCTTCGCGTTTTCAGCCAAATAGCTTTTCGTTCAGCCAGGCTTCGGCGAGCGTCGGCCAAGCACGATAGGTGCCCGCCGTATCGCGCAATGCAAAACCGTGCGGTGCCTGCCCAAAGACGTGGGCGTCGAGGTCGAGATTGAGGTCGCGCGCCGTCTTGATGAAGTTGAGCGCGTGCTCGATCGGCACGGCCGTGTCGTGCAGCGCGTAGGCCAGGAAGACCGGACACGACGGCACGCCGTGGGGTTCGGCCGCGATGCCGATAGGCCAGTCGTTGTAGAAGGCCTGCTTTTCCGGCGGCGGAAAGTCGGGCTTGCCGGTGGGCGCCTTGTAATCCCTGTGATTGGCGTTGACCGGCGCATAGGCGATGATCGCCGCCCTGATGTTGGCCTCGGGCTGGCAGGCGATCGTTCCGGCCAGGTGGCCGCCCGATGACAGGCCGACAGTGATCCGTGGCAGGTCGACGGGAATATGGGCCACGGCCGACACGGCATCCGAAAGCGCGATGTCCTTGGGGTTACCGTTACCCGGCAGGCGCTGGACCAGCACATAGGCGTTAAAGCCAAGCCCGTTCAGCCACTGCGCCACCTCGACGCCTTCGCGGTCGTGGACCAGCTGAATATATCCGCCGCCGCCGCAGACGATAGCCGCCCCCTTTGGCGAGGCGATTTCGAAGGCATGGAGCTCGGCCCGGTTGACGGCCGTGAAAACCCGGTCGGGCCATTCACCAGACAGCAGGTTGGAGGCACCGTCCGACAGGGCAACGATACGGGTTGGCTGCGGTACGACCGGCGCGCCGGGCTTGGCTTGCATTGCGCCTGGTCCTTTCGCGGAGCTACGGTAAAAGACAGGCCCGGAGCCATGCTCCGGGCCTGTCTTGCCTATTGCAGTTCGACGACGACGACCGACTTGGCCGGCAGGGTCAGGCTGAGCTTGCCGCCCGACAGCTTGGCGCCCTTGAAGGTGGCCGGTGCGACGACGGGCGGCTTGCCGATGTCGTTGTAGGCGTCCATCTTCGTTGCCGTCAGTATCTGGCCGGACACCGACTTGACCTTGAGACTACCCAGGTCGACCGACAGGGTGACGTCGTCGTTGGGGTCCATGCTGGCGAGACCGATATAAACGTGGCCGTCCTTGGCCTTGGCGGCCGAGGCGTTGAACGCCGGCAGCGTCTTGTCGCCCATGGTGAAGGTGGGCGCCGTGATGTCGAGCGGCAGCGACGTCGCATCCTGGAAAGGCACGTACATCTTGTAGGCATAGTAGGTCGGCGTCAGGGTGATCTTGTCGTCCTTGGTCAGGATCATGGCCTGCAGGACGTTGATCGTCTGGGCGATGGCCGAGAGCCGGACGCGGTCGGCGTGGTGGTGGAAGATGTTGAAGTTGACCGCCGCCAGCACACCATCACGCAGCGTATTGTTCTGGTAGAGGTGGCCGGGGATGGTGCCGGGCTCGACGTCGTACCAGGTGCCCCATTCGTCGACGAACAGGCCGACCCGCTTCTTCGGATCGTACTTGTCCATCACTGCCGAATGCTTGGTGATCATCTCATCCATCTTCAGCGTGTTGGCGAAGGTATCGGTCCATTCCTGGGTGCTGAAGCCGGTGGCTGCGCCCTTCTTGTCCCAATGACCCGACGGAATGGTATAATAATGCAGGCTGAGTGCGTCGATATTGCCGCCGGCATTCTTCATGACGACGTCGGTCCAGTTGTAGTCGGTCGAGTTGGCGCCCGAAGCGATGCGGACCGTCGG
>FSUR01000444.1_pt1 | contig 42150 bp, 28 predicted proteins | sample 1637491 | NCBI WGS metagenome assembly FSUR01 (sample SAMEA3914816, study PRJEB12502) | metagenome | biome: forest; material: soil | place: USA | collected 2011-09-16 | depth 0.3 m
CCACGAGGTCGAAGCTGTCGAGGCGCTGGTCCGCTGGCCACGCCGTCCCGATGGTGAGCTGGGGCCTGACGCCTTTATCGGCGCGGCCGACTCGAGCGGCATCATCCACAGGCTGGGCGTATTCGTGCTGCAGCGGGCCTGTTCGGACATGGCCGATACCGATCATATCCGCCTGCACGTCAATATTTCGCCGGTGCAGTTCCACCACCCCGGGTTCGAGACGCAGGTCATCTCGATACTTGACGAGACCGGCTTTCCGGCCGAGCGGTTGGAGCTCGAAATCACCGAGCGCCATATCCTCGAAAATCCCGACCGCGCCCGCGCCATCATCGCCTCCCTGGCGACCAAGGGGGTCGGCTTCGCGCTCGACGATTTCGGCGCCGGCTTGTCGGGCATAGGCCATCTGCAGCGTTTCGGCCTGCGCCGCGTCAAGATCGACCGGGCGCTGGTCGCCACGATCGGCCTCGATCCCCAGGCCGGCATGCTGTTGACAGGGGCGGTCAGCATCGCCCACGCCCTGTCGCTCAGCGTCGTCGCCGAAGGTGTCGAAACAGAAGACCAGGAAAAACTGCTGCGTCTCGTGGGCTGCGACCTGCTGCAAGGCTACCGCTTCGGCCGGCCCGCCTATTTCGCCGACATGGCGCAAAAACTATCGGCAAAGACGGCATTGATGAGTTGATCGCGACACCGGCCGCTTCCGCCATGAACGGAAGCGGCGGGGGCGCACCGTCAAGGCAGCAGGGTAAGCGTGTTGTTCAGCTGGGTGATCTCGGCCACCCCGCCCAGCGTCACACGTATGCGACCTGTCTTCGTATCGAAATGCGCCGGCAGCGACAGCTTGACCGTCGCCGTGTGCGGCTTGAGGTCGGACGGCGCGGCAAGTGCAGGCGTGGCCATCTTCGCTACGACAGTACCCTTGCCGTCGAGCAGCTCGACGCGTCCGGCCGATGCGTTCCTGGCACCGAGGCTATGCACGGTGACCGCCACGCCGCCACGCGTCAGCTTGATATCGTCGCGGCCGATGCCGAGGTCTGGACGGTCCTGGACCGATGTGCCGGGCGTTTTCAACGTAAATTCGAAAACGTTCGCGCCCGGCTGCATCGTTACCGGCACGCCGACCGTCTTTTCGAAAGTTATGGAAGAAACGGCAGCATCGCCGACGAAACTGTCCTTGTCGTCGCCCTTGCCCGCCTTCATTTCCCATTGTCCGGAAGTGACGTTCCAGCCGGTCATGGTTGCCTTAATCGGCTGGCTGGTGACGTTGTAGGCAATGACCTTGAAGTGGTCGCGGCTCGCATTGGGCATCAGGATGGCGACATTGACCGCAGACTCGGGATCGTCGAAGGCCCAGCTGACCGTATTGCCGGGGTACATGTTGCCGCGCACCAGGGCGACGCCGCCGAGGCGCGAGCGCTGCAGGAACTGGCTGTCGAGCTCGACGCGGTCGGTCCACCAATGGCCCTCGGTCTGGCTGTACATGGTCGTGGCGGCCTTACGCATGTCGGCGCCGTAGAGATTTTCCAGGAAAGACTTGTCGCCACTCATCTCCCACGCGACATAGGCTTCCAGCCCACCCGCCGACGAGCCCCTGGCCTTGCGCACGGCCGAGGCACCCCAGCTGTCCTGTTTGCCGAGCACATTGACCAGGTCCTCGTTGAGGCTGGTGATCGGGCGGATATTGTCTTTCTCGGCCTTGACGCGCGCGCCACCGACGCTGACCGAGTCCTGAGACGAGGCCTTCTGCACCGATGACAGGATCGGGCCGAGATACTTGTCGTTGCCGGTCCAGCGCCACGACGCCCACATCAATTGCATCGGGGCCGTGCCCTGCGGCAGGTCGCCCTTGGTGGCATCCGTCCGCCAGTTGATCTCGTCGGGGAAGGTCATGATGCCCTGAGCGTCTGGCTTACCGTGGGCGATGATGCCGTCGGCCAGGCCGGTGACGAACTTTTTGCCGGTGGCGTCGCCGTTGAAGTCGGTCATCAGGATGCCGGGATGCAGGACCAGGTAGGAATAGTACTTGCCCCACTCCCACGGCCCTTCGCGATAGCTGTCGGCGCCACTGTACCAGTTGGTATTGAAGTGCAGGTGCCCGGCCGGATTGACCGTGATGATGCGGTCATAGGCGGCGACCGTGGTCATCAACCGTTCGACGACCTTCGGGTCGCCATAATTGAGATACATGGCTTCCGAGTTGGTGTTGATGCCTTCTTCGTAGGCATGCAGTTCGTCCGTCATGATGGTTGACAGGCCGTTGGTGAACATGCCGTTGCGGTAGATGGCGTCGGCGACGCGCATCTGCGACACGCGTAGCTTTTCACTATCGACGCCCATTAGCGCCAGACCCGGCCATTGTTCCACTAAATCGGAATCATCGGACAGGCCGCCGCCGAAATCGCCGAAATCAGCCTGGCGATTGTCGATCCACCAGTTGACGAAATGACGAACGCCCTTCAAGTCCTCGAGCTGACGGAAGGCCCAGGTCGGAATGCCGGCGGGCGTCGCCGGCAAGGTGTAGGCCATCTGGCCCTGGCTGCCGAAGGTGATGTCGGTCCAGTATTCGCGCGCGATGGCGTTATCGGGATCGACGCGCAGCAGGTCGCCGGCGTCGGTAACGACGCGCTCGTAAAGCTTTTCGCGCTTCGATGCCGTATGTTCCTCGACCAGGAAGCCCCAGTTGTCCTTGACCTGGTTCAGGCGATCGGCGACGTGCTCCTTCAGCGCGTCCTTGCGGTCCTTGAAGACCAGCCGCACCTTCATGCCGTCGAGTGCCTGGGCATCGAAGTCCGGGCCGCCGCCGGCCAGCGTCAGATAAAAGCTCTTATTTGGCAGGATACGGTCGCGCAGGTCCAGCCATACGGTCTTCGCCTCACCGGGCTTCACCGCGACCGTGATGTCGAGCATGTTCCGCTCGGGCCACAGCGGGTCCTTGACCTGGATATTGAGCGGGAACAGGCCGCCGGGGCCCGGCTTGACGTTGAGCGCCGGAATGTCGAGCGCGATGCCATCCAGCCCGTCGTGCATGTTTTCCCAGCCATAACCCCACGACCGGTAGAGCATCAGATTGGCCGGCGACGCGCCATATTCGTACGGGATCAGCACATGGACCAGCGGCAGCCGGGCGCCCGCGTCTTTAGCCTTGGGGCGCGATGGCGCGGCATCCGGCAGGGCCACGACGGTCTGGCGCGCGTCGGGCGTATAGCGGCCGGCGATAAAGGCGTTGAGGTCGGCAAGATCGGGCGAATCCGCCGCCGCGCTGGCGCGTACCGTATAGGTCTGCGTCACCGTGCCGGCCGGTACCTTGCCGGGCTGGATGTCGTAGGCCGAGATTTCCTGGATCGGCGTTTCCTGCGCGACATTGTTGAAGCGCAAAATGCCGCCGGTTTTTTCGGCCGGCAACTGCCAAAAGGTGCGCTCCTGGTCCTTGGCACGCGTCGCGATTTCAGCCGGCTTGGCCATACCGTCGGCCGCCCAGGTCAGGTTGCCATAGGCTGCGCCCTGCAGCTCGACGTGGTTCCACGGCTCGTCGGGCAAGGTCAGGGTCAGAGTCTTGCCGCCGTCGACATAGGTGTTCCAGTCGGGCAGCGGGAAATAGTCGTTGCGGCCGGGCAGGCGCGAACGGTTGTAGACGCCGGGCCAGGTCGTCTCGGCGATCCCGTCGGTCGCCTTGTACATGAATTCCTTGATATCACGGGCGTCGGCGAATTCGACCTTGCGGATGGAGGTGACCGGCGCCGACAGTTCCACCGGCACGTCGCCTGGGCGGTTCCAGCCGTAACGCAGGTTCCATTCGGCGAGCGTGGCGGCGGCGGCCAGGTCGCCCGCCGGCTGGGCCGGGACGTCGGGCGTCTGGTTCTTCGCCAGGGCCGCAATCTGGGCGTCGTCGAGCGCGTGGTCGTAGATGCGCAGTTCGTCGTAATCCGAACCGCGCATGAAGTTGTAGCGGCTCATCACCTGGTGCGGGCTGACAGCGCGCGCCGCGGTGCCGAATTGGTCGAGGCCGCTGTCAAGCACGCAGACCTGATCCTTGTGGGCGACAAGCTTGCCGTTGACGTAGAGCTTGATGCCCTTGTTTTCGTCCCACGACACGGCGATGTGCTGCCAGGCGTCGGGCTTGGGCAGCTCGTCGAGCTTGAACAGCTCGTCGAGCTTGAACGACACGCGGACGCGGGCCAGGTTATTGTCGGTGACGAAGGCGTCGTAGCCATGACCGTTATAGTCGATGCGCAGCCATACCATGTCCCACGAGGTATGATCGGCATAGCCAACGCGGAACAGTACAAAAGGCGCGCGGCCAACCGGCGTGCGTGAGCGCCAGAAAAACGACATCGTCCCGCGCTGGGCGTATATATTGCCGGGCGCCTTCCAGCTGAGCACATTGTCGTCGGCCGTGGCAAAGGCGCCACCGGCGTAGCCCGTGCCGACCAGATCGACCTTGGTGTTGAAGTTGGGCACCGCCTCGCCCTTGGCGTAGTCGGCGGTCAGACTCTTGTCGGCGGAAAGATAAAACAACAGCCCACTATTGTCGGCCGCCTGCGCGGCGGGAACGGCGGCCAGTGCCAACAGGCTGGCGCACAGGGTCAGGGCCGCTTTGCGGCGGGAGGCTTTTTGGCCAGAGATTGCGGTCATCTGTTTCTTCCCTGAACCGGCAAAAAAATGCGCCGGCTGATTTGTTTTTTGACGCGCATCCTGTCCGAAAACCGCTGGGCACTTTTCGGGATGCGCTTGTTCCTGCCACAGGCATATGGCCATTGACGGTTAAATGCAACCGGTGTCATTTTTCCGTCGCTTAGGGCCTGAGGCTAGGTTTTATTGCCAAACAAAATCCTAATGGCTGCCGCAATGCAGGTTGCCTGATGGATGACACAGTGACCGCGTGGCATCAATCCCGGCGTATATTAGGCTCGGGCTGCCGGCGTCACGGCGATGCCGGCGCGCAGAGACCAAAAAAAATGGCCGCGCCGAAGCGCGGCCGAGTTTACAGGGAGGAAACGCCCAGGAATGGGCTGCCAACGGAACAAGTTCAACGCTGACAAGACAAATATATGGTGCGGCGCACACAAACTCAACCCCAAAATCATACAATTGTTTCACATTGAGTTTCCCCATATGCATCGTTTGTGATCACGTGCTGCAAACGCGCGCCGTACCCGCCATCGACACCCTATCATCGTCGAATAGGATAATTGCGTCAGCACGGCTGCATTGGGATTTGAACATGCGGTGCGTCATCCTGTATGTGCGCGGAACGATTTCAGGAGTTCCGCCATGTCCAACCGCATTCGCGACGACGTCCGCCAGTCCGGATTCGCCATCGTGCCGGCGACGGAGATGCGCGACCATCTGAGCGGATTGTCGATGCGCGACTTTTCGGCCTTTGCCGACAGCTGGAACGCACTCGATTTCGACGAATACATGGCTGACGGTGGACGCTATCGGCGGCGGCGTCATGCGGTCTTCCATCTGAAGGGCGACGCGTTTGAGCGCTTGCCGCACCAGCCGCACTATCAGAGCCGTGATTACAACAGCCTGAATGGCGGCATTGAGCGCTGGTTCACCGCGGTCAAGCCCGAGACGGCGGCCAATCCGAGCTTAAACGCTGTCATCGCCGCCTGTCGCGACGTCTTCGCGCTCGATCCGTCGACCGACTATTTTGTCGAGATGCACCAGTTCCGCATCGAGGCGTCGCCCGGGCAGGTCGGCCAGCCGACACCCGAAGGCATGCACCGCGACGGCGTCGACCGGGTCTGCGTCATGCTGGTCGACCGGGTCAATCTCGAACAGGGCGTGACCTCGATCGCGCGCCCGGACGGAGAGCCGCTCGGCGCCTTTACGCTGGTCGCGCCCATGGACGCCGTCTTCATCGACGATCACCGCGTGGTGCACGGCGTCACGGCTGTAACGCCGGCGGATCCCACACAACCTGGCCATCGCGACGTGCTGGTTTTGACGTTTAAGGGTCTTTCGCCCGCTTTTTAGGCGTCGCCCTGCTGAATGCGACGGTTTTGCGAGCGCCGGGTGTCTTCGAGTGCGAAACGCACCAGCGATTCCATGGCCCACCGTGCGGCGCGCGGATTTTTCGCCGCGATGGCTTCATAGACGCGGGCGTGGTCGGCCCAGCTGTCGCGAGCGTCCTTCGGGTCGGTCGATTTCAGCCGCGTCGACCAGGCAATGGCGGCTGCGATCGAGCTGTTGAGTGAAACCAGGACCTCGTTCCGCGTCGCCAGGAGCAGCGTCTTGTGGAAGTCGAGGTCGGCCAGCCGCCCGGTCTCGGTCGCCAGGGTTTCGCGTCCCATGACGTCGAGCGCCCGTTTCATGCGCTGGACCTCGTCGTCGCTACGCCGCTCGGCCGCCAGTTCAGCGGCGGCCGGCTCGTTGATCAGGCGCAGTTCGAACAGGCCGTCGATGAATTCGGACGTCGGCGTCGTTTCGAACATCCAGCCCATGACTTCGGGGTCGAGCAGGTTCCAGCGCGTGCGGTCGCACACCTGCGTACCGCGCTTCGGCCGGCTTTCGATGAAGCCCTTGGCCGCCAGGATCTTCAAGGCTTCGCGGTATGGCGTGCGCGAAATGTTGAGCGCCTCGCTCGAGTCGAGCTGATGCGGCAGGATATCGCCGGGCTGATAGACGCCGTTCAGGATGTCGATCGCCAGCCTGCGCGCCAGCTGGCCATGCAGTCGACCCTGCGACGCGACCTCCTCGAAAGTGTAGTCGCTGTCCCGCATACTGGAAGTGTCTTTATCGTCCATCGACCCTGGCCCGGATGTGCTGCAATCCGTTATGCGGGACGCAAGTCCCGGAGGCAAGCGGCGCTGTACGAAAAGGGATGACAGCCGGCCCGCCCATACTTTACGAGTTTCAGACTGTCGGGACGCGCGCGTGTTTTCTCCATCCAACCATCTGTCTGTGCTGGATCTGTCGATCACCGCGGTCTACGCCGTCGCGATCTTCGCCTTGGCGCAATTCGTCTCACGACGCAAAAGCCAGGAAGCGGAAGGCTCCGCGGCCTATTTCTTCGCTGGCCAACAACTGCCGTGGTGGGCCATCGGGACTTCGCTCATCGCCGCCAATATCTCGGCCGAACAAATCATCGGCATGTCAGGTTCGGGCTTCCGCATCGGCCTGGCCGTCGCCTCGTACGAATGGATGTCGGCCCTGACGCTGATCCTGGTCGGCAAGTACGTCCTGCCTGTCTTCTTCAAAAACAATGTGCTGACCATGCCGGGCTTCCTGGCTCAGCGCTTCGGTCCCAGCGTCAAGACCCTGATGGCCGTCTTCTGGCTGGCGCAATATATCCTGATCAACCTGACGGGCATACTGTGGCTGGGCGGCACGGCGATCACCACGGTCACGGGCCTCGATCCGGTCGTGGCTCTGGTCCTTCTCGGCGGCTTCGCCCTCGCCTACCAGATTTCCGGCGGGCTTAAGGCCGTAGCCCTGACCGACGTCGTCCAGGTGTCGCTACTGACGCTGGGCGGACTGATCATCGCCGCGATCACCTTGTCCCGTATAGGCGGACATGCCTCGCCCGCCGGCGTGGCGCAGGGTTTCCGCACGCTGCTGGCGCGCTTTCCAGACCACTTCCACATGATCCTGCCGAAATCGAGCCCCTACTACAAGGACCTGCCGGGCATCGCCGTGCTGGTCGGCGGGATGTGGATCATGAACGTCTCCTACTGGGGCTTCAACCAGTACATCATCCAGCGCGCCCTGGCCGCCAAGTCGCTGGCCGAAGCGCAGACCGGCGTCGCCTTCGCGGCTTGGCTGAAGCTGCTAGTGCCGGTCATCGTCGTCCTGCCGGGTATGGCGGCGCTCATTCTGGCGCCGGCCCTAACGACTTCGGACCGCGCCTACCCGACCATGATGACGCTGCTGCCGCACGGCTGCCTCGGCCTTGTCTTTGCTGCACTGGTCGCAGCGATCGTCGCCTCGTCGGCGTCGAAGATCAATTCGGTCGCCACCATCTTCACCATGGACCTGGTCAGGCACGCCCACCCCCACATTTCGGACCGGACACTGGTCCAGATCGGCCGCATAGCCTCGGTAGCAGCCGTCGTCATCGCCGCCGTCGTCGCCAAACCCTTGCTCGGCCATTTCGACCAGGTCTTTCAGTTCGGCCAGAGCCTGACGGGTTTCTTCGCGCCCGGCATCGTCGTCATCTTCACGCTTGGCATGCTGTGGAAACGCTGCACGACAGCCGGCGCGTTCACGGCGGTCGCCACGGGTTTCGTCGCCTCCTGCCTCTTCTATGTCGCAGCCTGGCTTCATGGTTTGCATGGGCTTTCGGGTTGGCAGGGCTGGCTGGCAGACCAAGTTCCAGACATGCCGTTCCTCAATCGCGTCGGCTGGGTATTCTGGATCGCACTCGGCGCCTGTGTCGCCGTGTCGCTCTGCACCCGCGATACCCGCGAAGCGCAGACGGCCGACCTCAAGACCATCGATTTCGCGACCCGCCCGACTTTCAATGCCATGGCGCTCGGCGTCGTCGTCGTCCTGGTCGCCCTGTACGTTACCTTCTGGTAGCCCGAATAACTCATATCATTTATAGGGACGAATGCCGAAATTTACGCCTTCAGGCATGGAGCGCGATTGACACGCGAGAAATAGTACGATTTTTTAGCCCCAAACAAACTGCTCATGCCATCAGGGAAACGCCTATGACCACACGCCGATCTGTCCTGGCGGGAGCCGCTAGCCTCGCCGCGGGTCTCGCCGCGCGCACCGTGCCCGCATTGGCCGCCGAAGCGCGCTTCGGCGTGTCGGGCAATGATTTCATGCTCGACGGCAAGCCGTTCCAGATCCTGGCTGGCGAGATGCACTATCCGCGCATCCCGCGTGCCTCGTGGCGCGACCGCCTGAAAAAGCTCAAAAGCCTGGGCCTCAACACCCTGACGACCTACGTCTTCTGGAACGCGCACGAACCCAAGAAGGGCCAGTACGATTTTTCCGGCAATCTCGATATCGCCGCCTATATCCGCCTGGCGCAGGAGGAAGGCCTGGTGGTCAATTTGCGCCCCGGTCCCTATGTCTGCGCCGAGTGGGATGGCGGCGGACTGCCGGCTTGGCTGTTTCCGACGCCCGACATCACGGCGCGCTCGACCGATCCGCGCTATATGGAGCCGGTCAAGGGCTGGATGAAGCGCCTCGGCCAGGAACTGACGCCGCTGTTGATCGACAACGGCGGGCCGATCATTCTGACGCAGATCGAGAACGAATACGGCGCCTATGGCAGCGACCAGGCCTATCTGGCATTGCAACGCCAGGCTTTGCGCGACGCCGGCTTCTCAGGGCTCCTCTATACGGCCGACCCGGCGGAATTCTTTGCCAAGGGCTCGGTACCGGGTGTCGTCGGCGGCATCAATTTCGGCACCAAATACATCGCCGAGAATGAGTTCGCCGTGCGCGCCAAGGTGCGCGCGGAAGGTCCCTATTTCTGCTCGGAGCTTTGGGGCGGCTGGTTCGATTCTTACGGCAAGATGCACGAGACCATGCCGGCCGAACCCTTGCTGGCCAGCCTGAAATGGATGCTGGAGCACAAGGTGTCGATCAGCTTCTATATGCTGCACGGCGGCACCTCATGGGGTTTCACGCCAGGCGCCAACTGGAACAAGGACGGCTACCAGCCCGATATCGCCAGCTATGATTACGACGCCCTGCTCGACGAAGCCGGACGGCCGACGCCGAAATTCCAGGCGGTGCTGGCTCTATTCAAAAACCACCTGCCGGCCGACGCCTTCAAGCCGATGCCCGAACCGGAAGCGTCGATCAGCGTCAAGCGGTTCAAACTGACTGAGACGGCGTCGCTAGACCAGTTGCTGACAAAGCCGGTGACTTCGTCGGCACCGCAATCGCTCGAGACGCTTGGCCAGATGCACGGCCTTATGCTCTATCGTTACAAGGGCAAGGCGGCGCTCAGGGGCGAGCTCAGTTTCGGCGACGTCCGCGACTACGCCCTGATCAGATCGGGCGGCGCACTCCACGCCACGCTCGACCGCCGCTTCGCGGAAACGTCAGCGGCGATAGACCTGCCCGCCGGAGCAACGCTCGACGTGCTGGTCGACACCATGGGGCATTGCAATTACGGCAAGAATATCGGCAAGGACCAGAAGGGCCTGATCGGGCCCGTTACACTGGCTGGCCACGCCCTGACCCGCTGGGCGCATTACGGCCTGCCGCTCGACACGATCGCAGGCCTGAAATTCAGCTCCGCACCGGTGAACGGCCCGGCCTTTTATCGCGGCCATTTTGACGTCGCTGCGCCCGGCTACACCTTCCTGGACATGCGCGGCTGGGGCAAGGGCTATGTCTGGATCAATGGCGTCAATATCGGCCGCTACTGGTCCGCCGGTCCGCAACAGGCCATGTTCGTGCCAGGGCCGTGGCTGAAGCCCGGCGCCAACGAGGTCGTGGTGCTCGACCTGCACGAAGGCGGTGACCGCAGCCTGTCGGGTAGCCCGAAGCAGATCTGGGACCTGCTAGGATCCGTTTAATCCACCCAGTCTTTATGCAGGCGGCGGGATGCGATGAACAGCAGGACCGCCGCCACGACGTAAAAGCCCAGGCCGCCCAGGAAGGCGTACTTGATCGAGTCCGCCCCGTGTTCGGGCTTGAGCAGGTCCGAGACCTTGCCGAAGAACCATGGGCCCATGCCCAGTCCGATCAGGCTGTTGATCAGCAACATCAGGGCCGACATCTGGCTGCGCGATTGCGCAGACCCGAGGTGCTGGACGGCGGTGATCACCGGCGCAAGCCACATCAGGCTCAGTGCCTGTGGCGCGAGAAACAGCCAGAACGCCACGGACGACGACGGCGCCAGCATGCCAAGCGCATAGAGCGGCGCCGAGATCAGGAAGGCCACGGCCGGGATAGCGGCATAGGCCCCCTTGCGCGCCTGTCCCAGCCGGTCGGCCAGAATCCCGCCCGCCGAAATCCCGATCACGCCACCCAGCAACGTCACCATGGCGATAAAGCGCCCGGCGTGCGGCACGTCGAAATGAAAGCTGCGCACCAGAAACGACGGGAACCAGAAAAGAATGCCGTAACCGACCAGGGACGCGCAGCCGGCAGCGAGCGACAGCAACCAGAAGGACGGCTTGGCGAAGGCCATACGCGCCACGCTTACGATACCAGGCGTCGCGGCGGACACCGCACGGCGTTGCGGCTCGCGCACCAGCAGCAGGAACGGCACGGCGACCGCCAGCCCCGCCAGGCCGACGATGACAAAGGCGCGCCGCCAGTCGGCCGCCAGCAATCCGCCGATGAAGGTCCCGCTCGCGGCGCCGATGGGGATACCCAGGGAATAGACGGCCAGCGCCCGGGCGCGCGATTTCGGCGGAAAATAGCTGCTGATCAGGCTATAGCTCGGCGCCACGCCGCCGGCTTCGCCGATACCGACACCCATGCGGGTGATAAATAGCTGGGTAAAGGTCTGCGTCATGCCGCACGCTGCGGTAAAGCCCGACCACAGGATCAGCGCCGTGGCGATAATGCGCTTGCGCGATACGCGGTCGGCCGCCCAGGCGGCCGGAAGGCCGAGGACCGAATAGACCGCACCGAAGGCCAGTCCACCCATCCAGCCCATCTGCGCGTCGGACAGGTGAAACTCCGCCTTGATCGGCACCGCCAGGATGCTGACGATCTGGCGATCGAGGAAGTTCAGCACATAGACGACGACCAGCATCAAAAGAACGACGTAGCGCCGGCTGGTGTCACGGGACGGGGCAGACTCGGTCATGTCCGCAAGCCTTACTCCCAACCGCTCCAAATGCAATCGGCGGCAGCGCAGGCAATCGCCTGAAGGCCCTTGCCCCGGCTTTTACCCCCAAGTCGCCGGGCGGCCATGACGCAAATGCACTATCTCCGCCACATCAGGCCTCGCCGCCAACCGTCCGGCCGCTGATCCAGACCTTGGCGATATTGGCTTTCGACGCCGTGTAGACGATCTTCTGAAAAACGTCTTCCGGCGTATCAAGGCCGTCAAACACAGTGACAGTGCCGCCTTTTGCCTGTGGGTCGATAAGGATGGCGTCAAAAGCCCGCCCGGGCTCGAAGGCCCCAACGGGCAGGTCGAGGACATCGGCACCGCCCTTCGTTGCCAGGTAAAAGGCAGTCTTCCAGTCGACGGCGGAATTGCGCACGCCGCGACGCTCATAGGGCAAGGCCGCATCGACGCCGTCGTCGAGCGCACGTGACGAAGCGACTGCCCAACGGATATTGTCGAACAGCGATGCCGACGGCCCGCCCGAGATGTCGGTGCCGAGTCCGACACGCACCCCCTTTTCCAGCGCCCGGCGCAATGGAAAGACGGCGTTGGAGAAGTAATGGTTCGACAGGGGGCAATGGGCGACGCCCGCCCCGCGCGCCTGGATGGTGTCCATGTCGGCGCCGGAAATGAAGTTGGCGTGCGCCAGCACGGTATGGCGGGTCAAAAGCCCGAAGCGGTCGAGGCTTTCGGTATCGCTGACGCCGTGACGATCGAGCACATAGGCGTGCTGCCAATCGCTTTCCGAACAGTGGGTCTGGACGTGGCAGCCGCACGATTTGGCCAGCGCGCCGAGACCTTTGAGCGCCTCGTCCGTGCACGACGGAATAAAGCGCGGCGTTATGACCGGCTTCACCCGGCCGGCGCGATTGCCGGCATGACTGTTCACAAAAGCGATGAAGTCTGCCGTACCGCGAAGCCCGTCTTCCGTGGTTTCGCAGTAAAAGCTCGGGCACTGCTCGGCATTGTCCATGACGACCTTGCCGATCAGGGCGCGCTGGCCTTTTTCGAGGCAGATCTCGGCCAGGCGCCGCGTCGCGGCCTGATGCTGGGTGGCGAAATAGAGGGCTGTCGTCGTGCCGTTCGCCAGCAGCCCATCGACCAGGCTGGAATAGGCGCGTTCGGCGAAGGTCACGTCGGCATAGCGCGCTTCGAGCGGGAATGTATATTGCTGCAGCCAGACCTCGAGCGGCACATCGAGGGCCTTGCCGAGTTGCGGCCACTGCGGCGCATGGACGTGCAGATCGCAGAAGCCCGGCAGGACGTAGGCCCCTTTCGGCATGCGCTCGATGTCACCTTTGAGCGTTTCGGCATAACCGTCATCGCCAGGCTTCCGTACACGGACGATCGCGCCTTCCTCGCTGAGATCGATCAGCGCATCTTCCAGCACCTCGACCTGGCCCAGGACGGGTGTATGCATGAAGGTTCCCAACAGGACACGCGTCACGGGACAGTCACCGGTGCCGGCGAGGTGACCTTCCATGCTTCGACAAGAAGCTGGGCGGCAACGGAGACCGCGATAATTTCCGGCGCCTTGCCGGCGATGCCTTCGATGCCGATCGGGCAATGGATGCGGGCAAGATCGGCCGCGCCGTGACCTGCCTTGGTCAGGCGGCTGAAAAAGCGGTGACGCTTGGTCTTCGACCCGATGAGGCCGATAAAGGCAGCAGGCGAAGCCAGCGCCGCCCGCGTCAGTTCGTAGTCGAGCGCGTGGTCGTGCGTCAGGATTAGTGTCAGGCCGTCATTTGCCGCAGCGGCGGCGCAGAGATCGTCAGCCACCGTGACGTGGACATCCGGCGGCACGTCGCTGCGGTCGTCATACCAGGACAGGGCGAATGGCAGGTCCTTCAATACCCTGGCGATCGCTATCCCGACATGGCCGGCGCCAAACATGACGACGGGCGTCAGCGGCGTTCCGACCGTTTCGATCAGCACATCGCCGTCCGCTGGTATAGGTCCGCGTGCGGTCAAAGGCGGCGCGCCGACAGGCACGACGTCGCGTCGGATGCCGCCGGACAAAAGCACGCTTTTGAGGCCGAAGGCCGGGCGGTCTCTGACGACCTCAAGCCAGGCTGAGTGCGCGGGATCGAGATATTCGATCAGCACGCGCACGCGCCCGCCGCAACACTGCCCCAACAGCACGCCCAACGGATAGTCCTGGATGCGCCAGGTGCCGGCCGGATGTTTCAGCGCCTGCCGCGCCTGGTCGATGACCTGGAATTCGAGATTTCCGCCGCCGATGGTGCCGAAGATTTGCGAGCCCGTTACGACCATGCGCGTTCCGGCCTCGCGCGGCGTCGAGCCCTCGGCCGCAAGGATGGCAACGAGCGCGCAGGGCTCGCCGGCCTTGATCCAGTCCAATGCCTTTGCCGCCCAGCGCATCACGCCCGCCCCTCCGCGATGGCCTTCAGAATGCGTTCGGGTGTAGCCGGAGCATCAAGAATGGCACGATTGCCGCCGGTCGCCGCACGGACGGCATAGGTCAGGGCCGACAGCACCGAAATGGCCAGCATGAAGGGCGGCTCACCCACGGCCTTTGAACGGTGAATGGTCGGTTCGCGGTTGTCGCCGGCCTTCCACAAAGCGACGTTCAGGACCTTGGGGCGGTCCGACGCGCACGGGATCTTGTAGGTTGACGGCGCGTGCGTCAGCAATTTGCCGTTGGCGTCGTAGACTAACTCTTCCGTCGTCAGCCAGCCCATGCCCTGGACGTAGGCGCCTTCGACCTGGCCGAGATCGATGGCCGGATTGATCGATCGCCCGGCATCGTGCAGCAGGTCGGCGCGCAAGGTCCGGCTTTCCCCGGTAAGGGTGTCTATGATGACTTCGGACACGGCGGCGCCATAGGCGAAATAGAGGAAGGGGCGGCCGGTATGCGACGTGCGGTCATAGTGGATCTTGGGCGTCGCGTAATAGCCCGTGGCCGACAGCGAAATCCGCGCCATGTGAGCCTGACGGCAGACAGTGCCGAAGTCGAGTGCCGTATCGCCCGCCATCACCTGTCCGCCGGCAAAGGTGACAGATTGCGGATCGACGCCTTCGCGTTCGGCCAGGAAGTGTGCCAGCCGATCGCGTATGATCATCGCCCCGTTCCACGCCGCCATGCCGTTAAGGTCGGTGCCGGACGACGCCGCGGTCGCCGAGGTGTTCGGCACCTTGTCGGTTCGCGTCGACGTAATGCGGATGCGGTCGAGGCCGAGGCCAAACACGTCGGCGACGATCTGCGCCACCTTGATGTTCAGCCCCTGCCCCATCTCCGTGCCGCCGTGATTGAGATGGATCGAGCCATCGACATAGGCGTGGATCAGGGCGCCGGCCTGGTTGAGGTGGCTGGTGGTGAAGCTGATGCCGAACTTGACCGGTGTCAGGGCCAGACCGCGTTTCAGGTGGGGATGCGTTGCATTGAACGCATCTATCGCCTTTAGCCGGGCGTCGTAATCGCAGGCCTGGCGCAGTTCCTCGACGATGGTGTCGGCGACGAAGTCTTCGACCGTCATGCCGTAGGGCGTGACGTCGCGGCCTGAGCGGTAGAAGTTGGCCTGGCGGACACTGAGCGCGTCGATGCCGAGGTGGGCCGCGACATCGTCCATGACGCGCTCGATCGCCAACATGCCCTGCGGGCCGCCGAAGCCGCGGAAGGCGGTGTTCGATACGGTATGTGTCCGGAAGCGGTGCGAGACGATCTCGACGTTTTCAAGGAAATAGCAGTTGTCGGCATGGAACATGGCGCGGTCGTTGATCGCCATCGACAGGTCCGCCGAGCAGCCGCAGCGCGAGGCCAGTTCCAGCTTCAGCGCGGTGATCGTGCCGTCGTTGCGGAAACCAACCTCATAGGCTGCGGTAAAGTCGTGACGTTTGCCGGTCAGGACCATGTCGTCGTCGCGATCGGCGCGGAACTTGGCCGGACGGCCCGTCTTCGCGGCGACCAGGGCCGCCGCGGCAGCAAACAACGCCGCCTGGGTCTCCTTGCCGCCGAAGCCGCCGCCCATGCGCCGCACCTCGACCGTGACGTCGGCCGAGGTAAGGTTCAGCATGTGCGCCACCAGGTGCTGGACCTCAGACGGATGCTGGGTCGAGCTCAGCACGTGCATGGCGCCCTGCTCGCCCGGCGTGGCGACGGCGACCTGGCCCTCGAGATAGAAGTGCTCCTGACCGCCCATCTCGACCGCGCCCGAGATGCGGTGGGCAGCCGTGTCGAGCACCGACAGGTCGCCGCGTGTCATGATCTGTGCGGTCTCGATGACGGAGCCGGCGGCACGCGCCTCATCGATCGTCAGGATGGCGGGCAGCGGTTCGTATTCGACCTCTCCCAGTTGCGCCGCCATGCGCGCCGCCTTGACCGAGGTCGCCGCGACGATAAACAGAGGCTGTCCCATGAAGACAACCTCGTCCTCGGCCAGCAGCAGGTCGTCCTTCATGACCGGCGCGACATTGTTGTCCCCGGGAATATCGGCTGCGGTGAAAACCGCGACGACGCCAGGGGCCCTGCGCACCGCATCGAGGTCCATCGAAACGATTCTGGCGTGGGCGTGTCCGGCCTTTCCGAACGCCAGATGCAGCATATTGCCGGGTTCGGGGACATCGTCGCCATAGGCCGCCTGCCCGGCAACGTGCAGGGATGCACTGTCGTGCGGCAGCGAGGCATGGACCTTGGGCAGGGGCGTGTTACGCGCGTCAGCCATCTATGGGCTCCGCGTCCAGGACTGACCCTCGCTCGAAGGCCAGGCCGCGCAGCAGGTTTTCCGCCACGGTCAGCCGATAATCGGCAGAGCCACGGACATCGGACAGGGGCGTGAAATCCCGGGCGATATGCCGGGCAGCAGCGTCGAGCGTCGCGGCATCGAATGGTTGTCCGATCAGCGCCGCTTCGACGGCGGGGCTGCGTTTCGGCGTCGCCGCCATTCCCCCGAAAGCGATGCGAGCCGCCGTGATCAGGCTATTATCGATCTGCAGCCTGAAGGCTGCGCACACGGCCGAAATATCGGAATCGAAACGCTTCGACAGCTTGACGACACGTATGATATCGGACGGACGGGGGCGCGGCACAAAGACGGTCTCGACGAATTCGCCAGGCTGCAGGTCCTGGTGACCGTAGCCGATGAAGAAGTCTTCAAGCGCCAGCGTCCGGTGTGCGTTCCCCCGACGCAGGGTTAGCGTCGCGCCCAGCGCAATCAGTGCCGGCGGCATGTCGCCGATCGGGGACCCGTTGGCGATATTGCCGCCGATCGTACCCGCGTTGCGCACCTGGACGGCGCCGATGCGGCGAACCAGTTCGCCAAGGTCGGGATGGAGGCGCGTCAAGGCGGCGTGGGCATTGGCGTAGCGCGCTGCGGCGCCGAGCGTCAGGCCGCTGTCGTCTTCGACGATCGCGGCCAGTTCCATGAGATCGCCGATATGGATGACGTCACCGAGGTCGCGGTGTTGCTTGGTCACCCAAAGGCCGACATCGGTCGCGCCGGCGATGATGCGGGCCGACGGCAAATCGACGCGCAGGGCTGCGAGAGCGTCGACCGAGGCGGGCGTAAACCAGCGGCTGTCGTCGTGTTCGTAGGCAAGGCCGTCCGTCCGCGCAATCCCGGTCAATGCCGCGACCAGGGCCGCATCGTCCGGCGGCGAAAACGGCACGGCCTTGGCGGCGTCAAGGATCGGTCCATAGCCCGTGCAGCGGCAGAGATTGCCGGCCAGCACGTCGTTTATATCGGCCTCTTCCGTTCCACAGGCGCCGACGCTGCGCCCATAGAGGCTCATGACGATGCCGGGCGTGCAGAAGCCGCATTGCGAGCCGTGGCACGCGACCATGGCGTCCTGAACCGGATGGCGGCCGCCGAGCGATTCGACTGTGAACAGTGCCTTGCCGTCGAGCACCGGCATGAACAGGATGCAGGCGTTGACGGCGCGATAGACGACGCGGCCGCCTTCAAGCGTCCCGGTGACGACCGTGCAGGCGCCGCAGTCGCCTTCGGCGCAGCCCTCCTTGGTGCCGGTCCGTGCAGCACGGTAGCGCAGCCAGTCGAGCACAGTCGTGGTCGCCGCGATGCCCGACACCGTTTCGATCTGTCCGTCGAGGTAAAACCGTATCGCGTCCAAGTCCCTAGCTCCCGCGATAGGTCGAATAGCTGTAGGGCGATACGAGCAGCGGCACGTGAAAATGCCCTTCCCCCGTCATGCCGAAATCGATGCCCACGACATCAAGAAACGGCGGGTCTGACAGGCCTGTGCCAAGCGTGCGGAAATAGCGCGCGACGTCGAATTCCAATCGGTAGGCGCCGGCCGCCAGTAACAGTTCGCGCAAGGTTGGACAGCGACCGTCATCGTCGGTAATGCCGGTGAACAGGACGTCGCCCCCCTTCAGCAGGCGGATCGCCAGACCCCTGGCGGGCGCGCCATTGGCGGTGTCTAGAACGTGGGTGGACAGGCTCATTGCGCAGCCTCCTCTGGCGTCCATTGGCCGGTGAACTCTTCCTCGGCATAGGCAAAATAGGCGTCGAGACTGGCCTGGCGGTCGTCGAGGAAGAGCTGGTCCGCCACGGCTTGCGCCAGCCTCGGCAAGGCGTATTTCAGCCCCGACAGGGCGGATGCCGACAAGCCGAAATTGATAAGCGCCGAATAGTTGAAGGCGAACAGGCCGTGCAGGCGGGCCTTGGCGGCCGCGTCCCGGCCCTGGAAGGCAAAGCCTGCGCCCAGATAGGGATGGGCGTCAAGCAACGGGTTCTTCACATCTTCGGGCGCGGCATAGACGTCGCCCCAGCGCAGGATGCCCGCTTCCAGTGCAGCCAGTTCCGGCCTGAGCGCGGGATCGGTGACAAGCCCCGTCGATACGATCAAGAAGTCGAAAACCTGTTCCCCTCTGGGCGTGGTCACCACAGCCCGCCCGTCGCGCTCTGTGACCGCCTGCCACGGCGCGCCGACATGAAGCGCGAAGCCGGAAAAGGCCGCCGCGCGCCCGAAGGTATCGTTGGTCGGCGGCTGATTGAAACGGAAAAAATGCGACATGATGGCGTACTTGTCGGCGTCCGGCAGGGCATGGAAACGCGGGATGAGCCCGGCGGCTTCCATATGGCGGATCGGATTGACGCGCGGCAGGTCCTTGCGCCGGACAAAGACGTGCGCCTCGGCCGCGCCGGCTTCAAGGATATGGTGGGCGTTATCGAAGGCGGAGGCGCCGCCGCCGAGCACGCCGACGCGCCGGCCCTTGAGCGCGCCAATGTCGATGGCCTCCGACGTATGGGCATAGAGATGCCGCGGCAGGGCCTTGATGAAACCGGGCGTATGCCAGTTGCCGCCGCCCTGAATGCCGGTCGCCAGCACGACCTTGCGCGCGCGAAACCGCCCTTTGTCCGTATGCAGAATGAAACCGTCCGGCATGTCAGGCTCGATCCTCGACACGCGGATGTCGTTTCTGACGGGCAGGTCCAGCGCCTTACGATACCAGCGCAGGTACGCCATCCAGGCGCCACGCGGTATCTTGTCGAGTGCAGTCCAGCCGATGTCGCCATATTGCGCTTCCCAGAAAGCGCGGAAGGTCAGCGACGGAACGCCAAGATCGATCGAGGTGATCGTCTTGGGCGTCCTGAGCGTCACCATACGGGCATAGGTTTCCCATGGGCCTTCAAGGCCTTCGGGGCTATCGTCGAGAATCAGGATGTTATGGACGCGCTCGCGTTTCAGCGCGAAGGCCGCGCCCAGGCCCGACTGTCCGCCGCCGACGATGATGACGTCGTAAATACCGTCACGCGGGCGCGTCCAACCGGCGGCGCCGACGTTCAGGCAGTCGAGATCGTGCTTCACGCGGACATTCAGTTCGTCGAGGCTCATAAGGCGTCCTCCAGCCTCAGCCGGACGATCTTGCCGACCTCGGCCATGGCGGTGGCGCGCTCCTGCTCGGGCGTATGCCTTATCCGTTCGGCCATGGCGGCCAGGATCCCGGCCTTGTCGGTCAGGCGGACACAGATGATGAACGGAAAGCCAAAGCGCCCGGCATAGGCGGCGTTGCGACGGTGAAAGGTATCGAACTCTTCGGGCGACAACTGGTCGAGACCGGCCGAGGCCTGTTCGGCGGCCGACTCAGCCGTCAGACCCTCAGCGACCGCCACCTTGTCGGCCAGTTGCGGGTGCGCCCGCAACAGCGCCAGTTGGACACCGTTGCCTGCATCGGCCACGACCTGCATCAAGGCAGCGTGCATGGCGTCGACGTCACTGAACGGACGGTCCGCCGCGGCGCGTTCGACGATCCAAGGCGAATGTTCGAACAGGAAGCCGAAACGCGCCACAAAGGCTTCGGTGGACAGCGCATTGATTTCGTCCATCAAGTGCCTCCCTGCATGGATATGTGTGCCGATACGATCTTCCAGCCCTCGGAAAAGCGCACCCAGGCCTGCGACTGCCGGCCGATCCGCTCTACACCCTCGTTTTGAAATTCGGCATTGGCGGTCGCGAAGGCATCGCCATAGGTGGTGATCTCGACGCGGGCCAGCTTTCGCTGTGGCGCGCCGCCGCGACGCTTGCGGAATTCGCGGATGGCTTCGATGCCGTACAGCACTTCGCCGACGCCGTAGCGGACGGTAAAGGCCGAGTCGTGGAACAGGCCGTCCATGGCCGCGACATCGTCGGCCATCAATGCCCTCTCATAGGCATGGAAGGCATCGGTCACTGTCTGAAGGGCCTTTGAGCCATTAATCTGCATACGGATGAACCTTCAGCCAATGGTCGGCAATGTCGATCCGCCTGGCGATCCAGGCGTCGTCGCGCGCCAGTACGTGATCGAGGAAACGGGCTACGGCGGCGGCGCGCGCCGGCCGCCCGGCGATGCGTCCATGCAGGCCGATCGACATCATTCGGTTTCCTTCCAGGTGCAACTGGTCGAACGTATCGCGCAGGTAGCGGAAGAAGGGTTCACCGTCCTCGAAGCCGTTCATCGCGACGAACTTCATGTCGTTGGCATCGAGGCTGTAGGGCACGATCAGTTGTGGCCGGCCATAACGCGCGTCGTAATAGGGCACATCGTCGGCATAGGAATCGGCGTCGTAGGTGAAACCACCCTCCTCGACGACCAGCCGCGCCGTGTTGGGCGACGTCCGGCCCTGGTACCAGCCGCGCGGCCGTGAGCCGGTTACCGCCGTGTGGATGTCTATGGCCTTGGCGATATGTTCGCGCTCGACATCTTCGGGAAGATATTGGTAGTCGATCCAGCGGTAACCGTGGGTGGCGATCTCCCAGTCCGCTTTTAGCATGGCCGCCACCGCCGCCGGGTTACGCTCCATGGCCATGGCGACGCCGAAGACAGTGACCGGCACATTGCGCTCACTGAATAACCGGTGCAGCCGCCAGAAACCGGCGCGCGAGCCATATTCGTAAAGGCTTTCCATCGCCATGGCGCGCGCGCCGACGTGGCTTTGTGCGCCTACCATTTCCGACAGGAAGGCTTCGGAACCCTTGTCGCCGTGCAGGACGCTGTTTTCGCCGCCCTCTTCATAATTGATGACAAACTGGACGGCGACGCGCGCACCGTCTGGCCATTGCGCGTCGGGCGGTGTGGCGCCGTAACCGACAAGATCGCGCGAATAGTTCATCCCCACACCTCGCGCGCGGCGGCGACGGCGGCGCCCGTTTTCACGCTATGGCCTTCCGCCAGCAGGCACGCTTCGAGCGCGCCGAGCGTAATCAGCACCTTATGCTTCATGGCGTTATAGCCCATGGCGCCGATGCGCCATATCCTACCTTGCAGCGGCCCGAAGGCCGTGCCGATCTCGATCTCGAAATCCTCGCGCATGCGACGGCGGATATTGCCGTCGTCGACGCCTTCGGGGATGACGACGCCGGTGACATTGCTCATGCGGAAGGCGTCGGCACCATAGACGTCGAGCCCCATGGCGCGGATGCCGGCGGCGACGGCAGCACCGGCCTTGCGGTGGCGTTCGAAGCGATTATCCAATCCTTCGGCAAGCGCCAGCCGGGCGCATTCCCGCGCGCCATACAGCATTGTGGTCGCCTCGGTATGGTGGTTGAGGCGCTTTTCCGACCAGTAGTCCATGATCATGGCCAGGTCGAAATAGTTCGAGCCGATGCGCGCGCGATTGCCATCAATGGAATCGGCTGCGCGGATGCCTTTTTCGGTGTGGCGGCGTGCAAAGATGAATTCAGCCGCCTGGTCGGAAATTGTGATCGGCGCCGAACCCGACGGTCCGCCCATGCATTTCTGCAGGCCGCCGGTGACGATATCGGCGCCCCAGCGATCGACATCGACCGCCATGCCGCCGAGTGTGGCGGTGGCGTCGACATAGGACAGCGCTCCGAACTCGCGGCAGATGTCGCCCAGGCCGTCGAGCGGCTGCGCCATAGTCGTTGACGTATCGCCGTGGACGCAGGCGATGACCTGCGGCTGGTAGCGGCGCGCCGCCTCGGCAATTGCGTCCATCGCCACGACCTCGCCCCAGGCGGCATCGACGGTTTCGTAAGCCGCGCCCAGGCGTTCGCAGATTTCGGTGAGCAGCAGGCCGAAACGGCCCGAACGCACGATCAATACACGGGCACCCGGCTCGATCAGCGAGACAAGCGCCGCCTCGATACCGGCGCGCGCCGTGCCATCAATGAGAAAGGTCCAGCGGTTCTCGGTCCTGAAAACCTGGCGGTAGAGCGCCATGACTTCGTTCATATAGCCGGTCATTTCCGGATCGAACTGACCCAGTAGGTCGGCCGACATGGCGCGGAGCACGCGCGGGTGAGCATTGACGGGGCCCGGCCCCATCAGCAGCCTTTGCGGCGGATCGATCTCGCCAAAGACTTCAGTCATAAGGTTTTCCGATTGTTCTTATAAATTGGACCATGGCTTGATAAGCCGCCTCGCAGTCTTCGCCCGTCACACTTTCCAAAGGGTTATGGCTGATACCGTCCTTACAGCGGATAAACAGCATGGCCGACGGCGTTACTTTGGCGAACGCCATGGCGTCGTGACCGGCGCCCGACACGATGCGGCGCGGCGCCTGCACGGCAAGCACGTCCATAAAGGCCGGATCGCACGGGCTGGCGGGCAGGTCGTGGATAAGGCGGTGCTTCACGCCGATACCGCGTTTCTGGGCAATGGCAGCAAGCGCTATCAGACAATCGTCCGCGGCCTTGTCACGCACGGATTCTTCGCCGGCGCGGACATCGATCGTCAAGACGACGCGGCCCGGCACGACGTTTGGCGCACCGGGTTCGACGCGCAAGGCTCCCACGGTGGCGACCAGGTCGCCCGGGCCGCGGCTGCCGACAGATTCAATCGCCAGGACCATTTCGGCGGTCGCGGTCAGCGCATCCTTGCGCAAGGACATGGCATTGGTGCCGGCATGGCCGGCCGTGCCCGTAACCTCGACCTCATAGCGTCGCTGGGCGGCAATAGCTGTAACGGTGCCGATCGCCAGTCCCTCGGCTTCGAGCACGGGGCCCTGCTCGATATGGGCTTCGAGATAGCCAAACAGCCCGGCCGGGTCGCGCTTCGCATCGAGAAAACGAGAAATATCAAGCCCGGCCTTGTCAAGCGCCTCGGCCAGCGTCACGCCGTCGCGGTCGGCAATGCCAAGCGCGGCGGCATCGATCTGGCCGCAGACGGCGCGCGAACACAGCATCGACGCCGGAAAGCGCGAGCCCTCTTCGTCGCCGAAAGCATAGACCTCGATGGCGAAGGGCAGGATTTCGTCCTTCAGCGCGGCAACGCATTCGATGCCGAGCATGACACCCAACGGACCGTCGTATTTTCCGCCATCGCGTACGCTGTCGATATGCGAGGCGATGATAAGCGATGTGTCGCCTTCGCCCCATTTGCCGACCAGATTGCCGGCGGGATCGAGGCGCGTCGTCATGCCTGCGTCGCGCATCCATTCCCCGACCTGCTCAGCGGCCTTCAGGTGCGCCGGCCCGAGGTAAGGGCGATAGAGGCAATCGTCGCTGTCGCTGAAGGGCGCCGTGCCCAGCGCGTCGCAACGCTCCTTGGCGCGGAAACCGGGCTTTACCATGCCGCCACCCCGCCGTCGGAGCGCGGATCAGTGGCGCCTTCAAGGCGTCCGTCGCCATGTCTGACCAACGCGCCGGCATGGCCCATCATCGACGTGAAAGGCGCGACCAGTTCGACCGCGTGTCCGGCCGCGCTCAGACGATCGTAAAGCGCCGGCTCGAACCGATCTTCGAGCTTTAGCGTCACACTGTCGTCGCCCCAGGTCTTGCCGAGCAGCCAGCGTGGTTCGCTGATTGCGCGTTGCAACGGGACGCCGGCCAGATAGCGCGTAAAGATGGCGGCCTGGGTCTGGGGCTGGCCCTCGCCGCCCATCGTGCCATAGGTCATGACGCGGCCGTCGTCGAAGACTGCCATGGCCGGATTGAGCGTATGGAAGGGCTTGCGGCTGGGCTTCAGCGCATTCCAGCCGTCTTCTGCCAGCCGGAAAGACGCCCCGCGGTTCTGCCAGATAATCCCCGTCTCGGGCAGGACGAGGCCGGAGCCGAATTCGAAATAGGTGCTCTGGATGGCGCTGACGGCGCGGCCCTGCCCGTCCATGACACCAAACCACACCGTGTCGCCGCCCGCCGGCCGTTGCGGCCACGGCAGGGCGATATAGGGGTCGATACTGTTTGCCAACTGGCCGAGCGCGTCGCCGTCATCGAGCAGCGCCTGGACTTTAAAATCCATATAGGCCGGATCGCCGACATGGGCATCTCGCAGGAGGAAGGCGCGCTTGGTGGCTTCGACCAGGCCATGGACGTGATCGAAATGATCGACGTCCGCGATACCCAGGCGGTCGTAGAGTGCGAGAATCAGCAGCGAGGCAAAGCCTTGCGTCGGCGGGGCAGCATTGAACAGCGTGGCGCCGCGGATTTGCGTCTGCAACGCGACCGGCGTGTCGGCGCGGTGGGCTTGCAGATCGTCGAGCGTAACCGGTGAACCGGCAATCGCCAGGTCGGCAGCGATATCGCGCGCCAGGGCGCCGGAATAGAAGCCGGAAAGACCATCCTCCACCAGCCGCCGCAAGGTTTGCGCCAGCGCTGGCTGTTTCAGGATATCGCCCTGTTGCAGCGGCCGGCCGGCGGGTCGAAACACATCGGCATAGCCGAACTGGGCTGAAAGCTCGACGTCCTTGGCCGCCGCCAGGTCTGCCCCGCCGGCCGTGACCGGCACGCCATCTTCGGCATAGGCGATAGCGGCTTCGAGAATGCGCTCGAGCGGCAGGGCGCTGCCCTTCAGCAGCATGTCCCAGGCTGAAATCGTGCCCGCGACCGTATTGGCGGCCAGGGGGCCGCGCCACGGCACGGTTGAATATCCCTTGTAGAGATCGAGCGTCGCCTTCGCCGCCGCGCCGCCGACGCCGTGGACGGTGCGGACGCTGTCGCCTTCGCGAATCAGCCAGAAGGAATCGCCGCCGATCGAATTCATGTGCGGATAGACGACAGCCAGGGTGGCGGCGACCGCGACGGCGGCCTCGACCGCCGTGCCGCCCGCCTTCAGTATGTCGAGCCCGGCTTGCGACGCCAGGTGATGCGGCGCCGTGACCATGCCACGGAGGGAACTGGTCGTATGGATCATGCGGCCTCCGCGAAGGCCGGCGGCGGCGTGAACCCAAGCACCCCTGCCTCTTCAAGCGCCTGGCAGAAATCGAAAGCCATGGCTTCACGGCCGGGTGCTGTAATGACCTGGACGCCGATCGGCAGGCCGGTGCGCCTGACGGGCGCCGAGATGACGGGAATACCGGCCAGGCTGATCGGTTGGGCGTAGATGCCGAGGTTGGCGCGCGCCGATACGGGCTTGCCGTCGATGACGATCGTGCCGTCGTCGATGCGCGGTGCGGTCACCGGCGTCGCCGGCGCGATCAGGATATCGTAGTCGTCGAACATTCTCGTCACCGCGTCGCGCCACAGGGCCCGCAGCTCCATGGCCTGCAAAAGCAGGGCGGCGGGCAACATGGCGCCGGCGATCAAACGGTCGCGCACGGCCGGGTCATAGTCCATGGCGCGGTGGCGCAGGGTCTCGAGATGCAGATTTCCGCCGCTTGCTGCCGTGATCAGGAAGGCGGCGGATCGTGCTGCCTCGGCCAGTGGCAGATCGGCCGTTGCCGACGATCCGGTGCCGGTCATGACGGCGTCGACCGCCGCCAAGGCGTCATCCGATGCGCCCCTGGCAAAGAAGCCTGTCAGCCTGGCGACGCGCGGTTTTCCGCTACCCGCCATCATCGAGGCTCCGCTCAGGACTTCGTAGGCCGTCTTCAATTCCCCTACCGAGCGGGTGAATGGCCCGACTGTGTCGAGCAGATCGACAAAGGGGAAAACACCATCAAGCGGCACGGCGCCCTCGGCTGGGCGCATGCCCCACACGCCGCACAGCGACGCCGGCACGCGGATCGAGCCATTTGTATCGGAACCCAGCGCCAGCGGCACCAGTCCCGCCGCCACGGCCGCCGCCGATCCGCCCGACGATCCGCCGGCCAGGCGTTCGAGGTCATATGGGTTCTTCGTCGTGCCGAAATGCGCGTTTATCGTGGCGAAGCCGTAAGCGTATTCGTCCATGTTGAGCGTGCCCACAAGCCGAGCGCCCGCCGCCTTCAACCGCGCCACGACCTCGGCATCGCGGTTAGCGGGCGCGGCATCGATCCGCATCTTGGCGCCCGCCGTTGTCGCAAACCCTTCGATATCGAACAGGTCCTTGACGGCAAAACGCACGCCCTTCAGCGGCCCGTCGCCTGCCGGCGGCGGCGCATCGAAGACGCGGGTAAAGGCATTGAAGGGATCGAGGCTCATGACCGCACGGCCTCCAGCGCGGCCGCTATAACGCCAGCATGACTTTGCAACAGATCGAGATTTGCGGCGACGCCCGACCGGCACGCTTCGGGAACATACAGATTGAGCAAAGCCCCAGCGCCGGCGATGAAGTCCGGCTGCGAAGGAAATTCAGTTGTCTTTGTCGTGTCAGTCGCCAAAACGTCCAATAGGCCTTTGCTTCGTCAATTTTTTTCGCGGTTGCGAGAATCCTCATTCCAGACACCGATTGCGCCGCCTGACAAGCCTCTTTCGTAAACACAAATCTGAAATGCGCGGCAGAGGATCGTGATCACAGGCCCTTGGCTATTCATCGGAAAGTTATAAAGTCCGCTCAATTGTCCTGCCCGGAGACTGCCATGGCCGACACGCCCCACCGCGATATGACGGAGCCTCCGGCCGAGGACAAGCGCCGCGACACCAAGGGCCTGCGCGGTTACGATCATTCGGCGGGTGGCTGGGATGCGCTGGGTGCCGTCGCCCGCGCGGTACGCGGCCAGATGGACGCAGTTACCGGCGCGCAGACCCTGCTGCGCGAAAACAAGCCCGACGGCTTCGACTGCCCCGGTTGCGCCTGGCCCGATCCCAAGCACACGTCCGCTTTCGAATTCTGCGAGAACGGCGCCAAGGCCGTGACCTGGGAAGCGACGAAAAAGCGCGCGACGCCCGAGGTTTTCGCTCAGCACACCGTATCCGAGCTCCTGACCTGGCACGACCACGACATCGAAAACCTCGGCAGGCTGACCCACCCGATGGCTTACGACGCGGCGATCGACACCTACGTCGCCATTTCGTGGGAAGACGCCTTTGCCCGCATCGCCAGGGTGCTGAATGCCCTGCCCGATCCCAATATGGTCGAATTCTATGCGTCCGGCCGGGCATCGAACGAGGCGGCGTTTCTGTATCAGCTGTTCGCCCGCGCCTACGGCACCAACAACTTCCCCGACTGCTCGAACATGTGCCACGAAGCGACAAGCGTCGGTCTCGCTGAGTCGCTCGGACTGGGCAAGGCGTCGGTGACGCTCGAAGATTTCGACCATGCCGACGCGATCCTGTCGATCGGGCATAATCCAGGCACCAATCATCCCCGCATGATGGCCACGCTGCGCGACGCGTCGAAGCGCGGCGCGCCGATCGTCGTCTTCAACCCGATGAAGGAACGCGCGCTCGAGCGTTTTACTTCCCCGCAGGACGCAGTCGAGATGGTGACGCTGTCCTCGACGCCGATCGCCACCACCTATCTGCAGCTGAAGGTCGGCGGCGACATCGCAGCGCTGAAGGGCGTGATGAAGGCCCTGTTGGAAAAGGACGCGGCCGATCTCGCCGCTGGCGGTCCCGGCCTGCTCGACCGCGACTTTATCGCGCAGCATACGACGGGTTTCGAGGCCTTGGCGGCCGATCTCGGCAATGCGGACTGGAGTGATATCGAGACGGTCAGCGGGCTGTCGCGTGGCAATCTCGAACACGCCGCCGATATCTACGCCAGGGCGCGCGCCGTCATCTGCTGCTACGGCATGGGCGTTACCCAGCACAGCCACGGTACTGGTACCGTGCAGCAGATCAGCAACCTGCTTTTGCTGCGCGGCAATATCGGACGTCCGGGCGCCGGCATCTGCCCCTTGCGTGGTCATTCCAACGTCCAGGGCGATCGCACGGTTGGTATCGACGAGAAGACACCCGTCCACCTGCGCACCAATATCAAGAAGGTCTTCGGCTTCGATGTCCCCGAAGCCATCGGCCACAATGCCGTCGAGGCCATGGCAGCCATGGCTGAAGGCAAGTCAAAGGTGTTGATCGCGCTTGGCGGCAATCTGGCCGTCGCCATGTCGGATATGACGACGTGCTTCAAGGCCATGCGCCGGCTCGACCTGTGCGTCAACATCGCCACCAAGCCCAACCGTTCGCATCTTCTGGTCGGCAAGGAAACCTTGCTGCTGCCGTGCCTTGGCCGCACGGAGCGCGACGTCCAGGCTGGCGGCGAACAGGCGGTGACGGTCGAAGACACGGTCAGCATGGTCCATGCGTCGCGCGGCAAGCTGGCGCCGCCATCCAACAGCGTACGCTCCGAACCGTGGATCGTCGCCCATATGGCGAAGGCCGTGCTGGGCGACCGCCATGGCATCGCCTGGGCCGGCTTCGCCGACGACTATGACCGCATCCGCGACGCCATCGAACAGGTCATTCCTGGATTCGACGACTACAACGAACGGATCAAGACGCCGGGCGGCTTCCGTCTGCCGGTAGCGACGGCCGAGCGCCAATGGAAGACAGCGTCCGGCAAGGCCGATTTCAAAGTCCACGACGGACTGGCGGCGCCCGCGGACTTGGCGGCCGACGTCATGACCCTGACGACCATCCGCAGCCACGACCAGTTCAACACCACCATCTACGGCCACGACGACCGCTATCGTGGCGTCTTCGGCCGCCGCGACGTCGTCTTTATGAACGCCGCCGACATGACGGTGCGCGCTCTTGAAACCGGCGAGCATGTCGACGTCGAATCGCTGTCGTCGGGCGAGGTGTTGAAAAGCTTCGTCGTCTTCGCCCACGATATCGCAGCTGGCTGCGTTGCCGCCTACTACCCTGAAGCCAATGTGCTGATACCACTGGCCGCCCACGACGCGAGAAGCGGCACGCCGTCCTATAAATCGGTTCCGGTGCGCATCCGGAAGGCGGTCCGGCATGGCTGACACCGCCATTCCCGTCGGCAATCGCATCTGGCGCGGGGTGACAGGCCGCGACGACGTCCGCGAAGTGCCCGAAGAGACGCCGGTCGCCCTCGTTTTCGACGGTTCGTCCGAGGCCGTGATGATGGCGACGCCCGCCGATCTCGAAGACTTCGCCACCGGCTTTGCCATCACCGAAGGCCTGATCACCAAGGCCAGCGATATCCGCCGTATCGAGATCGTCCCGCATCCCGCCGGTATCGAGGCGCGCGTTTGGTTGCAGCCGGGTCTCGGTCCGGAACGGTTGATGCGCCGTCGGACTCGCACCGGACCGACGGGCTGCGGGCTGTGCGGCCTGGAAAGCCTCGACGACGCCCTGCGCGATCTGTCACCGGTGCAGGACGGCCTTGTGCTATCGCACGACGATGTGCTCGCGGCCGTTGCGGCACTCGAAGCCGCCCAGCCCCTGTCGGCGCGCACTCGGGCCGTCCACGCCGCCGGCCTGTGGATGCCCGAACGTGGATTGATTGCGGCGCGCGAGGATGTCGGCCGACACAATGCCCTCGACAAGCTGGCGGGCGCCCTGATGCGGTCGGGTCACGACGCCGGAAGCGGCGCGGTCGTGCTGACCAGCCGCGTCTCGGTCGAAATGGTCGAAAAGACCGTTGCCATGGGTGCGCAGATGTTGATTGCCATTTCGGCGCCGACTGCGCTAGCATTGCGCCGGGCCGAGCAGTTCGGCGTGACAGTCGTTGCCATCGTCCGGTCTGACGGTTTCGAGATCTTTACCCATCCGCAGCGCTTGGTCGCCGGACTCTTTATGACAGCCTGATCACCCAACGACGGGCACATCATTGAATCCCCTGTGGCGCCCAGCCTATCAGTTGTCATTCACGACCGAAGGTTTCCGATGGATAGTATCAAGCCCCCCGTTTCCATGTCGTGCGTCGTGTGCGCCTATAACGAAGCCGACAGTCTGAGCGACATCCTGCGCGCCGTCGACGGCCATCCGCTGTTTTCGGAAGTCATCGTGGTCGACGACGGTTCAACCGACAATACGGCGGATATCGCCCGCACCTTCCCTGACGTCCGGCTGATCTCCTACGCGAAGAACTGCGGCAAGACCCATGCGCTAAGCCTGGGGATCACGGCGGCATCGGGCGATTTTCTCATGCTGATCGATGCCGACCTGAAGGGGCTGAAGGCATCGAACATCTTTGCCCTGGCCGAACCCGTACTCGCTGGGCGAGCCATGGTCAGTATCAGCTTGCGTGCCAACAGTCTGGGGCTTTATCGCGCCCTCGGTCTCGACTTCGTGTCGGGTGAACGCGTGCTGCCGGCGGCGCTGATCAAGCCGCACGTCCCGCACATGCAGCGCCTGCCACGCTGGGGCGCCGAAGCCTTCATGAACGGTCTGATCACACAGGCGGGCTTGCCGATCGCCGTGGTCGAATGGTCCGACGTCTTCAATATCCGCAAGGCCGAGAAGATAGGCGCCTGGCGCGGTGCATTGGCCGAACTGTCGATGACGGCCGACGTCTTCCGCGTGCTGACGCCGGTCACCGTGGTGCAGCAGAACCTGGCCATGCTGAATCTGGTGTCGTGGCGGACGATGCGGCGCCGCAGGTCCCGCCCGGCGCCGGTGGCGCTGAACCAGTTGCGCAGCCTTTTGTTTGGCAATAACGCCTAGACGAAGACCGACAGGCCAAGCGTAAACAGCAGGCCAACGATACCGACAAGGGTCTCCATCAGCGACCACGAGCGGAAGGTGTCTTTCAGCGACAGGCCGAAATACTGCTTGAACATCCAGAAGCCGGAATCGTTGACATGGCTGCACATCAGGCTGCCTGCGCCAATGGCCAGCACCATCAGGTTGGGATTGACGGTACCGGTCGCGACCAGCGGCGCCACCAGCCCGGCCGCCGTCAGGCCGGCCACCGTGGCGGAACCCAGGCAGATGCGCACGACCATGGCCACGCCCCAGCCCAGGACCAGCGGCGGCAGGGGCACGGCAGCAAGCAACTGCCCAAGATCGCCGCTGACCCCGCTGTCGATAAAGACTTGCTTGAGCGCGCCGGCGCCGGCGATGATCAGCAGGATCGGCGCGATATCGCGCAAGGCGCTCTCCGACGTCGTCATGACCTGCGGCAGGGATTTACCACGCAGGATGCCGAGGAAAAGAACGGCGAGAACGTAGGCGATCAGCATGACCACCATGGGGCTGCCGAGAAAGGCAATGACCGGTGCAGCCGCCCCAAGCGGCAGGTAAGAAGCGATCGTGGCCGCCGCCAGCAACAGGACCGGCAGGAGCGCCGCCAGGAAGCTTATGGCGGCGCTTGGCAGTGCGCTGTCCGGCAGGGGTTCGACGTCGAACAGGCGCGGCGGATCGGCCTTGATGCCCTTCAGCGTCAGGGCGAACAGAGGGCCGGCGACGATCAAGGTCGGAATACCGACGATGAGGCCATAGATAAGCGTCAGGCCGAGATCGGCGTGGAACTGCTGTACCAGGGCCGTCGGCGACGGATGCGGCGGCAGGAAGCCGTGGGCGATCGACAGCCCGGCCAGCAGCGGAATGCCGAGCGCCACGGCCGGCCGGCCCGACTGATAGACCAGAGAGAAGATCAGCGGCACCATCAGCACGAAGCCGACATTGTAGAACAGAGGAATACCGACGATGAAGCCGGTCAGCGTCATGGCCCAGGCCATGCGCTTCGCGCCGAAGAGCTTGACCAGGCTCGACGCAATACGCTGGGCCGCGCCGCTGTCGGAGATCAGCTTGCCATAGACGGCGCCGAGACAGACGATGACGGCCAGCGAGCCGACAGTATCGCCGATCCCGTGCTCCAGCGCCTTGGCGATGGCCGATAGCGGCATGCCCGACAGGAGGGCAGCCGTCAGCGCGGCCGCGACAAAGGCGATGAACGGCTGGACACGCGCCCAGGCGACCAGCAGGGTCAGAAGGACGACGGCGGCGGCAACCGGTAAAAGCGGCAAGAGCTGCGTCATCAGACATCCGCCGTGCGCAGGCGAATATCGAAGAGGTGGTCGAGAACCTGACTGGTCAAGGCTTCGGGGCTGAGAATGCCGGCTAGCCGGATGGCGGATTCGTCGGTGTCGGGGCGTTCCAGTGTCGCCAACTGGCTGTCGAGCAGGCTTGGCGGCATATAATGGCCAGGGCGGGTTTCCATGCGGTGCGCCAGGGTCGGAAGATCGACTTCAGGATGGACGAAAGTAACGTTGATGCCGGCCTGTGCCCGGATGTGATCGCGATAGGCGCGCTTCAACGCCGAGCACGAGACGACACAGCCGGTGGCGCCCAAGGTCCGGATCGTGTCGGCGACGCGGTCGAGCCACGGCCAGCGGTCCTCATCCGTCAGGGCGATACCGGCCGACATGCGGGCGACATTGGCCGCCGGATGCAGGTCGTCGCCTTCGACGAAGCTATAGCCCAGGGCGGCGGCGATCCGGCCGCCCAGCGTCGTCTTACCGCAGCCGCTTACCCCCATGACGACGATGGCTCGCGTGGCGGGCATTGGATTGGCCGTATCGTCGGCAAGCGGCGTTGAGGTCATTTAAGGTATCCGAAAGAAAGGCACGTTCCCGGACCAGGGATGCCGGCTTTCCAGAGACGGAGCCGGCGCCCGGGAACGTGCTGCACCATGGCGATGAACGGGAATGGGAGTTCACGCCTCGTGCGAGTTAAGACAGGCCGGCAGGCAGGGACCATGCCGGCCACAGGACGCGATGTGCAAAGAGGTATCAGCCGGTCTTTGCATATCGCGCCAAGCAGAATTCTAGACGTTGAACCGCCTCCCCAAGCGGATGGCCGGGGCCGAGGCCCGGCCTGCGCAGAGCTTTCGATCCGACTGGATAATTTTCACTGCATTCCACCTCTTCGCCTTATGACAGCGCTAACACTACAAAATCGCACAATAGTTGGCTGGACAGTCCAGATAACCGCTATCACTTGATCTCCGAAGCCACTGGTCACGGCCGCAACGCGAACTTTTTAACAAAAAGCCGCAGATCTGCGGCCAGTATTTGTTCCCCGCTCGTCAGCGTTTGATGACAGCGCTAACATGCAGAAATTGCCCTGATGACGCCCGATTGTCAAACAGAATCTTGTTAGGGCCTTTCAGGTACTTTGGCGTGGCTTGAGGTCGAAACCAAGATCGACATGCGGCCGCGACACGGTGCGGCCGTCGATCAGGCTGAGCAGCATATCCGCCGCGCGCACGCCGGTTTCAAAGCGCGGCGTGGCGACCGAGGTCAGGGCCGGCACCGTGCACGACGACGACGGCAGGTCGTTGAAACCGCCGATGGCGAGTTGGCCGGGCACGGATATACCGCGTCGCAGGCACTCGAACAGGCCGCCCTGCGCCAGGTCGTCATTGCAGAAGAAGATAGCGTCTATGTCGGGTGCCTGCTGCAGGATGCGCTCGAGTAGGATGCCGCCTAGCGCGACCGACGACGAATCGGGCACCATCAGTTCGCGCCGGGGATCGTAGATGCCGGCGCGGATCAGCGTGTCGCGATAGCCGCGGTTGCGCGCCAGGGTACGCGCGTCGAGCTGCGAGCCGACAAAGGCAATTCGCCGGCGCCCCTGTGTCAGCAGGTGTTCGGTCATGGCCTCGGCCGCCGCTTCCTGCGAGAAGCCGACGCTGTAGATACCGTCGCGGTCCGACAGCTCCATCATATGGACGACCGGCACGCGGACATTCTCAATCAGCCGGCGCGTCGATTCGCGGTAATTCATGCCGGTCAGCAGGATACCGTCGGGGTCGAAGGCAAGGTAGGCGCGGACCAGCGCCTCCTCCTCTTCAGGCGAATAGTTGCTCACCCCCAGCAGCATCTGGTAGCCCTTGGGGCGCAAGACCTTCTCGACACCGTCAAGCGTCTCGACGAAGACCATGTTGCGCAGCGACGGCACCAGAACGACGATGTTCATCGAGCGCGCCGAGGCCAGCGACGACGCAGCGCGATTGCTGACATAGCCCATTTCGTCGGCAGCGCGCTGGATGCGCGCACGGACCTCGTCGGCCACCTTGTCGGGCCGGCGGAAGGCGCGCGACACGGTGATGCTCGACACGCCGACGCGGCGGGCGACGTCGTCGAGCGTCACCCGTCCGGTGCTGGAGGCGCGCGCTTTGGCTTTGATCGGCTGTTCGTTCACGATCGTCAGGTTTCCGCCAGTTCGATTACAAAAGCGCTAACACCCGGCCGCGCACTTGTCACCCTTCCTCAACGCTTGACGGCGTAGAGGCTGTGGTGGGTCAGGATATAGAGCGTCCGGCCGTCCTTGCCGCCGAAGATCAGCTGCAGCGGCCGGTCCGGCACGTCGATCCGCGCCTTTTCGCTGCCGTCGGGGGCATAGACGTAGACCTGGCCGTTGGCGACATAGACATTGCCATCAGCATCCGTCGTCACGCTTTCGCCGCCACGATTGGCGAACGGCTTGAGATCCCTGACCGCACCGCCTTCAGCGACCGTCCCGACATAGGTCAGGTCTTCGGCGCCGTTGACGATATAGACGCGGTCTCCGGGCTTTTTCGCCTGGAAGCCATAGGTGTCGAGCGTATCGGAGAAACGCCAGCCGAGATGCGTCGGCGCGCCCTGCTGATAGACGCGGAAGGCCGGCAAGACCAGGCTGCCGTCGGGCGACACGTATTCGCGCGCCTTGGCCGTGCCCATGTCGCGCACGAACATCTCCGACAGCGTCCTGAATTGGTAGGTGTCCGGATTGAGCTGGTCGCGGAACTCGCCATTGTTCCAGATATTGACCGGCAGCACCGTCCTGGCGCCCGAATGCGCCGTGACGGCCTGGGGCTTCAGCACCTGCATGGCCGCGCCGGGCGCGCCGGGTTTGACGCTATATACGGTGGCTTCAGGACCCGACGACGACAGGACAAGCAGGTTGCCCGAGCCGTCGATCGCAAGATTGATCGGGTCGACCGGCGCGTCGGATACCGCCGTCAACCCCTCGCCCTCGGCATAAGCGTGGATGCGCTGGAAGCGGCGGTCGATGAAGTAGAGCTTGCCCGCCGCGTCGACGGTGGCGCCGGCGATCGAGTAAAAGCCTGTCTCCAGCTTTTCGACGCCGACGCTCGACGCCGGGGCCGGCGCGACCGGACCTGCCGGCACATCAAGCACGGCGAATTCGCGCTCGCGCACCGTGAATTTGCGCGTCTGGTCCTGGATGGCGTTTTCGAACGGGTACTTGCTGGCGCGCAAGTACGTCCCGCAACCGTTGTCGTCGCAGGTGGCGAAGCCGCTTTCGGCGTTGATATGGACGTTGCGGAAGCGGATGTCGCCGGAATGGGTAAGCTTCACGGCCATGGGTGCAGGCTTGATATTCCGGGTCACGCGATAGCCGTGATAGTTGGCAAACAGGATGTTCGACGAATTGCGCACGTCCAGCGACACGGTATCCTGGCTTTCGCGCACCTCTTCCTCGGTCTGCGGCGCCATGAACTCCCAGTTTTTCACGCCGTCGAGCATGATTTCCGAACGCACGTGGTGTTCGGCCGACAGCTCGTAGACGTGGCCGGGCGTCGAGGTGTTCGACACGTAGAAGCCGGTGTCGGCAAAGGTGTTGGGCGTCCACACATTGGCGAAGGTCCCGCCGCCGCCGTCGCGCACCCAGATGCTGGGCCGCTGACGGTCCCACTGCAGCGCAGGATCGCCTTCGGCGGTCTTGGCGTAGGGGTCGCTCCGTCCGACGCCACCCACAAGATTGGTGCCGTGGCCACCGTGGATCCGTACGTCGTAGACCAGGGACTGTTCGCCCGCCTTCCACATCAGTGCCGTGGCGCGCGGATTGATTATGCCGGTGAACAGGCCGATGCCGCTCAAGGTCGCATTGCCGCCCGAAGCGCTTTCGACCAACGCCTTGGCGTCGCCAACGCCGGCAAAGCCGGGTACATTGTCGGGCAGCTCGAGCTGCGTCAGGCTGGGATGGAGCGCGATCAGCACGCTGTCGGGCTTGAGCCTTATGGTGTCGGTGACCCGGTAGAGGCCGATCGGGAAGTAGACGACGCGGTGCGTGTCGATGGCCTTCTGGACAGCGGCGGTATCGTCGGTCTTGCCGTCGCCCATGGCGCCGAGATCATGGATATTGGCCCAGTCGGCGACCGGCGGCATGGATTTAAGCACGGCGGTCTGCACCGGCAGGGCCGAAATTCCGGCCGCGTCGAACTTGGTGTCGTAGTGCCCCATGGCAGTCGGCGAGTCCAACGTCAGGCCATAGGTAAAGTTGGCCACGCGATAGGTCTTTGCCGGCGCCTTCAGCGTCTTGCCGCTGTCGCGGAACAGGGCGAAGACGGGCGTATCCTTGGCTGTCGCGTTCTCGAAGCCCACCTGGGTAAAGGCATTGTTTTCGTTGCTGACGATGACGGCGGCCTTCGACACGCCCTCAAAACGCACGTCCCTAGCCCATAGCGAGTCACCGTAACCGCGGTCGATCTCTATGCCGACAGGGACCTTCTTCATCGTGACGTTGACCAGGGTCAGCCCGGCCTCGTGCTCGCGGATGGCGGCGTCGCGCTGGCCTTCGAAGGTCGAGTCGAGCAGCGTGAACTGCCAGGCCGGAGACGTCTTTTCGGTAACGATGCCGTAGCGGCCGCCGTAGAAGTGCAGGTTGTTGCACTCGTTGCCAGCCTGGTAGACGCCGGCGAAGCCTGAGCCGAGATGGAAGTCGATATGGCTGAGATAGGTGTGCTGCGCCGTGCGGAAGCGGACGCCGGCAGCGGCCGGATTGCCGTCGCCGATTTCGAAATCGACGTTCGACAGGGCCGAATAGAAGGTCGCCGAGTTGGCGTCGCGGTTCTTGTCGCTATAGGGCACGGCACTGGCAACCGGCACCGGCACCTTGCCGACGTCGTACTGGTCGCCGCCGGTAAAGACGACCATGGTGCCGACCCCCTTCTGGAAGCCGGGCGTATTGGGCCCAAGGACGAGGACGGGACGCGTTGCGCCCACACCATAGATACGCACGGCAAGGCGGACCAGCAGGCTGCCGGTGATGCGGTAACGTCCCGACGGCAGGAAGACGATGCCGCCCGCCCCCTTGTTGGCAGCTTGATCTATGGCCGCCTGGATTGGCGCCGTATCGTCGGCCTTGCCGTCGCCGACTGCCTTGACCGTCACGGCCAGCGGATCGTTGGGCGCGGTGAGATAGACCGACGGCGACGCGGCGGCCGGCAAGGCCACGATTGCGGCAAGCAGGCCCAGGCAAATTCCGGACGCAGTACGCTTGAGCATTGCTTTGAACATGTTCGGTCTCCCTGGCGGCTATGATTGCCGCTGTCATATGTTATGACAGCGCTAACATAAAAACATGACCGATTCAACGCAGGATCGCCATAAATTGCAACGGATTACAAATGACAACGCTAACATTGTTACGCAGTATGGTTCCGCGCGTAGAAAAGGCATTTGCTTACCTCCTTCTCTTGGATCCAGGAGACAGGGCGGTAGCGCCGGATGAGGGTAAATTGCTTCGGCAAAAGCCCATGCAGATCAGCCCATACCCCTCACCAGGCCCAGGGGGGCCGGGCCGTCTTCTCCCCCTTAAGGAGAGAAGACGAGCGCGCTACTGCACGACGATATCTGCGGCCTTCGGCTGGTCGGGCAGGCTGATCACAAGGCTATTGCCGGACAGGTCGGCCTTCAGGGCCTTGCCGTTCAACGTCGCACCCTTCCCGCTCCAGCCGTGGACGACGAGCGAAATCCCTGTCCACCACGGCTTGTAGCTGCCTTCGCGGGTATTGAGCGCCACGTGCAGCACGCCGGTTTCCGTGCGGCAACTCACCGTCTGGCGCAGATAGACGCCGCGCGTATAGGCGAAGCTTGTGCCGTCGTCGAAATAGAGCTGCGCCTTGCAATCGGGACCCGGATAGACGTGGAGTTCAAGCGCACCCTTTGGCGTCTCCAGCGTCGATTGCACCAGCGGTTGCTTGGCGATGATCGACCCTGGGCGCACAAAGACCGGCAGGCGCTCGAGCTTGGGCGTCTCCTTGAACGATGCGGCTACCTTTTCGCCGGTCCAGTAGTCGGTCCAGCCATCGCCCGGCAGGGTGACGTCGTAGGCGGCCGGCGATTCGCCGTTCGGCGCCGGGGCGATCAGCAGGTTCGCGCCCAGCATGAACTGGTCGGCCACGCCGTCACTGGCGACGGCCTTGGGGTATTCGAGAAAGACCGGGCGCATCATCGGCAGGCCGGTGCGGCTGTTCTCCTCGGCCAGGCCATAGATGTACGGCATCAGCCGGTAGCGCTCTTCGATATAATGGCGGCGGATGTTTTCGTGCTCGGGGCCGCTGACCCACGGCTCCTGCGGCGCCTTGCCCTTCTGGTAATGGTCGCGGAAGATCGGATTGAAGGCGCCGACCTCGATCCACTTGGTCAGAAGATCGGCCGGCGGCTGCTCGCCGGCAAAGCCGCCGATATCGTCACCGGCATAGGCGAAGCCCGACAGGCCGAGATTGACGAGCTGCGAGGTCGACAGGCGCAGATGGGCCCAGCTCGACGTATTGTCGCCGGTCCAGGTGGCGGCATAGCGCTGGCCACCGGCATAGGTGGCGCGCGTCAGCACGAAGGGCCGTGTATCGGGCGCCAGCTTGCGCACGCCTTCATACGTCCCCTGGGTGTTCAGCATGCCGAAGACATTGTGCATCTCGGCGTGGCTGGCGTTGCGCGGCGCGAAACCCGGCTCCTCGATACGGTGCACGGTATCGAGCGGCATGGTCTTGGAGCGGGTGTTGAAGACCGACGGCTCATTCATATCGTTCCAGAAACCGTATACGCCCATGCCGACAAACGCCTTGTACTGCTGGCCCCACCAGTCGCGCGCCTTCGGGCGGCTAAAATCGGGGAAGACGGCGTCGCCCGGCCATACGGGCCCGACAAAGGTCGAACCGTCGGCCTTGTGCACGAAAAGATCCTGCGCTGCGCCGCTGTCATAGGGCGCATAGCCTTGATTGGGCGCATAGGCGACGTGCAGGTCGGTGATCAGCACCAGGTGCAGGTTCTCGGCCTTGAGCTGCGCCACCAATCCGCCGAGATCGGGGAAAGCCTTGGTGTTGACGGTGAACGGCCGGTCGCGGTCCTGGTAATCGATGTCCATATAGACGACGTCGGCCGGCAGCTTGTCGGCGCGCAGGCGGTCGGCAATGCCCTTGACCTCATCCTGCGTCATGTAGCCCCAGTGCGACTGCTGGAAGCCCAATACCCATTGCGGCGTCAAGGGCGCCTTGCCGGTCAGGTAGGCATAGTCCTCGACGATGTCCTTCGGTCCGTCGCCCGTCATGACGTAATAGTCGACCGGCCCGCCCTCGGCGCCGAAGACGAAGGCGTCGCGCTCGCTCTTGCCCATGTCGAAAAAGCTGCGCCAGGTATTGTCCATGAACAGGCCGAAGCTTTTCCCGCTTTCGTCGACCCCCAGCACGAATGGAATCGACTTGTAGATCGGGTCGGTGGCGACGCCGAAGCCGAAGGTGTCGCTGTTCCAGTTGGTAAAGGCGCCGCCGCGGCGGTCGAGCGGTCCCGTCTTGTCGCCGAGGCCGAAATAGTGCTCGTCCTCGGGCATCGCCTTGCGGACGCGGAAACCGCCGTTTTCGAAGGCCATGGCCTTGCCCGGCGCGTCAGCCAGGATAACGTGCCCGTCTTTTCCCAGCACTGTGACGGCAAGCGTCGTCTTGTCGAGCTTCACCGTCAATCGGTTGTTCGAAATCTCGACAGTATTGCCGACGTCCGAGACGTCGAAGAGCGTCCGCTTGACGTCGGCCGTAACCGCCCACGAAGCGTCCTCGGGCAATGCGCCCTTGCCGGCGCGCACCCGGATGATATCGGCGCGCGGAGCACTGATCTCCATGCGAATGCCGTCGCGGTCAAGCGTGTAGTGATCGGCCTGGACCGCCGCGCCCGCGCTGGAGGCCAGCACAAGTGCCGCCGCGGCGCAGGCCGTCATAAGCATGGTCTTCATGTCGTTTCCTCACTTTGCTTGATTGCATTTCGCACGATCAACCGGCGTCCACTTGATCTGGAAATGCTGCGGCGGCTCTGCCGCATCTGTTTTGCGCGACCATGCCAGAGAACCGGCGACATGCGCAACGCCGCTGGGTCTCATGCATACGTATTCTTATGGGAGCGCTACCCTTTATTTTGTAGCGATGTTTATGCAAAAAACCGCAGACACTTTTTGCACATCGTTACCGCGAAGACTCGCTGCGACGGAAGACCAGCGCGAAGACGAAGCCGACCAGCCCGATGTGACAGAACAGGTTGAAGGCCAGCTTGACATCCCAGACGATCGGCCACGGATAGGGCCGGGCCGCCGCCGACATCGGCACGACCGCATAGTTCATCACCGCCCACAGGACGAGACCGTAGACGACAGCTGTGATCCCCCAGTGCGCGCGCGCCCACTTCGACAGGCTGACGATAACATAATAGCCGATCGCCATGATCAGCATGATCACAAAGTGGGCGACGACGCCGACCGCCGCGGTGACATAGCCGCCGTCGAAAGCTGCCTTGCCGTAGATTCCGCTGGCGATGCTCTGACAGATGCGGATGGGCGGAACCTGCTTCCACGCCCCCCACAGGATGAAATTGGCGACGAGATCGAGAGTACCGGCGATCGCAGTGGCCAGCCCGAGTTTCCGTATCATTGCGTTTCCCCTTATTGTTGCGAACATGGTTATTGCAATAACAGCCCCTGTCAACACTCTGGGAAGGGGTCTCCGGCATTGACTGCGGTTCCAAAGCACGCTGTACCGGCGCATGTGATGGTGCTACGGTTCCCGCACAGCATCACCTCCGTGTCGCGTGGTCAAGCCACTTTGTCGGAGCGAGACTGGCCGTGACAAAAACCATCCCGTTAGCCAACAAAACGCGCGCCTTCCCCATAATAGGGATGATGTCCCCGAAATTGTGACAATATCGCTACACATATCTGACCAATTCGGGGGATGGACGAAAAAGGTCATCTCTCTATGTGGACCGCCGTCACGATTTGCGATAGCCCTGTGTCGACGGTGAAACCGCTTCCAATAGAAGGCGGGTCATCCAGATCGAAACAGGGAGTTCCACATGCCATATTCGTTTACGGCGGCCAGCGCCGTGACCGCCTCTGCCAGCCTTCTGGCTATCGCCACTGCCGTTTTCGCGCCCCCCGCGCTGGCGCAGGATGCGAAAGCCAACAGCGACGTCGTTGTCGTCACCGGCTTCCGCAAATCCTACGCCGACGCGGTCAAGACCAAGCGCGACACGCTGGAAATCTCCGACTCGATCTCGTCGGACGGCCTTGGCCGCTTCCCCGACCTCAATGTCGGCGAAGCCATCCAGCGTATCCCGGGCATTCAGATCAATCGTGAAGCCGACTCGCGCAACGCCACCATCAACCTGCGCGGTTTGCCCGGTACGTTTGCCCGCACCACGCTGAATGGCATTGCGTTCGCCGACCCGATCCTCAACGGCTCGACGCCGCTTGGCGCCTTCAACTCTGACATCTTCTCGTCGATCACGGTCATCAAGTCACCAACCGCGGCCGATCAGTCGGGCGGCCTGTCGGGCAATATCGACCTGCGCATTGCCCCGGCACTCGGCCGCAAGGATGGTGGTTTCATCAAGGCCTCGACCGAGTACGATACGCTCGGCAAGCTGTCGAGCCCGTCGGTGACGGTGGGCATCAATCACCACGTCACGCCCGACTTCGCCGTCTTCGGCGTCATCGCCGCCAAGGACGAAAAGTTTCGCCGCGACTCGATCTTCGTCAACACCTACGGCTTCCTGAGCCCGACCCAGGTCGGCAACGGCAAGGCTGCGGGCCTCAACCCCGTTTGGGACGACTTGCAGGCCCAGGCGACGGCCGGCGGCGCGGCCGGCATCCAGTACCCGTCGCAGATGCGTCAGGTCGTCAAGTACAATAGCGGTCACCTGGTGTCCGGCGCC
>FSUR01000160.1_pt1 | contig 39189 bp, 29 predicted proteins | sample 1637491 | NCBI WGS metagenome assembly FSUR01 (sample SAMEA3914816, study PRJEB12502) | metagenome | biome: forest; material: soil | place: USA | collected 2011-09-16 | depth 0.3 m
CAGGCGGCGCTGTTCCAGCGCTTCAGCCAGGTCGATCGCGCCACTCACGACGGCAGCGGCGGCACGGGGCTTGGTCTGTCGATCTGCCGCCAGCTGGTCGAGCTGATGCACGGGTCGATTGGGGTGAATAGCGTATTGGGGCAGGGGGCGGAGTTCTGGTTCGACATCGCCCTGCCTGACACGTCCAACCAGCCCACGGGGACGGCCGAGCACCCGCCCGGCCGACTGCTGGTCGTCGACGACCAGGACGCGGTCGCCGACCTGCTGGTCAATCTGTTGCGCCGCCACGGCCACACGGTCGACGTCGCGCATAACGGCTACGACGCCGTCGAGGCCTGCCGCCGGTCGGTTTACGATCTTGTGCTGATGGACATCAACATGCCGGTCATGGACGGCTTTTCCGCCAGCCGGGCCATCCGCGATTCCAGTCCGCTGAACCGCGATGTTCCGATCCTGGCCCTGACGGCCGCAGGCGGTACTGCCCGCCAGCAGGCTTGCCTGGCGTCGGGCATGAATGCGTTGTTACTGAAACCCGTCAATCCCGCCGCCCTGTCCGACACAGTCGCCCTGTGGCTGTCGTCGGCGCCACGCGAAGCGGGCACGGCCGCCGCCATGGCCGGCCAGACAACAGCCCATCTTGTGACCAAGGAGCCCTGACATGAGTCGCATCCTGATCGTTGAAGACAATTCCGACATCGCCGAACTGCTGATTCTGCGCCTCGGCCTTGCGGGCTACGACACCTATCGCGCGGCAGATGCCGAAGCGGCGGCGGCGGCCATGGATGTTTTCCGACCCGACGCCATCCTGCTCGACATCGGTTTACCGGGGCGCGACGGCCTGTCCTTCCTCCAGTCGATCAAGGCGATGCCGAAGTACAAGGACATTCCCGTCCTCATGCTGACGGCGCGCCAGGCCATGGGCGACATCCAGCTGGCCTTGAAGCTGGGTGCCCGGGACTATGTCGCCAAGCCGTTCGACGACAAGAAGCTTTTGTTCCGCATCGGACGCATGCTGGGTGAACAGGTGGCCAAGCCGACCCCGACGCAACGCACCTATGTTTGGAACAAGTAGAGTTCAGGAGGCCGGAAAGGGCCGCGGCGCGATGTAAGAAAGCCTTTGCGGCGCAGGTCCAGCAGGATGCCTTCCAGAAAATGCTGCGACGCCTTGATACGCGCCGCCAGTTCGCCCGCCTGAAGGCTTTGCTCCTGCGGGCATCGCGCCAATTCCTGCATTACCCGTATCGTATACTTGGCGCGGTGGGACAGCATGTCTGTTTCATTCCCGGTCGTTACGGCCTTGTCCTTATGGCAAATGACGCGCAAGAACAAGCATATCACCCTGATCGATCATTTTTTCTCATTCCATGAGGTAGAAATATTCGCGCGATAAAACTACACTCAAATGATAGGAATTCATGCCGCCTGCATTTTTGAGGTTGCGTGCTTGCGCGAAAACCGGCGCCCACGTTTAAAGCCTGCCCTGTTGGAGATCACCCATGCCCGGTCCGCGCGCGACGACGCCCAGCCACACCGTTCCGCTCATCTGGTATGCCCGCTGCCCGACCGTTACGGCGATAGGGCTTGTGGCCAATCGCGGTGTCTTTCAGCGCGAGTTCCTGCGCGAAAACGTCAACCTGGTGTCGGTTCGCGAAACCAATACACCGTCGGTTCGTCAAGGGCATCTCGACCATACCCTGCCCAATCTGGTGCGTGAAGCCGATGCGGCGACGGCCTTGTGGGCCTATGGCCAGAATGCCAGGTCGCGCCTGTTGGCCGTCGGCCGGACGTGGCACGCGGTCACGGTGGTGTCGCGCCCGCGCAGCCACGTGACCAGCCTGCGCGACCTGATCGGCCGCCGCCTGTCGCTGCCCAAGGAGGCCGGCACCTTTTCGCCGGCCCAGGTGCGGTCTCTCAGGGCCTGGGATACGGTGCTCGGCGTCGGTCACGTATCGCCGCAGGACGTCGAGTTCGCGCCTGTCGTCGCCGATCATCCGTCGGTGCCGTTCGGCGATATCGCGCGCCGCGAGGTCGAGTCCCTGCTGAGCGGTCATACCGACGTCGCCATCCTGTTCGGCGCCAAGGGGCTGGAACTGGCGCGATCGGCGCATCTGCACGTCGTCCGCCGTTTCGAAGCGCGCGAGATACAGGCCTCGCCGCAACTGGCCGGTCTTGTCGAGCTGCGCGCACTGACCGTCGATCATCCGCTGCTCGACGGCAGCCCCGACGTCGTAACGCGCATCACCGGCAATTTGCTCAAGGCAGCGTCGTGGGCCGAGTCATTTCCCAGGGAGGCTCTGCGCCAGGTCGCGGTCGAGGGCAAGGTCGAGGACGCCGACGCCGTGGACGCCTATGATGGCCTGATCGCCGACGGCGCGCGGTTGAGCCTCGACGCCGACCGGCGCGGCGACATCGCAGGGCTGGCGAACTGGCTGAAGACGCGGCACCTTGTGCCGGACGATATCGCCCTCGACGGCTGGGAGCGTCCTGAAGTGCTTGAAGCGGCGCGGCACGGCTTGAAAGCGGTGGCTTAGGGTCTTTTTCCATTCGTCCATGAATGGTAATCAGCGGCATGAACCCAGTCTTCGCCGATCTGCCGACCAGTATTTTCGAGATCATGTCGCTCGAGGCGAAGGCGCGCGGCGCCGTCAATCTCGGCCAGGGCTTTCCTGAAACCGACGGCTTCCCAGAAGTGCGCGAAGCCGCCGCGCGCGCCTTGATCGAGCAGTCGAACCAGTACGCACCGATGCGCGGTGTGCCTGCGCTGCGCCAGGCGGTATCGGCCTTCTATCAGCGGACGCAGGGGCTGGCGCTCGATCCCGACACGGAGATCATGATCACGTCGGGCGCGACCGAAGCCATCGCCGCGGCCATCCTGTCATTCATCACACCGGGCGACGAGGTCGTGCTGTTCGAGCCGATGTACGACGCCTATCTGCCGCTGGTGCGGCGGGCGTGCGGCGTGCCGAAGGTCGTGCAGCTGAAGCCGCCGCACTGGACGTTCGACGATGCCGATCTTGCCGCCGTATTCAGCGAGCGGACGCGGCTGGTACTGCTGACCACGCCCAACAATCCGACGACCCACGCCGTGACGCGCGCTGAGCTCGACCTGCTGGCGCGCTATTGCGAACGCTACGACGCCTGTGTGATGAGCGACGAAGTGTGGGAGCAGGTTATTTTCGATAGCCGGCATGTCAGCGTCCTGCACGTGCCCGGCCTGAAGGAGCGCTCGGTCAAGATCGGCTCGGCCGGCAAGATCTTCTCGCTGACCGGGTGGAAGGTCGGCTTTGTCTGCGGTCCGAAAACGCTGGTCGACCAGATGGCGCGCGCCCACCAGTTCATCACCTTTGCCACGCCGCCGGCGCTGCAGTACGGCGTCGCCTTTGGCCTCGGCTTGGCCGAAGCGCGATTCGACGCGGCGCTGGCCGAACTCAGGGCGCAGCGCGATCACCTCACCGGCCGGCTGAGCGACGCCGGCTTCCGCGTCATGGCGACCGATGCCACCTATTTCGTCAATATCGACCTCGGCGAGGGGATATCCGACCCCGTGGCCTATGCTTTCGACCTGCTGACGCGGCACGGCGTGGCCACCATTCCGCTCAAGGCGTTCTGCGAAAGCGGCCGCAACCTGCCGATCCTGCGCCTGTGCTTTGCCAAATCCTTTGTCACACTCGACCGCGGTATTGACGGATTGCGAGCCTCAAGTCTTTAGCCGCGGCCGGTAAAAGCCTGCTGCAAGGCGCGGATCAGCCCCATGCGGATCTCCCGGGTGTGCCGCCCCAGGCCGCCTTGGTGCTTCTGGGGGATGTGGGCGATCGGATCGCCATCTGTCTGGAAGATGTAATGGTCGAACATGACCTTCCAGTAGTCGCGTTCGGCCGGGGGCAGGTCCTTGAGCGCCAGAATGGCGTCGTTGAAGCACATGACCGGGTTTTCCAGCGCGTCGGCCGGTGTACCCCACCAGTAGTTGATAAGGATGTTGAAGCGGTCCAGCGACTGGACGTGGTGCCACCAGTAGCGCGGAATATAGAGGGCGTCGCCCGGTTCCAGTTCGGCAATTTCAGCCGTTGCGATGGCGTCTCTCAATTTCGGATGGGCGTCGAAATCGGGTGATTCGAGGCTGGCCAGGCTGATCGGACGGCCCGACGGCGTGCGCTCGAACGGCCCGACATAGAGATTTTTCACCTGCTCGGGCGGGAACAGCGTAAAGCGCCGCCGGCCAGCGACCACGCAAGCAATGTTGTAATCGTTGTCGTTGTGGGTCTGGGCGCGCGTTGTGTTGCTGATCCAGATGCGCGGCCCGATCTGCGGCGGCAGCAGGGGATTGGGGTTTTCCGCCGCGAAGCGCGGCATGTATTGCTGAAGCGGTGTCGACTGGATGTAGACGTAGGGCGGCTTCGGGTGTTCGAGCAGGCCCAGCAACTGGTCGATGCCGGCCGAGATCGAGCGATTGCTGCGATTGAAGTTGAAATCGTACATGTCGGGACCGTAGGCGAAGCGGCCTTCGACCTGCGCGCCGGCTTCGAGTACGGTGGTTGCCATGCCCAGATCCATCGCCTTGACGTAGGCGGCGGCGGCTTGTGGCGACCGTCGGCCTTCGGCGACCGCCGGCCAGTGGGCGACCATACCCTTGAACACGACGGGTCGGGCAGCGGGCATGACGTCGCGGACGAACTGTTCGGGCGTTATGCCGGCTACCGTCGTGACCGGGGCGATGTCGAAGGCGTCCAGCATCAGACGACGATTTCCTCTTTCATTTAAGTCAATCCTATAGCGACATATCCGCTCGCGGCGCCAGAGGGTTCATGCGCCTTACCCCCCAACATGCCTGAAAGGCGAAAAAAGCTACCAGACACTGACAGCGCTGTCAAAATTGTTACCGATTTCATAACGCCGAAAGCACACTGGGAGCGGTAACTAAATTTTGGCAATTTAGGGCGCTGTTACATGTCTGAAGTGTGACATTCGTGCCATTATCGGGTGCGCTTGTGCCTTTGTTGTCATAAAACGCCTAGTTTTCCGGCTTTCAATCCGGTAACAGAGAAAGATGAAATAATTAATCGGGAAGAAGCCGTCCATCCGTTCTTATAAAAAATGCGGGTCTGGGTCTGCGCCCGGCAAGGGAATTGACGTCTATGTCAAAGCCGCGGGTAGAAAGAGCCTCTGCATAAAAATGGAATGCGCTGGGCAGCGTTCAAAGGCTTCGGCCGGTCAATAACTTCAGTTGGTATCAGCAGGTCTCACCGGCCGGGTTCGTCCCCTGCCGTAAGGAGAATAGGGAGAACATCTATGAAAAATTCCGGAAGCACGGCCCGTGGGCTGCAGCTTTTAAAGGGTAGCGTTTCGCTTCTGGCGCTGACGGCGCTGGCGGTTACCGCTGCCCCCGCAATGGCACAGGACAAGCCTGCGGCCAAGAGCGACGAAGTCGTCGTCGTCGGCGTCCGCAAGGCGCTTAAGTCGGCTCAGGCGATCAAGAAGGACGCCGATACGATCGTCGACTCGATCACAGCCAGCGACATCGGCTCGTTCCCTGACAAATCGGTCGCCGAAGCGCTGCAACGCGTCGCCGGCATCACCGTCAACCGCTTCGCCGCTACCGGCGACACGGCGCACTTCTCGGCCGAACCGTCGGGCGTCGCCGTCCGCGGCCTGCAACAGGTCCGTTCGGAATTCAACGGTCGCGACATCTTCACCGCCGACTCGAACCGCGGTCTGTCGTGGTCCGACGTTTCGCCGGAATTGATGGGCGGCGTCGATACCTACAAGAACCAGACGGCTGAACTGATCGAAGGCGGCATCGCCGGTTCGATCAACCTGCGCACTCGCCTGCCGTTCGACCAGAAGGGCCGTCTGCTTGCGGCTACAGGCGAATATACCTGGGGCGACCTGGCGAAAAAGGGCCAGCCGGCCTACTCCGGCATCTATGCCGATCGCTTCCAGACCTCGCTCGGCGAATTTGGGATCATGATCAACGGCGCGCATTCGGCCGTGACGACCAATTCGCAAGGCATCCAGTACGGCCGTATGGCGATCATCAAGACGCCGTATTTCGGTAATGCCAAGCGCTATTTCCCGATGTCGGTCGCCTTCCGCGACAACACTTACGACCGTACCCGCGATGGTTTGTCGCTGGCCGGTCAATGGCAGAACAACGAGCACACCATGCTCGCTTCGCTGCAATACAACCAGTCGAAGAAGGTCGAACAGTGGGAAGAATTCGTGTCTTCGGCGTCTTCGGGCGCTGACGCATGGGCGACGGGCATCGATGCCGTCAATACCACCAGCAACATCGAATGTAAGGGCGGCGCGTCAAAGTGTACCTTCGATGCGGACGGCTACATCCAGACCGGCACCCTGGTCCAGAACTCTTCGGCATGGTACGGCAATATCGCCGCTCCGACCGGCGCGAGCGCGTCCAATGGCCAGCTGGTTTGCTACAGCTGGGACGGCGGGGCCTGCGGCAATCCGGCGCAACGTGGCACCGGCTGGTCGAACGACACCCGCTGGAGCGACAGCCTGAACGACACGAAGGACCTTTCGTTCAACTTCAAGTGGGATGTCACCAGCCACCTGAAGACCAATTTCGACGTCCAGTACGTCAAGGCGATCCAGAAGAACTACGATATCTCGACCGAGTTGGCGACGTTCGCCGACATGACCTGGGATACGACGGGCGATCATCCGGTCGTCACGGTTGCCAAGCCCACGGGCTTCAACCTGACCACGGGCTTCCTGACCGATCCGGCAAACTATCGCCAGCACTTCATCATGGACCACGTCACCGATTCGGACGGCCATGAATTCGCTACCCGCGCCGACCTGGCTTATAGCTTCGACTCGCCGTGGCTGAACACCCTGAAGGCCGGCGTCCGTTATGCCGACCGTGAACAAACCGTTCGCTGGTCGACCTATAACTGGGCCAACGTCGTCAACACCTGGTCGAACTACGATGCCAATAACTACTACATCACCGGCAACAAGTATCCGAACCACAACGACTATGGTGTGTTCGACTTCAACCAGGACTTCTACGGCGGCGGCGCGCTTAACGCGAACAAAGGCGTCTTTTTCAACGTAGACGCCCTGAAGAACCGCGAAGGCTTCGCGGCGGCATACAACGACGTTGCTTACCAAGCTCGCAATACGGACGGCACGCTGTCGAACTCGTGGGTCCCTATCTGCTACCGTACCGGTGAAATGGGCAGCAGCACCGCTGGCGCGGATATCAACACGTACAACGCGGCTGTGACGAACTACAATGCCAAGGTCGCGGCTCATGCCACCGACCCGACAGTCGTAGTCCCGGCTGTACCGACCAAGCCGACCCTGACCCCGAACAGCGGCGCGGGCTGCTTCCGTCCTGCGGAAGTCGCCGACGTGTCGGAAAAGACCAAGGCGGTTTACGTTCAGCTGAAGTTCGGCGGCAACGACGCGACCATCTTCAACGGTATCACCGTTGTGGGTAATATCGGTGTCCGTTACGTCGAAACGCAGAACGTCAGCACCGGCGGTGTCAACTACAGCGATAACTCGGTCTACGCCACGACGCCGACATCGGTGCAAGCGGCCGGACCCGGCGGTCCTGCGATAACGGTCATCAACAGTTCTTACTACATCGCGCCAGACGATCGCGCTTTCATGACGGCCAATGCCGGCTTGACCACTTATGATGTCAAGCACACGAACGTGCTGCCCAGCTTCAACGTTCGCTTCGGTTTGACCGACAAGTGGTTCCTGCGCTTCGCGGCGTCGAAAGCCCTGTCGCGTCCGGATATCGGCAACCTGAAGGCATATTCGAGCGTAAGCCGTGCGTCGATCAAAGCCACTCCGAACCCTAACCTTGCGTGTGATCCTGAAACATTTGTGTGTGACAGCAGCAATCACATCGTCAAGACGCGCGTGGCTTATACCTCATCGGCCAACAACCCGAACCTGAAGCCGGTCACGGCCGATCAGTTCGACCTGTCCGCTGAAAACTACTTCACGTCGACAGGCTCATTGACCTTCAACCTGTTCTATAAGAAGTTCCACGATTACATTCAGTTGGGTCGTTATACTCAGGACTACACCAATAACGGTGTAACCAAGTCGGTTGTCGTCAGCGGTCCGGTCAATGGCGATGGTGCCACGATCAAGGGCTTCGAAGTTGCCTACCAAAGCTTCTTCGACTTCCTGCCGGCGCCGTTCAATGGCCTCGGTCTGCAGGCAAACTATACCCACCTGCACAACACCGGCATCCGCAGCTCGAACGTTGTCGTCAACTCCGGCGACGGCACCTCGGGTCAGCTCGGTGGTGGCGCGACTGGCAACTCGTCGACGACCTTTACCGATCTGCCGCTCGAAGGCCTGTCCGATAACAGCTACAACCTTATCGGCATGTACGAAAAGGGCGCTTGGTCCGCCCGCGTTGCCTACAACTGGCGTTCGGAATACCTGGTTACCTCGCAAGACTGCTGCATGATCTTCCCGATCTGGCAGAAGGCTGCGGGTTACCTCGACGGCCGCGTCGCTTACCGCATCAACGACCACGTCGAAGTGTCGGTGGAAGGCTCGAACCTGCTCGACACCGAAACGGTGCTCGAACAACAGGTGGACGGCAACCGGAACGATGGCCACATGGCCAATCGCCTCCTGCTGGCCGGCTCCTGGTTCAAGAACGACCGTCGTCTCCAGGCATCGATCCGCCTGAAGTACTAAGGCCGGATTAATCCGATTAAGGGCGCGCTACCTTTAGGGTGGCGCGCCTTTTTTTATGGGAGCAAGCAGAGGAAGGCGCAGAATATTGCGCCCCATGTGTCAGCTTCTATTCGCGGCGCGCCTTTATTCCCATCCGGAGTGCGCGTACACTGTTGCCGATAAGAGACCGGGTAAGACATATATGGACACGACGCCGACACGTATCATCATCCTGGGGGGCGGTACGGCGGGCTGGATGACCGCGGCGGGTTTCGTCAAGACGCTCCGGCCAGAATTTTTCGACGTCAGGCTGATCGAGTCGGAGGAAATCGGCACGGTCGGTGTCGGCGAAGCCACCCTGCCGCAGCTCAAGGATTTCAACGATTTCCTGGAACTCAACGAGCCTGAGTTCATGCGCGAGACCAATGCCACTTTCAAGCTGGGCATCGACTTCCGCAACTGGGCTCGCGACGGCGACAGCTACATTCATCCATTCGGTATCCACGGACAGGCTATCAATGGCGTACCTCTGTTCCAGTACTGGCTGCGCGCCCAGCAAAGCGGCCACGCTTCGAACCTCGAAGACTATTCGTTCTCGATCGCCGCCTGCCGAGGTAACCGCTTCGACTTCCCGTCTAACGACGACCGCTCGGTGCGCTCGACCTTCGCCTATGCCTACCAGTTCGACGCCTTGCTCTATGCGCGCTTTCTGCGGCGATGGGCCGAGGCTCGCGGCCTGCGCCGTATCGAGGGCAAGGTGGTCGATGTCACGCTTCGCCCTGAGGACGGCTTCATCCAGTCGCTGACCCTGGCGTCCGGCGAAGTCGTTGAAGGCGACCTTTTCATAGATTGTTCGGGTTTCCGTTCCCTATTGCTTGGACAGACCCTGAAGGTCGGGTGGCAGGATTGGACGCCGTGGTTGCCGTGCGACCGGGCCTTGGCCGTGCCGTGCGAGCGGACCGACGATCTTACCCCGTACACCCGTGCCACGGCGCGCGAAGCCGGCTGGACGTGGCGCATTCCGCTGCAGCACCGCACCGGCAACGGCTACGTCTTCTCAAGCCAGTTCACGACCGAGGACCGTGCCGCCGAGGTCCTCCTGGCTGGCCTCGACGGCGAGGCACAGGCCGAGCCGCGCCTGCTCAAATTCCAGGCTGGCCGACGCACCCAGTCCTGGTACAAGAACTGCATCGCTGTCGGTCTGGCCAGCGGCTTTTTAGAACCGCTCGAGTCGACGAGCATCCACCTGGCGCAGATCGCGTCGGACCTTGTGATGCGGCTGTTCCCGGGCAAGACGGTCGATCCCAAGCTGAGCGACGAATTCAACCGCCGCATCGACGTCGAATACGACCGCGTGCGCGACTTTCTTATTCTGCACTATCACGCCAACCAAAAGCCGGCGGAGGAAGATCCGACAGGGTTATGGCGTTACGTTCGCGAAAAGGAGGTGCCCGATACGCTCAAGTCGAAGATGGAGACCTTCCTTCACCGCGGTCACATCCATCGTTATCGCGACGGTCTGTTCGCGCCGCCGTCCTGGGTGGCCGTCTATACCGGCCAACGCATTTTACCACGCCACTATGACAGGCAGGTCGACAATATGAGCCTTGACGTGGTGCTGGAAAAAATGGCGGAGATGCGCGACCGCGTTGCCGTAAACGTCGAAAGCCTGCCGACACACGCCGACTTCTTGAAGTCCTATTGCTTCGACCCGTCTGCCCAGACCCTGCAGGAGGCCGACAATGGCTGAGCCGGCCGAGCGTATTTCCAAGGTCGTTATCGTTGGCCGCGACGAGTCGCTTTGGCTGACGGCCAATGTTTTGTGGCGGGCTCTGGGCCACGCCGGGATTGACGTCACCCTTGTCGAACTGCCGTCACTATTGCGGCCCGGCGACGTTTTCCCGACGCTGAAACAACAGGAAGCCTATCACAACCTGATCGGCCTCGATGAAGCGGCGACGATGCGCGCCAGCCATGCGACCTATTCGCTCGGCCAGCGTTTCGCGAATTTTTCGAAGACGCGGCCGCCGTTTCTGCATGCCTATTCCAGCTATGGGCGGCCGCTTAACCGCGTGCCCTTCCATCACTATTGGACCAAGGCACGCGCCGCCGGCATGAAGGCGGAATACGACGATTTCTCGATCAATGCGGCGGCGGCCAAACAGGGGCGTTTTTTCCTGCCGGGCGAGGCTACCGACGGCTTTGCGGTCTGCGACTACGCCTATCATCTGGGGGCTGTCGACTATTGCCAGGTTCTGAAATCGACGGCGCTGAAGCGCAAGGTCGGCAGACACGTCCCAGGGCGGCTGGCCGCGGTTGTCAAGGACCCGGCGCACGGCCACATTCGTGCCGTCAGCCTGATGGACGGCCAGACGATCGAAGGCGATTTTTTCATTGACGCAACCGGCGCCGAAAGCGCCCTTTTGGGTGAGGCGCTCGGCGTACGCTTCGATTCCTGGCACAAATGGCTGCCGTGCGATCGCATGCTCAACACGTTTGCTCCGGCCATGTCGCCTCTGCCGTCCTTCAGCCAGATCGCGGCCTTCCGTTCGGGCTGGGTTGGCCTGTACCCTCTGCGCAACTGCACAGCGATCCAACAGGTCTACACCAGTATCGACCTGAAGGATGAAGAGGCATTCGAGGCCGCGCGCATCGTTTCCGGCATGAACCTGCATTCCGACGCCGTCGTGACGCCGTTTTCGGCGGGGGCGCGCAAGGTAAGCTGGGAAAAGAACTGCGTCGCCATAGGCGAAGCGGCCGTCGTCATGGACCCGATCGACAGCGTGCGCATGCACACCAATCTGATCGGCCTGTCGCACCTGGTCTCACTGTTCCCGATCGACGGGAATTGCGAGCTTGAAAGCGCGGAATACAATCGCAATGTCTCGGCGTCTTTCGAGCGCATTCGCGACTACCAGATGTGCCACTACCTGCTCAACCAACGCTTTGACCAGCCGTTTTGGGACTATTGCCGCTCCATCGTGCCGCCCGACATGCTGCGCTATAAGCTCGATCTGTTCACTGCGCGCGGAACCCTGGCGGTGTACGACGACGAAACCTTCGACGATGACGACTGGTATTCGATGCTTATCGGTCACGGCCTGATTCCGAAGGCCTATGATCCCTTGATCGACCAGACGCCGGACGCCGAGGCCATCCAGCACTTCCAGCGCATACTTGGTTTCATACGTACAAATGTAGAAAAAATGACCCCGATGGAAGCCTTTCTCGGCGCCCCGGCGGCAGTTTAGGAGACGGTCGTGCAATCAGTGGTCAAGAAGATCGTCATCGTCGGAGGAGGCACAGCCGGCTGGATGACCGCGGCCTGTTTCGCGAAGGCGCTGGGGACGCACTTCTACGATATTACGCTCGTCGAGTCGGAGGAGATCGGAACGGTCGGTGTCGGTGAGGCGACTATTCCGGCGATCATCGAATTCAATAATTTCCTCGGCATCGACGAGAACGAGTTTGTCCGCGAGACGAACGGCACATTCAAGCTGGGGATCGAGTTCGTCGACTGGCGGCGCAAGGGCGTGACCTATTTCCACCCCTTCGGTCTGTACGGCTTCGATCTCGCAGGCTTCACCTTTCCGCACTATTATTTCCGTCACTATCTTCAGCGCGGCGGCGGCGCCATCGACATCGGCAAGTACAATGCCGAAACCGAGGCCGCCCTGCAGGGCCGCTTCGGCCGCGTCAAGCCCGAGCTTGGCAAGCCGACCGTCAACTATGCCTATCAGTTCGACGCCGGCTTGTATGCGCGCTTCCTCCGGCGCTATGCCGAAACGCGTGGCGTCGTCCGCCAGGAAGGCAAGATCGTCCAGGTCCACCAGAACCCGGAAAACGGCTATGTCACCTCGGTGCAGTTGGCCGACGGGCGCAAGATCGAAGGCGACATCTTCATCGACTGCTCCGGCTTCCGGGGGCTTCTGATCGAAGAGACGCTCAAGACCGGCTACACGGACTGGAGCCGGTGGTTGCCGATGAACCGCGCCGCCGCCGTGCCGTGTGAGCGCGCAGAGGTGTTGACGCCTTACACACGCGCCACGGCGCGCGAAGCCGGCTGGCAATGGCGCATCCCGCTGCAGCATCGCACCGGCAACGGCTACGTCTTCTGCTCGGACTTCATCAGCGAAGACGAGGCTGCATCGACCCTGCTGACCCGTCTGGATGGCAAACCCCTGGCTGATCCCAAGATCCTTCGCTTTGTCACCGGACGGCGTAACAAGGCGTGGAACAAGAATGTCGTGGCGCTCGGCCTGGCCAGTGGATTCCTCGAACCGCTGGAGTCGACCAGCATCCATCTGGTCCAGTCCGGCGCCTTCAAATTCCTGGCGCTTTTCCCCCGCCACGGCTTCAATCCGCACATTGTCGACGAATATAATCGTCAGGTCGAAATCGACTACGAGAACATCAAGGACTTCATTATCGCGCACTACAAGGTGACCGAACGCGACGACACGCCGTTCTGGCGCCATGTGCAGCAGATGGGCATTCCCGACAGCCTTCAGGCGCGCTTCGACGTCTTTCGCTCGACCAGCCAGACCCTGGCCCGGGAACCGGAACTGTTCCGGGAGGTCAGTTGGGTTGCGATCCTGACTGGCCAGGGCATGGTGCCGACGGACTACCATCCGGCCGCCGACGCCCTGGACGACGACGATCTTCGCCTGCAACTCGGGCGCTGGCGATCCGCGGTCCTGGAGCGCGTAAAGCCATTGCCGTTGCACGAGGATTTTATCCGCCGCAATTGCGCATCGGAAGCGCTAAAAATGCTTTCTGCCAGTTAAACGCTCTCGGTGTTGAAAAACAGATTGGCGGTCAGCCTGCCGGTTTTCGGATCGGCGGTCAGGGGGGCTCCGTCGCTGAGACGCGAGCGATGCAGTTGTCCGGCGCGGTAGAAGACCAGGCGGTTGAACTTCGCCTCGACATAGCCGATCTCGTCGTAAAGCGTTTCGGTGGCGGAAGCGGGCTGTTCGCCCAATTCCGCAAGTTCCTGGCGGCGTGTGCGGGCGTACTTGTCGCTGCGGATGGGGGTGATCACTTCCAAGCCTGTCGCCTTGTGGCGGTAGAAGGCGGTGCCGCCGAAGGCGGCGTGGCTAAGGTAGTGGACCGACGCGAAGCTGTTAAGGCGGAAGGAATCGGCGTGCGGGGCGCGTTGTGCTGGCGTGAAGGCATCGGTGGCAATGGTCGCCAGGCCGAAAAATCCATAGGTCGGCGCGGGGCTCGATGGATTCATGCCGAACAGGTTTATCATCATCTGACGCATTTCGCGCGACATCAGTTCCAGGTACGCAGCCGGCACGGGCGTCACCAGCCCCGGATAGAAGGACTTCGCCGGTGGCGCGCCAAAGATCGCGCTTTCCGCGTGGGTCACCAGGACTTCGGGATTGAGAAGGGCGTCGTCGACGACAAGTACGATATTGTTGTCGTTACCGATGGCGCGCCGCTCAAAATGCGGCCGGGCGTTGAGTTCGAGGGCGGGCAGGGCAATATCTGTCATTGTACCAGCCTACTGCGCTAGCCAGAATTTGCAACCGGTCTGCTTTTGCGTCAGAAAGCATGCGGTATTCAAGGAGAGATGTGTGTCCGTACAGCGTATTCTAATGGGTGAGGAGCAGGTGCCGGTCGTTGTCATCGATAACTTCTTTGAGGACCCTGAACACATTATAGACCTCGCCGTCGATGTGGCGCCGTTCCCGCGGCAGGAAGGCCACTATTATCCTGGCGTCCGGCATCGCATCCTGCCCAATGACACGGCCCGCTTCGGTTATATCGAGGCGGTGTGCCAGGCGCTTGGGCCGCTGATGCATGAGGTTTACGGCTTAAGCCGGTACGAAATCACCGACGCCGGATTTTCACTTGTCACAATGCAGCCCGACGCCCTTGGGCCATTGCAGCGTGTGCCGCACTTCGATCATGCGGACGGCGAAGGCTTCGCCATCATCCACTACCTGTCGAGACATCCGGGCGGCGGCACCGCCTTCTATCGTCATGACCGGACCGGCTTCGAAACCTTGAGCATGGAACGGCTCGACGTCTACGGCCCGGCGCGGGCCCAGGATCTGGAAGCGTTCGGTCAGGCGCAAGGCTATCATTCGGGTGACGCCAACGGCTTCACCGAACTCGGCATGGTCGAGGCGCGTTTCAATCGCGCAGCCATTTATCCCGGTAACGTCTTGCACTCCGGCGTCATTCCGCCGGACTTCGCGTTCAGTCCCGATCCACGTCGTGGCCGGCTGACGGCCAATGTCTTCGTACGCGCTAGAGGCTAAGCGAAAGCTCCAGCTTTTCCAGGCCTTCGTCGAGGATGGCGTCGGACGCGGTCAGCGGACACAGCAGGCGAATGGTGTTGGCGTAGACGCCGCAGGTCAGCAGGATCAGGCCGTTGTCCTGCGCCCGCTGGGTGACCTGTTTCGCCAAGGCGGCGTCTGGGGCGTGGCTGCCGCGCTCGGTCACGATATCGAAGGCGACCATGGCGCCCAGGCCGCGAATGGCGTCGATCGGCACGATATCGTTGCGCCGGGCGAGCGCGCCCAACCGGGCCAGCAGTTTCGCGCCCTGGGCTTCGGCTTTCGCCAGCAGGCCTTCTTCCGCGATAACGTCGAGCACAGCCAGGGCCGCGGCGCAGGCGACCGGATTGCCGCCATAGGTGCCGCCGAGACCGCCGGTCGCCGGCGCGTCCATGACGTCGGCGCGCCCGACCACACCCGACAGCGGATAGCCGCCGGCCAGCGACTTGGCCATGGTCATCAGGTCGGGTTTGGCGTCGTAATGCTCCATGGCGAACAGCTTGCCGGTGCGGCCGAAGCCGGTCTGGACCTCGTCGGCGATCAGCAGGATGCCGTACGTGTCGCAGAGCTTGCGTAATGCGCGCATCAGTTCGGGCGGGGTGATCAGGAAGCCGCCTTCGCCCTGGACCGGTTCGATGATGATGGCGGCGACGGCGTCGGGTGCGATGTCGGCCTTGAAGAGATAGTCGAGCATCTTCAGCGTATCGTCAACCGACACACCGTGCGCCTCGACCGGGAAGGGCAGGTGGTAGACGCCGGCCTGCGGCGGGCCGAGGTCTTTTTTGTAGGGTACGACCTTGCCAGTTAGCGCCGAGGTCAGGGCGGTCCGGCCGTGGAAGCCGCCGGTGAAGGCGATGATGCCGTCGCGGCGGGTATGGGCGCGGGCGATCTTGACGGCGTTTTCGACGGCTTCGGCCCCGGTGGTGAAGAAGACCGACTTGGCCGGGCCGTCGATCGGCGCCAGGGCGTTGATGCGTTCGGCCAGGGCGATGTAGGTCTCGTACGGCACGACCTGGAAGGCCGTGTGGGTAAAGGCGTTCATCTGGGCCAGCGCGGCCGCCTGGACCTTGGGGTGGCGGTGGCCTGTGTTGAGCACGGCGATGCCGCCGGCGAAGTCGATGAAGCGGTTGCCGTCGGCGTCCCACAGTTCGGCATTTTCAGCGCGCGCCGCGTAGAGCGTTGTCGCGTGGCCTATACCGCGCGGAACGGCAAGTGCGCGGCGGGCGGCAAGGTCGGAATTGGCGCTCATGATCAGGCTCCGGGATTTTGCGGAATCCTACGGTTTGTGATCACAATTTGCAACGCCGGCACTGTCACATCCAGGTGCGCACTAACGGAAAACTCCGAATTGCCAACGGCAATGAGGCAAGGCCGACCGGCCGCCGCCGCTAATGCGGCGAGCCCCTGCGGCACTTGAGCAGACAAAAAAAGAGGGAGTGGGCCGGGAAATCCACTCCCTCTCTGCCGCGTATTACGCGACGACCCTCGCCGGGAGCGAGGATTCCGTGGTGCAGCTGAACTAGTGGGCGCTGCTCATATCGACCGGGCCCTTGGGGCGCGGCAGGGTCCAGGCAAGGAAGGCGCATAGGGCGAACACCGCCGCCGCGCCCATGAAGATTTCATTGGTGGCGATCATCATGGCCTGGCTCTGTACCAGGCGATCGAAGGTCGTCACGGCGACTTCGTGGGTACTGCCGGACTGGGCCATCTGGCTTATGGCCGCATCGGCATTCGGAAGACGGTCGGCGATCTTGGCGTGGTTGGCGTTGGTGGAATTTTCCCACACCGTGGTGACGAACGACGTCGCGACCGCGCCCGACATCGTCCGGATGAAGTTTTGCAGGCCGGCTGCCGAAGCGGTTTCCCCAGGGTTCACCGAACCCATGGAGATCGCGATCAATGGCATGAAGAAGAAGGGCATGCCGGCGCCCGCCAGGAAGATCCAGATGCCGATCTGACCGAAGCTCATGCCGGTGTCGGCGTGCGAGCGCATGAAGGTGACGAAGGCCAGCCACATGACACCCAGGAAGATCAGCTTGCGCGGATCGACCTTGGCGGTCAGTTGCGCCGATATCGGGGCGGCGAAGATGGCAAGAATGCCGATCAGGCCCGTGGCATTGCCGGCCCAGGTCGCCGTCCAGCCGAGATTGAGCTGCATCCACATCGGCGCCAGGACGTTGATGGCGAAGAAGGAGCCGATCATCAGCGCCATGCACACCATAGCCATGGTGAAGCCGCGATGGCGGAAGATGCGCAGGTCGACGATCGGATTGCTGTCGGTCAGTTCCCAGATGATAAAGGCGACGAAGCCGAGGACTGCCACGACGGCGAGGCCGATAATGAACGGCGAGGCGAACCACTCGTTCTCCTTGCCGAGGTCGAGCATGATCTGCAGGCTGCCGACCCACAGGACCAGAAGCGCCAGGCCGATGACATCGACGCGGGCCTTGACGGTCTGCGTTTCCTGGCTGAACAGGACGCGCCAGACAAGGAAGCCGGCGGCGATGGCGATCGGTACGTTGACGAGGAAGATCGAACCCCAGCCGTAGTTGTCGCACAGGGTACCGCCGAGCACCGGGCCGGCAATCGGCGCGATCAGCGTCGTGATCGCCCAGATCGACATGGCGGCGGGGCGCAGCTTCGGCGGGAAGATCGAGAGCAGCAGGGTCTGCGACAGCGGCATCAAGGGGCCGCCGCAGAAACCCTGGATGATACGGGCGACGACCAGCAGGCTGAGCGAAGGCGCCATGCCGCACAGCAGCGACGCGATACCGAAGCCTATGAGCGCGACCGAGAAGGTGCGGACCGTGCCGAAACGCATGGCCAGCCACCCGGTCAACGGTACCGAAATGGCTTCGGCAACGGCGTAGGAGGTGATGACCCAGGTGCCCTGCGACGTTGAGGCGCCGAGCGCCCCGGCGATATTGGGCACGGACACGTTGGCGATCGAGACGTCGAGGATGGCGACGAAGTTGGCCAGGGCCAGCAGGATTCCGGACATCCACAGCGTCATGCCCGTCAGTTGTTTCGGGGTGTTCTTGGGCACAGTCGTGCCGTCAGCGGTCGCAGCACCAGACATTGGTCCTGTCCTTGAAAAGCTTTGGAATGGGACGGCGCGGGTTTTTAGCTTTGTCGCGCATCTTATCCGAAAACCGCGTTACACTTTTCGGGATGCGCTCCGGTCCGCGCCGTTTTAAAATCAGTCGGCGACGTCGATCTTGGCGTCCATGCTCATGCCGACCCGAAGCGGGTGCTGCTTGAGTTCGCGCGGATCGAGCGCGACGCGGACGGGGAGGCGTTGCACGACCTTGATCCAGTTGCCGGTGGCGTTCTGGGCGGGGATGATCGAGAAGGCCGAGCCGGTGCCGCCGGACAGGCCGACGACCTTGCCGTGGAACTTGACGGCGTTGCCGTAGAGGTCCGAGGTAAGAATGACCGGCTGGCCGACCTTGACCTTCTTGAGCTGAACTTCCTTGAAATTGGCGTTCACATAGGCGTTTTCGATCGGCACGACCGTCATGATCGGGGTGCCGACCTGGACGCGCTGGCCGACCTCGACCGTGTTCTTGGCAATCACGCCTGAGACCGGCGCGCGGATGACGGTGCGGTCGAGATCGACCTGGGCCTGCTGGACGCGGACCTCGGCGGCCTTGACGGCGGGATTGGCTTCGACGTCGCTGTCCGAAATCTGCACGGCGTTCTGGGCGCGCTGGCCCTGGGCGGCGGCGACCTGGGCGCGGGCGGCGGTGACGCCGGCTTGCGCCCTGTCGAGCGTCGCGCGGGCATTGGTCAGTTCCTCGCCGGCGACGGCGCCAATGGCGACCAGCGATTTGCGGTCGTCATAGGCTTTCTGCGCCTGGACAAGGGCGGCTTCGGCCGAGGTTACGTCGGCTGAGGCGGCATTGGCCTGGGCGGCCAGCGTCTGGTCGGCCGTGTAGTAGCCACGGATCTGGCGGCGGGCCTGGTCGAGTTGCGCCTGGGCCTGCGACAGATTGAGCTGCGCGTCGGTGTCGTCGAGCGTGACGAGGATATCGCCCTGCTTGACCGGCTTGGTGTCGTAGATGGTGACGGACTTTACCTGCGCGGCGATCTGCGGGGTCACCGTGGCGGACGAAGCCTCGACATAGGCGTTGTCGGTCGACACCGTCTTGCCGCCTTCGAGGAGTTCATAGGCGCCCCAGGCGAGGCCGCCCAGGATGACGACGCCGCCGAAGATCATGAACAGCGGGCCTCGGCTCTTGCTGGCGCCCTTCGGGGTGCCGCCACCGCCGTTGCCGCCGCCCGGCGGCGTCGCGGGCGGGGTATACTGTTCGGTGCTATCGGGTCTTTGGGGGGAGGAATCTTCGGCCATGATGCTAACTTCGGTTTTGAATCTGCGATGAAATGATCTGGATCTATTACGGCTGGAACCCGCCGCCGAGCGCGGCGACGAAGGCAATGCGGTTATTGTAGGCCTGAGCCTTGAGGTTTGTCTCCTCAAGTTCGGCTGAAATAAGCGCCGCATGGGCCTGCAGGACGTCTATCTTGGTGCCGAGACCCTTGGCGAAACGTGCCTTGGACAGGTCGTAGGTCCTTTGGGCAGCGTCGACGCGGCGGGCCGATTGTTGCAGCTGTCCGGCGGTCGACTGCGCATTGGCGGCGGCGTCGGCCACCTGTTGCAGGGCGCGGGTCAGGGTCTGGTCGTAGGTCGCGACGGCGGCATTGTAGTCGGCTTCGGACGACCGGTAAGCGGCGCGGAGATTGCCACCGTTGAACAAGGGCAGGCTGATCGCCGGCCCGATCGTGCCGATTTGCGAGGCAGGATCGCCGAGATATTGCAGGCCGACCGACTGGATACCCCACGACGCATTGAGTTTGATGTTCGGATAGAAATCGGCGCGTGTGTACTTGATGTTCTCGGCTTGCGCCTCGACGCGCAGCCGCGCGGCCTGGACGTCGGGGCGGCGGCCGAGCAGGTCGGCGCGCACGTCGTCCGGCAGGCTGTCGATGCCGGCGGGCGCAAGCTTCGGCCGCGCCAGGGCCAGGCCGCGGTCGGGACCGGCGCCGGCAAGGGCAGCCAGCAGATTGCCCTGGATGCGGATGGCGCCGTCGATGCCGGCCAGGCGCTGATTGACCTGGGCCTGGTCGTCCTGGGCGCGCAGCAGCACGTCCATGGTGTCGATATTATGGTTGATGCGCGCCTGGACCAGGTCGACGCGGACATCGGCGCCGAGCTTGATTTCAGTGAGGTCGTCGCGCTCCTGATAGAGGCGATCGAGCTCGACATAGGCGCGGGCGATTTGTTGCGACAGGGCCTGGCGCGCGACCTCGGCTTCGAGCTGGGCAGCCCTGGCCTGGCCGATCGATCCCCGCAGCGCCGCGTGGCTCTTGCCCCACAGGTCGATATCGTAGCTGGCATCGAGCGTGAAGCGGCCTTCGGGCATGTAGCCCGACGGCAGGAAGTCCTTGAAGGCGTCCGGGAAGCCCATATTGAGGCTTTGCTTGGTTTCGACGACTGAGCCGTTGGCGGTGACGGTCGGCGACAGCACGGCGCGGACGCGGTCGTAGAAGGCCTGGGCCGAAGCGACACGCGCCTGCGCGGCCTTGATGTCGGGCGACGCCTTGAAGGCTTCGTCCATCAGGGCGTCGAGTTGCGGATCGTTGAAGCCCTTCCACCAGTCGCGCGCCGGCCAGGCGCCGGCCTGGCCCTGCAGGCTTTGCTCGGCGGCCAGGCTCTCGGCCTTGACGGGCGTGTCGGTGGTCGACGGCGGCACGGTAGCGCAGGCAGCGAGGGTCGAGGTTGCGACAATCAGCGCCAGGGCACTTATCTTGCGCAGGGAAATGCCTGCGATTTCAACGGGAAACATAATCGGGGGCAGCATGGGGGAGGAAATCCTGCAACACAAAAAGGTGAACCGTACTGTACAGTTTGGTTTCTATGCGCTACTATCAAATTCAAGTCAATAAAAAACGTACAGTATGGTTCAGATTTAGAATGGATACCCAGGTACCCAACTTTCGCGACGAACGCCGCGCGCGTATCCTAGAGGCGGCCCGCGAAGTCTTTTACGAAGTCGGCTATGCCGGCGCCAGCATGTCGATGATCTCGAGCCGCCTCGGCGGTTCAAAGGCGACACTCTATGCCTATTTCAACAGCAAGGAAGAGCTGTTCGCCGCCATTATCCGCGACCAATGCAGCGTCATGGGCAATCTCTTCCAGGCACATATCGGCACCGACGATCTCAGGCAGTCTCTTACCGAGGTGTCGCGTCAGCTTATGGCAGTGGTGTTATCCGATTGGGGCGCGCGCACCATGCAGCTGATCATCGAGGAGAGCCACCGCAATCCGGGGCTGGCGCGCCTGTTCCACGAGTCGATCGAGGAAAGCGGCCGCGCGACGATGAAGGCCTTGCTGCGTGCCGCCCACGAGAAGCGGCAGATCGAGGCGCCGGATATCGACGAGGCGGCCGTCATCCTGAAGAGCCTGCTGTTCGGTGACATTCACTTCAAGCGGCTGCTCAATCTCGACAGGCCCACCGAGGCGCAGACGCATCGCCACGTCGACCGCGCCATCGACGTCTTCATGACCTATTACGGTCTGGAGAGGACGCCAGATCCAGCGTCATGAAGCGGCGGTCGGGATCGGCCTTGTAATCGGCGAACGGCGGACAGTCGGTGAAGCCGTGGCGCAGATAGAACCAGTAGGCGGCATGGAAATAGGGCCAAGTGCCCGTTTCGAGACTCAGACGCCTCAGGCCGAGCTTGCGCGCCTCGCCTAACATATGCGTCAGGATGCGGCCGCCTACGCCGGAGCTGCGACAGGCTTCGGCCGTATGCATCGACTTGATCTCGCCATGATCGGGCGACAGCGTCTTCAGCGCGCCGCATCCGAGCAGGTTTTCGTCGTCCCACAGCGTATAGAAGTGGATGTCGGGCTTTTTCAGCCCCGATACGTCAAGGGCGTGCGCCTTGCCGGGCGCCGTCTCGGCGCGGGCGCGGGCGACGTGCGTTTCGAGCAGCGCCAGAACGCGGGGGTCGTCGAGTTGGCCGTGTCTGATATCCATTATCTTTGCCTCGCTATAGCCACCAGATAGTGCGCCGCTTCTGCCCCCTGGACCTGAAAGCGCGTGCGGCCCCACAGGTTGAGCCGCAGGCAGTCGCCGGCCTCAAGATGGTGGACGGTGTCGCCGTGGGTGAAATCGAGTGCGCCCGACAGCATCCAGATATGTTGCTCCATACCGGCAAGCGGCGGCGCGTCATAAGGTATGTCGGCGCCCGCCGGCAGTTCGCTTTCGATCATCTCGATGACCAGGTCCTTGGACGGTGGCGAGACGATGCGGCGGCGGAAGCCGGTTTCCGGATCGGTCCACAGGCCCTGCTGCTTGCGCCGGACGATGTCGGCGGCCGGCGCATCGAGTGGCGACAGCAGTTGCGACATGGTAAGATGAAGCGCGGCGCACAGCCGCCCCAGCTGCGCCGCCGTCGGACTGGTCTCCGCGCGCTCGATGCGCGAGCACGTGGCGCGCGACAGGCCGCTTTCAAGCGACACGTCATCAAGCGTCCAGCCGCGTTCACTTCTTAACGCCTGGATGCGCGCGGCAAGACGGCGGTCGAGATCGGAATCGAGATTTTCGCTCATATAAGAGAAATATTCTCATATTTGAGAAAAGCAAGCAGTGATTTGCGATGGCGATTGCCGTAACATCGTTAAGATGGGGTCGTTCATATTTACAAATGGGTAAACCTTTTTGGTTAACTTCGCGGTATCCATAAAGGTTTCACCATGCCCCAAGCCGCCGAAGTCATTGCCCAAACCAACGCGCCAGCGACCGAGTCACAGGGTCGAGACCTTGAATTCGGCCGGATCTGCACCTCGATCTGCGAACTGGCGGTCGGCGTTTTCGAAACCCCCATGGTGCTGATCAAGCTTTACGAAGGCAGCGAATTGACGGTGACGGGTACCGCCGGCTTCGCCAGCGTGGCGCTGCTCGACGATCTCAGCTTTTCGCAGCGCAAGCTGATCCCGGGTGAAAGCCTGGTGATCGCCGACGCTACGGCCGACGCGCGCTACTTCCTGGAAAGCGCCGTGCTCAACGGTCCGAAGATTCGTTTCTATGCCGATATCCCGCTGGTCTCCGACGGCGTCGTCCTCGGTGTCCTGGCGGTGTGCGAGCGGACACCGCGCCACGATTTTACGGCAAGCAAGATCAACCTGTTCCGTCAGTTCGCCAACAATGCCGCCACGACGATCGCCCTGGCGCAATCGACGCTGGAGCGCAACGAACTGGCCAGCGAGATCAAGTCGCAACAGTCGCGCTTCGACCTGGCGCAGGAAATGACCGGCATCGGCTACTGGTCGATCGACCTGAAGAGCCGCGAAATCACCTGGTCCAAGGGCCTCTACGCCGTCTACGGCATCAGCCCAAAGTCGTACAAGCCGCGCGTCGCCACCCAGCTCGACATCTACGAGCAGGAAGACCAGGCGATCATCATCGACCGTTTCCAGCGCGCCGTGAACCTGGGTGAAGACTTCGACTTCACCGTCAACATCATGCGCCGCAAGGACAAGGTCACGCGCACCGTGCGCACCAAGGGCGGCGTCGAGATGGGCGAGGACGGCAAGCCCGTGCGCCTGTGCGCCTGCGTCCGCGACATTACCGAAGGCGCCAACGATGCCGAGGAACTGGTCCGCGCCCGCATGGCCGCCGACGATGCCGACAGCGCCAAGACGGCTTTCCTGGAACAGATCACCACCGAACTGCGCACGCCGCTCAACAATATCCTGGGCTATGCCCGCCTGATCAACGAGCACCGCCACGACAATCCGGATATCGCGTCCTACACGCAGAACCTGATGAAGTCGGCCAAGGCGCTGCAATCGATGGTCAAGGACACGGTCGAAAGCACAGCGTTGGAAAGCGCGCCGTCGATTCGCGAAACCAGCCACGCCCACACGACCGAAGAGTCGGTCAATGTCGTCAGCTTCGTCAAGGACCTGGTCAACCAGTTCTCGCCGCTGGCGCAAGGCAACCAGACCCGGCTCAACGCCCACTTCGTCGACTTCGACAATTCTTGGGCCCAGATGGACACTATGCGCGTCCGCCAGATCGTCCAGAACCTGATGTCGAATGCCGTCAAGTTCACCAAGGGCGGCCTGATCAACGTCACGGCGTCGCAGGTCATGGTCGACAACGGCACATGGCTGCGCATCTCGGTGCGCGACACGGGCATCGGCATGAGCGAAGAGCAGGCCCACGGCCTGTTCGGCGGCAATATCCAGGACATGAACGGCAACCGTGTTTCAGGCGGCGGCATCGGCCTGTCGATCGCCAAGGCTATTGTCGACATGCTGGGCGGCCATATCGGCGTCGTCTCGCGGACCGGCGAAGGCTCCAACTTCTGGTTCGAAATCCCGGTCAACTGGGTCGATGCCCCGGCGCGCAGCCGCACGGCCGACGTCGCCCCGGCGCCGCTGGCCCGCACGGTAAACCGCGTCCCCGGCGCAGATCCGATGCGCCCCGCCGCCACCACGCAACGTCCGCCGGTCGACGAAGACCGCATCAATCGCGAATATCTGCGGGCGCTGCTCGAGGATATGAAGCTCGATATCGGCTGAACCAGGCATTCAGCCGCGGGAGAGGGCTCCCAGCTCAAAAACAAAGTCGCGTAGCGTTTGAGACTCCTTGTGCGCCCTGCCCATGCAGGGCGCATTTTTATTGCGAGAGCCAAATTTTAAGGGTTGAGGCATATCATCGTTCGTTCAAGTCCTCGGTCAGAGCCATGTGTCGAACCGTGTAAGCGGTGTTCGGCACAGGCATAGCGACCAAACCACGAGGGCACCCCACGGCGGGATGGGACAGTATGAGCGACGATTACAAACGCCAGCGCGACCGTTACATGGCTTTTTCGCTGGCGGCGGCCGACCTGCTGATCGAAGCGGGGCCCGATCTCAAGATCGTCCAGACGATTGGTGCCAGCCAGGCGCTGCTGGGGCATCTCGGCGACCTGAAGGGCCGCGATATCGTCGATGCGTTTGCACCTTCGGACCGCACCTTCGCCCGTCATCTTCTGCAACGCGCCCTGCGCGCCGGCCGTATCGAGCCGTGCGGCCTGCATCTCGACCAGAAGTCGGGTACGCCTTTGCTGGTCAATCTTGGTGCCTGCCACCTGCCGACCGATGGTAGCGTCTATATCAGCCTGACGGTCCTGTCAGACGCCATGGTCCTGACGACCGACAGCACCGATGCGTCAGGCCTGATGCCGCGTGAAGATTTCGAGAACCTGGCCGGGCGTGTGCTCGACCTCGATACCGAGCGTGCGCCGCGAGAAATGAAGCTGATCCGCTTCAAGGGCCTGGCGGGTGTCATCCGCGGCCTGCCGCAGGATCAATCGGCTCAGTTGCTTGGCGAGATCGGGTCGGCGTTGCGCGCTCATTCGATGGGCGGCAATGCCGCTGCGCGCCTGTCTGAAGAAGAATTCAGCTATCTGTCGCCGGTCAAGGGCGATCCGTCGACGCCGGAAGGGCTGACGCAGGACCTGGCGCACCTGACCGAGGATGTGCTCAAGGCCGTCGGCATTCCGGGCGACGCCGTCAAGCCGAGCGTGCTCGCCTTCGAACTCAATACCGGCAATCTCGATGAGGACAGTATAGCGCGCGCCTTGAGCTTCGCACTGAACCACTTCTGCCATCCTGACAACCGGCCGCCGGCCGCCTCGCTGCAGGACAGCCTGGCCCAGGCCATGGACGAGACGGTCCAGCATTTCGATTCGATCCGCAACCTGATCGAAGACAAGAACTTTACCCTGTTCTATCAGCCGGTGGTCGAACTCGACACCCGCAAGGTCCACCATTACGAGGCGTTGATGCGCTTCAAGGACGGCCGCAAGGTCTTCGACACTATCCGGATGTCGGAACAGCTCGGTCTGGTCAAGGATTTCGACCTTGCCGTCGCCAAGAAGGCACTCGAGACGCTGCAGACGCACGACGGCGTCATCATCGCCATCAACATGTCTGGCCTGTCGGTGCAGGACGACAGCTTCCGCGATTCGTTGAAGCAGTTGCTGGCGCCGTTCCGCATGATGAACAAGCGCCTGATGTTCGAGCTGACCGAATCGAGCGCCATCGAAGACATGGATGCAGCCGGGAATTTCCTGAAGTGGCTGCGCCAGCAGGGCTTTGGCGTTTGCCTCGATGACTTTGGCGCCGGCGCCGCAGCCTATGCCTACCTGCGCCGTTTCGACGTCGACTTCGTCAAGATCGACGGGCCGTTCCTGCGCGACGCGCGTGAAAACCCGCGCCAGCGCGCGCTCGTCCGCTCGGTCGCCGTGCTGTGCAAGGAATTGCGCAGCAAGGTCGTGGCCGAAATGATCGAGGATGAGGAAACCGCCAAGCTGTGCAAGGCGCTGGGCATCGAATACGGCCAGGGCTATCTGTTCGGCAAGCCGCGCGCCGAGATCATCATGCAGAAGGAAGCGCCGGTCGCTGCGCGCCGCCAGGGCGTCAAGGAAGGCTGGGGCTAAAAAACCTTGGCGGAAAACCCATGCTCCGCGCATCGTGTTGAGTATGAAAAAGAAAGCTATCGTTCCCGCCCTCGCAGCCGCGCTGCTGGCCGCGTCTTCCGCTTCGGCGCACCAACCGTGGTTCGGTGCCGACCTCAGCTACGTCAACGAGATGCAGGCGTGCGGCGCTCACTATGCGTACCAGGGCGAGACCGATCCCTACGCCATCTTCACCAGGTCGGGCACGAACATCGTGCGCGTAAGGCTGTGGAACAATCCGGCCTGGACGAAATATTCCAACATCATTGACGTAACGAAGACGATCGCGGCCGCCAGGGCGCACGGCATGAAGGTGCTGCTCGACTTCCACTATTCCGACGACTGGGCCGATGGCGACCACCAGATCGTCCCTGCGGCATGGGCAAAGCTCGATACCGAAGCGCAGGCAAGGGCGTTGTACCAGTTCACCCTCGATACGCTGAACGGCCTGAAGGCCAAAGGGCTGATGCCCGACGCCGTGCAGGTCGGCAACGAGACCAATCACGAAATCATGCTGCCGGGCGACGGCAAGCAGGCAGGACCGATCGGCTGGCCGCGTAATGCCAAGCTGTTCAACGCCGGCATCAAGGCCGTGCGCGACGCCTCAAAAGACAGCGCGATCAGGCCCGAGATCATGCTGCACATAGCCCAGCCGGAAAATGTCGAGTCGTGGTTCGCCGACGCGGCGGCGGCCGGCGTCACGGATTTCGACATCATCGGCATGAGTTATTACCGCAAATGGTCGAAGGACGATCTGGCGGCGGCGGCCGAGACCATCCGCCGCGTTCACGCCCGCTTCGCCAAAGAGGTGGTGATCGTCGAGACCGCCTATCCGTTTAGCGACGACTATGCCGATAATGCGCCCAACCTGCTGGGTTCGGATTCGGCCTTGCCGGGCTATCCTGTGACACCGGACGGCCAGGCGAAATACATGCACGACCTGATGCAGCTGACGCTCGATTCGGGCGGCATGGGCGTCGTCTACTGGGAGCCGGCCTGGGTGTCGACGAAATGCAGCACGCGCTGGGCGCAAGGCTCCAACTGGGAAAATGCCGCCTTCTTCGATTTCAAGGGCAGGGCAGTGCCTGCGCTGGAATGGCCGAAGGCGACCTATGTCATGCCCGTCGAGATCACCTTCACTGTGCCCGACCACGGCCAGCCGGCGCAGTATCTCAGCGCCGATTTCACTGGCGGGATAAATGTCGCCATGACGAGAACGGCTTCCGGCTTTGTTTACACGACGGCTTTGCGCCCCGGCAGCGATATCGTCGTCGGTACGGCCGAGACGGAGGCCGCGCTCGACACGGCCGAGGCCCTGAGCGTGGTCGTGCCCAATTCCGCGCGCACCGTGGCTCTGCTGAAACAGTAGCCAATATTATACTACAATAGACTGACGGAGCTGCCAAAACGTGTTATGAGTCTGTCATAAATACCGGTTTGCATAAGAATTTACCGGAAAACGACAGGGAGCATGCGGAAAAATGGCGGAAACAGCGCTGTCAGGCATCATAATAACGGTACCAAGGTCATGACGGCGGCAAATGGCCGCGCCGCCCTTTTGGCCTTCGTGGGTACGCAGATCCTGCCGCATGAGGCGGATTTGCGCCGTATGCTGACGAGGCTGGGTGTGAAGGCGCATGAACGCGACGATATCGTGCAGGAAGTCTATTGCCGCCTGTTGCGGCTCGACAGCGTCGATCATATCGACGAGCCGCGGGCCTATTTGTTCCGCACGGCGCGCAATGTCGTCCTTGGGCAGATACGCCGCAATCGCGTGGTGTCGATCATGACCATGCAGAATCTCGACGAACTGCACATCGCTGATGCAATGCCGAACCCTGAGACGGCAGCGGCCGCGCGTGTCGAACTGAAGCACGTGCTGGGCCTGATCCGCGATCTGCCCGAGCGCTGCCGTCAGGTGTTCGAACTGCGCAAGGTCCACGGCCTGTCGCAGGCCGAGACGGCGGCGCGCCTGGGCGTCAGCGAGAACATCGTCGAAAAGGAAACGGCCAAGGGCCTGACGGCGATTCTGAAGACGCTGTCGGCAACGCCGCTGCTGACCAAGCCCGTCGCTCAAAGCGCCCCGGGAGCGCGCCATGTCGCCGATTGACCAGACCGCGGCAGACTGGGTAGCGCGCCGGTATTCCGGACGGCTGGACGAGGCCTCGGAGGCAGCGTTCCAGGCGTGGCATGACGCCGATCCGCGTCACGCCGGCGCCTTTCTGCGCGCCGAAGCGGCGTGGGTCCTGCTCGACCGCAGCCAGGTGCTGACGCACGGCGATGGCGTTGCGGACGATATCCTGTCGAGCCCGCTTTCGGCTCCGCCCTTGCGGGCGGAACCTGCGCCGACGCGCCGGGCTGTGCTGATGGGCACGGTGGCGGCGTCGATCGCGGTGATGTTCGGCGGCGCCTGGTATCTGCGCAGCCGGCTGAGTTTCGAGACCGGGCGCGGCGAACTGCGCAAGGTGCCGCTGGCCGACCGGTCGCTGGCCGCCATCAATACCGACAGCCGCATCGATGTCGCCATGAGCCCGCGCCGCCGCGACGTGCAACTGATCAAGGGCGAAGCCTGGTTCGAGGTCGCCAAGAATCCCGACGCGCCCTTTGTCGTCTCCGCCGGTGATATCCGCGTGCGCGCAGTGGGTACGGCGTTCAGCGTCCGCCGCCACGCCGATGGCGCCGACGTCCTGGTGACCGAAGGCGTGGTCGAAACCTGGAGCGTACGCGAACCAGGCAAGAAGACGCGGCTGACGGCGGGCAATCAGGCCTTCGTCGGCGATGCCGCCAAGGTCGCGACCGCCTTCGAGCCCGACGCGGTGACGCGCAAGCTGGCGTGGCGCGAACGCAAGATCATCCTGCGCGAGGAAACCCTGTCAGATGCGGTCGCGGAATTCAACCGCTATAACGATCAGCAGATTGTCATCGCCGACCCGGCGCTTTCCGGCCTGAAACTGGTCGGTGGCTTCGACGTCGACAGGCCGGAAGATTTCGCGCGCTCGGTTCACGCCGCCTCGGATGCACCGGTCAGCATCCGCAGCGACCGTATCATAATTGGCACACGGTCGGACGCCGGTTAAATTTGTCGTACAAAGTGCGGCGGAAAAATCGGAGCCCAAGCATCTGACATCGTAAAGGGCCGGGAATGCCCTTGATGGCAAGAATAACAGGGAAATCCACATGTCAGAGTTTTACAATGCCGGCTTGCGAGCGGCCCTCCTGGGCTCGGTCGCAATTGTCGTCATGGCAGCCCCGGCGATGGCGCAGGGGGAGAAGACCTTCAACATTCCGGCGCAGGACGCCATGTCGGCCGTGCCGAGTTTCGTCCAGCAGTCGGACCTCCAGGTGCTGGCCACCGCTTCCGATCTCAAAGGCGTACGCACCAATGCCGTCCAGGGCTCGATGGCGCCCGACGCCGCCCTCGACGCGCTGATTCGCGGGACCGGCCTGTCGGTCAAGAGCCGCGATGCCGCCGCCATCGTTCTCGTCCGCGCCGCCACTGCGGAAAGTGTGGCGACGCCGGCCGCCGCCGAAGCGGCTTCGGGCGATTCGCAGGAAGTGGTCGTCGTCGGCGTGCGCAAGTCGCTGCGCGAAGCGCTCGACGTCAAGCGCCGCCAGACCGGCATCATGGAGGCCGTATCGGCCAAGGATATCGGCGTCCTGCCGGACGTGACGATCGCCGAAACGCTTAACCGCCTGCCCGGCCTCAATGCGTCGCGCGACCGTGGCAATGACAGCCAGGCCTCGATCCGCGGCCTTGGCGCCCGCATGGTGCTGGGGACGGTCAATGGCCGCGAAGTCGCCTCATCCGAACCCGACCGCAACGTCCGCTGGGAAATCTACCCCTCTGAAGTGATCTCCGGCGCGGCGGTCTACAAGTCTTCGGAAGCCAAGCTGATCTCGGGCGGCATCTCGGGCACTGTCGATCTTCAGACCATTCGTCCGCTCGACTATCGCGGCCCGTCGCTGGTCCTGCGCGCCGGTCCCGTCTATTACGACGGCGGCAGCCGCTTTCCGGGCTATGACGGCATGGGCTATCGTGGCGCGCTGTCCTATGTCACCAAGCTGACGCCCGACCTCGGTCTTGTCATCGGTTTGACGTCGCAGAAGCAAAAGAACGGCTTCGAGTCGGTCCAGGGCTGGGGCTACAATTTTGGTGCCGATAACGGCCCGGTCCTGGCCAGCCAGCCGACCACCAAGTACAATACGCCGTGGGGCGCCCAGTCGGAAGCCAAGAAGCTGACCGAAACGCGGACAGGTGCGTCGCTTGGCCTGCAGTACAAGCCTTCCGACAGTTTCGAACTGACCTACGACCTGCTCTATTCCGACGTCAAGATCGATGAAGACCAGGACCAGGCCTGGTACGGCGGCAACAAGTGGGGCAACTGGGACGGCGGCAACTATTCCGATTACGTCGCCGGGGCTGCCATCGGCGGCCAGCCGGTCATCCAGAACGGCGATGTCGTCGCCGCCACCTTGCCGTATGGCCAGGACCAGTCGATCGTCGCCAGATATATCGAAGACAAGACACTGCTGGTCACCGGCGTGAACGCCAGGTGGAAGGCCGGCGACTGGACGATTACCGCCGACGGCGCCTATTCGAAGGCCGAGCGCAACAATCTGTGGCGCGCCGCCGAGTTCATCTACTATCCCACCTCGGAAAGCTTCGACTTCCGCGGCAAGCCGGTCATCAAGGTCAGCCAGGATCCAGCCAGCCAGACCCAAAGCGCCAATGGCGGCCAATGGGCGACCGGCCGTGTCGCCGACACCTTGTCGTCGGGCCAGCTCGATTTCAAGCGCGCCTTCGGCGACGAAGGCTTTACCTCGGTCCTGTTCGGTGTCCGCTATGCCGACCGCACCAAGGTCCTGGCCGATGCCAGCGGATCGGCCGCGGTCTTGGGCACGGTCTCGACGGTGCCGGCCAGTATGCTGAAGTCCTACAACTTCAAGAACTTCGAGGTTCCGACAATTCTGACGGGCGATTTTGACGCCCTGGCCAAGTACCTCTATGGCTCGGACCTCTATCAGAACTCCAAGTCCATGCCGGCCAACAACACGGTCAAGGAAAAGGTCGCCGAAGCCTATCTTGAAGGCGCCTACGCCACGACGCTCTCGGGCGTTCCGGTCGACGGCAATATCGGCATGCGCCTGGTCAATGCCCAGACGCAATCGGACGGCACCTCGACCATGGGCGGCGGCTGGTTCCAGGACCTGAGCGGTAACTGGGCCTTCTATCCGCTGGTCGTGGCGCACGCTTCGGGCGGCCGCAACTATACCACGATCCTGCCGTCGGCGACGGCGCGCTTCGATTATGGCGACGGCCGCTACCTCAAGATGTCGGCTGCCAAGGTCATTTCGCGCCCGCCGCTCAACGACCTAACGACAACGCTCACCCTGTCGCCGGTCGCACCCTATTCGGGCGGCGGCGGCAACCCGTTCCTGAAGCCGTTCGAAGCGACACAGTTCGATGCCAGCTATGAATGGTACTTCAACAAGGACTCGCTGATCGCTGCCAGCGGCTATTATAAGCTGGTCGACAACTATGTCGGCTATGCCCAGCGGACCCAGACGATCAACGGCAATTCCTATACCTTGACCTCGCCGGTCAATTCTACGAAGGGCGGCTATATCCGCGGCGCCGAATTCACCTTCCAGACGCCGTTCAGCTTCCTGCCGGGCTTCGGTATCTATTCGAACCTGTCGCTGGTCGAGTCCGACCTCAAGGAAATGGTCTACAACCTGCCCATGGTCGGCCTGGCCAAGACATCGGCGACGCTGGACCTGTGGTATTCGGGCCATGGCATCGATGCGCGCCTCGGCACCAAGTACCACTCGACCTATACGGCGATCTACGGCTGGGACGATTCCGCGCTGATCCGCGTCAAGCCGGAAACCACGCTCGACCTGTCGCTCGGCTATACGGTCAACAGCCATATTCAGCTGCGCCTGCAGGCCAACAACCTGCTCGATACGCCGCTGAAGACCTATCAGAACAATGTCGAAGACCGCCTTGGCCGCTATGACTATTACGGCCGCCGCGTCCTCGCCGACATTACGTTCAAGTACTAATACCGACCTCCCTCGCTCCCGATGGAGTAACTCCGGCCGGACGCTTGACTGCTGAAGCGTCCGGCCTTCATTGTATGACGATAAAAACAAGGGACACGCCCATGACGCCGCATCGCCGCGATATCCTCGTCTCCGCTTCCGCCCTGGCCTTGATGGGTTTGCCGTCGATGGCATCCGCGCAGACGAAAGCGGAAACGTTGGACGGGCGCATGCGTTTAGACGAGGACTGGAAGTTCGCGTTCGGTCATCTAAACGACCCGGCAAAGGATTTCGGCTTCTCGGACGGCTTGCGCACCTTCGCCAAGCAGGGCCCCGATACGGGACCCGTCGGGCGTGCCGATTTCGACGACTCGAAATGGCGCGAAGTCCAGTTGCCGCATGACTGGGCGGTCGAACTGCCGTTCGTGCCGAACCCTAAGGCCGCCACATTGAAGCCCGACGATCGTGGCGTCACCTGGGACCCGGCGGCCGACCACGGTTACAAACCGCTCGGCCGCGATTACCCGGAAACCAGCATCGGCTGGTACCGCCGCACGATCGAATGGACCGCCGCCGACAAGGGCAAACGTATCCGCATCGATTTCGACGGTGTCTTCCGCAACACCATCGTCATCTTCAACGGCTATATCGTCAAGCAGCACGACGGCGGTTACGTGCCGTTCTCGGTCGACCTGACCGATTTCCTCAATACCGACGGCAAGCCCAACGTGCTGGCCGTGCGCGTCGATGCCAGCCAGGGCGAAGGCTGGTTCTACGAAGGCGCCGGCATCTACCGCCATGTCTGGCTGGTCAAGCACGATCCTGTCCATATCGTGAAGGATGGGGTGTGCGTACGGGCAAGGACTGACGGCACGGTCGAGGTCACAACGACGGTTAAAAATGACGGCGACGCTGGCATTACGATAGGTGTGAGTGCTGTTGTCTTGGGAGCTTCGGCGGCCAAAGTCGATGGCTTGCATCTTGGCGCTGGTGACAGAGGTCAGATTACGCAGACGCTGCAAGTTACGAATCCACATCTCTGGTCGTTGGAAGATCCTTATTTGTACCAAGTACTAAGCGGTTTGGTCATGGACGGGCATCCACACGCAAAGGCTACCACCAGTTTCGGCTTCCGCGATATCCGATTCGACGCCGAACAGGGCTTCTTCCTCAACGGCAAGCCGGTCAAGCTCAAGGGCACGTGCAATCACCATGATCATGCCGGTGTCGGTTCGGCCCTTCCTGACGCGCTGCAATACTATCGCCTGAAGTGCCTGAAGGAGATGGGCTGCAACGCCTATCGCACCTCGCACAATCCACCCACCCCGGAGCTGCTCGACGCCTGCGACGAACTGGGCATGCTGGTCATCGACGAGACGCGCATGATGACGTCGTCGGAAGAGGGGCTCGACCAGCTGCGCACCATGATCATGCGCGACCGCAACCACCCGAGCGTCATCCTGTGGTCGATCGGCAACGAGGAACCGCAACAGGGAACCGACCGCGGCGCAGTCATTGCCCGCACCATGAAGCGTGTGTGCCGCGAGCTCGACCCGACCCGCGGCATCACGGCGGCGATGGATGGCGGTTACGGCCACGGCATCACCGAGGTTCTCGACGTTATCGGTTTCAACTACCGCGACGACAAGATCGACGACTTCCACAAGTCGTTCCCGCATATCCCGATCATCGGCACCGAGACGGCGTCGACGGTCGCCACGCGCGGCGAATACGTCAGAGACCCGGCAAAGCACATCGTGCCGGCCTACGACACCGACGCGCCGTGGTGGGCCAATACGGCCGAGGGCTGGTGGCCGCATTTCGACGCCAAGCCCTATATCGCCGGCGGCTTCATCTGGACCGGTTTCGATTATCGCGGCGAGCCGACGCCCTATCCCAACTGGCCGTCGATTTCGTCGCAGTTCGGCGCGCTCGACACCTGCGGCTTCCCGAAGGACAACTATTACTATTACCGCGCCTGGTGGCGGCCTGAGCCGCTGCTCCACCTGTTCCCGCACTGGAACTGGCAGGCAGGATCGACGGTCAGCATCTGGGCCTATTCGAACTGCGACGCGGTGGAACTGTTCGTCAACGGCAAGTCGCTGGGCAAGAAGGATATGGCCAAGGACATGCACGTCGAATGGGGCGTGCCTTATCAGCCGGGCAAGATCACGGCCTTCGGCTATAAGGGCGGCAAGGTCGTCGTAAAAGACACACGCGAGACCGCCGGACCGGCAGCGCGGGTGGTCCTTACGGCCGATCGCACCGCGCTGAGCGCCGATGGCCGCGACTGCGCCGTCATCCGTGCCGAGGTCGTCGACGCCAAGGGCCGGACCGTGCCAAAGGCCGACAACCTGATCCGCTTCGATGTGGCGGGCTCAGCTTCGGTCATCGGCGTCGGCAACGGCAATCCGAACAGCCACGAAGCCGACAAGGCGTCACAGCGTTTGGCATTTAATGGTCTCGCCTGCGCCATCGTGCAAACAGGAAAGACCGCCGGCCAGGTGACGATTAGCGCCACGGCCGACGGCCTGATTGCCGGGAAGGTTATTCTAAAGACGGCTTAATCCGCCAAACTTCCCCATAGCTTGTGCAGGGCGCCTGAGCGGCCGCAGCCCAGGGCATAGGCGTCGTACTGCATGGCGTGGGTCTTCCAGTAGTGCTGGTGATAGCCCTCCGCCGCGTAGAAGGGCAGCTTGACCGAAGACGCCTTGATGACCTGCGTGACGACGGTTTTCTTCAGGAAGGCCTGGACCTTGGCCTTTGACGCGTTGGCAGCAGCATACTGACCGTCGTTGAAGGTGAAGATGGCGGTGTGATAGCTGGGGGCCAGATCGCAAATGACTCCACGCGGATCTGTCGGATCGGTGTGGTGCCAATAGGCGTCGAGCAGGGCGTCGTAGCTGACCTTGGACGGATCAAACACGACCTCGACGGCCTCGAGGTGGCCGGTGCCTTCACCGGTGACGTCTTCGTATGACGGATTCTTGACAGTGCCGCCCATGAAGCCGGCGCGCGTCGAAACGACGCCCGACACGTGGTCGAAGGCCTTTTGCATGCTCCAGAAACAGCCGCCGGCGAAGACGGCGGTTTCGCGCTGCGGCGCAGCCATGGCCGAGGCAGAGAGGCCGAGCGTCGCGATGATGACGAATAACAGACGTTTCAACATATCCTAGGCCTTTGCTGGGATGAACTTGAGCGCGGCACCGTTGCTGCAGTAGCGCAGGCCGGTAGGCCTGGGGCCGTCGTCGAACAGGTGGCCGTGGTGGCCGCCGCAGCGGGCACAGTGATATTCGGTGCGCACGCCGAAGGACACATCGGTCTTGGTCTTCAGATGATCCGGTATGGCGCGGAAGAAGCTGGGCCAGCCGGTACCGCTGTCGAATTTGGTGTCGGAATTGAACAGCGGAAGGTCGCAGCCCTGGCACGCGAAGATCCCCTTGCGATGCTCGTTGAGCAGCGGCGAACTGCCGGGGCGCTCGGTCGCTTCGTGGCGCAGGACCTCGTACGCCGTGGGCGGCAAACGCTTTTTCCAGTCGGCATCCGACAAGGTAAGCGGGGCGACGGTTTCGGCCCTTGCGGTGGCGGCGGCGAATGCGCCGAGACCGAGGGTGGATAGGAAATGACGGCGATGCATGCGGTCGTCCTTCTGGGGGTTATGCCCTTTATACGTTGAAAGCTGCGTTCGGGTTACACGATAATTTTCCGCCTCTCCGGCGGTGACAGGGTCCGATCACAGCATGACCGCGCACCGCACCTCATGCCGCGGGCCTCCCGGCGCGTGAGCGGCATAAAGGCCACAGTCCGGACACCGTCCTGCCCGTGTCATGGAACTGTCACCGAACCTACATGGGACCGTCATTCGCCGCCCGTATTAGCCCGTTCATGGTCGGCCAGGAGCCGGCTGGGGCTAGACAGTCATATAAGGCGATCGATTATGAAACTCTCTCACATTTTCTACGGCGCGGCGACGGGCGCGCTCATGCTGGCCGCGGCCGCTGGCGCAAGTGCACAAAGCTGGCCCGATCAGGGCTTCAGCATCGGCGGCCGTACCTATATGGACGTCAGCTCGAACGAATTCAAAGTCAACGGTGCCAAGTCTGGCGCCAAGAATGGCTACGGCTTCGACGTCAAGCGCGTCTACTTCCAGGTCGACAAGAAGTTCAACGACCTGTTCTCGGCTCAACTGCAGACCGACGTTTCACCGATGAACCAGTCGAGCGGTTCGGCCGCCGGCCAGGGCCTGTATGTCAAGAAGGCCTTTGTGAAGGCCTCGTTCAACCCGGCTTTCGAAGTCAGCCTGGGTTCGAACGAGCTGCCCTGGATCCCCTACGCCGAAAGCATCTACGGCCAGCGTTACCTGGAAAACACCCTGCTCGAACAAGCCAATAGCGGCCGCGCCACCTTCGGCACCTCGGCTGACTGGGGCGTGCACGTCGGCGGCGTGATCCCGGGCGGCATCTTCTCGTACCAGGTCTCGATGGTCAACGGTAAGGGCTACCGCGACTCGTCGCGTTCGAAGACGATGGACTTCGAAGGCCGCCTGAGCGCCAAGATCGAGCAGTGGAACTTCGCCGTCGGCGGTTACACCGGCAAGCGCGGCCAAAGCGTTTATAGCGGTACGACCCTGGTCGCCACGCCGCACAATGCTTCGCGCTTCAACGCCCTGGCCGCCTTCGTCGGCGACCGCACCAAGGTCGGCGTCGAATACTTCACCGCTACCGACTGGGCGGCGGGCGCCATCACCGACACGACGGTCGGTCATACCAAGGGCGACAAGTCGGACGGTACGTCGCTGTACGGTTCGTACCGCGTCACCCCGCTATACATGCTGTTCGCCCGCGTCGACGCCGTCAAGCCGTCGAAGACCCTGTCGCCGCAAAACAAGGACGATTACTACAACTTCGGCGTCCAGACGTCGCCGCTGAAAGGCATCACCCTGTCGGCGCTCGTCAAGCACGACAAGCTCGACACCTATGCCGGCGCGGTCCGCACCCGCACCGAGTTCACCGAAGTCGGTATCTTCACCGAAATCCGCTACTAAAAACGCCTGGGCCTGCCGGATGACGGCGGGCCCATCGTCATTTGAAACCCCGGCTGTAACATTAGTGTCATAAATTGCGGGTAGAGGCTCGCGACACGATCCCGGCCGGTTCCGTTACCGACATCCCCTAAGGAGATGGGACATGATGAAGCTTCTTTCCGCCACGGTCGCCGTGGCACTTATGACCTCGACGGCGTTCGCCGGCGCGGCCTCGGCCGACACGATCACCGGCGCGGGCGCGACCTTCCCGGCGCCGCTGTACGCCAAGTGGGCCGAAGGCTACAAGCGCACCTCCGGCAACCAGCTGAACTACCAGGCCATCGGCTCGGGTGGCGGCATCAAGCAAATCGAAGCCAAGACTGTCGATTTCGGCGCCACCGACAAGCCGCTGACGCAAGCCGAGCAGGACCAGTACGGCCTGTACCAATTCCCGACCGTCATCGGCGGCGTGGTGCCGGCGATCAACGTTCCGGGCATCCCTTCGGGTAAGCTGAAGCTGCCGGGTTCGGTCCTCGCCGACATTTTCCTCGGCAAGATCACCCTGTGGAACGATCCGGCGATCGCCAAGTGGAACCCGGGCCTGGCCCTGCCGACCATGCCGATCACCGTCGTTCACCGTTCGGACGGGTCGGGCACGACCTTCCTGTTCACCTCGTACCTGTCGATCGCTTCGCCCGAGTGGAAGTCCAAGGTCGGCGCGAACGACGCCGTCGAATGGCCGGCGGGTGTCGGCGGCGCCAAGAATGACGGCGTCGCGGCCCTGGTCCGTCAGACAGCCGGCTCGATCGGCTACGTCGAATACGCCTATGTCATGAAGACGGGCATCTCGTTCGCCCTGGTCGCATCGAAGGACGCCACCTGGCCGCAACCGAACGCCGCCGCCTTCAAGGCCGCGACCGCCGGCGCCGACTGGACGCACGCGCCTGGCAACTACCTGCTGGTCCTGAACCAGCCGGGCGCCAATGCGTGGCCGATCACCGGCGCGACCTTCATCCTGGTCTACAAGAACCAGGCCGATGGCAAGAAGGCCGCCAACGTGCTGAAGTTCTTCGACTACGGTTTCAAGGACGGCGACTTCAACGCCAGCGACCTGTTCTACGTGCCGCTGCCGACTGCCGTTAAGGCGATGGTTCGCCAGCAATGGGCGCAGAACGTCAAGTCGAACGGCCAGCCGGTTTACGTCTCGCCGAACAAGTAACGCCTTGCCGGACGCATTTGCGTTCGATCACTGATAATGCCGGGCGAGGTTGGCCTTTTGGGTCCGCCTCGCCCGATTTATGTCCGGTCAAAGTGCGCTTTACTTTGTACCGGGAATACTCCACACCGCCGAAGCCGAACACCAACGGAATAGTACCATATGTCTGCCGAACCGAAATCGCCGGGCGTCGATCTGACCGACCCGATTTTCCGCTGGGTAGCGTTCAGTGCGGCGACCCTGCTGCTGGTCGTACTGGCGTCGCTGATCGGTACATTGATCGTCGGCGGCTGGCCAGCCCTGTCGAAATTCGGCATCGGCTTCTTCTTCAAGACACGTGAATGCTTCGCCGACGAGAGCTTCTTCGGCATGAAGCCGCTGTTTTGCCTCGCCACGCCATGGAACCCGGTGACCGATGTCTACAG
>FSUR01000292.1_pt1 | contig 32309 bp, 21 predicted proteins | sample 1637491 | NCBI WGS metagenome assembly FSUR01 (sample SAMEA3914816, study PRJEB12502) | metagenome | biome: forest; material: soil | place: USA | collected 2011-09-16 | depth 0.3 m
CGGGACGACGAAGACCGGATACCACCCGCAGATCGACGCCAACGGCAAGCCGATCTACAACCCGGCCAATACCTCCGACGTTAGAGAAGCCACCGACAACGTCTACCTGATGTTCAATTTCGGCAAGGAATTCGGCAACGGTATGTCGCTGGATGGTAACTTCGGCGTACGCTATACGAAGACCATCCTGGATTCGTCCGGCTTCATGACCTATTCGGCAATGGGAGAGGATCAACAGCAGCCGGAATTTGATCCCGTCACCCACGTTCGTAAGCGGACTCCGGACGCCGAATCGCACGATGCCGCTCAGGACTTCCTCCCGCAAACCGCGGCCTTCCTCTGCCCCACACTCCTGACGGACGCGCTCACAACCGCCGATACTACCAACGGCTACACGAACGCCACCAAGGTTAATCGTGATTGCCGGCCCGACCGTAACGTCGGCCATTCGGTGGCACAGACGGTACACGTAAACGACTCCCACTGGTTGCCGTCGTTTAACCTTAAGTGGAACCTGAACAGTGAAATGCTGCTCCGTTTTGGCGTCAGTCAGAATCTGAGCCGTCCGAACATCCAGGATATGCGCGCAGGTCAGAACACCGCGGCGGTCACCAGCAACGTGGTCTACCCGCAGATCCCGTCCTGCACTCCGCAACCGGGCTGCGTGCAGGACCCGTTGTACGGTATCGATCGTGGTTTCCAGTCCATCTCGCTCAACCAACTGCGCGTGACGGGCGGCAACCCGCTCCTGAAGCCGACAACGTCTGACAACTACGACGCCTCGTTCGAATGGTACTTCAAGGGAGGCACAGTTTCGACCGCTGTCTTCAAGAAGAAGCTGCAAAATATCATCGAGTCCGGTGTCCTGCCGCTGGGTACGACAACGCTTGACGGTAAGTCGGTCGGCATCTCCTACGGTGGCCAGGTCAACCAAGCAAAGGCTGACCTGCAGGGCATCGAACTGGCCTATCAGCAGTTCTATGACTTCTTGCCGGGCCCGCTGTCGCACCTTGGTCTGCAGACCAACTTCACCTATATCGACGCCTCGGCTTCGCCTCCGCCGCCGTCTGTCGACTCGAACGCTGACGGCTTGCCGGATGATCCCCAAACCATCTATCGTTTCGGTGTCAAGAACCTGCTCGGTCAGTCGAAGTACATCTTCAACCTCGTCGCCATCTATCAGGACACCAAGTGGGAAGCCCGTGCGGCCTACAACTGGCGTTCTGAGAACCTGACGACCTACCACGATTACATCACGGGCGACCCGGTCTTCCTCTCGGACGTCGGCTTCCTCGATGGTTCGATCAAGTACAACGTCAATCGGAACTGGCAGGTCAGCCTGAACGCGTCCAACCTTCTGGACACGAAGAACAAGGCGACCGCGCAGATCGACACCAAGGGTACGCGCGTCGATCGCTTCAGCTTCCTGAACGACCGTCGCTTCGTGTTCGACGTTCGCTACCAGTACTAAGTCGCGTAGGGGGAGCGGTGCACGTCACCGCTCCCCTTCTTATTTCTGCCGCCGTATGCTGATACGCTTTTGACCAACACATCGAACGGCCGACAAGTCGCGCCTTTGCCGGACGTATCGAAATGTCGTCCGGCTTTGGTGTTACGTGCGTTTCGGCCCAAACAGGCGCGCAATTGAAAACGATAAGAGGAAGCATAAGATGAAACGCTCTTTCACTTTGATATCCGCACTGGTCCTGCTTGGAGCAGGCGCCGCGGTTATGCCGGCCACGGTCTCCGCTGCGCCAGCGACGCTGGCGTATCAGGCGGCTGGCCCGAACGGAGGCCCCGGCTGGACGACGACGGCGTTGCCTGAAGGCCGTTACGCTGTCGTCTATACGGGCGATGCCAAGGCCAAGAAGGATCAGGTGGCAAAACTTGCCTTCCTTCGGGCGGCTGAATTGACGCAGGAATCGGGATTTGAATGGTTCGCCGTCATTACCTCAACGGTGCGCGACGTCGAAATTGGCAGCGCCAACGACATGGCCGGGCGGACGGCAGGCGGCTTCATGGCTGGGGGTAGCGCTGGTACTGGCACCGGCGGCGGCAATAATATGGCCGGCGGTGGCAATGGAAGCGTGAGTATGGGACCGTCGACAGGCGGCTTCGGTGGCGGAGGCGTCGACCCGAGTGTGCTTGAACATTGGAGCCCCAAGAAGGTGCCTCAGGCGGTCCTGATCATCCAGATGGGCAAGGGCGACCAGGCCAACTTCCCGGGCCTGACAAAGCAACCGGAAATTTTCGACGCCAAGTCGACGGTTGACGAGTTACGGGCAGCGCCCGCGCAATAGATCGGTGACGGACCCGCGAACAGGACATCTCGCGGGTCCCGCCCCTGCGGCTGCGGCGATCTGCGCCTCGTGCGTGACGTGACATTGGTCGGCGGCTGATTTAATCTCTCAACAACGAATTGCGGGCATTGAATCCCGGATATGTCGGCGCAAAGACGCCGGCGCGACAGGGAGAGCGTTGCACGATGAAGGCCGCAATACATGAGATCGGACAATCGAGGTCTCATGTCATCGTCATAGACGATTTTCTCCCCGATGCGCGCACCGTCGTCGAGGCAGCGGCTGCCCTGGCGCCATTTCCCCCCGAGGGCGGTACCGCCTATCCGGGATTGCGACGGCAAATAGGTCCGGCGGACGCTGTGTCGGCCTATGTATTGAGGGCTTTGCAGGCGTTGTCACCCTATATACGTGACGGATTTGGCGCCGCCGGCTTCGCCGTCACGGAGGCTAGCTTCTCGCTTGTGACGACACGCCCGGAAGGGCTGCGCGGTTTGCAACGCGTGCCGCATATCGACAGCGACGATCAGATGCTCCTGGCCATTCTACACCACCTGCATGATATCCCTGATACCGGCACCGCCTTCTATCGCCATATTCCAACCGGCCTCGAACGCGCCGACGCCTCCTCGTCGACCGATCTCCGCCAGCACCTGCATGCGGAGGCAGCGCGGCTGGAAACGGCGGCGGGGGGATTTGCCGGCGACAGCAACGACACGTTTGAACAGATTTTCACCGTCGAGGGCCGGTTCAATCGCCTTGTTATCTACCCGGGCTGCCTGCTGCACTCCGGGGTTATATCTCCGGATTTTACCTACAGCGCGGACCCGAGAAAAGGGCGCCTGACGGCCAATATGTTTGTGCGGATGACAGCGGTCGATCGGCAATAAGGAAATGACCATGTCTGCGAGACCGATTGAAAAGATATGCATTCTCGGCGGCGGCACGGCAGGCTGGATGACGGCGGCCGCCCTGTCCCACAAGCTGGCGGGTCTGCCAATCGCGATATCGCTTATCGAGTCCGACGAAATCGGAACTGTCGGCGTTGGCGAAGCGACGCTGCCGGCCATCCGGAGTTTCAACAACGCGCTGAACATCGATGAAGCCGAGTTCATGCAGCTCACGGAAGCGACGTTCAAGCTTGGTATTGAGTTCTGCAATTGGGGAAAGACGGGCGATCGCTATATCCACCCCTTTGGCGACTACGGCCAAAAGATCGATGGCATACCCTTCTATCAGTACTGGCTTCGCCTTCGTCAGCTCGGGCATACCGAGCGCCTGGATGCCTACTCCTACCCGATCGTCGCCGCCGAGCACACGCGGTTTCGCCGGCCGTCGGAAGATCCCGACGCGATCGAATCGTCCTTCGGCTATGCCTATCAATTCGACGCTATCCGCTACGCGGCCTTCCTGCGCCGGTTTGCCGAAAAGAAGGGCGTGATCCGCACCGAAGGCAAGGTCGTCGGTACGAACCTCGACGCCGAGACCGGCCATGTAGAGTCTGTCACGCTGAATACCGGCGTGAGCGTCGAGGCCGACCTGTTTGTCGACTGCTCCGGATTTCGCGGCGTCCTGATCGAACAGGCGCTAAAAACGGGATACGACGACTGGAGCAAATGGCTGCCCTGCAACCGGGCGATCGCGGTGCCGTGCGAGTCGCGGGGACCACTGACGCCGTTCACACGGGCGACTGCGCTCGAAGCCGGCTGGCAATGGCGGATTCCGCTGCAGCATCGCACCGGCAACGGCCACGTCTATTGCAGCGACTTTATCTCCGACGATGCGGCGGCGCAGCGCCTGCTGGGCAATCTCGACGGCCCGACCCTGGCCGACCCCCGGCAGCTCTATTTCACGACCGGACGCCGGCGTCTGTTCTGGAACAAGAACGTCGTCGCCATCGGACTGGCGGCCGGCTTTCTGGAACCGCTCGAATCGACGTCGATACACCTCATCCAGGAGGGCATTACGGAGCTCATCCAGATCCTACCGGACAAGCGCTTTCTTGCGTCGGACATTGCCGAATACAATCGTCGGATGGCGCTCAATTTCGAACGCGTGCGCGACTTCCTGCTGTTGCACTACGTCGCCACGCAGCGCGACGACACGGAAATGTGGCGCTATTTCCGCAATATGACTCTGCCGGACACGCTGAACGAAAAAATAACCGCCTGGCTGACGCGCGGGCATCTCGTCAAATATGAGTTCGGTGTCTTCCTGCCGCCCAGCTGGATCGCGGTCATGTTGGGCCAGAACCTCATTCCACAGGGTTATGATCCGCGCGTAGACCGCTTACCGATCGGCGACCTTTGGGAGCAGGCCGACGCCATGCGTAACCGGGTGCGGACATCGGTCAACGCCGCTCCGGATCACGCAGCCTTCATCAAGCAAAGCGGAGCCGCGTCCAGAACCGTCCCGCATACGGCAAAGGCAGGTTAGTCTTATGGAACACCTGGCACCGGGCGCCTCAAGCACGCGCTTGCAGCATATTCTGGTTTGCGGTTCGGGCCTGGCCGGACAAATGACGGTGGCCGCCCTGTCCGCCCAAGCTCCGCACATCCGCATCACATGGCTGAAGATCGCAGGAAGCGAGACGAAGGACGTGCTCTATGGCGGCCTGGCGTCGCCGGCCGCCTATGATTTCAATCTTGCCGTCGGGCTTGACGAGCCCGCGCTGATCCTCGACAGCAACACGACGTTTTCGTTCGGAACGCACTATTCGCAATGGGGCGCCAAGCAGCGAGACTGGGTCCAGGCCTTCCAGGCGCCGTTTCCCGTCGTCGATGGGGTTCTGTTTTACCACTATCTGCTGCAACGCGGCCTTTACGACATTGCGCCCTATCTGGTGTCGGCCGAGGCTGCACGAGGCGGTGTCTTCGCCCATCCGCCGGAAGATCAACGCCATCCTCTGGCGCACGCCGAATACGGCTACCAGTTCGATCACGCGGCCTACGGCGCCTTGTTTGAACGGCGGGCCAATCCGGCGGCCACGACCGTCGTCGGCACAATCGCCGGCATCGCGCGCGACGGCGACGATATCGGATCGATCGGCCTGACGGGAGGCCAGTCGCTTGCCGCCGACCTCTATGTCGACTGCACCGGACCCGATGCCCTGCTCGCTTCACCGCTCGCCTCGCCCCCGGAGACGTCGCGGCATTTGAGCTTTTTGTCGAGCCGGGTCGCGGCGACCGAACCGGCCGCGCCCGCTCGCACGGTAACGGCCGGTGCTTTCGGATGGTCGGCGGAAACCCAGCTCCAAGATTCAGCCCTGCGTTTGACGGTGTACGCGCCTGACAGTGAGGACATGGCGGTGCAGGCGCATGGCGACCCGCCAGCATCACGCGGCGACTTTACGCCCGGCCATCGCGGCGTGGCGTGGACCGGGAACTGCGTCGCCATAGGCCATGCAGCGGGCGTCGCCGAGCCTGTAACGCCGGCGCCCTTCATGCTGCTGCAACGCGACATCGAACGCCTGCTGGCGCTTTTGCCGATCTCGTCGGGGATGGCGGTCGAGCGGCGGGAGTTCAATCGGCAATATTCGGACGACTACCGTCACGCGGAGCTCTTCAATCGCGCCCTCTTCGATCCCGGTGATGCGCCCGTCGGACCGTATTGGCAGGCGGCGTGCGATGCGCCACTGGACGAGCGGCTGGCCGGCAAGATCGAACAGTTCGAAAGCCGCGGACTGCACGTTGCCTACGATCTTGAGCCTTTCGGGTTGGAAGACTGGATCATCCTGCACTTCGGGCTGGGCCGGCGGCCGGACCGCTACGACCGGGTCGCCGACAGTACGTCGCGCGAAAAAATCGACCAGTACCTCGGTCGCATGCGGCAGGACATCGCCCAGGCGGTCAGGACCATGCCGCGTCACGACGCCTACAGACAGGGCCTGGCGAAATTCCTGAAACAGCAAAGCCTGGTATCATGACGCAGCAGCTTAAGCAGATTGTCATCCTCGGCGGTGGATCGGCCGGTTGGATGACCGCGGCCGCCCTTTCGAGCCTGCTCAGCCCCAAGGATGTGTCGATAACGGTCGTCGAGTCGGAGCAGATCGGCACGATCGGCGTCGGTGAAGCAACCATCCCGGACATTCTGAACTTCAATCGGATGCTCGGCATCGATGAAGACGAATTCATGAAGGCGACCCAGGCGACGTTCAAGCTTGGCATTGAATTCATCGACTGGGGCCGGAAGGGTTCGGCCTATATCCATCCGTTCGGCAGCCATGGCGTCGATATGAATGGCATCGACTTCCACCACTATTGGCTGCACAGCCATGCCGGCGGAAATCCAAACCCGATCGACCAGTACAGCCTGTGCGCGGTGGCGGCCTTGCAAAATCGCTTTGCCCTTCCGGATCCAAACCCGCAGAAGCTTGGATCCCACATTCGTTACGCCTACCACTTCGACGCGACGCTCTATGCGCGCTTTCTGCGCCAGTACGCCGAAGAGCGTGGTGTACAGCGCATCGAGGGCAAGGTCGACCGCGTCGACCAGGATGCGCAAAGCGGCTATGTCACCGGACTGCAGCTCGACAACGGCAAGCATGTGCCGGGAGAGCTGTTTTTCGACTGCACGGGGTTCATCGCGCTTCTGCTCGAAAAGACCTTGGGCGTCGGCTATCGTGACTGGAGCCACTGGCTGCCTTGCGACTCGGCGCTGGCCGTGCCGTGTGCGCACGCCGGACCTTTGCGGCCCTATACGCGGTCGACGGCGCGGCCCGCCGGCTGGCAATGGCAGATACCGACGCAACGCCGCACGGGCAACGGTCATATCTATAGTCGCGACTACATGAGCGACGACGAAGCCCACGAGATTCTGGTGAGTACCGTTGAGGGTGAACTTCAGGGGACACCGCGCCAGATTCGCTTCAAGGCCGGCCATCGCGACACCTTCTGGAGCAAGAATTGCATCGCCATCGGCCTGTCCGCCGGCTTTCTCGAGCCCCTGGAATCGACGTCGCTTTATCTGATCCAGGAGGGCATAAGCCGGTTCATCGCGCTATTCCCGGACGCATCGATGCCGGACGTCGTGCGCAATGAATATAACCGCCATATGCGGACAGAGTTCGAGCAGGTCAGGGATTTCATTATTCTGCACTATTACGCCACCGAGCGCGACGACACGCCCTTCTGGAACTACTGCCGCAATATGAGCATCCCGGACAGCCTGGTTCATAAGATCGCCTTGTTCCGCGAAGCCGGACGCGCCTTCCGCTACGAGGACGAGCTGTTTTCGCGCGCCAGCTGGATCGCCGTTTTTCTCGGCCAGGGCATAATGCCCAGATCCTACGACCCTGTCGTTTTCACCCTGCCGCAGGATGAACTGGGCGAAAGCCTGGAATCGATGCGCAGCGCGATGATAGCCACCGTGAACCACATGCCGTCGCACGAGGCGTTTATCAAACGCTACTGCCCGGCAAATCTCCTTTAATCGTACGCCTTGAAGTTGCACACCCATGACCGATCTGAGAATTCGTAATGTCGTGATTGTCGGCGGCGGCACCGCTGGCTGGATGACCGCGGCGGCCATGTCCAAGCTGCTCGGCACTGAGGCGGTCAGCATCCATCTCATCGAATCCGACGCCATCGGTACGGTCGGCGTCGGTGAGGCGACGATCCCGCACATTCTTTATTTCAACCGGCTTCTCGGGCTGGATGAGAATGATTTCATGCGCCGGACCCAGGCGACCTTCAAGGCCGGGATCGAGTTCGTCGACTGGGGGCAAAAGGGAGAAAGCTATATCCACCCGTTCGGGCCCTACGGCCTGAACATGGAAGGGATTCACTTCCACCACTTCTGGCTGCGCTATGCCAGGCTCGGCAAGGCGCCAGCGCTCGAGCGCTATAGTCTGATGGTACAGGCCGCCCGCGCCGGCAAGTTCCAGCGGCCCGATTTCGACCGCCCGAACTCGCCGCTCGGCACTATTGCCTACGCCTTTCAGTTCGATGCCGGGCTTTACGCGAGGTACCTGCGCGAGATCGCCGAGGCTGCAGGCGTCAAGCGGACGGAGGGCAAGATCAGCCACGTCAGCCAGAACCCTGAGAGCGGACATGTCGAAAGCCTGACGCTCGAGTCTGGCGAGGTCGTCCAAGGCGACCTTTTTATCGACTGTTCAGGGTTTCGCGGCCTGTTGATCGAGAAGACCCTGCGGTCGGGCTTTGTCGACTGGAGCCAGTATCTGCCGTGCGATCGTGCGGTCGCGTGCGCCTGCGAGCGCACGCCCGAACTGCTGCCCTATACGCGCGCCACGGCCAAGATTGCGGGTTGGCAATGGCGCATCCCCCTGCAGCACCGGACCGGCAATGGTCACGTCTATTGCAGCGATTTCATCAGCGATGATGAGGCGCTCGACAGCCTCAACCAGGGTCTTGACCGGCCGGCCATTTCGGAACCGAATTTCCTGAGATTCAAGGCAGGCGTCCGCCGCAAGCCGTGGAACAAGAACGTCGTCGCCATCGGCCTGGCATCGGGCTTCCTGGAACCTTTAGAATCGACGTCGATCCACCTGATCCAGACCGCGATTGCGCGATTGATGGCCAATTTTCCCGACAAGACGTTCAATCAGCCGGACATCGACTATTACAACAACCGCACGCGCATCGAGTACGAACAGGTCCGCGACTTTATCGTGCTGCACTATCACGCGACCCAGCGGACCGACAGCCCGTTCTGGAACTACTGCCGGACCATGGACATCCCGTCGACCCTGTCCGACCGTCTTGAGTTATTCAAGGAAAACGCCCGGCTCTACCGCCACGATGAAGAGCTGTTCAACGAGGTCAGCTGGCTGGCGGTCATGCACGGCCAGAATATCAAACCGCAGCGCTATCATCCGATTGCCGATATCATCACCGACGCGGAGCTTGAAAAGCGGATGACGCATTTCGAAGAGGTCGTGACCCACTCCCTTGCCGCCATGCCCAATCACGCCGACTTTATCGCGCGAAATTGCAGTACCGCGAAATAACAACCAGCTGAGGGTTTTTCTCCGTTGGCCGTCTTTGTCATTGGGGCTGGGCTTGCCTTTCCCTCGGGCTTGCTTCGCCCGCCGGCGTGTCCGGCAGGCTCCCGGTCCGTGTTTTTCGACCTGCTTTTCTTCCTAAGTGCAACTCGAGGCCGCCATCCCTGGCGGTCTCTTTTTTGCTGCGCCGTTGGCTGCGGGATAAACGCATTATCCCCCGCGCAGCAGATGCAAGACGCGGGCGCGCAGCTTGCCGTAATTGGCTTTCAACGGCCCGAGCAGCCCGTGCTGTTCCTCAGGAATATGCGCCAGGGGATGGCCGTTGGTGCGAAAGACGTAATGGTCGAAAAGCGCGCGCCATGCCGTGCGCTCGGCCAGGGGCCGCTCGGCAATGGCGATCATGGCCAGCAGCATGGCCGTACACGGCGCGTCGGGACCGGAGCTAAAGCCGTCCCACCAATAGTTGATCAGGCCATTGACCGACGCTGTCGCCTCGACCTGGTGCCACCACAGCTTCGGCAGATAGAGCGCGTCGCCGGGTTCGAGCTCGGCCACCAGCCCCTGGTCGCGGATACTTTCGAAAAGCGGGAAGCGCTGCGCATCGGTTGGCAAAGAGGCCGCCAGGCTGACAGGCTGCCCCGCCATGGTGTTGTCGATCGGGCCGACATAGAGCCCGCCGATCAGGTCTGGCGCATAGAGGGTGAAGCGGCGCTTTCCGGCGATGACACAGGCCAGGTTGTCGAGCGTGTCGTAGTGCGACGAGACATTCGACGCATTGCCGAGCCAGATACGCCCGGCGCCCATCGGCGCCAGCGGCATGGGATTGTCAGCGCTAAATCCCGGCAGGAAATCGTCGGCCGGCAGCGATCCGGCGTAGATCGTCTTGCCGTCCATGCCGTCGACGATGGCGGTGATCGCGTCGGCCAGACGCATCGGCCGGCGCTCGAAATTGAAGCCCTTCAGGTCGTCGCCATAATAATATTTTCCGGCGATGGCCGCGCCGCCGACAAAGGCATCCATGCGGCCGCCGTTATCGAATGACAGCAGATATTCCCGCAATGTCCAGGGCGATCGGCCCGCCGCGACGGCCGGCCATTCGGCGACAAGGCCGCGCAGGACGACCGGCTGGCATGGCAGGCAGACATCCCGGCGGAACGCCTCCAGGTCGCGCACGCTCCGGCCGGCGATTTCGCGCAACGCCTGGCTCACCAGGCTTCGAGCAGTCTCAGATTTTTTCGCCGCGCCAGCACGGGTACCTGCTTCAGCGACGCGATCATCAGGTAGATCAGTTGCAGGTAGCCCTTGCGAAACAGGTCGACGACCGCCTCATCCGGCAGGGCACGCATGGCGTCCTGGTCGATCGTGTAAAGGCCCTCGGTTATGCGGCGCGTCCCGTCATCGAACGCTAGGTCGATCGTCACCGTCTCGACCAGCTTCAGCGCCAGAAGCGTTTCGATGAAGCGCTTCGTCCGTTCCGTCCCCGGCTTCAGCTCGCGAAACGCCGCCATGATGCCTTGAAGATAGGGCGTTGGCGCGCCGTGCGCGTCGAACAGGGCCTCGCCCTCGCCGTCGCTGACGCGGGGACTGTCGAGGTCGATCGCCAGTTCGTCGCCGGCGGCAAAGAACGGCGCCCGCTGCAAGTTGAGCGGGCGGTAGCTTTCGAACCCCTTTCCTTCATCGAGGAACAGGTTCTCGCGATCGTCGAAGCCGAGCATGGCGCCGGCATAGAAGGCGCCCGTGTCCGCATCCTTGGACAGCAGGATCGGATAGTGGACCGCCAGCAGCGCAAATTCGCCGACCACGACGGGAACGAAGCGCTGGTCGTCGCCGAAGTGCGCCGATGCCCTGGCGCGCACGCGCAAGTTTTTGTGGGCCTCGGTATTCAGAACGACGATATTGGTCACGGGGCGGTCCCTATCAGATCGGCTGCAGGCCGTAGTCGTGGATCTTGCGGATCAGGTCGCGGTTTTTCGGCAGCTGCGCGCGCAGGCGCTGGGTGGCGGCGACGTTCTCCGTCATATGACGGCGCGCCATTGTTTCGGTCGCCGCATTGTCTTCCGGCATGACTTCGGTGCGAAAGCCCATGCCGTAGAGGACGTATTGGTAGCTGGCCGCCGGGAAGACTTCTTCAAGGCGGTCGAACTCGTCGAAATACCACGGAGACTGGTATTTCCACAGGTGCAGCAGGTTCTTCAAACGATCGGGAATGGTGCCGGGATCGAGATTGTCGCGCCAGAAGGCCGTATCCGTCCGCTTGGTCAGCACGTAGTGCAGCTTGAGGAAGTCGATGATCCGCCCCCAGCGGTAGGAGGTCGTCTCGTTGAAGCGCGCGGCGATGATGTCCATGACCTCGCGACACGCCGGCATCTGTTCGGCGATCAACTTAGCCGACAACTCGATCAGGACGATGGCCGAGGCTTCAAGCGGCTCCAGGAAACCGGCCGCCAGACCGACGGCGACGCAGTTGTTCTTCCAGAAGGTCTCGCGGTGGCCCGAGCGGATGGTGATCTTGCGGACCGACAGGTCCTTGATCGCCGGCCCGACATAGCGTGCCAGCTCGTCCTCGGCCTGCGCGTCGCTGATATGACGGCTGGAATAGACGTGGCCGGTGCCGCGCCGGGTTGGCAGGCCGATATCCCAGATCCAGCCCGACGACTGTGCCGTCGAGATGGTGTGCGACGCCATGGCGGCGTCCGCCGAAGCATACGGCACCTGGGCGGCCAGCGCCCGGTCGCAGAACAGGACATCGCCGCAGTCGCGAAACGGCACGCCAAGCGCGCCGCCAAGCAGCAGGGACGAAAAGCCGGTGCAGTCGACGAACAGGTCGCCGCCGATCGTCGCCGCTTGTTTCGTATCGATACTGGCGATATCGCCGGACGCCGACAGGTTGATGCCCTTGACGTCAGCCAGCACGTGGCGCACGCCAAGCTTTTCCGTGCAATGCCGGGTCAGGAAGGGCGCGAATTTTCCGGCGTCGAGATGGTAGGCATAGTTGGCGACAGCCTGGTATTCCGGCGTCGTGATCGTCTTGGGCGCCAGTCCCTCTTCACACAGTTCGCCTTGCGGACAGACGGCGTCGCAAAAGCTGCGATCCTGCATTCCGCCGAGCCAGTGCGGCACCAGGTTCACCTGGGCGAAGCCCTGCGGCAGCATCAGCGGATGGTAGTAAAAGTCGTCCTCGCGTCCCGTCGTCCATTTGGCGAACTTGGCGCCTTGCTTGAAGGCGACGTCGCATTCGCGAAAAAATTCCGTTTCGGATACGCCCATTTTTTCCAGGGTCGCACGCAGGGTGGGCCATGTCCCTTCGCCGACCCCGATGATGGGTATGGTCGGCGATTCCACCACGGTAATGCTGAACTTTCCGGTCTTGATACGGCCATGGTGGCGCGCCGCAATGATACCCGCTGTCAGCCAGCCGGCGGTTCCCCCGCCCACGATGACCAGCTTTTCGACCGGCCGCGTCATGCCTGCGCGCGCGCCCTCGAACGCACGGTCACGTTCTGTCCGCTGCGTGAGACCGACAGGCCGTAATAGGTTTCGAGCGCGTCGATGAAGGCCTGGGTCTGGCCGGCCAGGAAGCTGCCGCTGACACGGATGGCGGCCGTCTTCTGGTCACCAACGACGATCTTGTCGGCGCTATAGTCGTTCATGCGTTCGGCGACCTGGCTGAGCGGCTCGTTGTCAAACACCAGACGGCCGCTGCGCCACGCCTGGGTCGCCGTCGCATCCACGTTGTGGACAAGGCGAACGCGCTGCGCCTCGCGGAAGGCGACAAGGTCGCCCGGAGCCAGTTCAAGACTCGAACCCGTGGTTTCGGCAAGGACCCGGCCGTGGATCAGCGAGACCGTCGTTTCGGCGTCGCGCACCTCGACCCAGAACAAGGTGCCAAGCGCTGTGATCGTCTCGGTCGCGGCAGCCACCACGAAGGGACGATGGATGTCTTTCGCGACGTCGAACAGGACGCGCCCCTTTACCAGGTCGAGCTTGCGCCTCGATCCACTGAGCGCCACGCGCAGGTGTGAATTGGCGTCGAGATCGACGGTCGAGCCGTCCGCCAGGGTTTCGCGCCGGCGCTCACCGGTGCCGGTCTGGAATTCGTAGGTCTCGGTCCGGCCCGACTGCCACAGGAAGACACCCGCGCCAGACACGGCAAGGGCAGCGCCGACAAGTCCTGCGCCGAACCAACGGCGGGATACGGGTCGCGCCGCGCGTCGTGCCGCAAGGGAGGCCACGGCGGAAAAATCGTCCGCTTCCACCGTATCGGCCTCGGGCAGGGCATCATCGAAAACATCCCACGCGTTTTCGATGGCGTCAAAGGCTTCGGCGTGCAGGGGATCGGCGGCCAGCCAGTGCGCAAACGCGGCGCGGACCTCGGCGCCCGGTTCATGGCGTCGCGTCCACCACAGGGCGGCCGCCTCATATATCGCATCGCGGTCGGGTTCAGCCATGGTCTAAGCCTTGTCCCCGGAATGTTTTGCGATCTGGACCAGGCACTTCATAATATACTTCTCAACTGAACTAACGGATATACCATAGGCTTTTGCGATCTCGGCGTATTTCAAGCCGTGGACGCGGTGCAGCAGGAAGACATCCCGGGTGCGCTTGTCGACGCCGTCGAGCAGGCGCATGACCGATTGCAAGGCCTGCTTGCCTTCTAAGACGCGTTCGGGAGAAATATCCTCAATGGCGTCGCCTTTCGCGTCCGGATTCGACGCAATATACATCTGGCGCGACTTCAACCGGCGGTGTCGGTCGTTGACCAGATTGGCCGCGGCATGGAACAGGAAGGCCTGCGGGTTTTCCACGGGCTCCCGGTTCAATCGCCGGATTAGACGGAAAAACAGCTCATTCGTCAGTTCCTCCGCTTCGGCATGGTCGGATGTCCGCCTGACAAAGAAGCGCGTCAGGGCATCCCTGTATTCCCTGACAAGGCCTTCAACGAGTGCATTTCGATCCTGAACAGACATATCCCCTTGCCGGGCCCCGCCGATGAGCCGATTTTATTGTTATATGGCGTCACATTGGCAGGTTGATGATACCTGCCGTCGCAATCCTCAGTCTATTGGTGCTGCGCAGACCTGAGGCCGATATTAGAAAACGCGCGACGCTAATTTTTCCTCATTGTCGGCGTTTTTTTCCGAAAAAAAATTTCACACGTCACCGCTACGCGCGATTTTTCCTTGTAAATATTGGCTTTTACCCATGGAAACGTCGTATTTTCGCAACAAAGCCAAAGGCATCCGTGTCGCCAAGGTGATAAAGATGCTGCGAAATCTCAGAACATAGTCATAATGCCGTCGGGTGCAAAACCCAGACAAAACAAAAAAACAGGTCGGGAACAAATTAATGAGGCGAAGGATGGACCGGAAATGGTCCTGGCTGGGTGTATGCGCGCCGGTGATCGCCTGTGCGGCGACGCCTGTTGTCGCGTCCGAGCAGACCTTCCGCTTCGATCTGCCGGCCGCACCGCTATCCTCCGCGCTCAATGCCTTCAGCGTCCAGACGGGCACTCAGGTCCTGTTCGCTCCCGATCTTGCCGCCGGCCGGCGCAGCCCGGCCATCACCGGCGTAATGCCGCGTGAAGCCGCACTTGAGCAACTCCTGTCCGGCACGGACCTGACCTACTGCTTCACACGGCAAAACGTCTTCCTCATCCTCCGCAAGCCCGTTGCCCCGCCGGCCCTGCCGGAGGTGCTGGCCGGGGCGCCGGAACCTCAGGCGGTCATCACCGTTATCGGGCTGAAGCAGAAGCTGATCTCCTCGATCGCGCGCAAGCGGTCGGCGGACCACATCGTCGAAACGATCGTCGCCGACGAGATCGGCAAGTTCCCGGACGCCAACCTGGCCGAGTCGCTGCAACGCGTGCCCGGTGTATCGATCAGCCGGTCGCACGGTGAAGGTTACCAGGTGACCGTTCGCGGCTTCGGCCCGGAATTCAACACCGTGCTGATGGACGGCGACCTGATGCCGTCGCGCAATACCGGACGCGAGTTCAATTTCAACGACCTGTCGGCCGACTTCATCGGCGCTGTCGATGTTTTCAAGACCACGTCGCTCGACATGCCGTCCGGCGGTATCGGCGCCACGATCAACATCCGCTCGCCGCAGCCGTTTGACTATCCCGGCGGCAAGGCCGCCCTCACCGTTGCGGCAACGGTCGACAACGGCCGCTCCGCCCGTGTCGAGCCCATTATCGGCGCCCTGGTCAGCAAGACGTTTCTTGACGGCAGGTTCGGCGTCCTGGCGTCGTTCAGCCGCCAGTCTTTTTCGACGCATGAGAACAGCGTCAACATCTCGGCATGGAAACGCGACACGGTCTACGCCCCGGGCGTCGTCGACGATCGTCTTAATACGACAGGCCATATCTACACGCCGCAGAGCTGGCTCGTCGGCACGCAGGACGTCCGCCGCACCCGCACCAATGGTCGCCTCGTCGTCCAGTACCGGCCGGACGACAGTCTGGAAATCAGCGGCCATGTGCAATATTCCGAACTGTTCGACGCGGTCGACACGGCGTCGCTCGGGACCTGGTTCACGACCAACGATCCCACGACGGCCAATGTCCGCACCAATGCCAATGGCACGGTCGTCGACTATTACCAGCTCAACGCCATGGACGTCGACGCCGCCCGGGATCGGACGCGGACCGTCAACCTGTCGGGCGGCGCCAACGTGTCGTGGCGCGTGACGCCCGATCTGACCGTGACACTCCACGCCAACAGCGCGTCGTCCGAACAGAACCCGCGCGGCGAGATCGAGATGAACTCCGCCGATGTCGGCTTCGCCAACCAGTCGCAATTCGTCCTGGGCGACGGCCGCCGCGCACTGCCCTATATCCTGCGCTACAATGAGCGCCTGCCGGGACGCCTGCAGAACGGCGGCCCGTCCGGCAATGGCAGCGACTATCTCGATCCGTCGATGATGCGTCCGCACATCCTGCCGCGTACGGCCGACAATACCCACGATACCATCGACCAATTGCGCCTCCACGCCCAATGGACGCGGTCAGGCTGGCGGCTCCGCGCCGGGATCGATTTCACCGGACGCATGAAGGATGTTCACTGGATCAATGACGTCGCATCCATGTGCGTCTATTGCGGCTATGCGGCGACTCCCGACCTGCCCGACAGCCTGTTCACCGACCAGATCGCCCGCCCGGCCGACTTCATCAACGGCTTCAGCAATGCCGAACGGCTGCCGCCGCGGCTTATCCGCTACGACGTCGATGCAGTGGCGCGCGTGCTGGAAGTCGCGTCGGGCATATCGCTGAAGCCCGTCGATGCGCTCGGCAGCTACCGTGTGCGTGAGCAGACCGCGGCCGTCTTCGTCGAAGTGCGGAAGCGGACCGAGCTTTTTGGCAAGTCGCTGACGACGACCGGCGGACTGCGCTACGAATCGAGCCACATCGCCTCGGTCGGTACCGAACAGTCCCTGATCGGCCTGACCTATGTCGACCTGACGCTGGAAAATTCCATCTTCGGTCCGGCGGTGGCCCAGCAGGCGACGAACCATTTTGCCTACTGGTTACCGGCGATCGATTTCCGCCTCGACCTGTCCGACGCATTGACGGCGCGGCTGGGACTTTCGCGCACCCTGACGCGACCGCCGGTCTCGTCGCTCAATCCGACGCGTAGCGTAACCTTGACGCGGCCAGGCAATTTCGCGGCGCGGGAGGGCAATCCGTACCTGCGTCCCTATCTGGCCGACAATATCGACGTGACGCTGGAATGGTACTATTCGCGCTCGTCCTATCTGTCGCTGAATCTGTTCCACAAGCGGGTCGACGACTTCGTCGCCACCAGCACCTATGTGGCGCCGATAAACAGCGTGCTCGACCCGTCGACCGGCACGGACTTTACGCGCCCGGACGCCGGCGATACCCTCGCCAACTTCGTCGTAAGCCGGCCGGAAAATGGCGGCAGCGCCAATGTCTACGGGGAAGAAATCGCCTTCCAGCACCTGATCGGCGATACCGGCTTCGGCGTCGCCGGCAATCTCACCGTGGTCGGAACCGACAAGCCTTTCGATGTCCACCGCGTTGACCAGACCATGGCGGTCGCGGGCTTAAGCAACGCAGCCAATCTTGTCGTCTATTATGAACGCGGCCGCTGGCAGGCACGCACGGCGCTGAACTGGCGCGACAGCTATCAGTCGCAGATAGGACAGAGCCAGGACGCTTACGAACCGACCTTCATCGACGCCCACACCCAACTCGACGCCAGTTTCAGCTATCAGGCGACCAAGTCGATCGAAATCTACGGCTACGCCACCAATCTGCTCAGCGCGCCGGTGTCCAGCCACGGCCGCTTCAAGGAACAGTTCCTCAGTGCCTATTCCAGCGACACACGTCTTGCCGCTGGAATCCGCCTTCACTTTTAGCCGAAAATGTTAGCGCTACCTTTTCAGCACCTTGCCGAAGAACGGCATGACGTGGTTCTGGAAGCGGTCGGCGACGGCGCTGGTGTGCGTGCCGCCATAGAGTTCGAAACTGTTCTTGACGCCGAAATCGTCCATGCGGACGTGCAGCGCCTCGGCGTCGGTCTTCAGGCCGTCCTGGTCGCCGACATCGATGGCGATGGCCTGATATTGCTTCAGGTTGAAGACGTACTGGTCGACCATGGACAGGGGCGCATTGGCCGCCCAGCGCGCCATCACCGACGGGTCGGCGACGCCATTATTGGTCGGCAGGTCGAGATAGAGTGGCGGCTTCTTGGGGTTCGGCGACCAGGCGGCCGCGGAGGCAAAGGTAGCCCGGGCAAAGAAGTCGAGCTTGGTCGCTTCTTCGGGCGTCTTCACAGCCTCGAGCGCCGTCATCATGGCGGCCGGCGGCGCGCCGCGCGCCGACAGGCAGCAGGGGCTCATGGCATAGAGGGCGCCAAAGACTTCGGGATACTTCATGCCGATTCGGATAGTGCCGTAGCCGCCCATCGAGTGACCGGCCAGGCCGCGGCTCAGCCGGTTGGGATGGTGCGGTAATGGGCATCGATATAGGCGACCAGATCGTGGGCGATAAAGCCTTCGAAATTGCCTGTCGTTACCGAGCTCGAATACATCGAACCGTTATGCAGCGTCCGCGAATTGGGCAGGACGATAATCATGCCGGGCGTGCCTGTAGCAAACGCGCCCTCGACCGTCTGCGGCGTCTTGATTTCCTGCGTCCACATCTCGTTGCTGATCGAGTAGCCGTGCAGGGCGTAGACGACCGGATAGCGCGTCTTCGGGTTGGCGGCATAGTCGGGCGGCAGGTAGACGATAACGTCGCGATCGGGCGATTCGCCTTCCAGATTGCCTTCGATGGAAACGCTGTGGACCTTGATCTTTTCGACCGTGACGGGTTTGGCGCCGGCAACGGGCGGCGGGGTGATCGTCTGGACCTGGGCCCATGCCGGAGCCGCGATGATGGCCACCAGGATGGCGGCCGCGCAGGCCGCGGTGGACCGGATATTGATTGTCATATGCCTTCTCCCTTTTCGGCCCATATCTCCGGCCGTTTCCATTAAAACGCAAGACGCGGCGCTTTCCTCAGCCCTGCCCCCCTATTCCGCTGTGAGGACTCCCGTCTGGCACGTTTTATAAGATGCGGGCCGCGCCAAAGCAGCCGACGCACAATGGACGCGACCAACGGCCGCGCGCCGCCGGCTCCATATAAAAAACAGGCAGGAACGAAATGTCAGTGAAACAAAACCCTTCGATGACTCCGTCCCGGCGCGACCTGCTCCTCTCAGGCACAGCCGTGGCGCTTTACGGCAGTGCAGACACGCAGGCCATAGCCGCGCCGCGCGCGCCGGAGGCCGACCTGATCGTGCCCTTGGCAGACGGCGATCTCGCTATTTCCGCGCTGACCCACAATGCGCTGCGCGTCCGGTTCACGGCCCGCGGCGCGTTATTCAAGGCGACAGTGCCCGACATGGTGCAGCCGACCGCCCGGCCGAAACCAAAACAGTCCCGAACCAGGGGCGCAACGCGTCTGGCGCTGCCTGGCATCGCATGCGAAGTCGACGCGCAGTCCGATGCGATCCGCTTTTACGACGGGACCGGCCGGCTCATCCTCCAGGAAACCGCCGGCGGGCGGACGCTGGCGGCGGCGCAGGTCGCCGGCGAACCTGCCTTCACGATCGCGCAGAGCTTCGATTCACCCGGCGACGAACGCCTCTACGGCACGGGATGTTTTCAGGACGGCGTGCTCGACATCCGCCGCCTGCCCCGGCGCCTGACGCAGGTCAACACGCAGATCAGCCTGCCCTTCCTGCTCTCGAACAAGGGCTATGGTCTCCTGTGGTGCAACTTCGGCATGAGCGAGCTGAACCCGCCGTCGCAGACCGTTCCGCTCCATAAGGTCGACAACGACAGCCGCTCCGCCACGGTCGACGTGACGACCGGCGCCGGGACCGCTAAGGCGACGCGGCAATCGGCTGTGTTCGAGGGCCGTTTCACGACCCGCGCGGCCGGACCGGTCGCCTTTTTGCTCGATGTCGGACAGCCCATGGCGTCGCGTCATTACGTCGAAATCGACGGTAAGCCCTATGCCGATTTCAGCAATCTGTGGCTGCCGCCGACGACCAGCTTCCTTGCGGATCTGCCGGCCGGCGACCACACGGTCAAGGTCGAGGCGACGGCCAGGGATACACCCGTATTGCATTTCGATCCGGCGTCCGACCGCACGACCTGGCGTTCGCCGGTGGCGGACGGCATCGACTATGTCATCATCGCCGGTCCCGACGCCGATACGATCATGACGGGCTATCGCGACCTGCTCGGCCCGACACCTGTTCTTCCGCTCTGGGCCTATGGCTATATCCACTGCCGCGAACGCTTTACCTCGCAGGCCGAAATCGTCGATACCGCGAAGGAATTCCGCCGCCGCAAGCTGCCCGTCGACGTCATGGTGCAGGATTGGCAGTACTGGGGCAAGTACGGCTGGAACGCCATGCGGTTCGACGAACAGTTCTACCCCGATCCACAGAAGATGATCGGCGACCTGCATGCGCTCGATACCCGCTTTATGCTGTCCGTCTGGTCGAAAATCTCCCGCGACACCGAGCTCGGCAAGGCCGTCGCCGCCAAGGGCTACTATATTCCGGGCACCGACTGGATCGATTTCTTCGACACAAAAGCAGCCGACTTCTATTGCGAGAACCAGAACCAGCGGCTGACCTCACTCGGCGTCGACGCCTGGTGGCAGGACGCCACGGAGCCCGAAAACGACGACCTGGTCGGACGGCGGACGGCGGCAGGACCGGGCGAGCGCATGCGCCTCGCCTATCCGCTCCAGGTCAGCCGCGCTGTCTATGACAGCCAACGCCGCTTTGCGCCTGACCGGCGCGTCATGATCCTGACGCGGTCCGCTTTTATCGGCCAGCAATGCTATGCCGCAGCGACCTGGTCGGGGGATATCGGCAATAGCTGGGAAACCCTGAAGCGCCAGATTCCGGCCGGCCTCAATATGGCGGCGGCGGGCTATCCATACTGGACGGTCGATGCCGGCGGCTTCTTCCGGCCGGGCGACGGTCAGTACACAGATCCGGCCTACCACGAACGCTTCCTGCGCTGGTTCCAGTACGCGACCTTCCTGCCACTGCAACGCGTTCACGGCTACCAGACCAAAACCGAGTTCTGGAACTACGGCGATACGGTCGAGAGCGTGGCGCGCACCTATCTCGACCTGCGTTATCGCCTCCTGCCCTACACCTACAGCCTGGCGGGTGACATCTGGCGGAACGGCGGCCCCATCATGCGGCCGCTCGTCTTCGACTTCCGCAACGACGGCCAGGCGCTCGACGAAACCCATGCCTATATGTACGGCCGCGCCTTCCACGTAGCGCCCGTCCTGGCGGAAGGTATCGACATCTGGCCCGTCTACCTGCCGGAAAGTGCCGGCGGCTGGCATGATTTCTGGACGGGCGAGCCCCGTGAAGGCGGCAGGCGCCACGACGTGCCGGCGCCGCTCGACCGGCTGCCGCTGCACGTCCGCGCCGGGTCGATCGTACCGGTCGGGCCGCGGCTGCAATCGACGGCCGAGGCCACGGGTCAGGACCTTGACATTGTCGTCTTCCCGGGCCGCGACGGCGAGTTCACGCTCTATGAGGACGCCGGGCTCAACTATGATTACGAAAAGGGCCATCACAGCCTGATCAGGATGACCTGGAACGACGCCCGAAGCGAGCTGACGATCGCCGCCCGCCATGGCCAGTTCAAGTCTATGCCGGCGTCGCGGCGCTTCGATATTCGCGTAGCCCGCCCCGGCGCGTCGTCGCTCGACAGTCCCGTCGCAAAAACGCTGACCTATCGGGGCGAAAGGCTGGTCTGTCGTCTCTCGTCATAAAAACATCAGCCTACCGTAAGGTAGCCGTCAGGCCTTCCGCGGCCGGCCTGATCATAATCCGCATGAACGCAACGTGGGAGTTCAGTTCATGCGCACGCCAATCATGGCCATTCTGTTGAGTACAGTCCTTGCCGCCGCGGGAGCTGATGCGGCGACCACACCCTATAATGCCGAATGGTTCGCCGCCTACCGGCCTCAGACGGCGCTCGACATGGTGGCGCACACGCCGGGTGTCACACTGCGCAACGGCAATGGCCGGCGCGGCCTGGCCGGGGCATTCGGCAATCTGCTGATCGACGGCCGGCGCCCGATCGTCAAGGACCAGACTCTGGAGGACGTGCTGAAGACCATACCGGCGGCGCAGGTCCTGCGTATCGAGGTCCTGACAGGCGACGCCGTGGCGGGTGATCCATCGGGCGAAGCCGCACTGATCAACGTCATCCGCGTGAACAGTTCGGGTTCGGGATACACGGCCCTGGGCGCGGAACTCGCCAACCGGGGACGCCCGGCACCCAACGGCCAGCTGAGCTGGACCGGCCGTTCCGGTGTCAATGACTATAGCCTCGGGCTCGAAACCTACGGCCTCGATCGCGACCAACGCGGCGTCTATTCGGATACGACGCCTGACGGTGACCTGACGGGCACGTCGCGCGAACGGTCGCCACGGCGATATTACGAAACCAAGCTCAACGGCCAGATCAGCCGTCCCGTCGCCGGCGGACAGTTGAGCCTCACCGCACAAGGACTTTATTCGCGCTATCATGAGGATACGGTGCGGCGGAATTTCGCACCTGACGGAGTATTTGCGGGCGCACAAGCAACGCCCTATACGGAAACGACGGCCAGTTATTCGGCCAGCGCGGATTACAGGCGCCGGCTTGGGCTATGGACGCTGGATGTAACGGCATTTGGCGGCGGCAAGCACTTCTTCAGCGGCGTGTCGTCGATCCTAAGCGATCCAGGCGATGCCGCGCTTTCAATCTTCCACCAGGACCTGGACCGCCATAGCGCCGAGACGCTTGTAAGAACCGTGGCGACGCGCGATTTCGGAAACGGCCGCGTCGAGGCCGGCGGCGAGATAGCCCGCAATACGATGGATGCCACGCTCGGTCTCACCTTTACCGCCGGTGGCCAGAGCTTCCCGATAGACGTTCCCGACTCCAATTCCCACATCGTCGAAGACCGTAGCGAGGTCCACATCGGCTATACCCGGGACCTGACGCGGCATCTTGGCCTCGACCTGCGTCTGACGCGCGAGGCCAGCGAACTGCGCTTTCGCGGCGATAGCAATCAGGTGGCGCATTATGCCTTCCTGAAGCCATCGCTCACCCTGACGCGACGCTTCGGCGGCGGCGACCAGGTCGTGCTGCGCGTTTACCGCGACGCGGACCAGATCGATTTCAACGATTTCGTCTCGGCGGTGTCGCTAAAGGATTCGGTATTGAACGGCGGCAATCCCGGCCTGCGGCCGCAGACATCGTGGCGCACAGAACTCAGTGCCGACCACCATTTCGGACCGCGCGCCGCCCTCACCGTCAAGCTCTACCACTACGCCTTGAGCGACACCGCCGATCTGCTGCCTATCCGCAAGGCCGGAGTCGTCTATGCGGCGCCAGGCAATATAGGACGGGGAAGCATAGACGGCGTTACGGCGGACCTGACCATGCCGCTCGACCGTGTCCTGCCGGGCGCCAGCCTGACCCTGGCCGTGATGCGCCAGACCAGCCGGGTGATCGACCCCGTCAATGGCTTGCCGCGGCCGCTATCCAATCTTGCCGGCTACAGCAACACCATTTCCTTCCGCCAAAATCTTTCAAAGCGCGACCTGGCGTGGGGCTTCGATTACAAGAATGCCGACTGGCAGACGAAATATCTGCTCGCTGAAACCGACGCGACCCGCGCCAGTCCGGCGCTCGGTCTGTGGATGGAGCGCAGCGGTGTCGGCCCGTGCACGCTGCGCCTGACGCTTGAGTCCGTCGGCAACCAGGCGGGCCTGCGCCGCCGGATCTTTTATCTGCCCGATCGCGCCGCCGCGCCGGACCATGTGGAAGCGGCTTCGTTGTCGCCCGGGCGCTGGCTGACCTTTACGGTGAGCCGGGGCTTTTGATGGCCCGGTCGAGCTTTCTGAAGGCTGCAGCGGCCTTTGCCGTATCGCCGCCATAGCACCAGCGCGTCAGCGGACCTTCGGCGAAGCGGCCGTAGTCGAGGGCCGGCCATTGTCCGCGATGCTCAAGGCCCACTTCACGCGCCTCGGACGCATGGCCGAGGGCAGCGTCAGCCGCCGCCAGGGTCACGGACGACCAGACCTGACGGATGATCATCCGGGACCGGGCAGCATTCTCCCTGGCTTCGACATAGTCACCACGCGCCAGCGCCATGTCGGCAAGACGCGACAGAATTACCCAGTGCCGGGGGTCGGACAGCGGCAGGCTGTCGTCGAGCACGCGCAAGCGGGCCGCCGCCGCCGTGCTGCCGGCGCTGCATTGTCCTTGGGCAAACTCCAGCTCCACCCGGGCAGCGACGTTGTCAGGCTCCTGCGCCAAAACCTGCTTCAGCGTGGCCACGGCTGCGGCGCGCTTGCCGGCATACCGGTCGTACAAGGCGATCTGGTAGAGGACGCCGGCATCATAGGGCGCCAGTTGCAGCGCACGGTCAGCCGCCCCGGCCGCGCGCTGCACATGGGCCGGCGTATCCGAAGGCGGATCGAACAATGCGAAATTGGCCATGACCTGGGACAGGCTGGCGTGTGCGAGCGCAAAGTCCGGATCCTTGGCGATCGCCCTGTCCCATACCCAGTAGGAATTGGCGTTGGGCGGCCCGAGCCATTCGCGGTCGGCCCCGGGAACCCAGGTACCGAGCATGACCAGTTCCCATGGGCTGAGAGCATCCACGGGCTGCGCCTGTATGCGCGTCTTGGTGACGGCGACGGCGGCAGGCTCCAGTGTCGCCGACAGCGTCGCGGCGGCGTGATCGTCATAGGGCGCGCTGCTCGACCACTGGGTATCGCCCGTCACATAGTCCTGGAGCCGCACGTCGAGCACGGGCCTGCCCGCGGCCATGCGAATGACGCCGGTGACGGTATATACATAAGCCTTGCCGGGATCGGGGGCTTCACCGCCGCCCTGGCCACGCACCTTGACGTGATCGAACTGGGAAAGGGCCGTAATAAGGCTGTCGGTCGCCACACGGGCGCGGTCCGGATCGCCTTCGGAAACGAACGGTCTGACCACAAGGGTGATGCCGCTGCGCTGCGACGGCGACGGGCTTCTTGCGAAAATAACGAGACCTGCAACGACGATGACGAGAAGACCGCCCAGACCTGCCAACCATGGCAATAGCCGTCGACCGCGCCGCGCAGGCATAGCCGCGCTGGACTGAAGCTCTGGCTCTGCGGAGAACACATAGCCGCGCTTCGACACCGTACGAATAGCGTTGGGAAGAACCTTGCGCAGTAAGGATATGGCACGTGTTAGACTCTCGTCGCCGCCATAGGCGACGCCCCACACCTCGTCTATCAGCGTCTGGCGGTCTATGACCTCGCCGTCGCGCGACGCCAGAACGAACAGGACCTCCATGGGCTTGGGCTCGATCCGGTGCGCCACCCCGTCGACGTCTATGCGATTATGCGCGACGTCGATGATCAGTCCTTTGAACCGCAAGATGGTGCCGCCCGTTCCAGACACTTGCGTGCATCTCCTTGCCACATTGCGAAGCGGTTACATTAAAGCGGGATGACCCTGGACAAAATGGTCATCCCGCTTTTTTAACGTAACGAGGATCGCTCAGGCAGGCAATCGCCCAAGATGCTGCCTACTGCGGCAGGTCGACGGCGGCCGTCACTTCGTAGTGCCTTTCCGCCGTCGCTACACCGCTGCCGGGCTGGCCCGATCCCACCGACAGCTTGTAGTCCCCCAGAAACAGGCCGCGTTGCCCGGCCGCGTCGACGAAGCTGAGATCGCGCGGCGACAGGTCGAAACTTACCGCCTGCGACTGACCGGGTTTCAGCGAAAGACGGGTAAAACCGCGCAGGGCCAGCTTCGGCGCGCCGGTGAAGCCCGGCGGCACGATGTACAGCTGGGCGACCTCATTGCCTTCGCGCGCGCCGGTATTGCGCACGCTTGTGGTAACGTGCAGCCCCTTGTCGGGCGTTCCCGTAATGGTGACGGGGCCGTATTCGAAGTGGGTGTAGCTGAGGCCATAGCCGAACGGATAGACGGGCGTGCCGGTGAAGTAGCGGTAGGTCCGCCCCTTCATGGCATAGTCGTCGAAGGCCGGCAGGTCGGCAAGGCTTTTGTAGAAGGTCAATGGCAGACGTCCGCCGGCATCGGCGCGGCCAGCCAGGACGTCGCCCACGGCCTGCCCGCCCGACTGGCCCGGATACCATGCTTCCAGAATTGCAGAAGCGTTTTCTTTTTCCCAGCTGAGATCGATCGGACTGCCGTTCATCACAACGACGACAAGCGGCTTGCCGAAAGACTTCGCGTTTTTGAGAAGCCTTTGCTGATCGGCCGGCAGGTCGAGCGATGTCTTGTCGCCGCCGGAGAAGCCTTCGACCTTGACCGGCATTTCTTCGCCTTCGAGGTCCGAGGTCAGGCCGACCGCCGCGATGACGACATCCGCCTTGGCGACGGCCGCCTTTACGTCTGCGTCGAGATCAGTCGAGACCCGCTTCCAGAAGACACCGGGCGTCGCCGAGACGCCGGGCTCGGTCTGAAGCTGGACGGGATAGCGCTGGCCTTTTTTCAGCACGACGTCGACCAGCGTCAGCGGCTGGCCCCAGTGCGAATAGGAGGTCGAGCCAACGCCGGCGCCGCCGGTCTTGATGTCGCCCTTTACGCCGGTGACCGCCATGCGATAGGTGCCGTTGTCCGGCGCCACCAGGAAGCCCGTCCACACGACCTTGCGGCGGTCCGAGACCTGCGGCATCTGATCGGCTTGCGAAACGACATTGCGTTCGACGCGTACCGCGACCGGCTTGGCGTCGTAGCCGCTTGCCGTTGCGTTGTAATATTCGGCCTTCAGACCCGGCTTGCCGTCCGGGGTGACGAAGGCGCTGTCGGGTACCAGGTCCCCATCGGTGACCGACGGCGCAAACGGCACGAGCGTAATCTGCGCCTTGGGCATGGCCTTGCGCAGGCCGTCGACGACCGAGACCGGCGGCGCGCTCTGCGACGACGAATAGTTGCCACGCAACACGCGGCTTGCGTCGCCAAGCGGCCCGATCACGGCGATGCGGATGTCCGGCTTCAGCGGCAGCACCCCGTCATTCTTGAGCAGGACGAGGCTTTCGACGGCTGTCTTCAGCGCCAGGGCTTGATTTTCCACCGTACCGATAGCGGTGACCGGCACCGTCGTCTTGCCGGCCACGCCGACCAGGTCGCCATTGCGGTAGCGCGCCGAGAACAGACGGACCAAGGCCCGGTCGAGGTCGCCTTCGCTGATCAGGCCGCGCGCCAGGGCTTCCTTATAGCGATCACCAAGATTTTTGGCGTCGCCGAGCGTCCCGCCGTTGCATTCGTTGTCGACCCCGGCCTTGAGCGCAGCGGCGACGCCGGCGGCCCCATCCGGCGCATATTTGTGGTGCTGGTCGATATCGACCACGGCGTCGCAGTCCGACACGACATAACCCTGGAAGTTCCAGGCGCCGCGTAGATGATCCTTCAGCAACAGGTCGCTGGCGCAGGCTGGCTGGCCGTCTATGCGGTTATAGGCGCACATGACCGAGCCGGCCTTGCCTTCGACGATGGCGGCGCGGAAGGCCGGCAGATAGGTGTCTTCAAGGTCGTGCGGCGAGACATAGACGTTGGCGACGTGCCGTGTCGGTTCGGGGCCGGAATGGACCGCGAAATGCTTGGGCGTGGAAATGACGTTAGGCAGGTCCGGATTGTCACCCTGCATACCGGTGACGAAGGCAACGCCCATGCGCGCCGTCAGATACGGGTCTTCGCCGTAGGTTTCCTGTCCCCGGCCCCAGCGCGGGTCGCGGAAGATGTTGATATTCGGCGACCAGGTATCGAGACCGGTGCCGATGCGGCCGAGGTGGCCGGTCTGCCGCCCCAGGGTGTGCAGGGCGCGGACCTCGACGCTGATCGTCGACGCGACATCGTGGACCAGCGGCGCATCGAAGGTCGCAGCCAGGCCCACGGGCTCGGGGAAGTTGGTCGTCGGCACCGCGCCGATGGCGCCGTGCAGCGATTCCGTCCACCAGTTATAGGCGGGAATATCGAGGCGCGGAATGGCCGGGGCGACATTGACCATCTGCCCGACCTTTTCATCGATCGTCATCTGCTTGACGACGGCCGCGGCCTTGGTGTCTGCGGTCTCGCGTACGGTCTCGGCCGACGCGGCGGATACACACAGTCCAATGACCAGGTGGCTGGCCACGGTGAGCCAGACGGCTTTATTGCGCAACATGATATCTCCCTTTTGTTTTTTGCCTTGGCGGCTGTTTTATCTGGGCCATTCTACTTTTATTTGGTCGCATTTCCTATGATCAACCGGCGTCCACGTGATCTGGAAATGCTCGCTGAACGGCCCCTGCGAAGTGGGGCGATGCCAATATCGCCCAATACGTTTCCGGATGCGCTTTATTGTGTGGCCCGTACGCGCTCCCATGTCAGCGGCCACGTTTTCGGCTCGGCCTTCCTGAAATGGCCTCGCTGTACCTGCTCCCACAGGCAGACGCAAACGCGCCGGACGGTGTGCTTGGCGACCGCCTTGTCGCGCGCATCGAGGCCGAGCGCGTCCATGACGCGCAACGCCAGGACGCGTGACGTCATCGGCGCCTCGGCCGTGTCAAGCGATTCGAACAGGATGCGGGTCACGTCGCTGGGACCGGCCGGGCGTGGCTGACGGTCGCCTGCCTCCGGGTCCGCCAAGGCACTGCCCTTCAGGTCGCGTATGGCCGCATCGAGGCGTTGAAACTCGGCCGCCAGTCTTTGCAGGTCGCGGCGGTTACGCGTGATTTCGCTGCGCAGCATGGCGCGGCGCTGGACAAGACCAGTAATGTTGTCGTCTCGCGCCGCGAGAGATGGTGCGGTAGAATCTGGCATAGGTGCGGATACATCGGAATGCGCCCCGGCAATGGGGCCCGAAAACCAAGACGCGCCATTCGCAACATCCCTCATCGTCATGGCGCCGAAGTGCCGATTCTCTTAGGGCGTGGTGGGGCGCGGATGCTTTCGCTCTTGGCATATAGTTTTACATATGAGATTAAATTGCAAAACGCCAAAGGCAGGGATGGAGCCGGATAATGAAACCAAAAAAGACTCCGACGGGGCTTGGCCGTCGCGACATTATGATCTCTGCCGGCCTTGCCATGGCGTTTCCCGGCCTGGCCGCTGCAAAGCTGACGGCGAAAGCGCAACGCGATCGCGAAGACCTGGAACTTTGGTACGACAAGGCTGCCGGTCCCTGGGTCGAAGCCCTGCCGATCGGCAATGGTCACGCCGGCGCCATGGTCTTCGGCCGTGTGGCGCAGGAACGCATCCAGCTCAATGAGATGACGTTGTCGGCCGGCGGACCGTACGATCCGCTCAATCCCGCCATGCTCGATGCCCTGCCCAAGGCCCGCGCGCTGATTGACGCCGGCCGGTTCAAGGAAGCCTCCGACCTGGCCGACCGGGACATGATCGCCCGGCCGAAAAGCCAGATGCCCTATGGCGCGGCCGGGGACCTTTTTGTCGACTTCAAAGGCCTGTCGCAGCCCTCGGCCTATCGCCGTTCCCTGGCCCTCGACACGGCAATTGCCGCGACGCAGTTCACCTGCGGGAAGACGCGCTACAGCCGCGAAGTTTTTGCCAGCGCGCCGGACCAAGCGATCATCGTCCGGCTGACGGCCGACCGCGGCACGCTCGATTTCGACCTCAACTACCGGCATCCGCGCGACGTCAAATACGGCGAGACCCATTACAACGGCAGCGGCGAAAGCCTTGACCTAACCGGCGCGGCTTGGGACGCCACCGAGTCGCTCGAGCGTCCCAAGCGTCCTGATACATTGAGCATCAAGCCGGACGGCGCCGCCGCGCTACTGGTCGAAGGGCGCAATGCGTCGTCGTCGGGCATCGAAGGAACCTTGCGCTACGCCGTCCGCGTCGCGGCTACCGGCGACGGCAAGATTACCGCCAGGGATGACGGCCTCGAGGTCCGCGGCGCCACACAGGTCACGCTCGTCGTCGCGGCCGCCACCAGCTATGTCAATTTCCACGACGTCGGCGGCGATCCGGTCGCCGCCGTCCGCGCTCGCAGCGTCAGCGCGCTGCGCAAACCCTATACGCTGTTGAAGGCGGACCATCTGGCGGCCCACCGCGCACTTTTCCGCCGCCTGTCGATCCGCCTCGGCCAGGCTGCGGACACGCGGCCGACCAGCCGTCGTATCGCGGCGGCAGAGACCACGCCCGATCCGGCGCTGGCTGCCCTGTATGTCCAGTATGCCCGCTACCTCCTGATCTCGTCGTCGCGTCCCGGCGGCCAGCCGGCGAACCTGCAGGGCATGTGGAACGAGGGAACCAACCCGCCCTGGGGATCGAAATACACGATCAACATCAATACCGAGATGAACTACTGGCCGGCGGCAGCGGCCAATCTCGGCGAATGCTTCGAGCCCCTGCTGCGCATGGTCGAGGATCTGGCGGTGACCGGCGCGGCGACGGCGCAACGGGGCTATAATGCCCGCGGCTGGGTCGCTCACCACAATACCGACCTGTGGCGTGCCACCGCGCCGATCGACGGTGCGTTCTGGGGCCTGTGGCCGATGGGCGGCGCCTGGCTGTGCACAACGTTGTGGACGCAATACGAATACGTACCCGACGATGCCTTCCTGAAACGTCTCTATCCATTGCTCAAGGGCGCGTCGCTGTTCTTCGTCGATACACTGGTCGAGGATCCGAAGGGTCGCGGGCTCGTCACCTCGCCGTCGCTGTCGCCCGAAAACATCCATCCCGGCGGCGTGGCGCTGTGCGCCGGGCCGGCAATGGACCGGCAGATCCTGCGCGATCTTTTTGCCGCGACGCTGAGTGCGCACGCGGTCGTCAAGGACCCCGATACGGATTTCGCCAAGGTCGTTGCCGAAAAGCGCGGACGCCTGCCGGCCGACCGCATCGGCGCCCAGGGCCAGCTCCAGGAATGGCTCGAAGACTGGGACGCCCAGGCGGCCGAGCAGCAGCACCGTCACGTCTCGCACCTCTACGGCGTCTATCCCAGCGGTCAGATCAATGTCCGTGATACGCCGGAGCTGATCGCCGCGGCCAAGACGACGCTCAACGTCCGCGGCGACAAGTCGACCGGATGGGCGACGGCGTGGCGGTTGGCCCTATGGGCGCGCATGGGCGAAGGCGACCGCGCCCATTCCATCCTGCTCGGGCTGCTCGGGCCGTCGCGCACCTATCCCAACATGTTCGACGCCCACCCGCCGTTCCAGATCGACGGCAATTTCGGCGGCACGGCCGGCATCCTCGAAATGATCGTGCAATCGTGGGGCGGTGAAATCCGGTTGCTTCCCGCCCTGCCCTCTGCCTGGCCCGAAGGCTCGCTGCGCGGCGTCCGCGCCCAGGGCGGGATCGAACTCGACATCGACTGGTCGGACGGCAAGCTTAAGCAGGCCATATTACGCGGCAGGCCAGGGACACATGCCGATGTGTCGTACGCCGGGACGCGCAAAAGCGTCTTGTTCGATCGAAAGGGCCTTGCGCGATTCGTCTGACGGCCGCCCCCGCCCAGGTGCCGGGGTTTCTGTCGGGTCAGGCCGGATTGCCTGGCGCAGGCCTTTTGACAATATCCTTCATGGCCTGGCGAATGAGCGATTCCATGCACCAGCGTGCCTCGGCGGCGTCGCCGCGTTCGATGGCGTCGTAAACGACCCGGTGGGCGGCGACCGGGTCCGGCCCCAGCACGTCATGCTCAATCTTGTAGCGGGTCGACAAGGCAACGGACGCGCCGATCGACGCGTTCAGCGACGTTAGCTGATCATTGTCGGCCGCCGCCAGAAGGGCTGCGTGAAAGTCCTTGTCGGCCTGCTGTCCGGATTCGGTAAACAGCGTGTCGCGGTCCATGACGTCAAGCGCCCTGAACATCGCCGCCAGATGCGTGACATTCCGTCTCTGCGCCGCCAGGGCCGCTGCCGCCGGCTCGATAATCAGCCGCAGTTCGAACAGGTTATGAACTAGGCGGTCATCGGGCTCATTGGCGAACATCCATCCGATGACATCGGGATCCAACAGGTTCCAGGCCGCTTTCTCCATAACGCATGTTCCGCGCTTTGGCCGGGGTTCGATCAGGCCTTTTGCGGTCAGGATGCGCATCGCTTCGCGCACAGCCGTGCGCGATATGCCGAGCGAAATCGACATGTCGAGTTCGGTCGGCAGTACGTCCCCCGGCAATCTGTGCCCGGAGATAATTTCCGAGGCCAGCCTCTGCGCCAGCAAGTCGTGCAGTCGGGACGAGCTTCGACCGGTCGTGCCCCGCGCCTCACCGGACTCGGTGTCCCAGGTTACGACCTGTCGGCGTTTCGGCGGCGTGCTCATGAATATCCGTAAAAAGTCAAAACAGGTATTTCAGTCAGCTCGGTCGTCTCGCAAGCGAGCATTGGTTTGGAGCATGCGAACACCGGCCGTGTAACCGTTAGTGCCATACGCGGCGAAGAAAGCAAGTCCGGGGACCGGCTGCGGCAGATCCGGCGCTGAAACCCCGTCGCCGTTTTGCCGCCGGCAGCGGAACCCGGACCGTCCTTGGC
>FSUR01000406.1_pt1 | contig 32294 bp, 32 predicted proteins | sample 1637491 | NCBI WGS metagenome assembly FSUR01 (sample SAMEA3914816, study PRJEB12502) | metagenome | biome: forest; material: soil | place: USA | collected 2011-09-16 | depth 0.3 m
AGACGTCGTAACGCTGGCGCGGATCGTCGCCGAAGGCAATGTCGCGGGCTAAGCGGCGCACGGGGCCGTCTTTTGGCGTCACGGCATTGAAAATGCTGAGCGTATTGCAGGCCGCCAGAGTGGCGCCCAGACTGCCTATCAGGCCGAGGTTCAGCAGGCGGCGCTTGGTCATAAGAGGCTCTTGGGCAGACATCAGGCGACGCTTATGTCCGATTTCGGTGTTGGTGGTTTCGGTTTCAAGCCAATGCCTTTCAGCCAGATTTTCAGTGCCTCCCAATGAATACCCAAGACGACCTGCAAGGTCATCAGCGGAATCATCAGAAACAGCCGCCACAGTGCGCCGTCGGCCAAGGCTTCGCGGCGGGCCGTGAAGCCGGCGAACAGCATCCTGTGTTCGCCGTTTTTCAAATCTATTTTCAATGCGAAGGTCTCGGCCGGCGCGATCAGGTCGAAATCGTAGCTGTGGCCGCGCGTTTCCATGAAGGGCGAAACGTGCAGCCGCTTGCCGCTGGACTGATGGATGGTGCGGCCGTCGTTATGGACCGGCATGACGTAGGAATGGCGGTCGCCGAAGGTGTTGTTGACCTCGTAGACGACGGTGCGGACGTGCCCGTCGGGCGCCACGACGAAATAGAGGCTGATCGGGTTGAAGACGAAGCCCAGAACGCGCGGCATGGCCATAAGGAAAACGCGGTCGCCGTCAGCCCACGCGCCGCGATCACTCAGCATGGCGACCATGCGGTCGCGCAAGGTGCCTGCACGATCGGCCTGGTCGGGGCCATGGTCGCGGTCGTAAAAACCGAATAGATTGAATCTATTACGCGACAACAGGCGCATGGCCGCAAGGTCCTGGTCGATGCGGTCAAGGTCGAGCAGGACCTGGAAGATACGATAGCTCAGACGGTGCGGCTTCGGAGCGAACCGCTGGTGCACAACCTCGCCGGCGTAAAGTCCCGTTTTCATCATTCAGCTGCCTGAAGAATGACCCCGTCGGTCCATGGATTGTACTGGATACGGCTGCGGCTCCAGTCGAACGCCCACGGCCGGGGCATGCCGGTGATCGCCTCGGCGACGGCCAGGCCCGATTGCAGCCCGTCCTCATGAAAGCCGGACCCGAAATAGGCGCCGCAGAACCAGACACCGTGCGCGCCCTGCAGAGCCGCCACCTCGCCTTGCGCCGCGATTGCCGCGGCGTCGAACAAGGGGTGTTCGAAAACGACGCGCTTGATCGTTTTCGCGGGATCGACGGCATGCGTCGGGTTGAGCGTGACGAAATAGTTCTGCTTTGTCTTGAGCACCTGCAGCAGGTTCATCCAGTAGGTGACGCACAGCTGCTGGTCGTCGCCGGCCATGCGTTCGCCAAGATAGTTCCAGCTCGACCAGGCCGCCCGGCGCTGCGGCATGAAACTGTCATCGGTGTGCAGCATTACTTCATTCGACGTGTAGCGGAAGGCGCCGAGCACGCGCTTTTCCGCCGGCGTGGCAGCGTCGCCGAGTATTTTCAGCGTGACGTCGGCGTGGGTGGCGAAGACGACATCGTCGAAGGTCTGGCGCTGGCCCGACGCCAGGATTACAGTAACCTGTCCGCCCCGGCGTTCGACGCCTGCGACCGGCGACGCGGTGCGAATGCGATCGCGGAAGGGCGCGATCAGTTCTTTCAGATAGGCTTGGGCGCCGCCGATGACGCTGCGCCACAGGATGCGGTCGACGATCTGCAACAAGCCGTGGTTTTCGAAGAAGGCGATGAAGGCGCGGAACGGATAGTCCATGATCTGCGCCGCCGAGGTCGACCAGATGGCGGCTGCCTGGGGCAGGAGATGATCGTCGATAAAGGCGCGGCCGTAATTGCGGTCCTTGAGGTAGTCACCCAGGCGATAATTGTCGCGGGCGCGAGCCACCAGGTCCTTCGGCGCCTCGCGATAGAAGCGCATGACGTCGTAAAGCAGGGACAGGAAACGCGGGCGGAACAGGTTGCGCGCCTGGGCGAACAGGCCGCGCATGCCGAGGCTGGAATATTCGAGCCGGCCCTGGTCGATCGAGACACCGAACGACATGTCGCTGAGCTGATGCGCCACGCCCAGATGTTCGAACAGGGCAACCAGATTAGGGTAACAGGGCTCGTTGAAGACGATGAAGCCCATGTCGACCCACAGCGGCTCTGCCGCCGTGCCGACATTGACACTGTGGCTGTGACCGCCGATTTGGGCTTCGCTCTCGAAAACGGTGACGTCGCAATGCGGGTTCATGTGCCAGGCGGCGGACAGGCCGGCGATCCCGGAGCCGATGACGGCGACCTTGCGGCGCTGGGGGCGATCCTTAAGCAGTTGTCCGTCCATGATCATCGTCTCCCGGTCGCATGTGAAAAGGTCTACGACATGGACACACCTGTTGGATCACCCGAGGTTTTTTCGAAGCCGGTGATCCGTCGGCCGGACCACCGCGTATTCATGACAACTGCATCGGTGGATGATGGCATCCGCCCGGAGTGGCAAAAAATGCTCTTTGACCGCGCCTCCGTAATCGGGTTTGCTGCGTCTGACATGAATACGGACACGACTTCGCCGCGCAACGACGTTCTGGACTTGACGCCGGAACGCCTGATTGCGCGCATTGCTGAACGCCGGGACAGGGAGGCCTACGCCGCCTTGTTCACGCGTTTTGCGCCCAAACTTAAGGCCTTTGTCATGGGCCAGGGCCTGCCGGCGCAGGAAGCCGAGGACCTTGCACAGGACGCCTTGCTCAATGTCTGGCGCAAGGCGCATCTCTTCGATCCGTCGCGCGCCACGGCCGTGACCTGGATCTATTCAATCGCGCGCAACCTGCGTATAGACGCCGCGCGCAAGGCCAAACGCGTCCGCGACCTGCCCGAAGACTTGTGGCAGGGCGACGGCGACAAACCGGCCGATCAGGAATTGATCGACCATCAATCCGCCCAGTCGGTATCGGCGCTGATCGGCGCCCTGCCGGTGGACCAGCAAACAGTTCTCAAGATGTCCTTTTACGAAGACCTGTCGCACGGCGATATCGCCAAGGCGCTGTCGCTGCCGCTCGGAACGGTAAAGTCGCGGCTGCGCCTGGCGCTGACGCGCCTGAAAGCTACTCTGGCCGCGCCGGGAGGCCACGCATGACCTATTCCGCCCGCCTTCATCCGCCCGAAGACCTGCTGTGGGATTACCACCGTGGCCGCCTGTCGCCCGGCATGTCGCTGGCCGTGCGCACCCACATGGAGCTGTGCCCGCAGTGCCTGTCCGACCTGAGGCTTTTCGACGCCATCGGCGGCGCCCTGCTTGACGATGTCGACGGCGTCGCCCTGTCGGACAATGCGCTCGACCTCGCCCTGGCGCGCATCGAGCGGCCGGAAGAGGCCGAACCCGTGGACGCCGTCAAGCGTCCGGCCTTCCTGGACGGCTTCGATCTGCCCGAAAGCGTAAAATCTGCGCGCATTACGGGCCGGTATTGGGCCGCGCCCGGTGTGTGGATAGCGCCTGTGAAGTTCGATGGCGACGTCCAGGGCACCAAGACCTATCTGATGTTCGTCAAGCGCGGCATGGTCATGCCCGAGCACACCCACCGCGGCCGCGAAATTACCCTGATGCTCAAGGGCAATTACAGCGATCATGGCGGCACCTACAGTCGTGGCGACTTCGTGCTGTGCGACGAAGCGGTCTGCCATTCGCCGACCATGGGCGCCGACGAGGACTGCCTGTGCCTGGTGGCGCAGGAGGGCAGCATCCTGCCGACGACGTGGCTCGGCAAGATGCTGCAGCCGTTCGCGCGGATCTGATAATGCGCCCGATCGTTGTCTACGTCCTGACGCTGGTGGTTATGCTGCCGCTCGATGCCGTCTGGCTGTCGACGACCGGCGGGACGCTCTATCGCGACTCCATGGGTAATCTGTTGAAGGCGCAGTTCGATATCGTTCCGGCTGTCGCCTTCTATCTCGTCTACGTCTTCGGGGTGACGGTTCTGGTGACCTTGCCGGCGCTGAAGGCCGCTCAGCCAAACGCAGTGTCGGCCCTGGTGCGCGGGGCTGTCTTCGGCCTGGCGGCCTATGCCACCTACGACCTGACGGCGCTATCGGTGGTCCGCGACTGGCCCTTGCCGCTGAGCCTGATCGATATGGCGTGGGGTACGGCGCTGACCGGCGTGGCGTCGGGCGTCGCGGTCTTTTTGATGGCACGGTTCAAGCCAAAGGCCGTTTAGCGTTTGCCACCTTGGAACGCGGCTGGCGGCCAAGAACGCCTGAAATGAACCAGGCGGCATCGATGACGCGATCCAGATCGACCCCGGTTTGGATGCTAAGACCGTTCAGCATATAGAGCACGTCCTCGGTCGCGACATTGCCCGAAGCGCCGGGCGCGTAGGGACAGCCGCCCAAGCCGCCGACGGATGCGTCTACGGTCGAAATTCCATAGTCGAGCGCCGTCAGGATATTGGCCAGGGCCTGGCCGTAGGTGTCGTGGCAATGCAGGGCGATCTTGTCAGCCGGAATGGTTTTCAACACGACGTCGAGAAGCCTGGCGATATCGCCGGGCGTGGCGACGCCGATTGTGTCGCCGAGGCTGATCTCGTAGCAGCCGAGGTCGAGCATTTTCTGCGCGACATCGGCTACGGCTTGTGGCGCAATCCGGCCTTCGTAGGGGCAGGCGACGACGCACGACACATAGCCCCGCACCTTAATGCCGTCACGGTGTGCGCTGTCGGTGACAAAGCGAAAGCGCTCGAGGCTTTCGTCGATCGAACAGTTGATATTCCGGCGGCTGAAGGTCTCGGACGCCGCCCCGAAAATAGCGACGGTGGTGGCGTGAACGTCGCGCGCGGCTTCATAGCCTTGCAGATTGGGCGTCAGCACCGGATAGGTGACGCCGTCGCGGCGCGTGATGCCCGCCATGACCTCGGCCGCATCGGCCATCTGCGGTACCCACTTGGCCGAGACGAAGCTGGCAGATTCGATAAAGCGCAGCCCGGTCTGCGACAGGCGGTCGATCAGGGCGATCTTGTCGGCGGCCGAGACCGTTTCGGCCTCGGCCTGCAAACCGTCGCGCGGCCCGACTTCGTAGAGGGTGACGCTTTGCGGCCTCACTTCGTTTCCTCGAACAGTTCGCGGCCGATCAGCATGCGGCGGATTTCCGAGGTGCCGGCGCCGATTTCGTAGAGCTTGGCGTCGCGCCACAGCCGCCCGGCCGGGTATTCGTTGGTATAGCCGTTGCCGCCGAGCGCCTGGATCGTCTCGCCCGCCATCCAGGTCGCCTTTTCGGCGGCGTAGAGGATGCAGCCGGCGGCGTCCTTGCGCGTCGTCTCGCCGCGGTCGCAGGCGGCGGCCACGGCATAGACATAGGCACGGCAGGCCGCCCAGGTCGAATACATGTCGGCGATCTTGCCCTGCATCAGCTGGAAGGTGCCGATCGGCGCGCCGAACTGCTCGCGCGTGTGGATATAGGGCAGAACGACGTCTAGGCAGGCGCGCATGATGCCGAGCGGCCCGCCTGACAGCACGACGCGTTCGTAGTCCAGGCCTGACATCAGAACGCCGGCGCCGTGGCCTATCGCACCCAGCACGTTCTCTTCCGGCACTTCACAGTCGGCGAAGACGAGCTCTCCGGTGTGCGAGCCGCGCATGCCGAGCTTGTCGAGCTTCTGTGCGACGGAAAAGCCCTTGAAGCCCTTTTCGATCAGGAAGGCGGTAATGCCTTTGGAGCCAGCGGCCGGATCGGTCTTGGCATAGACGACCAGCACGTCAGCGTCGGGGCCGTTGGTGATCCACATCTTGCTGCCGTTCAAGACGTAGCGGTCGCCTTGCTTGTCGGCCCGGAGTTTCATCGACACCACATCGGACCCGGCGCCGGTCTCGCTCATGGCAAGCGCGCCGACGTGCTCGCCGGAAATCAGTTTGGGCAGGTACTTCGCCCTTTGGGCTTCGTTGCCATTGCGCGTGATCTGGTTGACGCACAGGTTGGAATGCGCGCCATAAGACAGGCCGATACTGGCCGAGGCGCGCGAAATTTCCTCCATGGCGATGGTGTGCGCCAAATAGCCAAGGCCTGCGCCGCCATAGGTTTCGGGCGCTGTCATGCCGTGCAGGCCCATGTCGCCCATGGCCTTCCACAGGTGCATGGGAAACTGGTCTGTTCTGTCGGCTTCGTCGGCCAGCGGCGCGATTTCGGCGGCGGCAAAGCGCGAGATGGCGTCGCGCAGCTGGTCGATATCTTCGCCGTGACCGAAGGACAGGTGGGGGAAATGGATCATGGGCTAATCCCTGATTTCGACCAGCAGCGCCTTGTCGGCGACCTGGTCTAGGGCGGCGGCGTGGACGGCGGTAATTGTGCCTGCCATGGGCGCCTTGATGGTGTGTTCGATCTTCATGGCGCCGAGGATCAGCAGTTTCTGGCCTTTTTCGACAATGTCGCCCGGCTTGACGAAGACGTCGATCAGCTTACCCGGCATGGGCGCGACGATATCGCCCGACACGGTCGCGGCATGACCGGTGTCGGCGTTTTCAAGGTGCAGGTGGGCGCGCGGTGCCAGGTTCAACCAGAAGCCGCCGATATCGTTCCACGGCGAGGTCGGGTCGGCGGCGACGGCTAAAGCATCGGGCTCAGCGTCCGGCCACGGCGAAACAAGACTGTCGAGATGGCGGCCGATAAAGCCGGTGTCAATTGCTCCGGCAGCAAAGTCGCCGTCGGACATGACGCGGCGCAGGAAACCGAGATTGGTCGTCAGGCCCTGGACGCGCGTATGGATCAGGGCGTCACGCATTTTCGCGATGGCCTGTGTGCGATCGCGGCCGTGGACAACGATCTTGGCGATCATCGGATCGTAGAAGACGCTGACTGCGTCGCCCTGCTCGACAGCGGATTCGATGCGTGCCGCCGTTGGAAATTCAAGGCGTTCCAGCGTTCCGGTCGCCGGCAGGAAGTCGTTTTCCGGGTCTTCCGCGTAGAGCCGGACTTCGATGGCGTGCCCCGAAATGGCCAACGCCTCCTGCTGTTTCGGCAGGGTCTTCCCCGTTGCCACAAGCAGCTGCCATTCGACCAGATCCGTGCCGGTGATTTCCTCGGTCACCGGGTGCTCGACCTGTAGCCGGGTGTTCATCTCCATGAAGTAGAACGGCGCGGTGTCGATGCCGTTCGAAACATCGACGATGAACTCCACGGTGCCGGCGCCGACATAGCCGATCGCTTGGGCGGCCTTGACCGCCGCCTGGCCCATGGCCCCGCGCATCGGCTCGGGCAAGCCGGGGGCAGGGGCCTCCTCGACAACCTTCTGGTGACGACGCTGCAGCGAGCAATCGCGTTCGAACAGATGTACGACATTGCCCTGCATATCGCCGAATAGCTGGATCTCGATATGGCGCGGCACCTCGATGTATTTCTCGATCAGCACCTTCGGATCGCCAAAGGCATTCTGACCTTCACGTTGGGCGGAAACCAGCGCGTCGGCGAAGTCAGGCGCCTGGTCGACGCGGCGCATGCCCTTGCCGCCGCCGCCCGCCACCGCCTTGATCAGAACGGGATAGCCGATACGGTTAGCCTCGGCTTGCAAGGCGTCGAGATTCTGGTCGTCGCCGTGATAACCGGGGGTGACGGGAACGCCGGCGGCGCTCATCAGGGCCTTGGCCGCGCCCTTTAGCGCCATGGCCCGAATAGCCGTGGGCGTCGGTCCGATAAAGATCAGGCCCGCGGCAACGCAGGCTTCGGCGAACTCGGCATTTTCCGACAGGAAGCCATAGCCGGGATGGATGGCCTGAGCGTTGTGATTGAGCGCCGCCGCAATCATGCGGTCGCCGCGCAGATAGGACTCAGTAACGGCCGCAGGTCCGATCAACACGGCCTCGTCGGCTTCGCGGACAAAGGGGGCATGGCGGTCGGCCTCGCTATAGACGGCAACCGTGCGTACGCCGAGGCGCTTGCAGGTACGGATAATGCGTCTGGCAATTTCGCCACGATTGGCGATGAGGATCTTGTCGAACATCATTGCGACCACCCCGGCTTGCGCTTGTCGAGGAAGGCCGCGATGCCTTCGCGCCCTTCGGATGATGCCCGGCGTGCAGCGATACGGTCGGCGGTCATGGACAAAAGCGCCTCATTTACCGGCGCATGTGCGATGTCGCGGATCAAAGCCTTGATATCGGCCATGGCGTCGGGAGCGTTAGCCAAAAGGCACGAAATGATAGCGTCGGCATCGTCGCCTATCTCATGAACCAAGCCGATACGCCGGGCTGTTTCGGCATCGAAGCGCTCGCCGGTCAGCATATAGCGCCGCGCCGGGCTATCACCGATTTTTCTTGTGACATAAGGTGAAATCGTCGCCGGGATCAGGCCGATCTTGACCTCGGTCAATCCGAATTGCGCGCTCGTCTGCGCAACGACGATATCGCAGCAGGCGACCAGTCCGACGCCGCCGCCAAGCGCGGCACCACTGACTATTCCGACGACGGGTTTGGGGCAGGAATCGATGGTATAGAACATTTGTGCTAACATCAGGGCGTCGGCGCGGTTGGCCTCAAAGTCTTGAGCAGCCGCCTGCTGCATCCAGTTGAGGTCAGCGCCGGCGCTAAAGTTTTTGCCTGCAGCGGTCAGCACGACAACGCGGACGGCCGGATCGCTGCCCAAGCGACCAAACGCTACGGTCAGGTCCGCGATCATGGCGGCGTTGAGCGCATTATGAACCTCGGGCCGGTTGAGCGTCACCCGGGCGATGCCCTTATCGATGGAAACCGAAATCGTCATGAGGCTCACATCCGGAAGACGCCGAAACGCGTCGGCTCGATAGGGGCATTCAACGCCGCCGACAGCCCAAGCCCCAGCACGCGGCGGGTGTCTACAGGGTCGATGACGCCGTCGTCCCACAGACGGGCCGAGGCGTAGTAGGGGTGGCCCTGGGCTTCGTAGGTCTCACGGATGGGCGCCTTGAAGGCGTCTTCGTCTTCAGCCGACCATTTGCCGCCCTTGGCTGCGATACCGTCACGCTTGACGGTCGCCAGCACATTGGCGGCCTGTTCGCCACCCATAACCGAGATGCGGGCATTGGGCCACATCCACAGGAAGCGCGGATCGTAGGCGCGGCCGCACATGCCGTAATTGCCGGCCCCGTACGATCCACCGATGATGACGGTGAACTTCGGCACGTTGGCGCAGGCAACGGCGGTGACCATCTTGGCGCCGTGGCGCGCAATGCCTTCGTTTTCGTATTTGCGCCCGACCATGAAGCCGGTGATGTTCTGCAAAAAGACCAGCGGAATACTGCGCTGGGCGCACAGCTCGATAAAATGGGCGCCTTTCAGGGCGCTGTCCGAAAACAGCACGCCGTTATTGGCGACGATACCGATCAGATAGCCGTAAAGATGGGCGAAACCGCAGACCAGGGTCTCGCCGAAAAGCTTTTTGAACTCATCGAATTCCGAGCCGTCGACCAGCCGGGCAATGACTTCGCGGACATCGTAGGGCTGCCGCGTGTCGGCGGGAATGACGCCGTAAAGTTCTTGGGCCTCATAGAGTGGCTCGATCGCTTCACGAACCTTGAGCGAGATCGCCTTTGTACGATTGAGATTGCCGACGATGCGCCGGGCGATCTGCAAGGCGTCGGCGTCATTGGCCGCCAGGTGGTCGACAACGCCGGAAATGCGGGCGTGGACGTCACCGCCGCCCAGGTCTTCGGCCGAAACCTCTTCGCCGGTTGCTGCCTTGACCAGCGGCGGACCGCCCAGGAAGATGGTGCCCTGGTTGCGAACGATTATGCTTTCGTCCGACATGGCCGGAACATAGGCGCCGCCGGCGGTGCAACTGCCCATGACGACGGCGATTTGCGGGATACCGCGCGCCGACATCTGCGCCTGATTGAAGAAGATGCGGCCGAAATCGTCCTTGTCGGGGAAGACCTCGTCCTGGTTGGGCAGGTTGGCGCCGCCGGAATCGACGAGGTAGACGCACGGCAGATGATTCTGTTGCGCGATTTCCTGGGCGCGCAGGTGCTTCTTGACGGTGAGGGGGTAGTAGGTCCCGCCCTTTACCGTCGCGTCGTTGCATACGATGACGCACTCGGTGCCGTTGATGCGGCCGATGCCCGTGACGATGCCGGCGGCCGGAACGTCGTCTTCATAGACCTTGTACGCTGCCAAGGCCGACAGCTCGAGAAACGGCGAGCCGGAATCGATCAGGCCGGCGATGCGGTCGCGCGGCAAAAGCTTGCCGCGCGCCAGGTGCTTGTCGCGGGCGGCCGTGGAGCCGCCTTGCGCGACTCTGGCGGAGAGGGTGCGCAGGTCATCGACAAGGCCCCGCATGCGCTCGGCATTGGAGGCGAAATCTGGATCGGTGGGGTTGAGGTCCGAGGTCAGGCGGGTCATGGCTGCGTACGGTACGCCGTTTCACTTCATTGTAAAAATCAATAATACCGATCCAATGGATTGATGGTATCTATGGATGATGGAGCTCTATCTGTTGCGTTATTTCCTGGCGGTGGTCGAAACCGGCAGCTTCACCAAGGCCGCCCAGACCTGCCTGGTGACCCAGCCCACCCTGTCGGCCGGCATCAAGCGGCTCGAGGAGCAACTGGGCGTCGATCTCTTTATTCGTAACAACAAACGCGTCTTCCTGACGGCGGCCGGGTCGCGCTTCCTGCCGCGCGCCAAGGCGATCCTGCACGAGGTCAATATGGCCGCGGCGGACCTGGCCGAAACCGAAACCGCCAATGTGATCCGCCTCGGCGTCTTGCAGACGATACCGGCCGCATTGGTCGCCGGCTGGCTGCGCGATTTTCTGACGGACCACGCAGGCACCCGCTTCGATCTTTACGACGGCACCGAGCAGGAATTGCTCAATCGCCTCGACGAGCGCGGCATCGACTACGCCCTGTCGATCCGCCGCGTCGCTGACGACACCGCCCTGCCACTATATGAGGAAGGCTATCGCCTGGTCCTGCCACGCCGCCACGCCCTGGCCGGCCAGACGGTCATCGACGGCGAAGACCTGACCAATGACAATATGATTGTGCGCACGCGCTGCGAAGTACTGTCGGAGACATCACGGCATTTCACCGACCGCAATGTCCGCCCGCCGCTGGTCTATCGCACGCCGCAGGACGAACGCGCCCTAGCCATGGTCGGCGCCGGGGTCGGCATCACCGTCATGCCGGACAGCTACGCGGCCGATGACGTCACCGGCATTCCCATGGCGGGATTCGGTCTTCGCCGCACCGTGGCGCTGTTCCGCCCGCGCTACGATTTGTCAGCGCGGACGCGACTGGCCGGAGAGGCCTTCTCGGCTTTTTTGCAACGGCGCTTTTCGCAATAATACACCGGGGTTCCCAATTTGTTCCTGATGACATAGACTGGCGCGAGTCACGCGATACTTGAAGTCATGCCCGACGATCCGACACCCCCCGACGCGCCCCCGCGCAAGATCATCCATATCGACATGGATGCCTTTTACGCGTCGGTCGAACAGCGCGACAATCCCGACCTGCGCGGCAAGCCGGTCGCCGTCGGCGGGGCGCGCGAACGCGGCGTGGTGGCGGCGGCGTCGTACGAGGCGCGTAAATACGGCGTCCATTCGGCCATGGCCTCGGTGACCGCGCGGCGCAAATGCCCGGACCTCGTCTTCGTCAAGCCGCGTTTCGAAGTCTACAAGGCGGTGTCGCGCCAAATCCGCGACATCTTTCTCGACTATACGCCGCTGGTCGAGCCGCTGTCGCTCGACGAAGCCTATCTCGACGTCACCGAGAACTTCAAGGGCATGACGTCGGCGACGGAAATCGCACTCGAAATCCGCCGGCGCATTCTGGAGGCGACCGGGCTGACGGCCTCTGCGGGCATTTCGTACAACAAGTTCCTGGCCAAGCTGGCTTCAGACCATAACAAACCCGACGGCCAGTTCGTCGTGACGCCGAAGGTCGGGCCGGCCTTTATCGAAAGCCTGGCGGTGCGCAAGTTCCATGGCGTCGGACCGGCGACCGCCGAACGCATGCGCAAGCTGGGGATAGAGACTGGCGCCGATCTGCGTGCGCGGTCGTTGATGTTCCTGTCGCAGCACTTCGGATCGTCCGGCGAATGGTATTACTGGATCTCGCGCGGCGTCGATCCGCGGCGCGTACGCCCCGACCGTGAGCGCAAGTCGGTGGGCGCCGAAACGACCTTCTTCGAAGACCTGTCCGAAATCGGGACGGCCAGGGAAGGTCTTTTGCCGCTGATCGAAAAGGTGTGGCGGCATTGCGACGCCAATGGGCTGCAAGGCCGCACCGTTACAGTCAAGGTCAAGTACAGTGATTTCCACCAGGTTACGCGCGCCCATACCTGTCGCAAGGCGTTGGCAAGTCTGGCGGACCTGCATCAGCAAAGCTTTGCGCTTCTCGACAGTGTTTTCCCTTTACAGAAAGGGATCCGGCTGCTGGGCGTCACCGTGTCTTCGTTTGGCGATATGCACGACAGCGAGGCGTCTCCGCAGCTCAGTTTTGACCTGTGAGTAAGCCTGTCGAGAGATCGCCGCGACTGTGCGATGGAGGTTTATAGGCCACGCATATTACTCGCCTGTCCGGCGTATGGCATTGATTTTGCACCGCACATACGCTTAAGGACCTGAAAGTTAATCGCTTTTGGGTCGGTGTTGCAATTTCGCTATATCGCACCTGCGGTGTTTCGTATAGCCTGCTGATTATTAGTATTCGAGACAGCCGGGCGTTTGCGGCATTTTTGACATTGAGCTGGGGTTATTCATGAAGTCGATTGTTGTGATGATGGGAGCGCTGGCGGGCGCTCTTGCGGCCTCTCAGGCCGTTGCCGAACAGGCGCCGGGCCTCTATGTGGGTGGCGGTATCGGCTATAACTGGAAATCCGACCAGAAAGTAAAGTCCGACACGTCGATCGGCGCCAGCGATCAAAAGTACGTCTACGACCTGTCGACCAAGGACGCGCTGGCGGGCTTTGCCCGTCTTGGCTGGCGCTACAGCGATCATTTCCGTGTCGAGCTGGAAGGCGCCTACCGCCCCGGCGACGTCAACGCGGCCTACGGCCCCGACAAGCGCAACTACGGCCACGGCCTGAAGGACGACGCTATCTGCGGTACGGTCTCGGCGACAGTCTGCTCCGCGCCCAGCGGCAAGATCGACCAGACGACCCTGTTCGTCAACGCGATCTACGACTTCTACCCCGAATATTCGCTGCACCCCTACATCGGCGCCGGCATCGGGCTCGACTATGTCAACGGCAAGGTCGACGGCCGCCTGGCCCAGGTATCGCAGAGCATCAGCCTGAAGGGCAGCAAGGTCGTTCCGGCCGCCCAGTTCCTCTTGGGTGTTTCGGCCGCTCTGTCCGAGCGCCTGAGCCTCGATCTCGGCTATCAGCTGACCTATACCGGCAAGGTGAAGTATTCGTCGAACGTCGCCGCCCTGCCGGGCGCCAGCGCAGCCACCTTCGTCCCGGGTGATTTCGAAGGCGATTTCAACGACCAGGTCCTGCTGATCGGCGTGCGCTATGCTCTGGGCGCCAAGTCGTCGCCGGCACCGGCGCCCCAGCCCTACACGCCGCCGCCCGCGCCGGCACCTCAGCCCGCACCGCTTCCCGTCGACACGACGCCGGCCCAGCCGGCCGCTCCGATGGCCCAGGCCCGTCAGTTCAGCGTCTTCTTCCGCTTTGACCGTTATGCGCTGACGCCGGAAGCCAAGGCCGTGGTCAAGTCGGCCGCCGACTATGCGCTGAGCAACAATTCGCACAAGGTCAAGGTCGTCGGCTATACCGACACCTCGGGTTCGGCCGCCTACAATATCAAGCTGTCGCAACGCCGCGCCGGTTCGACCGCCAAGGCGCTTGTCGCCAGCGGCGTCGCCGATGCCGATATCTCGGTCAGCTGGAAGGGTGAAACCGATCAGGCCGTGCCGACCGGTGATGGCGTCCGCGAGCCGCGCAATCGCCGCGCGACGATCGACATCCAGTTCTAAGTCGCCAGTTCTAAGCCTAAGGACCCGGCCGGTTTTCCGGCTGGTTCCAGGCTTCGGCAAAATTGTGGTGACGCGTACCCTAAGGACTGCTAAAGACAGTAAACCAGTAGAGTTTCGGAACCGCGGATCAACACACCCGCACCAATTTGGCTTCCGACGTGTAAACTTCTGTAGCCTGTATCGTTTTGATCAGGAAATTTTACATTTAATGGCGACCGATTTCGCCGCATGGTTGAATTCGCAGACCGTTCCTTTTGATATCCGCTTGCCTATTAGGTCGGCGGAACCAGACATTAAGATTAATTATTTTTTGATTGGGGATTATGATGCTTCATATCGATGCGGGAGTGCTTAAATCCGGCAAGGTAAGTGACGCCGAGGGCATGATTTTGCCGACCGCCGTACGTCGTCATGGCGAGGCGCGGAAGGCGACGGTATCCGAGCGCGTTATCCGACTTCTCGATATCTTTATCAGCCTGGCCGTGCTGATTTTCTTCTTTCCTGTCCTAGCGCTCGTCGCCGTGGCTGTGAAGCTACAGGACAACGGGCCGATGTTCTTCGGTCACACGCGCATCGGCTGCCACGGCGAGGAATTCAAGTGTTTCAAGTTCCGCAGCATGCTGGTCGACGCTGAAGCGCGCCTGCAGCGCCTGCTCGAAAGCAACGCCGCGGCCCGGGCGGAATGGGCTCAGGACCACAAGCTGAAGACCGATCCGCGCATCACCGCCTTCGGCATGCTGCTGCGCAAGACCAGCATCGATGAGTTTCCGCAGCTGTGGAACGTCCTGAAGGGCGATATGAGCCTTGTGGGCCCGCGTCCGATCGTGCGCACCGAAATCCGCAAATACGGCAAGTCCTTCCGCCAGTACGCTTCGGTTCGCCCGGGCCTGACGGGTCTGTGGCAGGTCGCTGGCCGCAACGACGTCTCCTATACGCGCCGTGTTGCCATGGATCGTCTGTTCTCACGCCGCAAAAGCGTCAGTCTTTATCTCTATATCCTGTTCATGACCGTTCCGGCGGTCTTGATGCAGCGCGGTTCTTATTGAACGCATAAAGCGCCTATACTTTCGAAAGCCGCCGCGAATATCGCGGCGGCTTTTTTAATTTACCGACAATATCTCGCTTTAATTTAGAATAAACCATAGCTAGTTATAGTAAACCGATATTAACTGTCAATTTATCCAAAGATTTAAGCATAGCCATTATGCGTTAATTCAAATCTTTATGTGACGATAAGCTTCGAAAGTGAGGCTTATCCCGATGCGCTATTCCGACTATGCTGCTCTGGTCCCGGCGATAACAAAGCTGGGTGCGATTGTGTCTCTCCTCGGTCTGGGCGCCTGTGCCTCGGTCAACACGACGGCGTCACTTGAAGCGCCGGGGCTGGAAAAGCCAGGTCGGGCGGCCGTCTACGGCCGGGCCGCGGCCTACATTGTCGCCGCGGAAGCGCCACGCCGGGCGGCCCTTTCGAATGGCTTGCGTTCGGACGCCATGCCCTATGGCCAAGGTACAGCGGCCCCCATGGGCTTCCTTGAAATGTGCTCGCGTTCACCGATGGATTGCAGCCACGGCTCCGAATACGATCCCCAACGCATTCGCACCCTGGCGCGCGACGGGCTGGTGACGCGCTATCAGATCGCCATGGGCAGGGGCGACGCTGTTTCCGACATCCCCGATATCCAGGTCGCGGCAACCGGCCATGCGCCCGCCGCCGCACCCGCCCAGGACGCCCCGCAGATCGACCGCACGGCGCTGGTCGGCGGCTTCGTCAGGGGCGGCGTCCACCGTCTCGGCGGTTATCTCAACGTCCCGGCGGACAACACGGCCGGCAGTGATGCCCAGGCTGCGGAGGCCGATGGCCCGGTGCCGGGTGTCGTCCTGTCCGATCTGCGTCCGATGCTCAGCTGGGGCGCCAAGGCCTCCGGCGATGACGGCGTGGCCGTCCAGACCGCACAGGCTGATGCCCGGCTGATGACCGCGGACCTGAGCGAGCCGTCCGACCAGCCCGAAGACTATGTCCGCATTGCCATGGACGGCACGACGCTCAGCCTGCTGCGCTCGGTCAACGATCAGGTCAACGGCACGATGCGCGCCACGACCGACGTCCAGACCTACGGCGTTTCCGACTACTGGAACGATCCTGCCCTGACCCGGGGCGTGCGCGGCGATTGCGAGGACTTTGCCCTTGAAAAGCGCCGTATGTTGATCGAGCATGGCGTCCCGGTGGCGTCGCTCAGCCTGGCGATCGTGAGGACGCGCCGCGGCGAGGAACACGCTGTCCTGGTCGTTACGACCGACGCCGGCGACTACGTTCTCGATAACCTGACCTATGACGTCCGCCCGTGGCGTAAGGCCGGCTATACCTGGATTTCGCGCCAGGGTCCGGGCAACGATCTCGGCTGGGTGTCGCTGGTGCCGGCCAATTCGGCGCCGCAACTACGCCCCGCGACCGTCTATGTAGCCAACGCGCGATGACCGTGCTACGTCTAGTGTCGTGATTTTCGAAGTTCGTGCGATTTTGATATCACGCCCCGAAACGAACTTCGAAGTCGAAAACGGCACTATAATCCATAAGTTGCCAGTGTCCTTTTGATTCTGAAATTCGCCTGAGGCCTATATCAAAAGCGAGCGAATTTCAGAATCAGGACACTGGGGAATGGCTGAGACATCCTTTTCTGCAATTGCGGCCAGGGTTACTCTGGCCGCCGTATCGCTTGCGATCGCTGTGGCTTGCGGGCTTGGCGCCTGGCAGCTGTCGGCGCCGTTGTCGGCGCCGGCCATCTTTCCTTTTTCGGAAACCTTTTACGTCCGTTCGGTGTCGGCAAAGACGCCGGCAGAGGCTTTGCAATGGGCCCGGGAGGCTGTTGAAACCGCGCCTGCGCGCCCCGAAAACTGGCTGCTGCTGGCGCGCGCCAACCAGATGCAGGACGGCTATGTTTCACCACGCGTGGTAACTGCCCTGCGCAGGTCGTATGCCGTAGGCGCTTTGGCGCCGAACGCGCACGAATGGCGGCTGGCCTATGTCTATACGAATTGGGGTGCCTTGCCGCGAGACCTCCAGATGTCGGCGCGCAACGAAATCCTGGTCTATTCGACGCGCGGCGCCGGAAAAGCCTATCTGCGCCCGCTCCTGGCCATGACGACCGATCCGGACGCGCGTCTGGCACTGGGGTTGCTGACCCTCAGACGCCAGACGGAAGATCAGGTACGCGAGCTGGAAAGCCGTCATAATTCCGTCCCTTAGGTATGGAATTTCTATAATCGTTATGATGTTGATAGGACATCGTGGCGACCTGCTCCGTATTGTGGCGCACCGTTTGTATGCGAAAGCCGACGCTTTTTTTATTTCGATGCGGCGGGCCCCGGACATCGTTGCCGGTGGCACGAATCTCGCTTGTTATGTGCACTGCAACAGAATAGTGTGCCAACCTATTAGAAGTTATTGATTGACATAGATGCTTGCCGCATTGAAGTCCCTTTTGAAGCCGTCTGAACAGTCCCGGCCCTCGGTGATCGGACGGTTGACCTATGCTATCGGCGATATTCACGGCCGCGACGACTTGTTTGAGAAAATGATCGAGCGCATTCGCGGCGACAGCGCGCTTCTGGGCGAGCGGCCGGTCATTGTGCTGCTTGGCGATTACATCGACCGCGGCGCGTCGTCGCGCGAGGTCCTGGACCGGATTCTCAGCCTGGAACACGCCGACTGGTGCGACCTTGTCGCCTTGCTGGGCAATCACGAAGAGACGCTGCTCAACTTTCTGTCCGACGCGTCCTGCGGCCCGGCATGGGTCGAATACGGCGCCAGCGCAACGCTTGCCTCCTATGGTGTCTACACTCCGGCCATGCGGACCGATCCCGAGGCGTGGGAGCAGGTGCGCGAAGATCTGGTAACGGCGGTGCCGCCAGCCCATGTTGATCTGCTGAAGCGCATGCGCCTGACCTATCGCGACGGCGACTATTTCTTTGTCCACGCCGGCGTTCGCCCGGATGTGCCGCTGGAAGCGCAGGGGGCCGAGGATTTCCTGTGGATTCGCGGCGCCTTCCTGCAGGCGCGGCAGGCTTGCGAGTACGTCGTTGTCCATGGCCATACGCCCGCTGAGGCGCCGGCCAATGACCGCTGGCGCGTCGGACTCGATACGGGCGCGTACGCGACGGGCACGCTGACGGCGATGCGTTTTAAAGAAGAGTCACGCTTTGTGATGGATGTTCGGGTCTGACCCTCAGCTAACCCGTTGGCGATCCTCTAAAAATATTGTAAATAGCGGTTAACGATTTTCCATTTTGTTGAATTGGCGAACATGAAGATCCAGATGAAGTCGAACGAAATGAACAAGGCAGTATTTGGTGCGTTTGTCCTCAGTATTTCCGCTGTGGCGTTTTGCATGGCTTCGCAGGCCGGGGCGCAGGTTCCGACCGTGCCGTTGCCGCAGCCCCCGGCGTCCGCGCCGGCCTACGCTCAGCCTGCTGCTGCGCCGATGGCGGTGGCCAGCGCCAACAGCACCGGTTCCACCGGCAATGTCTATACTTACAGGCTTTCGTCGGGTGACAAGCTGAGCATCGCGGTTTTCGGCGAGCCTGACTTGGGCGGCGCCTTTGCCGTTTCGGGCGAGGGCAAGATTGCCGCTCCGCTGATCGGCGACCTTTATGTCATGGGGATGAGTGCCGCCGAGGTTCAGGCGGCGCTGGAAGAGCGCTATCGCCAGGGTTACCTCAAGGATCCCAAGGTTCAGGTGCAGTTCCTAAGCTATCGTCCGTTCTATATTCTGGGCGAAGTGAAGACACCTGGGGAATACGCGTATGACTCCGGTATGACGGTGGTCAAGGCGGTTGCCCTGGCGCAAGGTTTTACCTATCGGGCCGACCAGAAGAGGGTCTATATTAAGCATGTCAGGGACACCAAGGAAATTACGGTGCCGTTGACTTCGGCTCAGGTGGTCGAACCTGGTGATACCATTCGTATTGGTGAGCGTTACTTTTAAGCATCAACTCCGCACTGAAATACCGGTTTTTGTGCGGGTGCGATATGAAATCGGCGTTATTGCTTGAAACGTCTTTAGATGTGTGCATTTTAAATTCAGGGTTTTATGTGGAGCTGTGGTTATGAAGAAACTGGTACTCCTATGTGGAGCGGCAATGCTTGCCTTCGCTCCGATGACGTCGACCGTCGCATTCGCGGCAAAAACGACTGTTAACGAAGCTACCGCCATCGCGCTGGCTGATCAATTCGTTGCTTCCGCCAAGTCGGCAGAAGCCTCTGCCAAGTCGTCCGGCAAGACCGGTGATGAGCTGATTGCGGTTATCGTGGCGGCCATCGAAGCGTCGGTTGAAAGCGCCGTCGCACAAGGCAATTCGGCCGCCGACATTTCGTCGGCCCTCGTCCGTGGCGGCAACGCCCCGAACATCTCGCCTGAAGTGGCGGCAGCGTTTGGTATCGTGCAGCAGAAACTTGCTTCGCTGCTCGAGAAGGACAAGCCGGGCGCGACTGCCGGTGACGGCGGCGGTTCCGGTGGCGTCGGCATTCCGACACCGCCTTCGCCTTCCGTGGCGGGTACGGGTTACGTCAGCGGCAGCTGATTTTGTATCTTTGCCGGCGCTTCGGCGCCGGTCTGTTTTCTGTATCTTATTTTTATCGCACCATTTCCTTCGCGTGAGTTTTTTGCGCGTAATGGGGGTATCTTATGTTATCCAAATCTGTGCTTTTGGTTGCGTCTGCAGCCGTTCCGGTTTTACTCGTGGCCAGCCAGGTGTCGGCCCAAAGCACGTCCAACTTCACCCGTGACCGGAACGTTTCGGTTACCGAGCGCATTCCGGCCGGCTATGAACCGCTGGGCCTGCGCGTCGGCGCCTTTACGGTGTCGCCAACGCTCGGTGTCGGTGCTGAAACCAACGACAACATCTATTATGTCGATCAGGGCAAGACCCACGACATCGTCTACAGTATCGCCCCGGCGCTCAGCGTCGTGTCGAACTGGGGTCGCCACGCCATCACGGCGAAGATCAACACCCAGTACAACGCCTTCGCCAAGCATACGGACGAAAACACGTTCAACTGGGACGTAGGCGCGGGTGGACGTCTCGACGTCCATGGCCACACCTTCGTCACGGCCGGTGTCGACTTCAGCCGTGGCTTCGAGCCGCGCTACAGCCCGAACGTCCTGACGCCCAGCACCTCGACCGATCCGTCGAAGCCGATCAAGTTCGACACCAGCCAGTTCAATTCGATGCTGCACCTGGAAGGCAACCGTCTTCTTGTAACGCTGCGTGCCGACTACGCCAACTTCAACTACTATGATGCGGTGACCAACAGCGGCCTGCCTATCGATCAGGACGTCCGCGATTATCACTGGTGGAGCTGGACAACGCGCGCCGACTACGCCATCAGCCCGGACACGGCGATCTTCGCCATTTACGCTGGCAATGACCGCAAGTATCGCACCAGTTCGCTGCACGACTCGCACGGTTACAATGTCGGCGTCGGTGCAAGCCTCGATCTGACCAACCTGATCCGTGGTGAATTCGACGTCGGTTCTATCAAGCAGTCCTACAAGGACGCCAGCTACAAGCCGATTACCGGCACGTCGTTCAATGCCAACATCCAGTATTTCCCGACCGAACTGACGACGGTGTCGTTCAACGCCAATACGTCGGTTCAGGAAACGCCGGACCAGCTAGCTTCGGGCTATCTGATGACCACGGCCGGCCTTCGCGTCGACCACGAACTGCTGCGCGACCTGCGCATCTACGGAAGCCTCAACTCGACGCATGACCGCTACAAGGGTGAAGACCGCAAGGACAACATCCGCAGCATCGGCGTCGGTGCAAACTACCTGGTTTCGCGCAACCTGACTGTCCAGGCCGGCTACCAGTACAACAAGTTGTCGTCGCGCGGCGCGAATGCGATCCGCTCCTACGAAGACAATCTGTTCCGGATTACGCTCGGACTGCAATATTAAGCAATACGAAACTGTTGATTTGATAGTGCTGTCCGCGGGTATTCCATGCTTGTGGACAGCATTTTCTGCATTTAAGGCCTTGGCAATCAGGTATGAATATTATCACGCAACACGCTCCCGAAGAGACCCACGCGTCTCCCAATATTTTGCAATCGGTTGATCTGACAGCCATTATCGCCGATTTCCGGCGTTTCAGCCGGTTTTTCGCGGCGATTTTCGTTCTCTCCTTCATCGCTATCGTCCTGCCCATACTGACGAAGGCGCCGCAATATTCGGCCTATTCGGCCGTGATGATCGACCCGCGGCAGATCAATGCCGGGCCCGATCAGGACGTGCTGTCCGGACTGCCGCCCGACACGACGACGATCGATACCGAAGTCGAGGTGCTGTATTCGAACTCCCTGGCCGATCGCGTCGTCAAGTCGCTGAAACTCGACCAGGACCCGTAATTCAACTGGTACCTCCAGCCGAAGATGTTCGGCCAGAAGCGCAAGCCGTTCGATCAGTTGTCGCCGCAGGAAAAGCAGCAGCTCCACGACTCCATCGTCGATACCGCGATCAGCCACATCTTCGTCAAGCGCCAGGGCCTGACCCGGATCATCACGATCACGGCGACATCGACCTCGGGCGAAAAGGCGCAGAAGCTCGCCAACGAATGGGCGCGTCTGTACCTGTCGCAGCAGCTGGAAACCAAGTACCAGGCGACCAAGGAAGCCAATGACTGGCTGAACTCGCGCCTGTCGGACCTGAAGGTTCAGGTGGAAGCGGCCGAAACCGCCGTCCAGCAGTACAAGATCGCCAACGGCCTGATGGCGACGGTCGGCGATACCACCATTGCCCAGACCGAAATCTCGACGCTCAATCAGCAACTGGCCTCGGTCAAGGTCGACCAGGCTGAAAGCGAAGCCCGTCTTGCCGTCGCCAAGCGTCAGCTGGCCGGCGGATCGCTGGGCGACGATGTCGGTGAAGCGTTGAATTCGCAGGTCATCAAGGATCTTCGGGCGCAGCGCGCCCAGATCAGCGGTCGTCTGGCCGATCTCGAAACGCGCTATGGCCCCCTGCACCCGGACATCGTCAAGTCGAAGCGTCAGCTCGACGACATCGACAACCAGATCCAGGCGGAAATCAAGCGCATCATGTCCAACCTCGAGGCCCAGGCGCAAATCCAGCGCCAGCGCGCCGGGTCGTTGGCCGGATCGGTTTCCCAGGCGCGCGGTGCCCTTGCCGGCAACAACGCCGCCGCCGTCAAGCTGAACGAATTGCAGCGCAATGCCGACGCGGTCACCAGCCTTTATCAGTCGTACCTCGATCGCTTCAAGCAGACCTCGTCTTCGTCCGGCCTCGACAAGACCGATGCCCGCATCGTGTCGAACGCCACCCTGCCGGGCGCACCAAGCTCGCCCAAGATTCCGATGACCCTGGCGATCGGCCTGCTCGGCGCCCTCGGCATCGGCGCAGCCGCCGTCCTGACGCGCCGTGCGCTCGACAGCGGTCTGACGACAGGGCAGGACGTCGAACAGATTCTTCGCCAGCCCTATCTCGCCGGCGTCGCCAGCCTGGGCTCGACGGTCGACAAGGCCGTCAAGACCTCGCCGACCGACTATGTCGTCGAAAAACCGTTGTCGGTATTTGCCGAAGGCTTCCGATCCTTGCGTGCCTCGCTGCTCTATACCCGCCTCGGCGAACAGGTGAAGGTCGTGGCCGTCACCTCGTCGCTGCCTGGTGAAGGCAAGACAACGACCTCGGTTTGTCTGGCGCGTACTGCCGCCCTGTCGGGGCAGTCGGTCGTCATCGTCGACTGCGACCTGCGCCGCCGCTCGATCAACGCCTTCATCGGCCGCGAAATCGAGGCCGGCCTGCTCGAAGTCCTGGCCGGCAGCGCCAAACTGGACGACGTGCTGGTCAAGGATGAGGCGTCCGGCGCCTTCTTCCTGCCGCTGGCACCGAGCGCCTATACCCCCAAGGACGTCTTCGGCCTGCCGGTCATGGACAAGCTGCTGGACTCCCTGCGCGGCCGGTTCGACCTGGTCATCCTCGATACCGCACCGGTGCTGGCTGTTTCCGACACCCGTATCCTGGCGCGCAAGGCCGACATTGTCTGCATGCTGGTCCGCTGGCGCAAGACCCAGCGCAAGGCGGTGGGCACCTCGATCGGCCTGCTTGAAGATGCGGGCGCCCGCGTCGGCGGCGTCGTCCTCACCCAGGTCGATGTCCGCGAGCAAACCAAGTACGGTTACGGCGACAGCGGCTACTATTACAAGCAGTACAAGAAGTACTATACGGAATAGGATCAAGGCCGCCTTCACCAGGCGGCCTTTGTCTTTCATGACCTAGAGGAACACTATGACGCTTTCGTCCGCGTTGAAGACCTGGGCCACGCCCGCCATATACGCGGCGCTTCTGGTCTCAGGCTTCGCGGTGCGGGGATCGGACCTGCCGGTGTGGTCGCTGGCGTTTTCGGCCGCATGGGCCGTCTTCGCCGCCATTCTCTGGTTGCTCCCGCGGAAGACGGCCGACCAGCGCCTGGCCCAGCCGGCGCTCGGGCTTCTTGCCCTGACCTTTGTCGTCTTCTGTGCCGTCCTGGCGCTGGAGCTCCTCTTCGGCCCACGCGCCTTCGATCTTTCCGCCTTCGTTATCGCCTTCCTGAAGCTTCTGGGTCTGGCCTGCGCCTTCCTGGCGGGCGTGCGCCTGTGTTCGGACAATGACGACGCGCGCCGCGTCCTCGACGCCATCCTGCTGGGCGGTGCGCTTTGGGCGGCGGTGGCGATCGTCATGCAGCTGACCGACCCCTATACGATCTACGGTACGACCAAGGTCGGCGACCCGCGTCGTCTCGCGGCGGCCTTTACCTCGCCCAACTCGGCGGCAACGCTTTTCGGATCGCTGGCCGTCCTCGCCTGGGGCCGGACGCTCAGCCGCTATATCAATTCCGACCGCTACGAGTTCTTTGAGCGCCTCGACCCCATCTATGTCGGCGAATTCGCCGTGTGCATGACCGCCCTGGCCATGAGCCTGTCGCGTTCCGGCTGGCTGGCCACGGCCGCCGCCCTGATCGGCATGACCTTGATCATGTTCCGGCGGCGCATCTCCCTGCCGGTCTTCGCCGGGGCACTGATCGGCGTGGCTGCCGCTGTCGGCATCGTCATGCAGCTGTCCTCCTTCACCATGGTCGACCGCCTCGTCCGGCTGCAATCGGACATCGACACGCGCCAGATGCTCTTTTCGGCGCACGCCGCCGCCGGCATGAAGCATCCGTGGATGGGCTGGGGCCTGGGCTCGTTCATCACGATCAACAACAGCACAGTGACGGCCGATACCTATCCGGCCCTGTGGGCCGTCCGCGCCGCCCACAACGTCTATCTCCAGTGGTTCGAGGAAACGGGCTTTATCGGCGTCGCCGCGCTTGTCGTCCTCAACCTGGCCGTCCTCGGTACAGTGCTCGGCGGCGCGATCCGCAAAAAGCGCATGGGCGACCGCCTGTGGGCCATGCTGTTCGCCTACCTGGTCTTCCTTGTTCACGGCCTGACCGACTACGCCTTTCAGGAAACGTCCCTCAGCCTCTATATCGCCGTCATCCTCGGCACCGGATTTGCCATGGCGACGCGGCTGGAGCGCGATACCGTGCCGGTAGCGCAGCGCAGGCGGACCCGCGCGCCGTCGAGCCGCGCCGCCTGATCGCGCGCTTGTGAGCAGGCGTGAATGGCGCATGACCGTCAGATGCTATATGGTCAGTCTCACGGGAAATGACCCGTATTCACTCCCCGGACTTTTGTCACGGGGCGACCCGGCGCCAGGGCAAGGCAACCCGGTCCTATGACCTGGGACAGATTGCAACGCCACACGCCACCTACTGAATGGCCCTCCGATCACTCGGAGGGCCTTCGTCGTTCTGCGGGCTGGGCGGTAGCGTGGCGATCAGATGCCTTCGCCGCCATAGATCGGGTTATGGATGCCGCACTCGACCTTTTCGGTACCGGCCCAGCGGCCGGCGCGCGCGTCCTGGCCCTGCTCGACCGGCTTGGTGCAGGTAAAGCAGCCGATCGACGGAAAGCCATGTTCGATCAGCGGGTGTTGCGGCAGTTCGTGCTCGGCGAAATAGGCGTCGAGATCGCCTTGCGTCCACCGCGCCAGCGGGTTGACCTTGAAATGCTGGCCGTCCCACTCGACGATGGCCAGGTTGGCCCGCGTGGCGCTCTGGTGGCGCTTGCGGCCGGAAATCCAGGCGCCGTACCCTTCCATGACGCGGTTAAGCGGCCGGACCTTGCGCAGGTCGCAGCAGGCGTCCGGGTTGGTCCGCCATAGCGTCCCCTTGGCGTCTTCGCCGGCGGCCTCGGCTTCGTCGGCCTTGAGCACGACCACGTTCTGCAAGCCAAGCGTCGCTTTCAGCTCGTCGCGGTATTGCAGCGTCTGGAAGAAGTGGCGGTCGGTGTCGAGAAACAGCACCGGCAGGTTAGGGTCGATTTGCGACACCATGTGCAGCAGCACCGCCGAATCCGCCCCGAAGGACGACGACAGGGTAATGTCGCCGAAGAACTCGTTACGGATGGCGTCGCGCAGAATGTCCTGCGCCGTCATGGTTTCGTACTTGGCGCTGAGCGCAGCGGCGCGCTGGCCGTTTTCGGAGCGCGCCTGGTCTTTCACGATATCAATCAAGACCGTCATGGAGATGTTTCCTTAGGCGCCGACGCCGTGGCGCAGGGCCCATGCCGGACGGGCGGAATCGGCCGCGCCCTGATAGGTGGTGGAAAAGCGTTGCGACGCGTCGGCAATGGCACCGGCGGGATCCTTGTCCTTGACCAGGAATTCATCGAAGCCACAGCGCAGCATGTAGAAGAGCTGGTCGCGCAGGACGTCACCGACGGCGCGGATGGCGCCGGTAAAGCCCAAGTCTTCGCGCAGGATGCGGGCGGTGGAATAGCCGCGGCCGTCGCGGTAGCCCGGAAAGGCGACCTCGACCAGTGCGATCTTTTCCAGGAAGGGTTCGAGCAGGCGGACATCGTCGCCGGGAAGGACGCGGACGCCGTAATGACCATTCAGGCCGTCGAGGTCGCGAAGCGCGCGTTCGAAGCCAAGGACGTACGGACCGTCGGCGCCGGTCGTGTCTTCGTCCGCCAGCAATTGCCAGCCATTAGGCACGACATCGCCGGCGCGGGTGACGAGCGCCGGATCGTAGGAAGAGTTGGGCTTAGGCAGGTTCATGCAGGGCCTCCGCGAAGGCGTCGCGGCCGACGCGTTCCAGGGTGTCGATAAAACGTTCGCTGTCGCTGGTGCGCAGATCGAGATAGAGGCGCACGACGCGTTCGATGGCGGCGGGCACGGCCTCGGCGGACAGGCCCTTGCCGGTAATCTGGCCGAGCGCGGCCTTTTCATCGGCGCGGCCGCCCAGCAGGATCTGGTAGAATTCGATGCCCTGCTTGTCGACGCCCAAAATGCCGATATGGCCGACGTGGTGGTGACCGCAGGCATTGATACAGCCCGAAATCTTGATTTGCAGATCGCCGATCTTGTCGGTCAGGTTGGCGTCCTCGAAACGCTGCGAAATGTCCTGCGCCAGCGGGATCGAGCGCGCATTGGCCAGAGAGCAATAGTCAAGGCCCGGGCAGACGATCATGTCGGTGATCTTGCCGGCATTGGCGGTCGACAGGTTCGCCGCGTCCAGGCGGCCATACAGGGCATAGAGGTCGTTCTTGGCGACGTGCGGCAGCACGATGTTCTGTTCGTGGCTGACGCGCAGCTCGCTGTAGCCATAGGCGTCGGCGACGTCGGCCATGACGTCCATCTGCGCCGACGACGCGTCGCCGGGCGGCAGGCCGACGGGCTTCAGCGAGATCGTCACCGAGACGTGGTCGTCGCGCTTGTGCGGGTGGGTGTTGTTCTTGACCCAGCGGGCAAAGGCGGCATCGGCCGTCCGCGCACGCTCGAACGCACCCTGGTCGAAGGCCGCTTGATTGAATTCCGGATCTGGGAAGAAGCTTACCAGGCGGTCGACCTCGGCCTGCGGGGCGTCGATCTTCGTCGTGTCTATGCGCGCCCATTCTTCCTCGACCTGGCGCTTGTATTCGTCGGGACCGAGCGCGGCGACCAGGATCTTGATGCGGGCCTTGTAGATGTTGTCGCGGCGGCCATAGCGGTTATAGACGCGCAATGCCGCTTCGAGATAGCTGAGCAGCTGCTCGCCCGGCAGGCCGGTGCGGATGCAGTGGCCAAGGCTGGGTGTACGGCCCATGCCGCCGCCGACATAGACGTCGAAACCCTCGGGCTTGATATGCAGGCCGATGTCATGGACGCGGATGGCGGCGCGGTCCTTGTCGGCGCCGGTGATGGCGATCTTGAACTTGCGCGGCAGGAAGGTGAATTCCGGATGGTTCGACGACCACTGGCGGATCAGTTCGGCCCACGGACGCGGATCGGCATGTTCGTCGCGCGCCGCGCCGGCGAACTGGTCGGTCGTCGTGTTGCGGATGCAGTTGCCCGAGGTCTGCAAGGCGTGCATCTCGACCTCGGCCAGTTCTTCCAGGATCTTCGGCGCGTCAGCCAGCTTGATCCAGTTGAACTGCAGATTCTGGCGCGTGGTGAAATGGCCGAAATCGCGGTCGTAGGTGCGCGCTATGTGCGCCAGCTTGCGCACCTGGCGCGACGACAAGACACCATAGGGCACGGCGATGCGCAGCATGTAGGCGTGCAGTTGCAGGTAAAGGCCGTTCATCAGGCGCAGCGGCTTGAACTGGTCCTCGGTGATCTCGCCGCTCAGACGGCGGGCGACCTGGTCAGCGAACTCGGCATTGCGGTCACGGACGAAGGCGTGGTCGAAGGAATCGTAGGCGTACATGCTCAGTTCTCGAAGATGTCGGCGCGGTTGAAGGCGCGGGACAGGGCGTCGGCGGTCTGGCCGATGGTCGGACCGTTGGCCCGGACGAATTCACGGACGTGCTCGCGCTGGACCGGCGTACCCTTGTCGGTCAGCGGGATCAGGTAAGGCGCCACGACCTCGGTTTCGCGCAGCTTCCATTCGAGGAGCAGGGCGTCGGCGGCCTCGTCGTCGAAAGCCTTGGCCAGCGCGCCGTCCTCGACCCAGCCGGCGTCGCTGTACCAAAGGGTCAGCCCGTCCTGCAGACGATTGGCGGTCAGAAGCTTCATGCATTGATCCTTGCAGCATTTTGGGCAGCGGTTTCGACGATGCCCGCGACGGCGGCCGCATCGTCGCGGTAAAGGGCGGCGACTTCGCCGATAATGAGCAGGGCGGGACCCTTGGGCGGCGAAGCCGCGATGCTGGCGTTGAGCGCGCCGAGCGCGGTCAGGCGGCGCGTCTCGTTGGCGCGTGTGCCGTTTTCGACGATCAGGACCGGCGTGTCCGGCAGGCGGCCGTGACGTATCAGCTTGTCGGCGATCTCACCCGAGGTCGCTATACCCATATAGACAACCAGGGTGTGATTGGAAGCGCTGAGCGCCGACCAGTCGAGCATCAGCGGCGAATTTCCGCTGTCGCCGTCACGGGCGTGGCCAGTGATGAAGGTGACGCTCTGGGCGTGGTCGCGGTGGGTCAACGGCACGCCGCTCGACGCCGCGCAACCCAGCGCAGCCGTGATGCCCGGCGTGACGTGGACTTCGATGCCGGCCTGGCGCAGGGCTTCGACCTCTTCGCCGCCGCGGCCGAAGACGAACGGGTCGCCGCCCTTCAGGCGTACGACGCGCTTGCCCAGGCGGGCCTGTTCGACCAGCAGGTCGTGGATCTGTTCCTGCGGCACCGAATGGTTGGAGCGCGCCTTGCCGACATAGAGGCGCTCGGCGTCGCGGCGCGCCAGGTCCATGATGGCGTCGCCGACCAGGCGGTCGTAAACGATGACGTCGGCTTCGGACAGCAAACGCAGCGCCTTCAGCGTCAACAGTTCGGGGTCGCCGGGACCGGCGCCGACCAGATGGACGACGCCCTGGCGTTCGGCGCGGCTATCGACGTCGCTCAAGGCCAGGGCGACGGCTTCCGCCACCTGGCCCTGGCGCGCCAGTTCGGCGGCAGGCGATTTCAACACGGCTTCCCAGAAGCGGCGGCGGTCGTCGACGTTCGGGATGGCGGCACGTAGAGGCGCGCTCAAAGCCAGGGCGAATTCGGCGACGGATGCTTCCGAAGGGGGCACGGCGGCTTCAATGCGCGTCCGCGTTTCGCGCGCCAGCACGGGCGCGGTACCACCGGTGGCGACGCCAATGCTCAACGGGCCGCGGTCGATGATGGCAGGGAAGTGAAAATCGCTGAGGTCGGGGAAGTCGACGACGTTGAGCGGGGCGCGCGCCGTGCGGGCCAATACGGCGCCCTTTTCCGCCAGGGCGCGGTCCTCAAACGCCACGACGATCAGCGCGGCATCGGCGAGGTCAGCGGCTTCGGGCCAGCGGGCATGGGAGGCGGAAACGCCTTCCAGCACGGACTGTTCGGTGGGTTGGAAAGCGATGACCTCGGCCGGCGTCCGCTTGAGCAGATTGATCTTGCGCACCAGCCATGCGCCGGCGCCGATCAGGACAACCCGACGGTTTTCCAGGGGCCAGGACAGGGGGAGGGCTAACATCGCGGTACTTCCTAGGGAGCCCTCTATCTAGGCGTTTGCCCCTGTGAAATAAAGCGATGGTTACTGTTGGCCAGGTTTAGGGCAACTCACCTCAAGTTTGGCTCACCTTAAGCCTGGCATCGCCCGGATTGATGCCTGGATATGCGTTTTGGCCTTGTTCGACCGAGCAAAAACGATGGCTGAGGCGCTGGCGATTGAAGCGATGGGACGGTTTGCCGTCGCGATCGTTGAGCGTGAGATGATCGCGCGACAGGAAGGCGACAAGTTTACCGTGCGGCTGGCAAAGCGGACAATCGCACGCAGTGCTGTCGAGATGGCCGGCATCGATTTCGTAGGCAATATTGTGGGGGCTGATGGGCCGTTCATGACGCATGGCACTGATTCTCCTGAAGGCGATCGTGCGACGCTAAAAAGTCGTCAATAAGGAAACAATGTGCGCGAAAGGTGGCGGGCGTTTCGCCGCAGGACAGGCGCGCCGCGAACACCTATATTGGCGCCAGGAGTAAAGCTTATGACGTCCCCTCAAGCCCAGGCTGCCCGCCAGAAAATCCGCGAAGACGCGGCCCTGATCGGCATCGATGAAGCCTTCATCTCAAAACTCGTCGATACCTTCTACGAACGCGTGCGCCAACATCCGCAACTCGGGCCGGTCTTCAACGGGACGGTCGATGACTGGCCGGAGCACCTGGCGAAACTGAAGTCGTTCTGGGAATCGGTGGCGCTCAGTGCCGGCGCCTATTCCGGCCGTCCGATGCAGGCGCATATGCGCGTGCCTGCGATCGAACCGGCGCACTTCGGCCAATGGCTCTACCTGTTCGAACAGACCCTGCGCGATATTGCCCCCAATGAAGCGGTGGTCGAATACTTCATGGTCCGCGCCAGCCGTATCGGCGAGAGCCTGAAGCTGGGCCTGTTTTTCCGCCCGGACCAGCCCTATCCCGGGTAGGCAGGCTTGGCGAGGGCCCATGGAGACGCTGTGCCGCAAGGCCGACCGGGTTTTTTGACAATCGCCCTACACAGCGAAACACTGTTCGCTTTGACGTAGAGGCAAACGTGATTCGAAATCCAGACCTGGAGCCCTTGAGACGCTGGCTTGACTGCGATATGTCGCCGCCGACGGTTGGCGGTCTGGTCGCGCACCCCGGCTTCCGCGAAGCCGCCCGGGCGCTCAACAGGGTAAAGGTCGAAGCGGCGGCGGACCCGGTGATGGCCGTGCTGTCCCGGGACGCCGGCCACTATGTCGCGGCCTCACTGGCCTTTTCCTTACACGGCGGCGCGGGCATCACCATGCCGGGGCTCAAGGCCGCTTGTGCCCAGACCCGGTTCATGAGCCCCGGCCGCGCCCGCTCAATGCTGGGCTATCTGCAACACGTCGGCTTTTTGTCGAAGGTGTCGCCGCGCCAAGGCCAGGCAGCTGCGCTCTATGCCCCGACACCGCGCTTTATCGACGCCTGGTGCGGCCGCATGCGTCGGGGCCTTGAGACCGTTGCAATGCTGGAACCGGCCGTGCGTTGCCTGCTCGAGCGCATGGATGATCCCCAGGTCGCGATGGCTTTTGCCGGGCGCCGGGGCGACAGCATGCTGGCCGGGCTTGCCGCTGCCACCGGCCACGAATTGCCTTTCGTCCGTATCTTCAATCACCGCCTGGGCGGGGGCCGCGCCCTGGCCCTTCTGTTAAGCCGCGACGCGGGAAACGAACCGTTCGCCACCGCACCGGTGCCGTGGACGCTCGACGATATCGTCCGGCATTGCGGTATATCGCGCATCCAGGCCAGGCGCCTTTTCGACGATGCGCTGGCCGAAGGGTTGGTGAGTATTGAAGGCAGCCGGCTTACCTGGTCGGAGACGTCCCGCCAGTTCATTGCCTACGGTTGCGCTTTCGAATTCGCAGGCATGCTGGTCTCCGCCGCCGCCACGGTGACCGCGTTGCCGGAGGTGTTTCCGTGAATATTATGATGTCGACAGGGACGTAGAAATCGTCTCCGCCCAAGCGGTAACGGTGTCGGGACTGGCGATCAGGTCATTGCGGATCTCGATGAGCACGGCGGGAATACCGCGGTCGTCACCGTGAACCGGAATGGCATAATCTTCGTCGCGGCTGGACTCGTACGGCACATTGGCGCCGGCGGTCAGGCCAAGGCGGCGCAGTTTGTCGACCAGCGATTGACCAAAAGCGGCGGCCTCGCCGAAGAGGACGCCCGCCTGCCATGAACGGGCTTCGCCAAGATAGACGGGTGTAAAGCTGTGGATGCTGACCAGCCGGACCGGCCGGCTTTCTTTCTGGCGGCGATCCAGAACGGCGGCGATATGGTCGTGGAACGGCTGGAAGATCAGGTCGGCGCGGCGCGTTCGTTCTTCTGCCGAGAGGTTGAAATTGCCGGGAATATCGGTCGCCTCGGAACGCGTAACGATGCTGCTGGGCGAGGCGAGCGGCCGGTTCAAATCGATCAGAAGGCGCGAATAGGCACCAAGATAGGCGGGCGCGTCGAGCAATATCGACAGCCGGCGCGTGACCTCGGCGGCACCCGGGTCCCAGGCAATGTGCCGCTCAAGCTCGGCGGCGGGCAGCCCAAGTTGCTGATATATTTCAGGTATATGGTTCGATGCATGCTCGCATAACAGGACGACATCCGATGCGCCATCCACGTTGAGCGCCTCGACGGCTGGCGGCCAGTCGGCGTCAGTCACCGGATGTGATCTCTTCGGTGATGACCTTGAAGTTAGTCAGGATCGCCGGGCCGAACTGCGTCGAGATGGCGACGTCGGTCGCGTCGCGGCCGACCGCCATCAGGATGCGCCCGACGCGCGGTCTGTTGTGGCGGGCATCGGCGGTGTACCAATGGCCGCCGAGATAGAC
>FSUR01000460.1_pt1 | contig 31279 bp, 29 predicted proteins | sample 1637491 | NCBI WGS metagenome assembly FSUR01 (sample SAMEA3914816, study PRJEB12502) | metagenome | biome: forest; material: soil | place: USA | collected 2011-09-16 | depth 0.3 m
GAACTGTTCACGCGCTGGTTCCAGTACGGCACCTTCCTGCCGACCCTGCGCATCCACGGCGACAAGAAGCATACGGAGATTTGGGAATTCGGCCATGCGGCCGAGCCGATCCTGGCGAAGTACGACCGCCTGCGCTACGCGCTTATCCCCTATCTTTATAGTCAGGCGAAATCGACCTACGATACGGGTGCACCCTTCATGCGCCCGCTGTGGATGGACTTCCCGAACGATCCCGCCGTCGCCAATATCGGCACGCAGTACATGTTCGGCCCGGCCTTCCTGGTCGCGCCGGTGACCGAGCAGGCTCAAACCGAGAAGGACGTCTACCTTCCGGCCGGCAGCGACTGGTACAACTTCTGGACCAACGAAAAACTGACGGGCGGCCGCTGGGTCAAGGTCGCAGCCCCGATCGACCAGATTCCGGTCTTCGTCCGCGCCGGCTCGATCGTGCCCTTGGGCTCGGACATCCAGTCGACGGCCACAAAGCAGTCGATCAGCGAAATCCGCGTCTATCCCGGCAAGGATGGCGACTTTACCCTCTATGACGACGACGGCACGTCGTACGACTACGAAAAGGGCAAGGGTTCCGTGACCAAGCTGCACTGGAACGACGCCTCCGGCGCGCTGTCCGTTCCCGCTGGCGACAAGGCCTTTGCGAAGGCGGCGCCGGGTCTCGTGAAGGTCGCGGGTAAATAATGCGGATATCCGCGATTGCGCTCGGCCTGGCTATTATGGTCATGCCGGGCGGCATATCTCATGCCCAAACAAGCCCGCCGGTGCACGTCACCGGCGGAGCCATATCAGGTGTGGAAAAAGATGGCATACGCGCCTTCCTGGGCGTGCCGTTCGCCGCGCCGCCACTGGCAAACCTGCGTTGGCGTCCCCCGCAACCCGTCGTATCCTGGACCGGCGTGAAGTCGGCCGCGGCCTTCTCGCCGGCCTGCGCACCCAATGCCGATTGGCTGCCCAATGCCAAGAGTGAAGACTGCCTCTATCTCAACGTCTGGGCGCCGGCAAAAGCCGAAAAGCTGCCGGTCATAGTATGGATTCACGGCGGCGCCATGGACAGCGGTACCGCCGCCGTGCCGGTGCAGAATGGTGCCAATCTGGCCAAGCGCGGCGCCATCGTCGTCACCATCAATTACCGGCTCGGCATCTTCGGCTTCTTTTCGCATCCGGAATTAAGCAACGAGTCGCCGCAACACGTGTCTGGCAACCAGGGCATACTCGACCAGATCGCGGCTTTGCGGTGGGTCAGGGCCAATATCGCGGCTTTCGGCGGCGATCCAAACCGCGTGACGATCATGGGCTGCTCGTCCGGTGGGGAATCAGTAGCCCTGCTGGTCGCTTCTCCGTTGGCGAAAGGCCTGTTCCAGCGCGCCGTCGCGGAAAGCGGCAACGACGCAATGCCCATCAGCCCCGAAGACGATCCTCGCTTCAATTCAAAAGCAACCGCCGAAGCCAACGGGCTGGCCTTCGCCAAGGCCGTCGGTGCGGCGCATGTGTCGGATCTTCGCAAGCTGAGCCTGAAGGACCTGCAAAAGCAGGCGTGGTTACCGCGCGTCTATGTCGACGGCTATCTGCTGCCTTCGGACCTGACCACAATCTATCGCAATCACCGCCAAAACGACGTGCCTCTGCTGGTGGGCTGGGCAGCCGAAGAGGGCAAGGACCTGGTCGGGTTTTACCTCGACCCCGCCGAATCAACAGCCGTCAAACGCACCGCCCAGATGACCAAACTGCTGGGCCATTCGCCGTCCGAGCCCATGTTGGCCGCCTACCCCGGTGCGACGGATGCCGAGGCCACCGCTTCCATCAACCAGCTCGTCAACGACTGGTGGGGCTGGCGAATGGAGTATTGGGCCGCCCTGCAGGCCAGATACGGCCGCTCGAGATCTTACGTCTACTATTTCGCGCACCGTCCTACAGAGCCGCCTACCCCGTGCACCTGGGGCTGCGGCGCCGGTCATGGCGTCGAGGTCCAGTATCTGTTCGACAATCTGGCTGTCGATCCGCGCGTCTGGTCAGCCGAAGACCGGCAACTGGCGTCGCAACTGGCCGATACCATCGTTCAGTTCGCCCGAACCGGACGTCCGGCCGGGCCCGGCCTGCCGGCATGGCCGGTCTTCGACGGGTCAAACACCACGATACTGCCCATCGGCAGTGCGACCGAACTGAAGGCGCGTCCGCTACCGGATTTCGCGATTTTTCCGCAGATTCCGAACAAATAACAGAAGGGCGCGGGGAAGGAATGTGTGGAAACCGGCATCCAGTTGCCTTACGAATTGCGGAAACGCGGAGGCAACCGGATGAAATTCGACACAATATTGCTGCAGCCCGAAGGCCGGTCAGTAACCGGGATTGAAGTGCCGCTGGAGGTGATGGACGCGCTCGGCGCCGGCAAACGGCCCCCCGTAGTCATCACCGTCAACGGCTACAGCTACCGCAGCACGGTGGCCGTCATGGGCGGGAAGTACATGGTCGGTCTGCCGGCCGAACACCGCACCGCCGCCGGCGTCAAGGGCGGAGATGAGATCGCGGTCGAGATCATCCTCGACACGGCTTCGCGGGCCGTCGAGCCGCCGCAGGACCTTGCCGCAGCCCTGGAAGCCGCGGATTTGCGCCCGGCCTATGAAAAGCTGGCGCCCAGCCATCAAAAGGAACACGTCCGCTCTGTAAACGAGGCCAAGACCGCCGAAACGCGGGCGAGGCGCATCACCAAGGTCATCGAGAAGCTGACTGCCTGACGCACAGGATTGCAAAAGCGTCATTCCGGGCTGATAAAGGGACGGGATGACGCTCAATCGCCGCCTTTTCCTGTCTACCGCCGCGGCATCGCTTCTGCCGCTGTCGATCGCCCGCGCGCTCGATATCCCCGCCGACCGTCGCACCGGCAGTGTGATGGATGTCGACCACGTCGTCATCCTGACGCAGGAAAACCGGGCCTTCGACCATTATTTCGGCACGCTTCGCGGCGTGCGCGGCTTCGGCGACCGCTTTGCCGCGCCAACGCCACAGGGCACGGTCTTCGTCCAGCCCGACGAACACGATCCTGGCCGCAAAATAGCGCCCTTCCGCCTCGACACCATTAAATCCTTCAACGCCATGCGCGTCGCCGGCACGCCGCATACCTTTCAGGACGCGCAAGCCGCCTGGGACAATGGCCGCATGGCGAACTGGCCCGCCGCCAAGCATAACCGCGCCATGGGCTATTTCACGCGGGCTGACATCCCGTTCCAGTTCGCCCTGGCCGAGGCCTTTACCCTGTGCGACGCCTATCACTGCGCCCTGCACGCCGGCACCAATCCCAACCGCGTTGTCCTGTGGACCGGCACCAACGACGCATCCGGCGCCGGCCATGGTCCGGTCATCGACAACGGTTATGACCACCTGTCGGCCGATCCCCTGGGCCACGGCGGCTACAGCTTCACGACCTATCCCGAGCGCCTGTCGGCGGCGGGCGTCAGCTGGCAAATCTATCAGGACATGAAGGACAACTTCACCGACAATCCCCTGGCCGGTTTCCGCGCCTATCGCGACGCCGACAAGACCGGCAACGATCTGGCGCAACGGTCGGTCCGCACGCGCGACCTCGACAAGCTGAAGGCCGACGTGCTGGCCGATACCCTGCCGCAGGTATCGTGGATCATCGCCACCGCCGAAGGTTCGGAGCATCCGGTGCCGTCGAGCCCCGCCCAGGGCGCCGACTATACGGCGCGCGTCTTCGATGCCCTGACGGCCAATCCGAAGGTTTGGGCGCGCACGGTATTGCTGGTCAATTTCGACGAGAATGACGGCTTCTTCGACCATGTGCCGCCGCCTGCGCCGCCGGCAAATGCTGCCGGCAAAAGCCAGGTCGATACGACGAACGAATACCATCTCGGCACCGGCGATTGGCAGGGTCGGCCCTATGGACTGGGGCCGCGCGTGCCACTGTATGTCGTGTCCCCGTGGTCGAAGGGCGGCTTCGTCAACAGCCAGGTCTTCGACCACACCTCGGTCATCCGCTTCCTCGAAATACGCTTCGGCGTGAAAGAACCCAATATCAGCGCCTGGCGCCGCGCCGTCAGCGGCGACTTGATGAGCTGTTTCGACTTCAGCCGCTCGGAACCCGACACCGTCGCCCTGCCGCAGACAGCCGATAATGCCATACGCGCGCGCCAGATCCTGCTGCCCGCCATGCCCAAAGATCCCGCGACGCTGGCCGCGCCGACCCAGGAACCCGGCATCCGCCCGGCGCGGCCCCTGCCCTACGATATCGTCGCTGATGTGACGCCCCGCGGAGTGGATATGCGCAACAAAAGCCGTGAAACGGGTGTCGTGCTGCACGTCTACCAGCCGGGCAAACTGTCCGAGCCGCCCCTGCGCTTTACGCTGAAACCGGGCGGATCGGAAACCGTGGCACTCGATCAGGACCTGTTCGTGCTCGGCCCGAACGGTTTCCACCGCCACATTATCGCGCGGAAGGCCCTGCCGCTCGACGCCGGCTTCGACGGTAAGACCTTGCGCCTAAAGGCGCGCGACGCCGTCACGATCCGTCTGGCCGACGAAACCTATGGCAAGCCCGGGCAAGACCTGACGCTGAAGGCCGGTGAGACCCGTGAGATCGCGTTCGATCTGTCGGGCAGCCACAACTGGTACGATTTCAGCCTGACCGGCGACGGCTTTGCCCTGCGCTTTGCCGGCCACATCGAGGACGGCCTGCCGTCGTTCAGCGATCCGGCCCTGGGCGGCGCAGCGCCGCTGAAAGTATGGAACCCGTTATAGTCACGTGGCGGCGTGGTCGCCGAACAGGTGCTTCAGCCCGTGCGGCTGCGAGCGCCAGTATTGCGGCGGCGCTTCGACCTGCGCCCCGAGTTCCGCCGCGGCGTGCCAAGGCCAGCGCGGGTCGTAGAGCGTGGCGCGGGCCAGCGCGATACAATCAGCCTTGCCCTCGGCGATAATGGCCTCAGCAGCCCTCGGCTCGGTGATCAGGCCGACGGCAAAGGTTGTGACACCCGTAGCCTTGATGCGTTCGGCGAACGGCACCTGGTAGCCCGGCCCGACCGTAATCTTTTGCTGGGTGGAATTACCGCCCGACGACGCGTCGATCCAGTCGACGCCGCGCGCCTTCAGGGCCTCGACGAAGACCACCGTCTGCTCGATATCCCAGCCGCCTTCGACCCAGTCGGTCGCCGAGACGCGCACGCCGACCGGTTTGTGTGCCGGAAAAGCCGCACGTACAGCATCGAACACCTCGAGCGGGAAGCGTATGCGGTTCTCCAGGCTGCCGCCGTAAGCATCCGTGCGGTGATTGGACAATGGCGACAGGAATTCGTGCAGCAGATAGCCATGCGCCGCATGGACCTCGATGGCATCGATACCGAGTCGGTCGGCGCGCTTCGCCGCCGCGACAAAGGCATCGCGGATGCGCGCCAGCCCGTCCGCGTCGAGCGCGATCGGCGCGGCGTCACCGTCATGGAAAGGCATGGCCGACGGCGCGTGCGTGCGCCAGCCGCCGCCCGGCGCACCTGGCGCAATCTGTCGGCCGCCTTCCCACGGTACACGCGTCGACGCCTTGCGGCCGGCGTGCGCCAGTTGCACGGCAACGGGGATATGAGAATAGCGCCGGACGGCTGCCAGGACGCGGGCCAGCGCCGCCTCGGTGGCGTCGTCCCAAAGGCCGAGATCGGCGGGCGTGATGCGACCGTCCGCCTCGACAGCCGTCGCTTCGATGCACAAAAGCCCAGCTCCGGACAGCGCCAGATGCCCGAGATGCAGCATGTGCCAATCGGTCGCCTTGCCGTCCTCGGCCGAATACTGGCACATGGGCGAGATGATGATCCGGTTCGGCAAGCTGAGGTCACGCAACGAAATCGGCGAAAACAACACGCTCATGAAGGCTCCTGCTGCACATATATCGTGCCTATTTGGGTAGGGTGGCGCGCGCCCTCCAGTCCCGCAACGCAAAAAATACCGTCCCCTTGACGCAAGCGGCCGATTGCGCGCATAAGACGCTTACTCATCGAGACCAGCCGAGGGACAGGCCCGACGACGCTGGGGCAACCGCCGATTCTTCGGCATGGTGCCAACTCCTGCGGGTTCATTTCCCGGCAGATGAGACGAGACGCACGAGCGTTCGACGCCCGCGTCCCCGTCTGGTCCGATGACTCCAAAGCCGTTAGTACTCCGTGACCGGACACACCATGAACGCCCAAAGCTTTGAACCGTCATTCACCGACACCCCCGACCTCATCGGGCACGACATCCTGGCCGTCATCCCGGCCGATTTTCGCCTCGACAGCGGCCAGCAGCTCGAACAGACCGAAGTCATTGCACGCGTCTACGGCCCAAAGACCGGCCCTGTCGTTGTCGCGGCCGGCGGCATTTCGGCCGGCCGCGTCCTGTTCGCCAAGGAAGACGCCACCGAGACCGCGCCCGGCTGGTGGGAAGGCGTGGCGGGCCCCGATGAAGCGCTCGACTTAAACACCTACCGGGTCATGAGCATCGAATTCGCCCCGCGCCTGCCGGCATCGCGCGTCTACACCATCACGACGCACGACCAGGCCCGCCTAGTCCGCCTGCTGCTCGACCAGTTGGGTGTCGAAAAGATCTACGCCTTTATCGGCGCGTCGTACGGCGCCATGATCGCACTGGCCTTTGCCGAGCTCTACCCCGACGCCGTCGAACGCCTCTGTATCATCTCGGCGGCGCACCGCGCCCACCCGATGGCGACAGCCTTTCGCGGCCTGCAACGCCGTCTCCTGCGCTTCGGCCAGGACCACGGCCGGCCGCAGGAAGGCATTTCGCTGGCCCGCCAGCTGGCCATGACGACCTATCGCTCGTCGGAAGAGTTTTCGCAGCGCTTCGACGGCCCGCCCCCGCCTGAAGCCGGTGAAAACTATACGGTCTGCGGTTACTTACGCTCACGCGGCGACGCCTATTCGGCGACCGACGTCAACCGCTGGATATCTATGTCCGATAGCCTGGACCGCCACCGCGTCGACCCGGCAAAGATCAAGGCCAAGGTCTTCCTGGCCGCCGTACCGACCGACCGGCTTGTGCCCTACGAAGACATGCAGCATCTGCATGAAAAGCTAGCCGACAGCGTCTTCATCGACTTTCCTTCGCTTTACGGCCACGACGCCTTCCTCAAGGAAATCCCGCTCGTTTCCGAAATCGTTCGCACTGCATTGAAATAAAAACATGACCAAGGACTACCTCAAGGACGCCAGCCTCGCCACGCGCGTCATCAATATCGGCATCGACTCCGATCCGGCGCACGGCGCCGTCATGCCGCCGATCTACCTGTCGTCGAACTATACGTTCGAGGGCTTCGGCAAGAAGCGGACATATGACTATGCACGTTCGGGCAATCCGACGCGCTCGATAATCGCCGAAGTCATCGCCGACCTCGAAGGCGGTGCGGGCGCGGTCATGACGGCGTCCGGACTGGCCGCGCTCGACCTGCTGTGGCAGGATCTGGGCGGCTTCCGTGCCGGCTGCCGCCGCGTGGTCGTGCCGCACGACTGCTACGGCGGCACGCAGCGCCTGCTCAATGCACGCGCCAAGCAGGGCCTGATCGAGGTCGCCTATGTCGACCAGACCGACGATGCTGCCTTTGCCCAGGCCCTGGCCATTCCGACGGCACTGCTGCTTCTCGAGACGCCGTCCAATCCGCTGATGCGCCTGGTCGACCTGGAAAAACGCATCGCCGAAGGCCACGCCGCCGGCGCCAAGGTCGCTGTCGACAACACCTTCCTGTCACCGGCGCTGCAGAACCCTGTCAAGTTCGGCGCCGACTTCGTCGTCCATTCCACGACCAAGTATATCAACGGCCACAGCGACGTGATCGGCGGTGCGCTGGTCTGCACCACCGACGAAGACGTCACGACATATCGCTGGTGGGCCAATTGCGTCGGGGCGACGGCGCCGGCCTTCGACAGCTATATGACGCTGCGCGGCGTGCGCACCCTGTTCGTCCGCATTCGCCAGCAGCAGCAGAGCGCGCAGGCGATCGCCGAGTGGCTGGCGAAGCATCCGGCCGTCGCCGCGGTCCACTATCCGGGCCTGGCGTCCCATCCACAGCACGACCTGGCGAAAAAGCAGCAGCGCGGGCCGGGCGCGATGATGAGCTTCGAACTCAAGGGCGGGCTCGATGCGGTCAAGACCGTGCTCGACGCCGTCGACCTGTTCAGCCTCGCCGAAAGCCTGGGCGGTATCGAAAGCCTGATCGTCCATCCTGCCTCGATGACGCACGCCGCCATGTCACCCGAAGCGCAAGCCACGGCTGGCATCACCGGCGGCCTGCTGCGCCTGTCGATCGGTCTGGAAGACGGCGATGACCTGATCAGGGCGCTCGAACGGGCGTTTAATCATTTGTAACTTGTGACGGGCGGCAATCCGCGACAGTCTTCGCGGAAATGGAGAAGACCATGATCCGGATTGCCGCCGTCGTCGCGAGCTTGCTCTTCGCCCCCGCTGCCCACGCTGGCGCCGTGCACGACCTTATCAAGGCCGAGCAGGATTTCGACGCCTACACCGCCGTCCACGGTTTCTCGCACGGCTTCCATTATTGGTCGGCCGAGGATGGTGTGTCTGTCGGCCCTCGGGGCGCCAAGCCCATCCATAAAATTCTCAGCGACGCCATAGCCAAGGACCCGTCCGAAGGCGACGCGCCGTCGAAACTGCGCTGGTGGCCGCTGCGCGCCGGTGCGTCGGCCTCGGACGATCTCGGCTGGGACCTGGGTGGCTGGAAAAATGGCGACGACCCCGACGGCGGCTGGTACTTCACAATCTGGGCAAAACAACCCGACGGCGCCTGGCGCTGGACGCTTGACACGGGCGCCGGCAAGGCACCGCTGACCCAGGTGCCGGACAAGGCGGCCCTGACGATGGACACCGCGCCCGCGGGCAAGAGCAAATCGGCACAAGCCGATGTCGAAGCGGCTGACAACGCGCTCGACGCAGCCCTGACCTCGGTATCGCCCACCGCCTACGCCCGGGCCCTGGCCGCCGACGCATTTGTCGCCCTGCCGGATGGCGTGCCCGCCACGACCATGGAAACGCGCACCGCCGCTGTCGCCAAACGCCCGGCAGGCGCATGGACGCGCGACTTCATTAAGGTATCGGCCGCCGGCGACCTCGGCTATACCTTCGGCCACGCCGACGCCCAGGGCACCTATGTCAGGGTCTGGCGCAACGACGGCAAGGCCGGCTGGCATATCGTCGCAGACATCTTCCAGCCCGCCGCAAAATAGCTTGCTCGCGCCGCAAAGGCGGTTAGAACAGCGGCTCAGCGGGACGTCAGATCCCGGTCAATGCCGATTCAAATTGACCACGAGAGCGAGCCTTCATGCCCTATCAAGCCCTGGACACCCGTTATGCCTCTATGCCCTATCGCCGCTGCGGCCGGTCGGGACTGAAACTGCCGGCGATTTCGCTTGGCCTGTGGCAGAACTTCGGCGACATCAATCCATTGGAAACGCAGCGGGCGCTGCTGCGTCGCGCCTTCGACGCAGGCGTCACCCATTTCGACCTGGCCAATAATTACGGTCCGCCGTTCGGGTCCTCCGAAATCAATTTCGGCCGTATCTTCGCCGAGGATTTCAAGCCCTATCGCGACGAGCTGATCGTCTCGACCAAGGCCGGCTGGGACATGTGGGCTGGGCCCTATGGCGGCATGACCGGCTCGAAAAAGCACCTGATTGCCTCGTTCGACCAAAGCCTGAAGCGTATGGGCCTCGACTATGTCGACCTGTTTTATTCGCACCGCCCAGATCCGCATACCCCCTTGGAAGAAACCATGGGCGCGCTGGCCCAGCTCTACCGCCAGGGCAAGGCGCTCTATGTCGGTATTTCGAACTACAATTCCGAGCTGACGAAACAATGCGTCGCCATTCTTAAATCCGAGGGCGTGCCGCTGACCATCAGCCAGCCGAACTACAGCCTGCTCGACCGCTGGATCGAACCTGACCTTCTGGGAACCAATGCCGACGCCGGTGTCGGCACCATCGTCTTCTCGCCACTGGCGCAGGGTTTCCTGTCTAGCAAGTACCTGACGAAGACCGGTGCCCTGCCGGAAGATTCGCGCGCCGCCCGCCTGGAGTGGGTGCGCAACGGCCTGACGCCCGAAACGCTGGGTCGCGTCGAGGCGCTCAACGAGGTCGCCAAGACGCGCGGTCAGAGCCTGGCGCAGATGGCCTTGGCGTGGACGCTGCGCGACAGTCGCGTGACCTCGACCCTGATCGGGGCGCGCACGGTCGAACAGCTCGACGACAGTCTGGGCGCGCTTTTGAATCTGTCGTTCAGCCAGGGCGAGCTCGATGCCCTCGACCAGATCACGCGCGGCGACCCGGAAATCTTTTCGGCGCCGGCCAAGGCCAGCGGTGACGATTTGAAAGCCGATCCCGACTACCGGGCGTAAATCGCCTGCCATACAAGGCAAGGGCGTCCGGTTCGCACCGGACGCCCTTTTGGTTCGTCATCAGTAGACTATTCCAACGGCGAATGCCGTTGGCAAGGGCGCCAGTCTTTTCGCTATCTGGCCGCGCGCAGGTTTGCGTGAGCCTTGGCTAGCGTTTGAGCTGCAAAAACGCGCCTTCAGGCGCGGATCAGATTGACATTGATATTGCCGCGCGTGGCGTTCGAATACGGGCAAACGACGTGTGCGGCGGCGATAAGGCGGTCGGCGACCTCGGCTTCGACGCCCGGCAGCGAAATTTTCAACGTCACTTCGATACCGAAGCCGTTCGGGATCTGACCTATACCGACGCTCGATTCGATGCTGGCATCGGCCGGCACGGTGACCTTGTCGCGGCCGCCAACGAACTTCAGCGCCCCGATAAAGCATGCAGCGTAACCGGCCGCGAACAGTTGCTCGGGGTTGGTGCCGTCGCCACCCGCGCCGCCCAGTTCCTTTGGCGTCGACAGCTTGACGTCAAGACGGCCGTCGTTTGACGCGGCAGTACCTTCGCGGCCGCCCGTGGCGCGGGCATGGGCGGTGTAGACGGGTGTAATCGCGGTGGTCATGGCTTCAGCTCCTTGGGCTGCATTTTGATAGCGCACATTTATATTGTGCACAATTTGATGTCAAGAAGATTGTGCGCTATATAAATTCCATGACCGATGATCCGACACCGCAGCACCTCCGCCTCGACAACCAGCTCTGCTTTGCCGTCTATTCCGCCGCGCATGCCTTCGCCCAGGCGTACAAGCAGTGGCTTGAGCCCATGGGGCTGACCTATCCGCAATATCTCGTCATGCTTCTCCTGTGGGAAAGGGATGGCCGCTCAGTCAACGAACTGGGCCAGCCGTTGATGCTCGATTCGGGGACGCTGACACCTTTGTTGAAGCGGATGGAAAAGGCCGGCTTTGTCGAACGCCGGCGCGACGCGCGCGACGAGCGCGTGACCCGTATTTTCCTGACCGAAGAGGGCCGGCAGTTGCGCGCCCGGGCCGAGACAATTCCCCCCGCCCTGCTCTGCGCCACCGGTCTGTCTGTCGACGACGCCATGACCACGCGAAAAAAGATGAAGGATCTGTCACAACGACTGCGCGCCGGCTAGGTTGCTATTTTTCGTGTTTGGCGCATGCTGCTGCGCTCATTGTGGGGGCAAGGCATCAAAAATACGGTTGCAACGGCTTTTATCGTTCTCGGCATAACCCTGACCGGATGCAGCAAACCTGCGGCAATGAACGAAGTCAAATATACCGACGAAGCTGTGACCGTCCCTCCGACCGCCTCGTCACCACAAGATCGGACCGGTACCGTTGGAGGCCAGCCCGCCAATCCCGAAACCACTGCCGGCGTACCACAACTGGCTTACGACTACAGCTACGGCTTCCAGGGTTCGGCCAAGGGCGTAGATGCGCTACGCCTGGCCGATCAGGCCGCATGCGAACGCGCAGGACCTGTGGAATGCCAGATGCTGGCCTCGACATCCGACAGCAATCGCGACGCCGACCTCGTGAATAAAAGTCTGGAGCTGCGCGTTTCGCCAGCCTGGCTGAAACGGTGGCAAGGCGGACTCGACGCCTCGGTGTCAAAGGCGCATGCGCACATTACAGAGGAAAGCATCAGTTCCGAAGACCTGTCGCTTCAGATTGTCGATATCGATGCCCGCCTTAAGAACAAGCTGGCCCTGCGCGACCGCTTGCAAACGATTATCCGCACCAGTAACGGCAAGATCGCCGATCTGGTCGAGGCCGAAAACCAGCTGTCACAGGTCCAGTCCGACATTGACTCGGCGCAGTCGCAACTGACCGTCATGCGAAAACGCGTCGCCACCGTCCACTTGAGCCTGAGCTATCACAGCGAAGCAGCGGCCACGTCAAACAGCGTCTTTGCTCCGGTCGCTGATGCCTTGGGTGGCATCCTGCGCAACATGATGCTGATGGTGTCGATCCTGATCACCATCGCCGCCTTCGTGGTGCCGCTGGCCCTTATAGTGGTACCGGTGATCTGGTGGGTCATGAAACGGCGCAAGGCGAAGGCAGCCACTAAAGACTCAGCTGGCTCCTAGCAATCGTTAGCGCCTGGCCACGCAGCAGGACGCGGTCGCCGCGCACCTCGGCCTGAATGTCGGCGCCGCGGCGCGGATGCGCCTGATAGAAGTCGATCACCGGCTTGTTCAATCGCGCGGCGTAGAGTGGCCCCAGCATGCAGTGCATCGACCCGGTCGCCGGGTCTTCGTCTATGCCCATATCGGGTGCGAATAACCGGCTGACCGCATCGTAAGGCTTCCCAGGATCGGCCGGCGCCGTCACCACCAGATGCCTGTCGTCATAGACCGAGCCCGCATAGGACGGCAGGGCACGCAGATCGGGCTTGAGGTCGCGCACCTCTGCCTCGGTGGCGAACTGCGCGATCAAGGCCGGACCGCCGAATACAGCGTGCGGGCGGATACCGGTGGCCTGCTCGATCTCTGCCGGCACGGCAAGGGCCTGTGGCATGTAACCGGGGAAATCCATCTCCAGCCGCGTCGCCAGGCGCCGGACATGCAGCGGCCCCGATAAGGTGTCGAAGCTCAGCACGCCGGCATCTTTGCCCATTTCGACAAAAAGGGCATGAGCGGACGCCAGGGTGGCATGACCGCACAGCCTGACCTCCATGGTGGGCGTGAACCAGCGCAGGCCGAAACGCGCCGGATCGGCCGTCTTTAGCAGGTACGCCGTTTCGGCCTGGTTGTTCTCCATGGCCAAGGCCTGCATGAAGCCGTCGTCCGGCCAGGCGTCGAAGGGCTCGACAACGCAGGCGGGGTTGCCCTTGAAGGGCTGGCTGGCAAAGGCATCGATCAGATACTGGCGCATGGCAAAGGCTCCGTGAACACGGTTCTGTCGTCTGTCCGCGCTAAGGCTTCAAGGCGATTTAATGGATGCTGACCTTGCCGACATCGCTCATATGAACGACGTGCTTGCCGACGCCCGGAATCTCCATTTCCATGTCGCCGGGTTTCATATTGGCAGGGCACGCCCCCATCCAGTTGGCGACCATTTCGACGTCGCTTTCCGAACGCCCCATGACCGGCGGCGACATGGTGCTCTTCACTGACTGCTTGAAAGACGTGTCGCTGATCGAGGTCAGTTCGATATGGCTGGCGATGGTGCGACCACCGGTCTCGCACACCTGGTCGACGACGGCGCCGGTGGCGGTCGGCGTGATGTCGTGCTTGCTGCACTTGACATCGCTGGCGCCCATTTGGCCAGCCGCCTTCATCCACCGGTCGGCGATGGTTTCGTCGACGCAGACGCTGTTATTCATTGTCTTCATCTTCGTATCCGGCATATCGACGGTCATTGCCCACAGGCCGGGCTTCTTCGCCATGGGGCTTTTGAATGCGCCAATCGTCATGGCGGGGGCTGCGCGGGTATCCGCTGCCACAACGCCCGGCGCCGCGGCTTGCGTGGCCGGCTTGTTGCAAGCCGAAAGTATAATCAAAGCAACAGATAAACAGACGTTTATACGCAAATACCGCATACCGACCTCCTGCTGTACAGTTGTCAAACGGGCTATTTGGTGACGACCGAACTTGCGCCTTGCGCCATTCCAGCCGGACAATCGCCGACGCGTTTGCCATCAGCGGTCGCATGGACGTCACCATGACCGGCAAAAGCCGGCTCGTAAAGCGTTTCCATCTGCTGATGAAAGCTGCCGATCCCGAGATCGATATCGATATGGCTGGTCATCGTCGTGTCATTGCGCGTGCATACTGTTTCGACGTGCGCCGAACGGCCGTCGAGCTTCAGTTCATGCTTGCTGCAATCCATCTTTTCCGGATTGGCCGGCAACTCCGCCAGGGTTTCCGCCTGCGCTGCCCCGACGCAGATGCGGCGTGTTTCCTTGAAGCCCATTTCATCGCGACGATAGGTCACTTCCCACAGGCCCGGCGTCACCGCGATGGACGTGGCCGCCACGGACGCCCGGCTGGTCGAAAGAGTCTTCAACTGTGCATCGGCCTCGGCCTGTAACGAACTGGCTTCGGCATCGCTGATTACGGCCGCCGGGCTTTCGCCCGCGACAGGCGCCGTCGCTTCCGGTGGCTTCGAACAGCCGACCAGCATCAGCGCACCCAACGATAAAGACAGGACAAGACGCATAATCACCCTCCGGCTGCCGTCTTAGCGCATATTGCCGTAAAGGGGAAATGCGTCACCAAAGCATTTCCCGCCAAAGTGGACGCCGGTTTGGCGTAAGGAAATGCGTCTCAAGCTCGCGTGTTTTCGGGCAATTGCCAGTCGATCGGCGGATAGCCTTTCGATTCGAGAAAATGGTTGGCCTTGGAAAACGGACGACTACCGAAAAAGCCATTATGCGCCGACAGTGGCGACGGGTGCGGCGACTTGAGCACCAGGTGGCGCGACGTGTCGACGAAGGCCGCCTTCTTCTGCGCGTAGGCGCCCCACAGGATGAAGACTACCGGGTGAGGCTGGTCGTTGACGGCGCGAATGACGGCGTCGGTGAACTGCTCCCAGCCCTTGCCCTGATGGATATTAGCCTGCCTGACCTCGACCGTCAGCACGGCATTGAGGAGGAGTACGCCCTGTTTGGCCCAGTGCTCGAGAAAGCCGTGGCGCGGTGGCGCAATACCAAGGTCTGACTGAAGTTCCTTGTAGATATTGACCAGGGACGGCGGGGTCTTGACGCCCGGCTTGACCGAAAACGACAGGCCGTGCGCCTGGCCGGGACCATGATAGGGGTCCTGACCGAGAATCACCACGCGTACCTTGTCGAGTGGGGTAAGATCGAGCGCACGGAAATATTCGCTGCCCTTGGGGAAGATATGGGCCCCGGCCGTCCGGCGTTCCTGCAGAAAGGCTTTGAGTTTAGCCATGTAGGGCTTGGAGAACTCCTCTCCCAGGGCCGCTCTCCAGCTGTCGTCGAGCTTCACATCGGGCGCAGTGGCGGCTTCGGTCATTGGAGACATCCTCGCAAAACGGTGATCTCAGTGTCGCCGCGACTCAAGGTCAGCGTCAATACGAAGTGGCGCACCGTTTTCGATGCAGATGAAACGTTGTCACCTTTGGGCAAGCGTGTATTGTCGCCGCATTGTTATTTAAGGGGACTACCCATGACCCGTATCTGCCTGGCCACGATGGCTGCCCTCGTCCCGCTTGTCATTACCGCGTCCGCCGGCGCCCAGGCCGTCACGCTCGCCGTGACTCCGATGACGCCTGATGTCGTCAAGAGCTACGACAAGGTGCGCCCGGAGGCCAACTTCATTCGCCGCGAAGTCATGGTGCCCATGCGCGACGGGGTAAAGCTGTACACCGTCATCGTCATGCGAAAAGGCACGAAGAACGGCCCTATCCTTCTGTCGCGCACGCCCTACGACGCTAAAAGCTCGGTCGCGCGCGTCGCCAGCCAGGACATTGACGAGATCGTGCCGGCCATGGATATAGAATTCGTCGACGACGGCTACGTCCGCGTCTACCAGGACATCCGCGGCCTGCACAATTCCGAGGGCGACTTCATTATGAACCGGCCGATCCGCGGCCCGCTCAATAAAACCGATATCGACGAAGCCACCGACGCCTACGACACGATCGACTGGCTGGTGAAGAACGTCCCCGAATCGAACGGCAAGGTCGGCATTATCGGATCGTCCTATCTTGGCTTCACATCATTGATGGCCGAGATCGATCCCCACCCCGCACTGAAGGCTGCCGTGCCGCAAAGCCCGATGGTCGATGGCTGGATGGGTGACGACTGGTTCCATAATGGCGCGTACCGTCAGCCCAGCTTCGATTATGTCGTGGAACAGAGCACCGGCAAGGCCGAAGCCGGCGCCACGGCGACCGGCGTTGGTGACGACTATGCGCGCTATCTCGAAGCCGGATCGGCCGGCGATTTCGCGCGCAAATGGGGCTACGACACCTATCCGTTTTCGCAAAAGCTGATGCAGAACCCGGCCTATAGCGATTTCTGGTCGCTGCAGGCTGTCGACAAATGGCTGGCGGCGCGGCCGCTTAGCGTGCCGACCATGCTGGTCGTCGGCCAGTGGGACCAGGAAGATTCCTATGGCGCTCCCGCCGTCTATCGCGCCTGGGAAGCCAAGGACACGAACAATGACAAGCTGTCGCTGGTCATCGGGCCCTGGCGCCATTCCGGCGTCAATCACTACGGCTATAACCTCGGCGCGCTTAGCTTTACCGGCGACACGGCGCGCGAATTCCGCGTCAAGACGATGAAGCCCTTCCTTGACCACTATCTGAAAGACGGCCCCGACCCAAAGACGCCACCGGTGCTGACCTATGCGACCGGCGAAAATCACTGGGACGTGTCGCAAAAATGGCCGGCTGGCGACCCAGTCAAGCTGTACCTGGGTGACGGGTTCAAACTATCGTTCCAACAGCCGGCAGGCAGTGCGCACGACGACTATCTGTCCGACCCGTCGAAGCCAGTGCCGTTCATCCCCCGGCCGATCAACATGGCCGATCCGCTGCAGTGGAAGCCATGGCTGGTCCACGACCAGCGCTTCGTGTCCGATCGTCCGGACGTGCTGGTCTATGCCACCGAGGTGCTCGACAAGCCCGTCCATATCATGGGTGCACCCATGGTCGACCTGTTCGCCGCGACGTCGGGTACCGACAGCGACTGGGTGGTCAAACTGATCGACGTCTACCCCAATACGTCGAGCGAAGGCGTGGCCCAGGGTTCGACCGTTCCCGAAACCGCTGGGTACGAGATGCCGGTCGGGATCGAAATTTTCCGCGGCCGCTACGTCCATGGCTTCGACAAGCCGCAGGCCCTGACGGCTGGCAAGATCGAGGAGTACAAGTGGTCGCTGCCCAATGTCGACCACGTCTTCCTGCCGGGTCACAAGATCATGGTCCAGGTGCAGTCAAGCCTGTTCCCGCTCTATGACCGCAACCCGCAAACCTTTGTGCCGAACATCTTCGACGCCAAGCCTGGTGATTACAAGGCCGCTACGGAAAGCGTGTATCATGGCGGCAAAGCAGCATCGGCCATCGTGCTGCCGATCGCTGATCAATAGTTGATTTCTACGCGAAGTTTTCGAAAAGATTTCGCCTGATCAGAGAAATAGGTGTGGCGGCGGTCATCAAGAACTGCCGCCACGATTTTCGCCGAATGCGCGAATATCAATGTTGATATCTCGTCTTTTCGGCGTCGCGCTCTGCATTCCACGTCTTGAGCAAGGCGGCGCGGCGCTTGGGGTAACGATGCTCCGTCGGCGCCCAGCGCACGATACGGTCGGTACGGAAATGGCGGAAGGCTTCGCGCATCTCGCACCAGCCGATCAGCAGGCGCACGTGGTCGAAGAAGCCCAGCGCGATCGGCCAGACGGTGCGCTCGGTCGTCACCCCCTTCAGGTCGATATAGTGCATGTCGACGCGCGCTTCACGGCGGATCGCCATGCGCACGTCGCCAAGATCGATCGCGTGCTTTTCCAGTGGCGGCCAGGCGGGCGCCACGATCAGGCCGGTCGCTTCCAGGTCGTCGCTCAGGTCCTTGGGCAGGACGGCCGAGATCTTGGTCAGGGCGTTCTGCGCCGCTTCGGCCAAACGGGCGTCGGCACGATCAACAACCCAGCGCGTGCCGAGCACCAGGGCCTCAAGCTCTTCTTGCGACAGCATGAGCGGCGGCAGCATGTAGCCCGGACGCAGAACGTAGCCGACGCCAGGCTCGCCTTCGATGTGTGCGCCCTGCGCCTGCAAGGCGGCGATGTCGCGGTAGAGCGTGCGTAAGGAGATATCGAGTTCACGCGCAAGTTCCGCGCCGGCCACAGGATAGCGGTGGCGCCGAAGCAGTTGCAGAAGATCGAGAAGGCGTGTTGCGCGCGACATGACGAACCTCGTCAAGGAATGGAATCCGGGTACGCAACTGAGACCTCACGGTCTTCGCGCACCTTAATGCCAATTTCTGGCAGCAGGAAACACGAATCTCCGAAATGTTGACATTTGCTTCATGAACATACATACCGGTTGGTATGAATATGCAAGCCCCCCGCAAAGCCCCTGCCGAAACACGCCAGCGCCTTCTCGATGCGGCGTTCGCGGAAATCTATAGCTCGGGTTTTAACGGCAGCGATATCAATGGCATAATCGCCCGCGCCGGCGTCACCAAGGGCGCGCTTTACCACCATTTCGGTGGCAAGGCCGATATAGCCAATTCCGTCATCGACACCCTGATCGACGGCATCACCACGCAGAAATGGCTGGCGCCGCTCGACGATGTCGACGATCCCATCGACGCGCTCATCGAGATCGTCGAAGCCACCCTGCTGACAGATGAGGCGGTGTCCGGCGGCTGCCCGCTCAACAACCTTGCCCAGGAAATGTCCGGCGTGAACGACGACATACGCCTGCGCCTGCGCCGGGTCTTCCAGATGTGGATCGGCGGTGTCGCCGATGCGCTGCGCCTCGGTCAGGCCAATGGCAAGGTCCGCCGCGATATCGATGCGCGCGAGACCGCCACCTTCATGATCGCAACCTATGAAGGCTATATTTCGCTGGCCAAGAATGCCCGCGACCCCAGCCTGCTGGCGACCGGCGTCAAACAGGTCGTCAAATATCTCAAGACTTTGCGCCCTTAGGAGAATCCCATGGACAGTGCCGCCCTGCTTACCCCGAACACCGCGTCACGCGAAGACTGGCTGGCAGCCCGGATGGCCCTCCTCGTGCGCGAAGAAGCCCTCCTCCGCGAAGTCGACGCCCTGGCCGAGGCGCGCCGGCGCCTGCCTTGGGTCAAAATCGACAAACTCTACATTTTCGATACGCCCGACGGCCCGAAGACTTTGGCAGATCTGTTCGAAGGCCGCAGCCAGTTGCTGGTCCAGCACTTCATGTTCGGCCCCGACTGGGATGAAGGGTGCGTCGGTTGCTCGTTCGGCGCCGACCACATGCACGGCATCTGGATCCATCTTGAAAATCACGACGTCAAGTTCGTCGCAGTGTCGCGCGCCCCGCTGGACAAGATTGCACCGTTCCAACAGCGTATGGGCTGGGCGTTCGATTGGGTGTCGTCGCAAGGCAGCGATTTTAACTACGACTACCACGTGTCGTTCACCGAAGCGCAGAAGGCCGCCAACCGCGTCACCTATAATTTCAAGGAAGATACCTACGCCATGGACGAACTGCCGGGCCTGTCGGTCTTCGTCAAGGATGAGATGGGCCAAGTCTACCACACCTATTCCTGCTATGCGCGCGGCACCGAGGCAGCATCCGGCGTCATGGGATTGCTCGACATCACGCCCAAGGGGCGCAACGAAACCGAGGAAATGGAATGGGTTCGGCATCACGACAAGTACGACGCTGAGCCGCAAGACAAAAGCGAGTGCGGTTGCGGCTAATCTCCAAGCCGTGAGTTGACGTGTGCGGAAATTTGTTCCCACATGCCTGTCGGCATCCCTTGACTCACATAGTATCAATGGATACCAATTAAGCCAAGCGGCGCCGACAGCCGTACCTGCAGGTTTGCGCGGAGCCGCCATGTCCCTAATCTCCCCCGGCCGTAAATTCCGCGACGCACTTTCGACCGAACGGCCCTTGCAGGTTATCGGCGCCATCAATGCCAACCACGCCCTGCTGGCCAAACGCGCCGGCTATAACGCCATCTACCTGTCGGGCGGCGGCGTTGCGGCCGGATCGCTGGGCATGCCGGATCTCGGTATCAATACGCTTGACGACGTTCTTACCGACGTTAGACGGATTACAGACGTGTGCGACGTGCCGCTGATGGTCGATATCGACACCGGTTTCGGTCCGTCCGCCTTCAATATCGAACGCACTATAAAGTCGCTGATCAGGTTCGGTGCCGCCGCCTGCCATATCGAGGACCAGGTCGGCGCCAAGCGCTGCGGCCATCGCCCCGGCAAGGAAATCGTCTCGACCGAGGAGATGGTCGATCGCGTCAAGGCCGCGGCCGACGCCAAGACCGATCCCGATTTCTTCCTGATCGCCCGCACTGACGCTATCGCAACCTTCGGCGTCGATGCCGCCATTGAGCGCGCCATTAGTTGCGTCGAAGCCGGCGCGGACGGCATCTTTGCCGAAGCGGCCTACGATCTCGACACCTATAAAAAGTTCGTCGACGCCGTAAAGGTGCCGGTCCTGGCCAATATCACCGAGTTCGGAAAAACGCCCTTGTTCGCCCGCGACGAACTGGCAACCGCCGGCGTCGCCATGGTTCTCTATCCGCTGTCGGCCTTCCGCGCCATGAACAAGGCGGCGGAAAACGTCTATCAGGCTATTCGCCGCGACGGCCATCAGAAGAATGTGCTCGACACTATGCAGACGCGCGAAGAGCTCTACCAGTCGATCGGTTACTACGCGTTCGAGGAAAAACTCGACGCGCTTTTCAATAAAAAATGAACAGGGAACGCGCACATGGATACCGCGGGAGACGCGCCCAAAGAAGCATCTCACTTTAAGCCCAAGAAATCGGTCGCCCTGTCCGGGACAGTGGCCGGCAATACCGCCCTGTGCACGGTCGGCCGCACCGGCAATGACCTGGCCTATCGCGGCTACGATATCCTCGATCTCGCCGCAACGTCGGAATTCGAGGAAATCGCGTACCTGCTGATCCACGGCCGGTTGCCAAACCGCGGCGAACTTTCTGCCTACAAGACAAAGCTGAAGGCATTGCGCGGCCTGCCCGTCGCCGTCATCGAGGCACTGGAAAGCCTGCCGGCATCGGCCCACCCGATGGACGTCATGCGCACGGGCGTATCCTTCCTCGGCTGCGTCCTGCCGGAGCGCGACGACCACAACCATCCCGGCGCCCGCGATATCGCCGACCGGCTGCTGGCCTGCCTGGGCTCGATGCTGCTCTACTGGTACCATTTCAGCCACAACGGCCGGCGCATCGAGACCGAAACCGACGACGAAAGCATTGGCGGGCATTTCCTGCACCTGCTGCACGGCCAGGCGCCTAAGCCGTCGTGGGTGCGCGCCATGCACACCTCGCTAATTCTCTATGCCGAGCACGAGTTCAACGCGTCGACATTCGCAGCGCGCGTCATCGCCGGCACGGGCTCAGACTTCTACTCCTGCATCACCGGCGGCATCGGCGCCCTGCGCGGGCCGAAACACGGCGGCGCCAACGAATTCGCCTTCGACATCCAGAAACGCTACGACAGCCCCGACGAAGCCGAGGCCGATATCCGCCGCCGCGTCGAAGCGAAAGAGGTCGTCATCGGCTTCGGCCACCCGGTCTATACGGTCGCCGACCCGCGCAACCAGGCAATCAAGGAAGTCGCTCGCTCGCTCAGCGCCGAGCAGGGCAGCATGAAGATGTTCGCCATCGCCAAGCGGCTGGAAAGCGTGATGTGGGACGTCAAGCGCATGTTCCCCAATCTCGACTGGTTCAGCGCCGTCAGCTACCACATGATGGGCGTGCCGACGGCGATGTTTACGCCGCTTTTCGTTATCTCGCGCACCTCGGGCTGGTCGGCGCACATCATCGAACAGCGCCAGGACGGCAAGATCATCCGCCCCAATGCCAACTATGTCGGGCCCGAAGACCGCCCGTTCGTGCCTTTGGACCAACGCCCGTAAGTTTTAAGAGGTCCACAGATTACACAGATTTCACAGATTAGAGTGCTCGCGGCTTCGATCAGGATAGCGCGACGGCGGCGTTCCGGTGGTCCCTTAGGCCTCGGCCTTCGGCCGGCTGATCTGAGAAACCTGTGTAATCTGTGGACCTCTTCCTTCCTTTCCGAGAGAAGCCATGTCCGCCCATATTTCCAATGTCCGCCCCGAACCCGACAGCGTCCTTACCGACATTGCCGACTATGTCCTCAACTATAAAATCACATCGGACCTGGCCTACGATACGGCGCGCAACTGCCTGATCGACACGCTGGGCTGCGGTCTCGAAGCGCTCGACTACCCCGCCTGCACCAAGCTGCTCGGCCCCATCGTCCCTGGCACGGTCGTGCCGAACGGCGCCAAAGTCCCCGGCACGCCGTTCCAGCTCGATCCTATCCAGGCGGCGTTCAATATCGGCGCCATGATCCGCTGGCTCGATTTCAACGACACCTGGCTGGCGGCCGAATGGGGTCACCCCTCCGACAATCTTGGCGGCATTCTGGCCGTCGCCGACTGGCTGTCGCGCAATGCGGTGGCTATGGGCAAAAAGCCGCTCACCATGCGCGACGTCCTGACGGCCATGATCAAGGCGCACGAGATCCAGGGCTGCATCGCGCTGGAAAACAGCTTCAACCGCGTCGGCCTCGACCACGTGGTGCTGGTCAAGGTCGCCTCGACTGCCGTCGTCGCCGAAATGCTGGGCCTGACGCGCGATGAAATCATCGACGCCGTGTCGCTGGCCTGGGTCGACGGGCAGTCCTTGCGGACCTATCGCCATTCGCCCAATACCGGCTCGCGCAAGTCGTGGGCGGCCGGCGACGCGACGTCACGCGCAGTGCGCCTGGCGCTGATGGTTCAGAAGGGTGAGATGGGCTACCCCAGCGTGCTGACCGCCAAGACCTGGGGTTTCTACGACGTGCTGTTCAAGGGCCAGGCGTTCAAGTTCCAACGCCCCTATGGCAGCTACGTCATGGAAAACGTCCTGTTCAAGATCAGCTTCCCGGCCGAGTTCCACAGCCAGACGGCGGTCGAGGCCGCCATGACGCTGCATACGACGCTCAAATCCATGGGCAAGACGGCCGATGATATCAAGTCGGTGACCATCCGCACCCACGAAGCCTGCGTGCGCATCATCGACAAAAAAGGCCCGCTTAACAACCCGGCCGACCGCGATCACTGCATCCAGTACATGGTCGCCGTGCCGCTGCTTTTCGGCCGGCTGACCGCGGCGGATTACGAGGATGTCGTGGCCAACGATCCGCGCATCGACGCCTTGCGCGACAAGATCTCCTGCGTCGAAGAGCCCGAATTTACCCGCGACTATCACGATCCGGACAAGCGCTCGATCGCCAACGCCATGACGATCGAGCTCAATGACGGCACCAGGCTCGACGAGTTGCGCGTCGACTATCCGATCGGCCACCGCCTACGTCGCGCCGACGGCATTCCGCTGCTCGAGGCCAAGTTCCGCGAGAACCTCAAGCGCCGTTTCCCGAAGAAGCAGCAGGATCGCATCTGGGCCGTCAGTCTCGACAACGCGGCGCTGGAAAGCCTGCCAGTCCACGAATATGTCGACCTGTACGTAACTTAACGTAACGGCATGGCGAAAACCTGCGTCCAATAGGCGCGGTAGACGCCCGGCACGCCATCGACGGGGGCGTCGTCGTCCTGTTCATAGACGGCGATGCCCGTTTCCTTGAAGGCGCAGGTCAGGATATTGGCGCGGTGGCCGGGGCTGTTCAGCCAGGCGTCGACCGCATCGTCGGGCTGGTCGGTATTGGCGGCGATATTCTCGCCAACCATCTGGTAGGTATAGCCAGCGTCCTTGACGCGCATGCCCGGCGTCGTGCCGTCGGGCTCGGTATGATTGAAGAAGTGCCGCGTCGCCATGTCGCGGCTTTCGCGTTCGGCGGCCTGCATCAGGCGGTCGTCGATATGGAGTGGGCCGCAGCCATGGGCCGCGCGTTCGGCATTGACCAACTGAAGGACCCGCTCGGCGCCGTCGAGTGGTTGCGCCAACGCCACCACCGGCACGGCCATCAGGGCCAGAACGGTCCCAATCAGAATTCGCATGATATGATCCCTAGCCATCAGGGAAGACACGCCATCTCACCGGCTCAGGGAGAACAATGCCTCGTAAGTGTTAACGGACGGCCAAGGGCTGGGGTTAATGGCCGAGTCCGAAATCCTGCGTCCAGTAGGCGCGCCAGCGCAGAGGCGGCCCTTCGACATCATCGCGGACATAGCCGACGCCGGTGTCTTCCAAAGCGCAGTTCAGGATATTTTCGCGATGACCCGGGCTATGCATCCAGCCGCGCACCATGGCTTCGGGCGTCGAAAAACCGGCGCCGATGTTTTCGGCCGCCATGCGATAGCGATAGCCGGCCCGGAGCATGCGATCCCAAGGCTGTTTGCCGTCCGGATCGACGTGGGAGAAGAAATGCCGCTGCTGCATGCCAACACTGTGCGCTTGCGCCGCTGAGGTCAGTTCGGGATTGACGGTCAAGGCCGGACAGCCGGCCGTCTTCCGCTCGGCATTGACCAGATCAACGACGCGGAGCGCAACGCTCCGTTCGTCATCCGTCTGAGGGATAACGGCGGAGTGCGGCGGCGAAAAATGAATGGGAAGCAGGGCCAGAAGGGTACGCAGGAACATGCCTGATACATAGGAAACAGCCGTTGTTTTTCAATCAGGCGCCGCGGCGGATGCGCTCCATCATATAGGAGAAATCCTGCGCCGCATGGCCCTGCGCACACAAGGCTTCGTAAAGCGCGTGGGCCTTGGCGCCGAGCGGCGTGTCGGCGTCCGTCATCTGCGCCGCCTGCATGGCCAGGGTGAGGTCCTTGAGCATCAGTGCCGCGGCAAAGCCTGGCTGATAGTCGCGATTGGCCGGCGACGACGGCACCGGCCCCGGCACCGGACAATAGCTGGTCAGCGACCAGTTCTGCCCAGACGCCTTCGATGCGATATCGAAGAAAACCTGGTGGTCGAGCCCCAACTTTTCCGCCAGTGAAAAGGCCTCGCACGTGCCGATCATGGTGATGGCCAGCAGCATGTTGTTGCATATCTTGGCGGCCTGCCCGGCTCCGGCCTGGCCGGCATGAATGACAGCCTTACCCATGGCCGTCAGGACCGGTTCGGCGCGTGTATAGGCATCATCGCCGCCGCCGACCATGAAGGTTAGCGTGCCGGCGGTGGCTGCCGCGACGCCGCCTGAGACAGGCGCATCGACCATGGCGAAACCGTTGCTTGTGGCATCGGCTTCGACCTCGCGTGCCGTATCGACATCGATGGTCGAACAGTCGATCAACAGGGCCGATGATGGCGCCGACGCAAACACCTCGGCATAGACGGCGCGAACGTGCTGGCCAGCCGGCAGCATGGTCACCACCGTCTCGACGTCTCGGCATGCCGCCGCCAGCGTTTCGCCCCTGACGGCGCCGGCCGCCACGGCATGATCGACCGCCTCGGCATTGAGGTCGAAGGCGCGGACATTGTGCCCTGCCTTGACCAGGTTGGCCGCCATGCCCGAGCCCATATTGCCGAGACCGATAAAGGCGATGTCCATGGTCGTCTTCCTTAATGCAGTTGCAGGTCGAGCTTGCCCAGCGACTCGAACATCAGATCGATAGCGCTGGACAGGGTCTGGCCAGCCGCCTCACCGACCCAATCGATCCACTGCGGTTGATTGTCCTTGTCCTCGATGACCGCCCGCACACCCTCTGAAAAGTCGCGCGTGCTGGTAATCCGGCAGGCCAGCCGGTATTCCATGATCATGACCTCGTCGAACGACGTCATTTTGCGGCCTTCGCGCAATTGCCTGAGCGCGACGGCCAGGGATTGCGGCGAGCGCTTGGTCAGGATCGCCGCCTGTTCGTGCGCCCACGGATCGGTATCGGAATTCAGCGCGATCGAGATCGCCGTCATCGTGTCCTTGTCGAAACAGCGATTGATCGTGTCCACGTGCGATGCGTAGGACGGTTCGGGCGCCGGGCGAGCGAATTTCGCCAGCACGGTTTCGATATCGCCGCCGGCCAGCAGTTCGGCCTTCAGGTCGTCGACGACCGGGACATAGTGGGTCGCAAGCCCGGCGGCCTTGACATCACTGCCGCGCAGTTGCGCACCCGTAAGGGCCAACCAAGTGCCCAATTCGCTTGAAAGCCTCGGCAGAAACCAGCCCCCACCGACATCGGGAAACAGGCCGATGCCGGTTTCGGGCATGGCGAAAATGGTCTTGTCTGTCGCGACCCGATGCGAACCGTGGACCGATATGCCGACGCCGCCGCCCATGGTGACGCCGTCCATCAGGGCAATATAGGGCTTGGGGTAATGTTTGATCTGAGCGTTCAACGTATATTCGACGCGGAAGAAATCCGCCGCAGCGATGCCATCCGTGCGACCACTTTCGGCGACCTTGCGGATATCACCACCGGCGCAAAACCCACGCGTCCCGTCGGCGTGATCGACCACGACGGCGCTCACCGCCGGGTCGGCTTCCCAGGCGGTCAGCGCCTCCGCCATGGCCATGCACATCTCAATCGTCAGGGCATGCAGGGCTTTCGGTCGATTGAGCGTAATGCGACCGATACCGTTCTCGATCCGCGCAATGATCTCGTCCGTCATGCCGTCTCCATATGGCGGGCGATGATGACGCGCATGATTTCGTTGGTTCCTTCCAGTATCTGATGGACGCGCAGATCGCGCACGATGCGTTCGACGCCGTAATCGTGGAGGTAGCCATAGCCGCCGTGGATCTGCAGGGCGTCATTGGCGATCTTTGACCCCGTGTCGGTGACAAAGCGCTTGGCCATGGCGCACCACTTGCCGGCATCGGGCGCCGCCGTATCCAACCGCGTCGCCGCGTCATAAAGTAGGGAACGCGATGCCTGGAGATCGGTTTCCATATCAGCCAGCTTGAACTGCGTCGCCTGGAACTGGTTGAGAGGTTTGCCAAACTGGCTGCGTTCTCCCGCATAGGCGGTGGCGCGATCGAGCGCGTCCTGGGCGCCACCCAAACTGCACGCCGCGATATTGAGCCGGCCGCCGTCCAGCCCCTTCATGGCGAATTTGAAGCCCTCACCTTCTTGGCCGAGACGGTTTTCGGCGGGCACGCGGACATTATCGAACACCACCGACCGCGTCGGCTGGGCGTTCCAGCCCATCTTCTTTTCGTTGGCGCCGAACGACAGGCCCGGCGCATCCTTCGGCACGATAAAGGTCGAAACGCCTTTGGCGCCGTCTTGCCCCGTGCGCGCCATGACGACATAGACGTCGGATACGCCTGCGCCCGAAATGAACTGCTTACTCCCATTGAGCACATAGGTTTCGCCGTCGCGGACTGCGCGGGTTTTCATGGCGGCGGCATCCGATCCCGAACCGGGTTCGGTCAGGCAATAGCTGGCGATCATATCCATGCTGGCCAGCGACGGCACCCATTGCGCGCGTTGTTCGCTTGAGCCAAAACTGTCGATCATCCAGGTGCACATATTGTGGATCGACAGAAACGCCGACGTGGCGATACAGCCGCGCGACAACTGCTCGAAGATCAGCACGGCGTCGAGCCGCGACAGCCCCGAACCGCCGTGGTCTTCTTTCGTGTAGATGGCGGCGAAACCAAGCGCCGCCGCCTCGCGCATCACGTCGACCGGGAGATGCTTGTTTTCATCCCATTCCCCGGCATGGGGCCGCAGTTTGTCGTAGGCGAAGCGGTGCGCCGTCTCCTGGATCATTGCCTGGTCTTCGCTGAGCAGCATGCGTTTCCTCGATACCGTTGTGTGCGCGGTTCGACCCCACCACCGCACCTCACGGCATCGCCGCTCGAGCGGTCCCCCTCCCCTGAGTCCAGGGGAGGTTCGGCCTAACGCATTGTTGGAATGATAAAGGCCTGATCGCCGATGTCACCGTCAGGCCAGCGTTGGGTCACCGTCTTGACCTTGGTGTAGAAGCGCACGCCGTCGGTGCCATACTGGTTCAGGTCGCCGAAGGCCGAGCGCTTCCAGCCGCCGAAGCTGTGATAGGCGACCGGCACAGGGATCGGCACATTGATACCGACCATGCCGACATTGACCTTGGCGGCAAATTCGCGCGCGGCCAATCCGTTACGCGTGAAGATGGCGACACCATTGCCATAGGCGTGGTCCGACGGCAGGGCGGCCGCCTCTTCCAGCGTCTCGGCGCGGACGACCTGCAGGACCGGCCCGAAGATTTCTTCCTGATAGGTCTTCATCGACGGCTTGACGTGGTCGAACAGGGTCGGCCCGATGAAGTAGCCGTCCTCATGGCCTTGCAGTTTCAATCCCCGCCCGTCGAGCAGAAGCTTCGCGCCTTCGTCGACACCCATCTGGATGTAGGATTCGACCTTGGCCTTGTGCGCCGCCGACACCACCGGACCATAGTGCGCATCCACGTCGGTCGACACGCCGACCTTGAGGCCGCGGGCCGCGTAGATCATGCGTTCGACAAAGGCATCCGCGGTCTTGGCGCCCACCGGCACCGCCACAGGCAGCGCCATGCAGCGTTCGCCGGCAGAGCCATAGGCCGCGCCGACAATATCCTTGACCACCTGGTCCAGGTCGGCGTCGGGCATGATAATGCCATGGTTCTTGGCGCCGCCCATGGCCTGGACGCGTTTGCCGTAGACCGCACCGGTCTGATAGACATGGTGCGCGATGTCGGACGAGCCGACGAAGCTGATCGCCTTGATATCGGGGTGCTTCAACAGCGCATCGACGGCCTCGCGGTCACCGTGCACGACCTGGAGCACGCCCTCGGGCAGTCCGGCTTCGAGCGCCAGTTCGGCCAGGCGCACCGGCACCGATGGGTCCTTTTCCGATGGCTTGAGGATAAAGGCATTGCCGCATGCCAGGGCCACCGCCGACATCCACAGCGGGATCATGGCCGGGAAGTTGAACGGCGTGATGCCGGCGACGACGCCCAGCGGCTGGCGCATCGAATAGACGTCGATCCCCGGCCCTGCGCCTTCCGTATAGTCGCCCTTCAGGAGGTGCGGGATGCCGCAGGCGAATTCGACGACCTCAAGCCCACGCTGGATATCGCCTTTCGAATCGGCAACGACCTTGCCGTGCTCCGACGACAGGAGCAGCGCCAGGTCGTCCATATCGCGTTCGATCAGGCGCTTGAATTCGAACATGACGCGCGCCCGGCGCTGCGGGTTCATCTGCGCCCAACCGATTTGCGCTTTGACCGCCTGCGCGACGGCGCCATCGACCTCAGCGGCCGACGCGAGCGCTACGCGCGCCTGGATTTTGCCGGTGTTGGGATCATAGACGTCGCCGAACCGGCCGGACGTGCCCGGTGCCGCGCGGCCGTTAAGGAAGTGATGGATATCGCGCATGTCGGAGCCTCCGCTTTAAGTTCGGGAGAGCGCCCTTTTCTCCCCCATCGCGGACGGCTTCGCCCACGCAGCGTTCAGTTTATCGCGCGCCATGGCATCGGCAACCTCATTTGTGATCACGTTGTCGCTGACAGCCCGTTTGAAGATAGCGTCGAGCCTGTCGCCGATGGCGTCGACCTTGGCTGTCACGACCGCCGTGTCGTTATCGCCCGACAGTTCGCCCTGGACCATGATAATGCCGCCGGCATTGATGACGTAGTCCGGAGCATAGAGGATGCCGCGTTCGGCAAGGATGCGGCCGGCTTCCGCCGTGGCCAACTGGTTATTGGCTGCGCCCGCGACAATGCCGGCGCGGATATAGCGCGCAGCGTATTCGGTGATCGTCGAACCCAGGGCGCAGGGCGCCACGATATCGACGGCTTGAGTCAAGATATCGTCGACCGATACGCCAACGGCGCCGAAGCGTGCTTGAGCCTCTGAAACGCGCGCCGGATTGATGTCGGCAACGATCAGGTTGGCGCCGAGGTGATACAATTCCTCGCAAAGATACATGCCGACGTGGCCCAATCCCTGGACGGCGACGCTGAGCCCCGCCAGTTCGCGGCGGCCCATCTTGGCGTGCACCGCCGATTCGATGCCGACGCGGACACCGCGCGCCGTATAGGGTGACGGATCGCCGCCGGACTTGCCTGCCCCGGCGGCAAGACCACCGACGTGTTTCGTCGTCGTGGCAACGATCTCCATGTCGCTCACTGACACGCCTACGTCCTCGGCGGTAATGTACTGGCCGTTCAGGCTGTCGACCGCGCGGCCAAAGGCCTGCATGACGGCTGTGCGCTTTTCGGCGGGCACCGACCCCAGTATAACTGCCTTGCCGCCGCCCATGGGCAGGTTGGCCATGGCGTTCTTGTACGACATCCCGCGCGATAGCCTGAGCGCGTCCGACAGCGCTGCACCCGGCGAATCATAGGTCCACAGGCGGCAGCCGCCAGCGGCCGCACCAAGCGCCGTCGAGTGGACAGCGATGATGGCCTTGAGGCCGCTTTCGGCGTCCTCCACCATCAATACTTTTTCGTGGCTGTCGTAATCAGGATGGTCAAACATGCACTGTTTCCTCTTGGATTTTCACCGGCTCTTCGTGGCCGGCTGTGGCATTGTGGGCTGGGATCGAGGCGGCAAATTGCGACAGCAGTTCGGCGCGGCGCGCTTCGGCCTTCTGAAGATTGTCGGCCTTGACGTGGCCAAAACCGCGGATGTCCTGAGGCAGGCTGGCCAGGGCGACCGCGATGTCGCGCTTCTCGCCGGTCAGATCGGCCGAAAGTCGTTCAATCAACGCGAAATAGTTGGCGACAAGACCGCGTTCGGTGCGGCGCTCGGCCGAATAGCCGAAGACATCGAGGGCCGTGCCGCGCAGGCCCTTGCAGCGCTCGAGCACGGCGAACAGCTTGAACACCCACGGACCGAACTTGCGCTTTTTCGGATGGCCGTGCGCGTCCTTTTCACCGAGGATCGGCGGTGCCAGAAAGACCGAGACCTTGTCCGGGTTTTCGAACTGTTCCGCCAGCGCCTGGCGGAATTCCGGCCGCATATAGAGCCGGGCCACTTCGTATTCGTCCTTATAGGCCATCAGCTTGAAGGCATTGCGCGCCACGGCTTCGGTGAAGGTGCTGCCGCCCATCGCCGCCTCAGCCCGACGGGCCTGATCGACCAGGCCGGCATAGCGTTCCGCGTAGGCGGCGTTCTGATAATCGGTCAGGTCGGCGATGCGCGCGGCAACGAACGTGTCGAGATCGAACGGCGCGTCTACCTTTTCCGGCGTGGCAAGCCGGCCGGCGACAAAGGCGCGGCCCAGGCTAAACGCCATCAGATTGGCCTTGACCTCGGCGCCGTTGAGC
>FSUR01000272.1_pt1 | contig 30686 bp, 22 predicted proteins | sample 1637491 | NCBI WGS metagenome assembly FSUR01 (sample SAMEA3914816, study PRJEB12502) | metagenome | biome: forest; material: soil | place: USA | collected 2011-09-16 | depth 0.3 m
CCAGGCCCCTGCCGCTGCCGCCGCCGATAGTCAGGTCGTCGTCGTCACCGGCTACCGCGGCAGCCTCCAAAACTCGACCGTCGCCAAGAAGCGCTCGGTTCGGTTCGAAGATTCGATCTTCGCTGAAGATATGGGCAAGTTCCCTGACACCAACCTCGCCGAATCGTTCAACCGCATCCCCGGCATCACCATCGCCCGTGAAATCGACGGCGAAGGCACGACGATCGCCATTCGCGGCCTGGGCTCCAGCTTTACGCGCGTCCTGCTGAACGGCGCGGCCGTCGCCGTCGCCTCGACCGGCGACGTCAATACCAGCGACACCAACCGCGAAGTCGACCTCGACCTGTTCCCGCCGGAACTGTTCAGCCAGCTGAACGTCACCAAGACGACGACGCCCAACCTGGTCGAAGGCGGCGCTGCCGGCTCGGTCAACATGCGCCAGGCACGTCCGTTCGACACCAAGGGCGACCGCATCCAGTATTCGTTCCAGGGCATGAAAAACAGCCTGGCCCACGACACCGGCTACAAGGGCTCGCTCCTCTTCTCCAAGAAGTGGGGCAATTTCGGCATCCTGGCCGGCGTCGCCAAGCAAAAGAGCTATATCGACGTCGAAGGCTATGAAACCGTCGGCTGGACCAACCCGAACCTGTCGGCGACGCAAAGCACGTCGACCGCGCGCAACGGCACGGGCGGCGGCAACTGGACCATCCCCGGCACGGTTCCGGCCAATGCCGGCAACGGCCTGACCACCGGCGCCACGATCGACCAGGCCTTCCTGCTGGCCAAAAATCCGGGCCTGACGATCGACCAGATCGACAACGGCATCATCCCGCGTCTCGGCCGCCCGATGCACTATTACGGCGACCGCGACCGCACCAGCGCCGTGCTGAGCCTGGAATGGAAGCCGTCAGATACCTTCCACGCCTGGCTCGATACGATGATGGCGACCAAGGAAAACAACCAGAAGCGCACCGATATCAACTTCGTCGGCCGCAACGGTTCGGCCATCCCCCTGAACATGAAGGTCGACAAGACCGACTGTTCGAACGGCTGCACGGTCACCCAGGCGACCTATGCCAATGCCCAGTTCTTCCTCGAATACCGTCCGTTCATCGAAAAGACCAAGTTCGCCTCGCTCAATCCGGGCTTCAGCTGGAAGCTGCGCGACGACCTGACGTGGAATCTCGACGCCAACTATACGGTCAGCCACTTCCGCCGCGACTCGCCGACCGTCCTGGTCATCACCGCCCCCAGCTCGGGCCTGACGGCGACCTACACCAACACCGACGGTCATCCGTCGTTCACGTCGAACGTCGACCTCAACAACCCCGCCAACTTCCAGTGGAACGGCGGCCGCCTGAACATCCAGTCCGAAGAACGCCAGACCCAGACGCGCGGCCTCCACACCAATATCAAGTGGGGCACGGCTGAATTCAGCATCGAAGCCGGCTTCGCCTATGACGATACATCGCGCAAGATCACGCCGTACGACAACTCGCAATTCTGGCAAAACGCCACGTGCGGCAACAATCCCAGCGTCATGCTTTCGGCGCCGAACGGCCAGCCGGCGTGTAAGGGCGAGGTCGTCACCAATACGGCTGCCGCTCAGGCCGCCGGTTATCCGGCCTATCCGGGTTATGGCACCAACTATACGGCGGGCGGCGCGCCCCTGACCTGGGGCGGTTCGCTGATCCCGCAGGCGGCTCTCGCCAACTACCTCACAGCCGGTCCCAACGGCTATGTCGATATCAACTGGGACAAGTTCGCCACGGACTCGCAGTACTACAAGTATCTGTCGAGCGCGCCTGTCGCCGGCGCATCGAACATCAGTTCGCCGCGCTCCTTCCTGCGTGAAAAGGTCGAAGGCGCCTATATCGAGGTGTCCGGCATCCGCGAGGTCTTCAGCCGTTCGCTGCGCTACGACTTCGGTATTCGCGCCGTGACGACCGACCAGATCATCGCCGGTCAGAACTCGATCCCCGATCCGCGCAACACCTCGACCGTGCTCGACGGCGGCAAGTACCCAAACCTGGTGGCCTTCAGCTACAACGAGACCCATTACAAGAACTACCTGCCGTCGCTCAACGCCGCCTATAACCTGACCGACAACCTGATCGCCCGTCTGGCCGCATCCACGACCATGACGCGTCCGAACCCCTCGAGCATGCTGCCGGGCCTGTCGTTCGGCGATCCGTCGGCCGCTCAGGGCAGCCTCGGCAACGCCTCGCTGACGCCGTACATCTCGAAGAACTTCGACTTCGGCCTCGAATTCTACACGGGCAAGGAAGGCTATGTCTCGCTCACCAGCTTCAAGAAGAAGCTGACGGGCTTCACGCTGAACCAGAACAATACCTATCCGTTCGCCTACCTGGCCCAGTACGGCGTCACCTATGACACGCTGAACGCCACCCAGCAGGCGGCCGTCAACCTGCGCGGCGGCCCGACCGCGGCGACGGTCGTCCTCAGCCAGCCGGTCAATGCGTCTGGCCTGCTGACGGTCAACGGCCTTGAATTCGCGTGGGTCCAGCCGCTCGACAAGTTCTGGTCGGCTCTCGACGGCTTCGGCTACAGCACGAACTTTACCTACATCAAGCAGAAGGGCACGGGCGCCGCGCCGGCGATCGCGCTCGGTGTGCCAAAGACGACCTGGAACTTTACGGGCTTCTACGAAAAGGGCGGCTGGTCGATACGGGTCTCCGACACCTATCGCGACGGCTCGCAGGCGACGCTCGGCAACCAGAACGGCATCACCAACGCCGTGCTGTTGAACGAGAAGTATGAGCAGCTCGACCTGTCGGCCAGCGTCGACCTGCAAAAGGCCTTCGGCTTCAGCCGCTCGATCGAGCTGACACTGGACGGCACCAACCTAGGCGACTCGACCCTGCGCCAGGACTTCCAGTTCTCCAACGCGCCCAACTGGTACTACAAGCCGGGCGTGACGTGGATGGCCGGCGTGCGCGGCAAGTTCTAAAAATCACCATCGCCGGCGGGGCTTGCTTTCCCGTGTTCCCGCCGGTTTCTTCCCGCCTTGAGGCTTTTTCCTCTTCACGTGGTACGTCCCCTGGACGTACCACTCTTTTTTTGAGGGCCGGTAACAAGGCCGAAAAAGCCCAAAAGGAAACGCCATGCCGATACGCCGCCTTTTCCAGACGACCATCCTGGCTGCGGCCGGCATTGCAGCGTTTCAAGTCGCCGACGCTGCGCCCAAACCGGTCGCGCCCGCTGAAGCGCCGCGGCTGGTGGCGCACGGTTCGACCAAACAGCTGACGGTCGGTGGCAGGCCCTACCTGATCCTCGGCGGCGAACTGGCCAATTCAAGCGCGTCCAGTCTCGACTTCCTCAACACCACTTGGCCGACGCTGAAGGCCGCCGGGCTCAATACGGTTTTTGCGCCGGTCGAATGGGACCAGGTTGAGCCTACACCGGGCCATTACGACTTCACCGTGCTCGACGGCATGATCAAGCAGGCTCGCGACAACCACATGCACCTGGTAGTGCTGTGGTTTGGCGCCTGGAAGAACTCGATGTCGACCTATGCGCCGGCCTACGTCAAGCACGACTACCAGACCTACGCCAAGGCTGAAGACGACAAGGGACGGCCGCAGGACATACTGTCGCCCTTCGACCCCGATACGCTGAAAGCCGATGCCGCTGCATTGACTGCCATGATGGCGCACCTCAAGGCCACCGACGCGCAGCGCACCGTGCTAATGGTCCAGGTTGAGAACGAGATCGGCATGCTGCCGGTGGTGCGCGACTACAGCTCGCAGGCCAATGCAGCCTTCGCCGGCCCGGTGCCGGCGGAACTGATCGCTTATCTCAAGGCGCACCGCGACAGTCTGAACCCTTACGTCCGCACGCTTTGGGACGCCAACGGTGCGCGCCAAACGGGCACCTGGGGCGAGGTCTTTGGCCAATCGACCGAGGCGCAGGAGGTCTTCCAGGCTTGGTATTTCGCGCGCTTCGCCAATGAACTGGCCAAGGCCGGAAAGGCCGCCTACGACATCCCTATGTACGTCAATGCGGCGCTTAACCGCCCCGGCAAGACGCCTGGACAATACCCCAGCGCCGGACCGCTGCCGCATCTGTTCGACGTCTGGAAAGCCGGCGGGCCCGACATCGACGTCCTGGCGATCGACATGTACTTTCCGAACTTCACCGAGTGGGCGGACAAGTTCAAACGGCCGGACAATCCGTTTCTGACGCCAGAGTGCAACAATGCCGGCAAGCCCGAGGCCGGGGCCAACGCCTTCTATGTTTTCGGCCAGCTCGACGGCATCAGCTTTTCGCCCTTCGCCATCGATCACCTGAAGCCTGAGACCAGTGCCAACCTGACGTCCGCCTACGACGTGCTGAAGCAACTGACGCCGCAGATCCTCGATGCCCAAGGCACCGGTCGCATGCGCGGCTTCCGGCCGAAGGTGTCGTATGACGGCTTGGTCGACGAAACGCCGCAGTCCTTCGTGCTCGGGGGCTACAAATTTACCGTCGCCTTCGTCGATCCGTGGACGCCCAAGGACCAGCAGACCATCGCCGCTAATGGCGGGCTGATCATCCAGACGACCGACAACCACTTCATCGTCGCCGGTTCAGGCATCGTCGTCACCTTCGAAGACGCGGCCTCTTCGGCTATGGCTGTCGGCATCGAGCGAATCGTTGAAGGCAACTATGTCGACGGCAAGTGGACACCGGGACGCTGGCTCAACGGCGACGAAGCGCACCAGGGGCGGCATCTGCGCATCCCTGGCGGTCCCTTCGGCATCCAGGAACTGACGCTCTATAGGTACAAATAGGCGAGCGGCGGCGTGGAAATTTCGCGCCGCCCTCTTTACACATTCAATTGCGGATATTAAATATCCTTAAGGATAACATATATCCGTAATTGAAAATGGAGCCTGTCATGTCGCAACGTATCGATTATTCCAAGGCCGCGCCGGCGGTGTTCAAGGCCTTTCAGGCGTTCAGCCTGGCGGTGAAGGCGTCGTCGCTGGACAAGGGCCTGCTGTACCTGGTCGACCTGCGCGCGTCGCAAATCAATGGCTGTGTTTTTTGCGTCGACATGCACGTCAAGGAAGCGCGTCTGCATGGCGAACGCGAACTGCGCCTGCATCACATGGCGGTGTGGCGCGAATCGGGACTGTTCTCGGAGCGCGAACGCGCGGCGTTCGAGTGGACCGAGACGCTGACGCGCCTTGACGGCCGGCCCGTGCCGGACGATGCTTATGCTGCCGCGCGGGCGCAGTTCTCGGAAGCGGAGCTAACTGAACTGACCTTTGCCATCATGGCGATCAATGGCTGGAATCGCATCGCCATCGGCTTTGCCAGCGTGCCGGGTTCACTCGACCCGGTCTATGGTCTGGACAAGGCCGGATTGAATTAAGCCGGTAGGCTGATGAGGCAAGAATGATTCTTCGCAACCAGGTCGAATGGGCGCTGCACTGCTGCGCCGTGCTGGCCGGCCTGCCGGAGGATCGCCGCCTGTCGACGCGGACCCTGGCGGAATTCCATGGCGTGCCCAAGGAATATCTGTCGAAGGCGCTGCAGGCCCTGTCGCAGGCCGGGATTGTATCGGGTACACTTGGCCCCACCGGCGGCTATCGCCTGGCGAAATCGGCCGAGGACATCACCTTTCTCGATGTCGTCGAGGCGGTGGAGGGGCGGCGCTCGACCTTCGCCTGCACGAATATCCGCTTCAACAATCCCTGCCGCGTGCCGTGCGAGGCCGACGCGAAACCGTGTTCGGTGGCGCGTATCATGTGGCAGGCGGACGAGGCCTGGCGCGATAGTCTTCGTGGCATAACGCTCGCCGCCCACGCAGCGCTGTTGACGCGCGATCTTCCCGCCGAGGTCCGCGAGCGTAACGCTGCGTGGCTGTTGACAAGGGGATGACGCCGTCCCGTTTTTGCGAACGCCGTGTTGCTTACCAGCGGGATTGTTCGGCCATCGCAATACGCTCATAAGGCGTCCTGCCGGCTCGTCCACCGTCTTATGACGTCTTCCCCCCAAATGGGCCGGCATGTCTCTGCAACCATCCGGCGCTGCCACGACCCGGCGGCCGCGCCGGATGGTTCTTTTTTTGGCATAAGACCAATGTCCAATGCCGGCTCGCGCGGGTGGCATTATAATCACAGTTAATATTGTAATATCAAAATAATCACACAATATCGTTCCGATATGTGGACTGGCGAACCTGTAAGTGTTACGGCTTGGTCAGGCGCGGTATAACAGCGCTTATAAGCAGGGTAGATGCCGAAAACCGTTGTAGCATAAGTGTGAGTGATTGGCCAGATATCTGACCGCCCGGTTTCCGTACATCTGACATTTTGAGCAAAAAAGCGTTCACCGCCCATCGCGGAGGCGGACGCAGAGCCTTTGTCCGGAGGGAATCCAAATGAAATCGCACTTAATGATGACAACCATGCTGGCGGCTGGGATGGTCCTGCCGCTGGCCGCGTCAGCGCAGGGTACGCAGCCCGACCAGGCCGCGCAGGCCAATACCAGCGAAGTCGTCGTGACCGGCTTCCGGTCCAGCTTGCAGAAATCGCTCAACCTGAAAAAGCAGGCGATCGTCGTGCGCGATTCGATCGTCGCTGAGGATATCGGCAAGTTCCCTGAGGCCAATGTCGCCGAATCGCTGCAGCGCGTTCCGGGCGTCATCATGACGCGCGACGAAAGCTCGGCGGAAGGCCAGCGCATCTCGATCCGCGGCCTGCCGTCGGATTTTTCGGTGACGACGCTGAACGGCGCGCCCGTCCATACCACCTCGGCGGCCAATATCGGCGGTTCGTCGCGCGACTTCAACTATGACGTCTTTCCGTCGGAACTGTTCGGCCGGGTCGACTTCTACAAGACGCCGCTGGCCGAGTTGACCGAAGGCGGCATCGGTGGCCTGGTCGACCTGCAGACGCCGCGCCCCTTCGACAATCCGAAGCGCACCCTGCGCTATGCCCTGTCCGACTCGTACAATACGATGTCGAAGCACAACGACCCCAACGCCTTTCTGCTCTTTTCCAACACCTGGGGCGACTGGGGCTTTTTGATCGGCGCGGCGCATTCCGAAAGCGTCAACACGCGTTCGGGCTTTGAAGCGACCGGCGGTTACAACAGTTCATTCCGCGCCAGCCAGTCTCCGGTCAAGGGCAACTTCGCCTTCGCGCTCGACTACGACGATCCGCGCGCCAATCTCGGCAGCTATACCAAGGCCCAGATCGACAATGCGCTGCTGCCGCGCATCTATCGCTTCTACGGTGCGCAGAACGACCGGACGCGCGATGGCCTGGTGTCGTCGATCCAGTACAAGCACGACAATATCGACATCAGCCTCGATGCCCTGACCTCGGATCTGAAGAACCAGCGCGACGAAATCTATTTCGGCCTGTTCGTGCGCAACGGCAAGACGACGAACCGGGCAGCGCCGGCGGGCCAGACGGGCCATAACGGCATGGTGCCGACAAATGTCCACATCGATCCCAACTCGAACCTGCTGACGGGTACGTTTGCCAACACGACCTATAATGACGGCACGACCTATACGACCGACGAAACGAAGTTCAACTACCTGGCGCTGAACGGCAAGTGGTCCTTAAGTGACACGTTCAGCCTGTCCGGCCAGGTGAGCGGCAGCGACAGCGCGGCCTTTACCTACAATTCCGGCCTGTCCGCCCAGATTTTCGGCGTCGATTCGACGATCGACTACAGTAGCGACCACGTCTATCCGTCGCTGTCGTCCCCGGTCAGCTATACCAATAGGGCTAATTTCGACGGTTTCGGCATCTCGACCGGCTGGGCCAAGGAAGTCGACAAGGAGCGCCAGGCGCGCTTCGCGGCCGACTGGGATTACCACGCGCCATTCGGCTTCGACGGTCATCTCAAGGCGGGCATGTCCTACGTCACCACCAGCAAGGGCATCAACAAGCGAAACGGCACCTCGGGGGCGACTGCCCACCTTAATGCCCTGGGCGCTACCGCGCTGCGCGGCGCCATGGTCACCACCTTGCCGATCGACAATCTCGACATGGGCAGCGGCTGGCCGCACGCCTGGGCGACCTATTCGCGCGGCTATGTCATGAGCGAGTTCAACCCGCTGACCTACGACACGGCGGCGACCTTCACGCCGGCGCAAAGCTTCACTGCCGAAGAGCAGATCACCACGGGCTTCATCCAGTCGGATTTCATCGGCCAGCTGTTCTCGCTGCCGTTACGCGTCAATGCCGGCGTGCGCTTTTCGGACACAAAGACCCTGATCGACAATTACAAGCAGCAGGGGGCGTCGCTGACCTACGGGCCGAACCACGAAAGCGGCGGTTACAATAACACGCTGCCGTCGCTCAGCGCGGCCTACGATCTTAGCGACAAGCTGACCTGGCGGGCGTCGTGGGGCAAGACGATCACACGCGCCTCCCTGTCGATCATCGCCGCCCAGACGGTCATTCCCAACCCATTCGACAACACGGCGACGTCCGGCAATCCGAATCTGAAGCCCGAACTGTCGAGCAATTTCGACACCAGCCTGGAATGGTATTTCGACAAGGGTGGCCTGCTGTCGGCGGCGCTGTTCCGCAAGGACCTGACCAACGCTACCGTCGCCAATTCAAAGGTCGTGACCTTCGGTTCGCTCGGCCTGCCCGACACGGCGCTGGGCGCCATCTTCCAGGACTCGGCCGGCCACGTCGATCCGAACATGGCCATGACGCTCAAGACCTATACCAATGCCGCCAAGCAGAAATTGCAAGGCTATGAACTGGCCTACCAGCAGAACTTCCGCTTCTTGCCGGAACCGTTTGACGGACTGGGCGCCTTGGCCAGCTTCACCCATATCGATCCGTTCACCCCGACCGGCACGCCGTGGAAGTCGACGGCCGGGCAGGTGGTCGAGGTCAATGCCGTGCCGGAATACGCCTACAGCTTCACAGGCTATTACGAGAAGGGGCCGCTCGGCATCCGCTTCTCGTATAACTACAAGGGCAAGTACATCCATCAGGATACGCCGACAAACAATGGCGACGACCTGATCCGCTGGCGGGCGGGCCGCGGCTATCTCGACGGCAATATCAGCTACAAGATCAGCGACCGCCTGGAACTGCGTGTCGATGCGCTGAACCTCAGCAATACGCTCGGCTTTGACTATTTCGAGGACGTGACGGGCCAGTACGGCACCGGCGAAAAGACGCGGATGGACTACGCCAAGTACGACGGCCGCACTATCAAGGTCGGCATCCGGGGCAAGTTCTAGAGCATGCTGCGAAAAAGTGGAAACCGGTTTTTCGCGTAAAGCATGCGACCAACAAGGAATCTAGACCATGCTTCGGTTCCTTCAAAACGGAGCATGGTCTAGTTCAAGTCCAACTTCCGTCCACTCCCTGGTCGAGAAGTCACTTCGGCGGAGCGCGCATCGGCGCACTCCGCCGTTTTTTTGAATCGCGCTATAAGGCATGCGGGAGACACGCCATGAAAAGACGAGACCTGATGAAGGCCATGCTGGCCGCGCCGGCGCTGACGGCGGCGGCCGTCGAGGCGAAGCCGTCGCCGGCCATCGCCGACGACCGTGCCTATATGACCGGGCTGCTGACGAAAATCGCGTCGCCGGTGCTGGCAAACATGGCGAAAGGCCAACTGCATCAGGCGTTTGCGCCCGAACTCAGTCCGATCTGGGACGGGCGCAATGTCAAGGTCGCCTATCTGGAGTGCTTCGGCCGGCTGATGTCGGGCATGGCGCCGTGGCTGGCGCTGCCCGACGACGCCACGCCCGAGGGCAGGCAGCGCGCGGTCTTTCGTGACCAGGCGCTGACGGCGTTCAGTCATTCGGTCGATCCCGCCAGCCCCGACTGTCTGTTGTGGGCCGGGGAGGGACAGGTTCTGGTCGACGCCGCCTTCTACTGCCGGGCACTGGTGCGGGCGCGCAAGAGCCTGTGGGAGCCGCTGGACAGTACGACGAAGGCGCGCATCGTTGCCACGATCAAGTCCCTGCGCAGCATTTCGCCGCCCTATACCAACTGGCTTCTGTTCGCGGCGATGAACGAGGCGTTCCTGCTGTCGGTCGGTGAGGACTGGGATCCGATGCGCGTCGATCTGGCGATTCGCAAGATCGGTGAATGGTATGCCGGCGACGGCTGGAGCGGCGATGGCCCGCGCCTGCATTTCGACTATTATAATGCCTACGTCATCTGGCCGATGCTGGTCGAGGTGCTTGAGGTCATGAAGGCGTGCGGCGCGACCTTTAATGCGCTCAAGCCGGCCGAGCAGCTCGATCTCGCCGTCAAGCGCATGCAGCGCCATGGCGAGGAACTGGAGCGGATGATTTCGCCGGAGGGCACCTGGCCGCCGATCGGCCGCTCCCTGACCTACCGCTCCGCCGCCTTCCAGCCGCTGGGGCTGATGGCTTGGAAGAAGACCCTGCCGCTAAGCCTGCCGGAAGGGCAGGTGCGGGCGGCGACCCTGGCGGCTCAACGGCGCATCTTCGCCGACCCGTCGAACTTCGACGCCCAAGCCTACCTCACCATAGGCTTTGCCGGTCACCGCCCCGAGATCGGCGATTCGTATTCCAACAGCGGTAGCATGTATATCGTGTCGGAGAGCTTCATCGCGCTCGGCCTGGCAGCCAATGACAGCTTCTGGACGTCGGCCGCCCTGCCGTGGACGGCGAAGAAGGCGTTCTCAAACGTGCCTTTCGCCCGCGACCACTACGTCGATTACTGACGGTCTCTGTTACGGGATGCCTTGCTGCGTTCGGCGGAATGCGGCGCGCCTGTGTCTGCGTGTCGGAATTGAAACCGCTTCGGCGAATCGTGTTATGCGTGCGCTGTCGGGAGTTTAAGCAGCGATTCATGCTTAACAATATCTTTACCCGACAAGGGGATAGTACGCTCGACAGAAGCAGGCGCCAATGGCAGGGGCTATTAACGTGACATCTATTACAGGTCTTTCGGCCCTTCAGGTTTCGAAGCTGAGCTCGACCTTTATTTCCGGACTGACAACAACCCAGGTTTCCGCACTGGCCGCGACGCAGATCGCGGCCCTGTCGACATCGGGCGTCAACGTCCTTTCGACTACCCAGCTCGGCGCACTGTCGACGACGCAGGTCAAGGCCTTTACCGGCACACAGGTAAAGTCGCTCTCGACCACGCAGGTCGGATACCTGGCGACGGGGCAGATAGCCTTCACCAGCGGGCAGTTGGCGGCGCTTCTGACGGCGCAGTTGCAGCAGTTGTCGACCACGGCGGTCACCGGCCTCGACACGACGCAGCTGTCGGGTCTGACGGCCACCGAAATCGGCGGCTTGTCCAACAGCCAGTTCCAGTCACTGACCTCGACCCAGCTCGGCAAGTTCCGCGCCGACCAGGCCAAGGCGATCACCACGACCGACATCGGCCTGCTGACGACCACCCAGGTCGGCGGCCTGCTCTCGACTCAGCTCGGCGCGCTTAGCGCGGCGCAGATCAACACGCTCAGCACGACCAATATCAACGCCTTGACGACGACGCAGGCGACCGGCCTGACGACGACGGCGGTGGGCGCGCTGACCACCACCCAGTTCAACGCGGTGTCGACGACTCTGCTGCCGGAACTGAACGCCACCCAGCTCAAGTCGGTTTCGACCACCAACCTCAACCAGCTGACGACCACCCAGGTGGCGGGCCTCAGCTCGACTATTCTTGGCGCTCTGACGACGACGCAGTTCGGCGGCCTCAACTCGACGGCTGTCGGTGCCCTGACCTCGACCCAGGTCAACGGCCTGTCGACGGCGCAACTGGCTTCGGTCAAGGCAACCGGCATTTCCGGCATCTCGACGACCGACGTCTCGGCCCTGACGACGACGCTGGCCGCGGCCCTGACCGCCGACCAGGTCGCAGCCCTGAACACCACGCAATTGCAGGCCTTCTCTTCGACCCAGTTGAACAGCCTGACGGCCACGGCGATCGCCGGCCTGAAGTCGACCCAGGTTGCCGGCCTGACCACGACCGACGTCACCGCGCTCGACGCGACGCACCTGGCGGCCTTGTCGACGACGATCCTCGGCGTGCTCGACACGACACAGATCAACGCCCTTTCGACCACCCAGGTTGCGGCGCTGAAGACGGCACAGCTGAACGCTCTGTCGCTGACCGGCATCACCGATCTTTCGACCACGGACATCACGAACCTGACGACCAGCCAGTTGGCCGGCCTGTCGACGACGCAAGTCGGCCGCCTGACCACGACCCAGGTCGGCGCGCTCACCTCGACCCAGGTCGGGGCCCTGACGGCCGCCCAGGCGCAGACGCTCAATACGTCCGACATTACCCAGTTGTCGACCACGCAGGTCGGTGGCGTCACCGCGACGCAGGTCACCGCCCTGTCGACAACGCAGGTCACGACCCTGAGCTCGACGCAGTTCGGTGCCCTGACCGCGACCGCGATCGGCGGCGTATCGGCCGCCCAGGCGCAGCGCCTGACGACCACGCAACTCGGCGCGCTCAATACGACGCAGCTCAACGGCCTGTCGACCAACGCCCTGGCCGCGCTCAACTCGACCCAGGTCAACGGTTTCACCACGACGCAGGTCGCCGGCCTGACCGCCACCAAGCTGTCGGCGCTCAACAAGACCGCCCTCAGCGGGCTGACCACGACCGATATCGACAATATCTCGACGACGCAGTTGGCCAAGCTGTCGGCCGATCAGGTCGGAGCGCTCGGCGCCGCCAACCTCGGCGAACTGACCAGCACCGCCTTCTCCAGCCTGTCGACGACGCAGCTTAACGGCGTGACCTCGACTGAAATTGGTTCCTTGTCCTCCACGCAGCTGTCGTCGCTGTCCGCCACCCAGCTGAACAGCCTGACGACAGCCGCCTTCCACGCCATCGGCGGCGTGGTCGCCGGTTCCCTCAACTCGACGCAGGTCGGCGGCCTGGCTGCCACGCGTCTGGCGGCCCTGACGACGACGGCGGTCACCAACCTGACGACCACAGCCTTGACCGGCCTGGCCGTGACCCAGGCCGCGGCGCTTACCGGCACGCAAGCCGCGGCGGTCACCTCGACCCAGGCGGTATCGCTCGGCACCACCCAACTCAACGGCCTGACGCCGGACGCTGCCAAGAGCCTGACGACGACGGTTGCCAGCGCACTGACCACGACCCAGGCGGCCGGCCTGTCCAGCACCTTCCTTAACAGTCTGACGACGGCCACCTTCGCGACCCTGACCTCGACCCAGGCCGGCGTGCTGACGACGACCCAGATCGGCGCCATCTCGACGACCAATGTCGGCGCCATCACCTCGACGCAACTGACCGGCGTCAGCACCACGCAGCTTGGCGGTCTGACGGCCACCCAGGTCGGCGCGGTCTCGACGACGGCCTTCAGTTCGCTGACGACGACGCAATTGACCAACCTGTCGACCACCCAGGCTCTCGGCATCAGCAGCAGCCAGCTGGCAGGCCTGACGACGACCAACCTGACCTCGCTGACCTCGACTCAGGTCGGCGCGCTGGCGGTCCGCACGCTGTCGAGCCTGACCTCGACCGTGCTCGGCAATCTGACGACGACCCAGGTGGGCGGTCTGAACTCGACGCAGGTCGGGACACTGACCACGACCTCGCTGGCCGGCCTGTCGACCACGGGCGTCACCAACCTGACGACTACGCAAGTGGGCGGCCTGTCGTCTACCCAGGTGCACGGTTTGTCGAGCGGCCAGGTCGTGGCCCTGACGACGACGCAGTTCAGCAGGCTGACGACCGGTCAGCTTTCGGGCCTGAACTCGACGCAGGCCGGAGCATTGACCAGCACCCTGGCCAACAGCCTGTCGACCACCAACTTCGCCGCCCTGACGGCCACCGCCATCGGCAACCTGTCGACGACGGCGATCCAGGGCATCGATACGACCCACCTGTCGAACATGACGCCGACCCAGCTGTCGGCCCTGACGGACACCCAGTTCAACGCCATGAGCGGTACCCAGATCGCGGTGCTGTAACGCGAACCTGGACTATCGATCGAAAGGAAGCCCCCGCCTCGCGCGGGGGTTTTCTTTTTGCGCCCGAGGCAAGCCCGCCCTTTCGTTTACCTTTTCCTTTACAAACCCAGGCCTGCCGGTACGCTTAGCCAAATCAGCGAATCGAGGCAGTCGCACATGGGCGCCCATCAGGGAAATATAGGCGAGGCCAAGAGCCGCGCCGCCGCCGGAGATCTTTCGGTCATGGAGCTGATCGGCGTCGCCGACAGCCTCAAGGCCGTCGACATCGGAGGCGTGGTCGAACTGTACGATCAGTTCGTCCTGCACAATGCCGAAAACCCGCTGCTCTACGCCGTGCTGTTCAACTTCGGCACGCTGCTCACTGACCTGGGCATGCTGGAACAGGCAGGACAGGCGTTCGAGCGCGCCATCGCGCTCAATCCTGATTTCCACCCGGCCTATATCAATCTCGGCCGCGTCTATGAGCGTCTCGGCAATGTCCAGGCGGCTGTCATGCAGTGGGACGCCATAACCGGCCGGCTGCCGCAGCTCACCGGCAGCAACATCACGCACATGACCATGGCGCTGAACCAGATGGCGCGCGTGCTCGAGGCGTCGCAACAGGACGAGGCGACCGAGAAGGTGCTGAAGATGAGCCTCGAGCTCGATCCGCACCAGCGCGAACCCGCCCAGCACCTGATCGCCGCCCGCCAGCGCCAGTGTGCCTGGCCGACGATCGAGCCGGGCGAACGCGTCACCCGGCAGCATCTGTTGCGCGGCATTTCTCCGCTGTCGATCAACGCCTATACCGACGACCCGGCCTATCAGCTGGCGCTGAGCTGGCATTATAACCTCAAGGACGTCGGCGAGCCGGTCGGTGAGATCATCACGCGCCATTGGGCGGCGGAAACCGATCGCCCGGACGGCCGCATCCGCATCGGCTACCTGTCGTCGGACCTGCGCGAACACGCCATAGGCCATCTGATGTACGAGGTGCTCGGCGCGCACGACCGCACCAAGGTCGAGGTCTACAGCTATTATTGTGGCATCAAGGCCGACGGCGATCCGATGCACCAGCATTACCGGGCCGACAGCGACCACTTCGTCGACATCACCGACATGGACGAGGTCACCGCGGCACGGCGCATAGCCGACGACGGCATCCAGATATTGATCGACGTCAACGGCTATACGCGCGACGGGCGCATCAAGCTCCTGGCCCTGCGCCCGGCGCCGATCATCGTCAACTGGCTGGGCTTTCCCGGCACCATGGGCAGTCCGTACCACCACTATATCGTGGCCGATGACTGGGTGATTCCGCCCGGCAGTGAAATCTACTATTCCGAAAAGGTCGAGCGTCTCGACTGCTACCAGCCCAACAACAGCTTGCGCGTGGTGGCGCCCGAGACGCCGACGCGCGGCGAGGTCGGGCTGCCCGACGACGCCTTCGTCTATTGCTGCTTCAATGGCACGCACAAGATCACGCGCTTCACCTTCGACCGCTGGCTGGAAATCCTGCAACGCGTGCCGAACAGCGTGCTGTGGCTGCTGTCGGGCGCCGACCTGTCGCACATCAATCTAAAGGCCTATGCCAGGGCGAAGGGCGTCGACCCCGACCGCATCGTCTTCGCCGACAAGCTGGCCAATGCCCACCATCTGGCGCGCTATCCGTTGGCCGACCTGTTCCTCGACACCACGCCTTACGGGGCGCATACGACGTGTTCGGACGCCTTGTGGATGGGCGTGCCGGTGCTGACCCTGTCGGGCCGCAGCTTCGCGGCGCGTGTATGCGGGTCGCTGGTGCGCGCCGCCGGCCTGCCTGAACTGGTAACGGAAAGCCCCCGCGACTTCGTCGACCATGCGGTGGCGCTGGGCCATGACCGTCAGCGCCTCGACGTCTACAAGGCACGGCTTAAGGCCAATCATGACACCTGCACGCTTTTCGATACGGCCAAGCTGGTACGCGACATGGAAGGCCTCTACGCCCGCATGTGGCAGGACTATCGCGAAGGACGGCTGCCGCAGCCGGACCTGACCAATCTCGACATCTATCTCGAGGTCGCGATGACGCACGATCACGACGCGGTCGAGGTCCAGGCGATCGAGGACTATGAGGGCTTCTGGCGCGAACGGCTGGGCCAGCGGAACGCCCACCGTCCGCTGCCCAAAGACAGCCGGCTGTGGCGCGCATGAAGAAGGTGCTTGTAACCGGGGGCGCCGGCTTTTTGGGGTCCCACCTGTGCGATCGCCTGCTCGACCGCGGTGACGACGTCCTGTGCATCGACAATTTCTTCACCGGACAGCGCAAGAATATCGCGCATCTCAACGGCCATCCGCGTTTCGAATTCATCCGCCACGACGTGACCTTCCCGCTGTTTGTCGAGGTCGACCAGATATTCAATCTGGCGTGCCCGGCATCGCCCGTCCATTATCAGTTCGACGCCGTGCAGACCGCCAAGACCAGCGTCATCGGCGCCATCAATATGCTGGGCCTTGCCAAACGCACCAAGGCGAGGATTTTGCAGGCTTCAACCAGCGAGGTTTATGGCGACCCAGAGGTCCATCCGCAGACCGAAGACTATTGGGGCCGCGTCAACCCGATCGGCATCCGCTCGTGCTACGACGAAGGCAAGCGCTGCGCCGAAACCCTGTTTTTCGACTACCACCGTCAGCACCAACTGAAGATCAAGGTCATGCGGATCTTCAACACCTACGGGCCGCGCATGCACCCGAACGACGGCCGCGTCGTCAGCAACTTCATCGTCCAGGCGTTGCGCGGCGAGGATATTACCCTGTACGGCGACGGCACACAGACGCGCAGCTTCTGCTATGTCGACGACCTGATCGACGGCATGCTGCGCCTGATGGACAGCCCCGACGACGTCATCGGCCCGATCAATATCGGCAACCCCGTCGAATTCACCATGCGCGAACTGGCCGACACGGTCATCGAGTTGACGGGAACGAAAAGCAAGCTTGTCCACCGCCCGCTGCCGTCCGACGACCCGCGCCAGCGCCAGCCGGACATCACCCAGGCCAAGACGAAACTCGGCTGGGAACCGCAGGTCCAACTCCGCCATGGCCTGATGCGCACAATCGACTATTTCCGTTCGGTGGTCGCAGAGGGCGGTAACTGATTCTATTGTCTGAGTTTATTGCCCTGCCCGCTGTTTTGGCCTAAGCTGGCCGAAACAACAGATTTGATTTGGTCGCATTTCCGACGACGAAGCGGCATCCGCTTGGTCGGGGAATGCCCCGGACAGGGCAGGTTCTCATGGTAGCGGTTTCCCGACGCGGCGCATTGCGCGCGGCCACAGCGTTTACAGCGGCAGGCTTCATGGCGGGCAAGGCATTGGCCGCGCCGAAAACGCCCGGCGTTATCGCCGTCGAGCCTTTTCCGCTGAAGCAGGTGCGGCTGAAGCCTTCCGTGTTCAATGACGCAGTCGAAGCCAACGGGCGTTACCTGCTGGCGCTCAGTCCCGACCGCCTGCTGCACAATTTTCGCGCCAATGCCGGCCTGATGCCCAAGGGCGAACGCTACGGCGGCTGGGAAGCGCAAGGCATCGCCGGGCACAGCCTTGGCCACTATCAGTCCGCCGTCAGCCTGATGTACGCCCAGACCGGCCGGCCGGAATTCCGCGATCGTGCCCTCTATATCACGCGCGAATTGGCGGAAATCCAGGCGAAGAACGGCGACGGCTACGCCGGCGGCACGACGGTCGATCGTAACGGCAAGACTATCGACGGCAAGGTCGTCTACGAAGAACTGCGCAAGGGCCAGATCGACACGCACTCGGGACTGAATGGCGGCTGGGTACCGCTCTACACCTATCACAAGGTGCTGGCCGGTGCGCTCGACGCCCACGCCCTGTGCGACGATCCCGTATCGCTGAAGGTGGCGATCGGATTGGGCGCCTATGTCGGCACCATCTTCGAAGGCCTGTCGGACGATCAGTTGCAGCAGATCTTCTCGGTCGAGTTCGGCGGCATGGCCGAGTCGTTTGCCGAGCTTTATGCCCGTACCGGCGATGTATGCTGGAAGACGCTGTCGGAGCGGTCGCGCCACCGTCAGGTGCTCGACGCCCTGGCGGCTGGGCGCGACGAACTGGCCGGCAAGCACGCCAACACCCAGATCCCCAAGGTCATCGGCCTGGCGCGGCTCTATGAGCTCGACCCGTCACCGCAGCACCGCGACGACTCGGCGAAGGCCGCGCTCTTCTTTTGGGAGACGGTGACCAAGGACCATTCCTATGTCATCGGCGGCAATTCCGAGTACGAGCATTTCGGCGAACCGCGCAAGCTGGCGAAGCGACTGGGCCAGCAGACCTGCGAGTCGTGCAATAGCTACAACATGCTGAAGCTGACGCGGCACCTGTATGGCTGGTCGGGCGACGCACGTTATTTCGATTTCTACGAGCGCGCGCACCTCAACCATATCCTGGCGCAGCACGACCCGAAAACCGGCATGTTCACCTATTTCATGCCGCTGGCCTCGGGCTACGGCCGGGCGCATTCGACGCCGGACAATGATTTCTGGTGCTGTGTCGGCACGGGTATGGAAAGCCATTCGAAGCACGGCGACAGCATATGGTGGCGCAAGGGCAACAGCGTCCTCGTCAACCTCTATTACCCGTCGACGCTCGACTGGCACGAGCGCGGCGTAAAGCTCGACATGGCCACGATGTTCCCGCGCGGCGACACGGTGGCGATCCGTGTAACGGCGGCCAAAAAGCCTGTCGATATCGCCCTGCGCGTGCCGGCCTGGTCGCAAAACATGACGGTCAGGGTGAATGGCAAGCCCGCCGGTAAGCGCGACGGCGGTTATGTCGTGCTTGCGGGCCTGAAGGCCGGCGACAAGGTTTCGCTGCACCTGCCCATGGCTATCCACACCGAAACCATGCCCGACGACGACCGCCTGGTCGCCTTCCTGAACGGGCCGCTGGTGCTGGCGGCCGATCTTGGGGCGCCGGACAAGCCGTGGGACGGCTATGATCCGGCCATCGTCGCCGCCGGCAATGACGGGGTGCTGACCAGAACTGCCGACTGGACCTTCACCTTCGGCGATGCCGGCCGGCCGGCGCCAATGACGCTGAAGCCCTATTTCGATCAGTACGATAATCGCACAGCGGTCTATTTCCGCCGCTTTACGGCAGCGGAGTGGCCGACACAGCAGGCTGCCTATATCGCCGATGCCAAGGCCAAAGCCGATATTGCCGCGCGCACGGTCGACGTCATCCGGCTGGGCGAGCAGCAGCCCGAGCAGGACCATAATTTTGCCGGCACGCCCAACACGTCGGTCATCACCCACATCACCGAGCGCGGGCGCCAGATCAACGACGGCTATTTCGAATTTGATCTTGCGACGGGCCCGGGACCGCTGGAACTGCAGGTCACCTATATCGGTGACGCGCGCAACAAGCCCTTCGATATCCTGGTCGACGGCAAGCTGCTGATGCACGAGACCCTGCCGGGCGAACCGACCGTCGGCAAGAACCTCCGGGCCTACGCCTTGCCGGAAACCGTGACGTCGGCGCCCAAAGTACGCGTGCGCTTCGAAGCAAAAACCTGGCTTGCCATCCCCGTTTACGAATGCCGGCTGGTCAGGCAGACCGTCAAACAGGTTTGAGTTGCAAAAAGTTTAAACCTTTTGCGCGAGACTAGGGCGTCAGTGCCGGGGAGGCGCCTGTGATTCGTATTCTGAAAACCTGTGTGGCCGCCATTGCCATGGCTGCCTTCGCATCGTCCGCCGTGGCCGGTCAGGGCTTGGACGGCCGCTGGAAGACCGCGGCCGGCACGACGGCCGAGATCGCGCCGTGCGCTGACGGCCATTGCATTACGCTGAAGACTGGAAAGTTCGCCGGCCGGATGATCGGCAAGATGAAGACGGCCGACGACCGCTATGAAGGTACGATCACCGACCCCAGCGATGACAAGACTTATGCCGGCAGTGCGGTGGTCGATGGCGATAAATTGAAGCTGCAAGGCTGCGTGTTCAAGGTCTTTTGCCGCTCGCAGACCTGGACGCGCCTGCCGTAACGCGGCCGGGTCTTTATCGTAAATTCACCGCACCGCAACAAGAGCCATGCATCCGCCTTACCGCAACGGCTGCTATCGTCCAGGCGAGCTTTGAAGGAGCACGATCATGGACACGCGCGACGATTTCTCGACTTTTACGCCGACCGCCGATACCGATACGGCGCTCAACCCCGACGCCACCTCGGCCAACCCCGGTCTCGAAGAGGCCGTTGAGGCCGCTGAGGTTGCCGGTGAAACCCTGGCCGAAAAGGTCAAGGGCTGGAACTGGAAGCTGATCGGCACTATCGCCGGCGGCGTAGCCCTGGCAGCCGGTGTGGCTGGCGCGGTCTATCTCAAGGCCAAACATGATCGCGAAGCGCCGGTGAAGCGCTTCGGCCTCGATCGCCTGGGCCTGAAGCGCAAGCATCTGGATCAGGCCAATGCCAGCGCGCACCACCTGGCCCGCAGGGCGCAAAAGCAGATTCGCGCATTCCCGGTGCGCCAGGTCACCAAGACCGTAGTCAGCAAGGTTTCAGGCTTTTTGCCGCACTAAGCTCGCAAAGCCGGACCTAAGCTTTGGCCGTCGCATCTGCGGCGGCCATTTGCGTTTGCGCGCCGAACATCGCATAAGTTTTGAAAAAGGTAGCGCTAACATTTATCTTGGCGCGGGCGGCGATGCCGTGCTATCCCTGTAAAAAATACCATAAACAGGGAGAGACCGATGAAACTGCGCGCCATTGCTGCGTGTGTAAGTGCTGTTGCGCTTTTGGCCGGAGCGGCCTCCGCCGGACCGCTGCATCTCAACGACAAGGGCTATTACGAGACGCGCGGCGTCAATGTGCTGGTGTTCTCCAACTGGTACGACGGCCTGTTCAGCGATTCGAAGATCAGCGGCGTTGAGCTGATCCATCACGGCATCCGCACCGCCACCAATGGCGACGTGCGCATGAGCGCGACCCCCGGCCAATGGGACCTGATCGGCCAGATGGTCGACCGCAAGGTAGATCCCAAGACGGGCGTGATCGATGTGACGCTGAAATACGCCGAGTTCGATTTTACCTACCACGTCCGTTCGGTTCCGCACGGCGACGGCGTGACAATCAGCGTCGTGCTCGACAAGCCGTTGCCGGAAGCCCTGAAGGACCGAGCGGGGTTCAATCTCGAATTCATCCCGTCGGCCTATTTCCACAAGAGCTACCTGGCCGACGGCAAGGCGGGGACCTTCCCGATCTATCCGTCGAGCCCGATGGCGTTGGAGCCCGAGGCGAAGTTCGCTCCGCAGACCGGCCCTCAAACCAAGACCCTGCCGCTGGCGTCCGCCAGGACCTTCGTGCTGGCGCCCGAAGACGACATGCGCCGTGTAACCGTCACCGACAGCGATGGCGGCGATATGAGCCTCTATGATGGCCGTAACCAGGCGCAGAACGGCTGGTATGTGCTACGGACGCAACTGCCTGCCGGCAAGAGCGGAACCGTGGTGTCGTGGAATGTGACGGCCAATGCAGTGCCCGGCTGGACGCGCGCGCCCAATATCGGTCACTCGCAACTGGGTTACGCACCGTCTCAGGAAAAGGTGGCGGTGATCGAACTCGACACCAACGACACGCCGGTCAAGACGGCAAGACTGCTCGAAGTGCAGGCCGACGGCAGTGCGACGGTCGCCCTGACGGCGCCGACCAGGCCATGGGGCAAATATCTAAGGTACAACTATCTAACCGTAGACTTTTCGGCGGTCAAAAAGCCGGGACTTTATGAAATCGAATACAACGGCCAGAAGACGGCGACGTTTCGCATCGCGCCCGACATCTACGCCGACGCCTGGCACCCGACCAACGACGTCTATTTCCCGGTCGCCATGGATCATATGTACGTCAAGGAAGGCTATCGCGTCTGGCACGGCGACAGCCACAAGGACGACGCCCTGCAGGCGCCGATCAACGAGGAGCACCTCGACCTCTACGGTTCGGCGCCGGGGACGACCGATACGCGCTTCAAGCCGTTCGCGCATATTCCGGGGCTGAATATCGGCGGCTGGTTCGACGCCGGCGACTTCGATATCCGTACGCAAAGCCAGTATGCCGTCGTGCAGCAACTGGTCGACGCCTACGAAAAGTTCCACCTCGACCGCGATGAAACCACCGTCGACGAGGCCCACCGCCTGGTCAGTCTGCATGTGCCCGACGGCCAGCCCGACATGGTGCAGCAGGTCGCGCATGGCGCCATCCAGCTGGTGGCGCAGTTCCACGCCGTCGGCCACGCCATCAACGGCATCGTCGAACCCGATCTGACGCAGTATCCGCATCTCGGCGACGCCGTCACCAAGACCGATGGCCTTGTTTACGACGCGACGCTTGGGCCGTTCGAGGAAAAGGACGGCAGAAGCGGACGCAAGGACGACCGCTGGGCCTATACCAACAAGTCGTCTGCCCTGAATTACGGTTCGATCGCCGCCCTGGCCGGCGCCAGCCGCGTCCTTCGCGGCCACGACGATGCCCTGGCGGAAGAATCGTTGTCGATCGCCAAGCGCGTCTGGGCCGAGGAACACAGCCACGCGCCCGACACTTTCCGGCATGGCAATGTCACCGGCGGCGACCTGACTGGCGAAGAGCTATCGGCAGCGGTCGCCTTGCTGATCACGACGAAAGACCCGCAATACGCAGAGCGCATCGATGCCCTCTGGCCCGAAGTTTCGAAAAAGTTCGCCTTCAACGTCCAGCTGATCGCGCAGGCCATTCCGTACATGCCGGCCGCCTTCAAGGCCAAGGTCCGGCCGGCGGTCGTGGCCTACAAAGCCCAGGCCGACGCGATGGCGGCGAAGAACCCGTTTGGCGTACCGATCACCGAAGGTGGTTGGGCCGGCAATGGCACGGTCATGACCTATGCCCTGAATGCCGCGGCGCTGCATGAGGTCTATCCCGACCTTATCGGCACCGACGCGGTCTTCCGCGGCCTCGACTACATCCTGGGCACGCACCCCGGCCACAACCTGTCCTTCGTATCGGGCGTCGGCACGCAGTCGAAGGAAGTCGCCTACGGCAACAACCGCGCCGACTTCAGCTTCATTGCCGGCGGCGTCGTGCCGGGCGCCTTGATCATCAAGCCCGACTATCCCGAAAACCGCGAGGATTACCCCTTCTTCTGGGGCGAGAACGAATACGTCATTCCCGAGGGCTCGACCTTCATTCAGCTGGTCAACACGGCCAACCTGTTGAGCAAGTAGTCTTCGACATCGGACCCCGGCACGTCAGGCCGGCACCTCAGGGCCCCTGTCCACTGGCTGGACAGGGGCCTTTTTTCCCCAGAAAATTGGCATTAGGGTAATTCATGGCGGTTACATAGCCCGGCCTCGGCTTTAGCACAGTGCACGCCTTCTATGAGGCTGAACACCGACCCGGTTGGCCTGTCCGGCGCAAGGCGCCATGCTGAATCCGAACGGCGACGTTGTCGACGCCATGGCGTCCCTGTTTGAGGCAAGTATCCAGGCGGGGGGAGGATGCTGTCCCCCGCCTGCTCCTGAGCCTTAAGCCAAAACCCGCGCCGCGCGGGCGGCAGACAGCAGAAGGTGGCGGACCTGATTGCAGTAGTCGCGTTCGATCTCGGCGCGGAAGGAGTCGGCCAGGCGAATTTGGCCGCCATCGAGCACCAGGATGCCTTCGCGCTCGGCGTGCTTCATCATGCGGCTGATATGGACGCGCGAAACGCCGTAGCGCTTGGAGAATTCGCGCTGGCTTGATGCTGTGACGGTGCGTGGCGGAAATTCGCCGTCGTCGGCCGAGTCCAACAGGTCGGCCATGACCAGCGTGCCGGCGTGGCGGTTGATGAAGACACGGAAATGCGGGCGGTCGAGACTGTAGACCTTGACGCCCTGGAACAAGCTTTCGCCCTGGGTCCGGACGACGGCGGCGAAGACGTCCGGATCGTCGATATGGTCGATGACGGCCTGGACCTGGGGCTCGATCTCGGCAGCCGCTTCCAAGGCGAAGCGCATATGCGTCGTCCACGATGCGTAGCAGCGGACTGTCGGTGCGAAGGTTTGCGACGCGCCGGTCGGCGTTCGCGCCGGTTCGACATAGCCGAGATAGCGCATGTAGAGCAGGACGGCCCGGGCGCGGCCCGGGCTGAGCAGGCCCGACGCAGCGCACAGGTCTTTCAGGCTTTGCAGGGTCAGGCCGCCCGATACGTGGAGCTGGATGGCCCACATGGCGCAGGCGTAGCGGCCGCCGTCCTTGAAGATGCCCATCAACGTCTTGTCGGCCGACGCGGCCTTCAGCGTCGAACGGACGATGGCGCGCATGGCGGCGTAACGGCGGGGATGATCGAAGACGCGCTGATATTCCGGCGGACTGACCAGCGTGTCGCAATCCCAGGCGATCAGGTCATCGAGATCCATTCCCTGTCGCTTTGCAGCCATCGCTGCCGATTCGTCCGCCATGCCTGCCTCCGGGTGATAAACTGTAACGCAGGTCAGGAGCGTTTTCCATATGGACGTAGGGAAAGACCGTCAGCGGGACGCGAACCACGGCTCGAGGCGACGGATGGCCTCTTCGACCTCAGGCGTTGAAACGGCGAAGCTGAAGCGAATGAAGTGGCGTCCATCGACCGGATCGAAGTCGATGCCGGGCGCGGTGGCGACGCCCGTGTCGTTGAGCAACTGCTTGCAAAAGGCGAGACTGTCGTCGGTCAGGTGGCCGATATCGGCATAGATATAAAATGCGCCGTCGGGGGGCGCGATACGGTTCAGCCCCATCCTGGGTAGGGCTTCGAGCAGCAGGTCGCGGTTGCGGGCGTAGGTCTTGACGTGCTGGTCGAGTTCGTCACGGGCGTCCAGCGCGATAAGGCCGGCGTGCTGGCTTAAGCTTGGCGCGGTCAGGAACAGATTGCCCATAAAGGCGCGGGCGCGTCCGATCAGCGCCTCAGGCACCAGCAGCCAGCCCAGCCGCCAGCCGACCATGCTGAAATATTTCGAGAAACTGTTGACTACAAGGGCGTCCGGCGAAAACTCAAGGACCGATCGCGCCGGCCCGACGTAACTCAAGCCGTGGTATATTTCGTCTGACACGATGCGGATTCCGCGCGCGTCGCACGTCGCGGCGATGGCTTTCAGTTCGTCGGCCTCAATCAGCGTACCGGTCGGATTGGCCGGGCTGGCGACGATGATGCCTTGCGGAGCAGGGGCGAGCGCCGCGATGGCCTTGGCTGTCAGCTGGAAGCGGACATCGGAGCCGCACGGGATTTCGACAGGCACCAGGTTCAGCGCCTTCAGCGTATTGCGATAAGCGACGTAGCCCGGCCTTGCCAGCGCGACGCGGTCGCCTGGTGAAAAGCTCGACAGAAGGGCTAGCACAAGGGCGGGTGAGGCGCCGCAGGTCAGGATGAACTGCGCGGGCTTTACCGTCACGCCGTAGGTATCGGCGTAGTGCCGGGCCAGCCGGTCCTTCAGTGCCTGGCTTTCCCAGTATCCCATGGCGTCGCTGTCGAGCACGCCGTGGGCTGCGGCAACGGCGGCTTTCGGGGCGCCTGTCGACGGCTGGCCGAACTCCATATGGATGATCGAACGGCCGCTGTCCTTCAGCCGGTGCGCCATCTGGCTGACCTCGATGGCGTAGAAGGGGTCGATCTCGGAATTCATGACGCGGTCCTTGTTGGAAGGCTCGCCTATAGCCTAATGGCCGGCCGGGAAAAAGCCGGCGTCCGCGACATGACCAGCCGCCGCCTGTTTATTTTGGCGCCGCACTTACCCTCGCGCGCCAAAAGGTCCATATAGACTACATCCAAGCGCGTATTCCGCCGACCGTTGTCAGCGCCGCCATGGCTACCCTGAAAGGGTCCAATGACGCTCCGGTCTACCGACGAAATTCTTTGTATCGCTCAGGCTCTGTCGCACGCTCGCCGGCGGAGCGCGCAGCGGCTTGACGGCGGGGCCGAAGATGCCGGACATCTGCCCATCGTCTGGCGTCTGAGCACACTCGTGTACAGGCATGGCCGTTGCTTCTACGTGCCCGAAGGGGGGCGGATCGTGCGCCTGATGAAGACGGGAGCGCCATCGTGAGCGGAGACACCGATCTTGAGCGCCGCGTCCTGGCGCACGAGCAGATACTGCAGGCGCTAGTCGGCTATATGGTCGAAAACGATGCCAGGGTTCTGGAACGTATGCGCGAGGCCTTTGTCCAGCCCGTGCAGCTTGGTCCCCACGGATTTACCGATACGCAAGCCTATGCTGCGCGCTTCGTTCGCGAGGTTATACGCAGCGGATCCCATGCCCCCGAAGGCGACGGGCCGTCGCCGGCCGCCTTGTGGGACGACCTGTGGCCGACGGCCGGCGAAAGTCAGCTTCTCAATGAGAATGTCCTGGTCAGGTTCGAAATCCACCGGCGCGACGACATGTGGGAAGTCTTCCGCGACGGACGGCTTAGCGGCGGTTACATATCGCAAAAGACGGCGCTGGAAGCAGCGCAGGCCGCCATCCACGACGTCTTCTGCGGCGGCGGTTCGGCAGAGTTGATAGCATCGCAGAAAATGGTTAGCGCATGAGCTTCAGATTATATGAAAGTGCCTGGGTAATGGTCGAGGGTGCCGACGCCCCGTGCCAGGTCCACAAGGATCCATCGAACATGGCGGTTTTCATCGCCAATGGTCAACGCTATGACGTCGACGCCCGGCCCATTGCCCGCGACGGGACGACGCCTGTCATTCTGTCCATCCTCAGCCTGCAGGCCATGCGCGAAGCCGGGCTGCGCAGCGACTATAACCGGGACGTCGAGCCGCGCTCAAGATCGGGCCGGAAGTAGGCGTGCCGCAAGCTTACGCCGCCATGGCGTCGGGGATGACACGGACGGCGATGCAATTGCCGTTGCTGTCGCGGCCGCGGTAATAGCCCTGCGCGCCTTCATCCGCCGGCCCGAACAGGCGGCGAAAATCGCCTTGGCCCAGAATCAGCTTTAGTTCCCGTTCGGGCACGGCGTCGACCCGGTCCCAGCTAAGACGATTGTCGCGTATCCGATAGGGTGCCGTCATTGCGAAATCTCCGTTTCGTTCCTAATTTGTTCCAGTATCGCTCACGAGTCAAGTCTTGAAACAGTATCGCCTTTTTAACGGCAGAATCGTACCGTACACCGCATGACCTCCCCCAAAACGACGCCCTTCGACCTGTGGACGGACCTGATGTTCGCGACAGGTGAAATGTTTGCCGCCTCCGCCCAGGTTATCGGCCACCGGACGGAACGCATGAGCCAGGCGCAGCTGCCGCTCAGCGTCCGGGACACCAAGGAATTCACCCTGATGTTCCAGGAAAAGGCCGAGGCCGGGCAGGAAGCAGCCACGGCATTTGCCGAGTTGGCCACGCGCGCCGTGACGCAGATGGCGATGAGCGTGCCGGCCCAGATGATGGTGCTGGGGCCGCTGGCGTGGGGACTAGCATCGAGCCGGACCATGCCGCAGTTGTTCGAAGCGCAGATGAAGTTCGGCCAGGCCCTGCTCGAACCGATGACCAATAATGACGTGGCCGATGCGGCCGTCCGCGCCGGCCACGCCGCCGTCAAACCCTATCACAGCCGGGCGACGGCCAACGCCAAGCGGTTGCAGCGCAAATAACGGGCTGCTGCGGGCAATGTCGTGGTTGCGCCGTTACGGCCCGAGCTAAAATGCTGACAGGAATCGGTCCACGGCTGCTATAGTCCGCCACCGGCATCAGGACAGGGACCAGCATGGACGCAATCCTATCGATACGCGGTCTTGAAAAGACCTTCGCCGGCGGTTTCCAGGCGCTGAAGGGCATCGACCTCGAAATCAGGCGCGGTGAAATTTTCGCGCTTTTGGGACCCAACGGCGCCGGCAAGACGACGATGATCGGCGCGGTCTGCGGGCTGGTACGGCTAACGAAGGGCACGATCACGGTCGACGGCCACGACGTGGTCAACGATTTCCGCGCGGCGCGATCGAAGATCGGCCTGGTGCCGCAGGAACTGGCGACCGACATGTTCATCACGGTGTGGAACACTGTCGAGTTCTCGCGCGGCCTATTCGGCAAGGCGCCGGACAAGAAGCACCTGGAGCAGGTGCTGCGAGACCTGTCGCTGTGGGACAAGAAGGACAACAAGATCGCTACCCTGTCAGGCGGCATGAAGCGCCGGGTGCTGATCGCCAAGGCGCTGGCGCACGAACCCGATGTGCTGTTCCTCGACGAACCGACCGCCGGCGTCGATGTCGAGCTGCGCCGCGACATGTGGGAGATGGTGCGAAAACTTCGCGAACGCGGCGTCACCATCATCCTGACGACGCACTATATCGAAGAAGCCGAGGAGATGGCCGACCGCATCGGCGTCATCGACAAGGGCAAGATCATCCTCGTCGAGGAAAAACACGCCCTGATGAAAAAGCTCGGACGGTCCGAGCTGCGTGTCGAACTGAAAGCCCCGCTTGACGGCCTGCCGCCCGAGCTGTCGGGCTGGCCCCTGGCCCTGTCTGATGACGGCCTGGTGTTGACGCTGACCATGTCGGGTGAAGCGGGAGAAGAAGACGCCAGTGCCGCGGCCTTCGTCAAAAAGCTGGCCGTCGAAAATATCGATTTCAAGAGCATCGACATGAAGCGGTCTTCGCTGGAAGACATCTTCGTCAGCCTGGTGGGGAAATGACCATGAGCACCCTCAATGTCCACGCCGTGCGCGCCATCTATGCCGCAGAACTCGGCCGCTCGATCCGCACCCTGTTCCAGAGCCTGGCGGCGCCGGTCATCTCGACCTCGCTCTACTTTATCGTCTTCGGCTCGGCCATCGGCAGCCGCATGCAGACGGTCGACGGCGTGCCCTATGCCGCCTTCATCGTGCCCGGCCTGATCATGATGACGATCCTGACCGAAAGCACGTCGAACGCCAGTTTCGGCATCTACTTGCCGCGCTTTACCGGCACGATCTACGAAGTGCTGTCGGCGCCCGTATCGGTCGTCGAGACCCTGGCGGGCTATGTCGGCGCGGCCGCCACCAAGTCGGTGGTGCTGGGCATGGTCATCATGGCGACGGCGCGTTTGTTCGTGCATTACGACATCGTCCATCCGGTGTGGACGGCGGCCTTTCTGATCTTGACCTCACTGACCTTCAGCCTGTTCGGCTTTATCCTCGGCTGCTGGGCTGACGGCTTCGAAAAGCTGCAGGTCGTGCCGCTGCTCATCCTGTCGCCCCTGGCGTTTCTCGGCGGCACCTTCTACTCGATCCGCATGCTGCCGGCGCCCTGGCACACGGTGACCCTGTTCAATCCGATCGTCTATCTGGTCAACGGCTTCCGCTGGGCCTTCTACGGCAAGGCCGACGTCGCCGTCTGGGTCAGCCTCGGCATGACGCTGGCCTTCATGCTGGTGTGTGTCGCCATCATCGCGTGGATATTCAAGACCGGTTATCGCCTACGGACATAATCGCCTTTTTATAAAACCGTATTGCGCCTTTATCGCCATTTACGCGAATGCCTCCGAAAACAGGAGGGTCGCAAAATGGAAGATGTCATTATCATCGGCGCCGGCGTGGCGGGCCTTGCCGCGGCGCTGGAATGCAAGCGCGCCGGTCTGTCCTATCGCGTCCTTGAGGCCTGCGACCAGCCGGGTGGCCGCGCCCGGTCGCGCACCTTGGCGTCGGGCCGCGTGGTCGACCTCGGCGCGCACTGGCTGCACGGCGCCGATAACCCGCTCAAGGCCGAACTCGACCGCTACGGTATCGGCTACCGGCGCGATGCGGGTGACGCCGTCTATGTGCTGGAAAACGGTGCGTTGCGTCAGGAAGGCGGCGACTGGCTCGACAAGGCAATAGACCATGACAAGGCCAACGCGATTCTGAAGGGACGGGCGCCCGACTGCGCCCTGACCGAACTGGCGGCCGACGCCGACGCGCACCGGATGCTGGCCGATTTCGCGCTTCTGTGGGACGGCATCGATCCGCCGACAGTGCCGTCGGCGCTCGAATTTCTTAGTGACGAAAATACGCCCGGCGGTCTGGAGATCGAAGGCGGCATGGACGCTTTGATCCAGGCTATGGCCGAGGAGGCTGGACGGGCGCGCATTCACTTGCGCACAGCCGTATCGAAGATCGCCGAAGCCGACGGCGGCGTGCGCATCCAGGCCATGGACGGCTCGCTGTGGCTGGGCAAGCGCGTGCTGTTCACCGCTTCGCTGGGCGTGCTCAAAAGCAATATGGTCAGCTTCCAGCCGCCGCTGTCGGGCGATTTCCATGAGCACCTAGCGGGCATCGCCATGGGCAAGGTCAACAAGATCGTCATCGAATGCGACCCGGCCTTCTTTGCCGAACGCGATGTGCCGGCGGATATGGCGATCGAGGTGCTGGACGTCGATCCCCCGCATTTCTGCCACGTCCACAGCGCCGGGCAGCCGATCATCCAGCTTTATGTCTCGGGCAACCAGGCGGAAAAGATCGAGGGCATGACGCCGGGCGAGGCGCTGAACTATGCGGCGGGCATCCTGCGCCGAATAGAGCTGTTGCGAGGCTTCGATACCCGCGTCGTATCGCCGGCGATCGTCACGCGCTGGGTGGCAAATCCCTATACGCGCGGCGCCTATTCGTGCTGCCTGCCGGGCGCCAGGCGGTCGGGACCGCGCGTCGAGGGGGCTATTATCTTCTGCGGCGACACGTTCGATACGCGCTTTCCGGCTTCGGTCGCCGGGGCGTACCTTTCGGGGCGGGCAGGGGCGCAGATGGTTATCGAAGCGCAGGGTGTCAAAGTGTCGGAAGCCGCGGTGGCCTAACCCAAC
>FSUR01000051.1_pt1 | contig 30516 bp, 25 predicted proteins | sample 1637491 | NCBI WGS metagenome assembly FSUR01 (sample SAMEA3914816, study PRJEB12502) | metagenome | biome: forest; material: soil | place: USA | collected 2011-09-16 | depth 0.3 m
GGGCGGCAGCAGCGGCGTCGATCCCGCCTCGGGCACCAGACCGAGCTTGAGGAAAGGCAGGCTTAGACGCACATCGTCGGCCACCACGACCAGATCGCAGTGCAAAAGCATCGTCACGCCGACACCGACGGCCTGGCCACGCACGGCGGCGATCAAGGGCTTTTCGAAGAAGGTCAGCGCCTTCAGAAAGCGAAATACCGGCACGGCGTCGAGTTCCACCGTCTGCAGTTCGGCTGCCCCTTGCGCAAAATCGAGAATGTCGTTGCCGGCCGAAAAATCGCTGCCTTCCGCCGAAATCACCACCGCCCGGACCGCATGATCGCTCGATGCCGTCTCAAGCTGCGCCGTCAGTTCGGTATACATGGCGCGGGTCAGGGCATTCTTCTTTTGCGGCCGATTGATTCGCAACCGCATCACGCCCTGGTCGATTTCGCTCAGAATTTCGCCCATGGCGCGTCTCCATTGTCTTACAATAGCGCTAGCCTAAATTGACGCGCACGGCAACTATTACCCAAGGTCAACCCTATTCCCAGGTTATGACATAACGTGCTCTTGCCATCGCTTCGCCACATCCTGTAAATAGCGTCAGTTAACAAGAATACAGCCGCACCAGCCGCGGCGGATTACAGGTTCTTCGCGCAACTTACAGAAAGTCGCCCCATGAAACTCACACATTTCGCCGAGCGGGTCCGCACCCTCGTCGTTGCCGCCGGGTTTGCCGTCGTGGCAAGCCTCGGTTCGACCCAGGCCTTCGCCGCCGACGCCAAGGCCAAGATCGATCCGATGGCCGATGCCCCGCTCATCGCGGCCGCCGCGAAGATCACCTGTGATCCGTCGGCCGCCAGGCTGATCGGACCGACCGAAGTGACCAAGGCCGACGGTACCAAGGCCAAGGGCAACCTCTACGAAGTCGCCTGCAAGGCTGGCCCAGGCTTTATAGCCGTTGCCGCCACGCCGGCCGACGTGTTGCAGAGCTTTACCTGCATGGCAGCCTTCGAAGCGCACAAGAAGGTTCCCACAGGCGTCACCTGCACCCTGGCCGAAAACACCCCACCGTATAAGTGGCTGGTCCCGGTCGCCGCTCCCTATATACCGGGCTGCGACGTCAACAATGCCCGCCTCATCGGTTCGAGCAAGGCCGAACCTTTGATCGACCGCTACGAAGTCGGCTGCTCGGCCGGCCCCGGCGGCATCATCGACTATCCGCAGCTGGCGTCGTCGGCTCAGCCGTCGTTCAAGAGCTGCCTCGTTGCCGAAGGCGCTTCGGTCTGCCAGTTCACCACCAAGGAACAGCTGTCGGCCCAGATGGCGCCCTTGGCTACCAAGGCCGATCCGAAGTGCCAGGTCAACAATGTCCGCTTCGTCGGCGTATCGAGCAGCAACGACGCTGTTTTTTATGAATTCGGCTGCGCCAACCAGCCGGGCTTCGTTGTCCAGACCAAGCCGGACAACACCTACATCAAGACGATCCCTTGCGCCGCAGCGGCTGGCCTTAACGGCGGCTGTACCTTCACAGACATGGGCGTCGCCGCCAACGGTCAGAAGGGCTATTACAGCGACGTGCTGAAGAAGGCTGGCCTCACCTGTACGGTTTCCGACTTCAACGTCCTCGGTACGCAGGAAAGCAGCAAGCGCGACTACGTCGAGTTCAAGTGCCCTGAACAGAAGTGGGGCCTGATTGGCTTCGTTCCCCAGCAGGGTTCAACCGCCGGCGTCCGCGTCACCGACTGCTTCCTGGACCAGGTCGGCCACAAGGGCTGCACCTTTGTCACCACCGACCAGCTCAAGGCCCAGTGGGACGTGCTGATCAAGGCAGCAGAACCGACCAAGGGCTGCGATGTCTCCGAGGTCCGCTACATTGGCGAATCGCAAGGCGTCGACAAGGGCGTCATCGCCGAACTAGCCTGCAAGAACAAGCGCGGCTACATCGTCGTCGTCAATGGCGACCGCACGAAGCTGGAAACGCAAACCCCCTGCCGTATCGCCCTGGCGCACAAGGACGACCAGCAGTGCTCCATCGCTGGTAACGGCACCTATAACGACTAGGTTCGTTCCCGACCGGAAACAGACGCCTGCGGGGCTCGCTCCGCGGGCGTTTTTTTATGTCCAAATTCTATCGTTTGGCCTATTGATGACGCGCCCAACCCCAAGGAGTCGCCCCACATGAACCCTGGTATGAAAACCGTCATCAGTACCGTTGCTGCGTTCACCCTTGTGGCCGCCCTGCCCGCCCTTGCCGATCCGGCGCCGGCCCAGCCGGCCGCCACCGCATTCCATGTCGGCAAGCTGTCGGTCGCGTCGCTGGCCGACGCCCAGTTTGTCCTGCCGAATGACGGCAAGGTCTTCGGCGGCGACGCTGGACCCGGCGCGGTCGCCGAAGTGCTTAAGGCGGCACACGCGGCGACCGACAACGTCACCCTGTCCGTCGACGCCCTGCTGGTGCGCGACGGCAGCCGCCTTGTGCTGATTGATACGGGCCTCGGCCCCAAGGCAGGCGGGTCCCTGATCTCCAGCCTGAAAGCCGCCGGCGTGACGCCCAATCAGATCACCGACGTGCTGATCACCCACCCGCACGGCGATCATGTCGGCGGGCTGCTCGACGCGTCGGGCCAGCCGGCCTTCCCGAAGGCCAAGGTGCGCATGTCGTCAGCCGACTGGACGTATTTGCAATCGCAATCCGGCATGGCCGATTTGACAAAGGCCATCGCTCCGCAGGTCGCCGCTTTCGAGCCGGGCGCCCAGGTCACGCCGTCGATCACCGCCATCGCTATTCCCGGCCATACGCCTGGCCACGTCGGCTACCAGATCGTGTCGGGCAAAGCGCGCCTGCTCGATATCGGCGATACAGCGCACAGTTCGATCATTTCTCTGGCCAAGCCCGACTGGACCATGGGTTTCGACGGCGACGCTGCCACGGCAAAAAAAAGCCGCCGCGCCACGCTGACCGAACTGGCCAACGATCATGAAACGATTTTTGCGCCGCACTTCCCATATCCGGGCGTGGGTACGGTCGTGGCGTCGGGAGACGGCTTCGTCTGGCAGGCGGCGAATTTTAAGGCAAAAAAGAAGAAGCCCTAGGCAAGGATCAAAGCCGCAGTTCCCAGACCTGGGCGTTGAGATTCTTGCCGAAGCGCGTGTGCCGTTCCTCGGACAGCAGTTCAAACCCCGCCGCCTGATAAATCCGACGCGCCGCAACAAGACAGTCCTGCGTCCATAACCGCAGGCGCTGGTAATTGCGTGCCTTGGCCGCTTCGATACACGCCCCCACCAGGCGCGCGCCGAGCCCGGTTCCGCGCGCAGATGAATCGACGTAGAGCAGCCTGAGCTTGGCCGTGTCAGGCGTATCACCGCGGAACAAGAAGACCGAGCCCACCAACTCGCCGCTGCGCTCGGCGACAAAGGCCTCTTCCTTTTCAGAATCGAAGCTTTTGACGAAGTCCGCCAAAAGCTCGGCGACCAGGACTTCGTAGGTGATGTCCCAGCCGTATTCCTCCGCATATAGCCTTCCCTGGCGCGCGGTGATCGTACCGATATCGCCTATTTGCAGAGGCCTCAGCCGCATTTCCGATGTACGACTGCCCTCCATAAGATCGCGGACCGAATTGACGGCGCTGCGCAAACGCTGGCGCTGATCGTCCGTCAGATGAGCGACCATCGCCGACAAGCCGTCGGCCGATGCACGGTTCAACGGCTCGAAAGCCTCCCGGCCCGCGTGCGTCATGCGCACGATCACCGCCCGGCCATCGTCCGGATCGCTTTCGCGGGCAACCAACCCCGCCGCCTCGAACTTCTTGAGAATGCGGCTGACATAGGCGGGATCAAGCCCCAGTTGGGAGACCAGATCGCCAGGCTTAAGCGCCTCGGCGTGGGCCATTTCGAACAGCACCCGCACCTCGGTCAGCGTGAAGTCGCCGCCATAGGGACGTTCGGCCAAAAGGCCGATCCGACGCGTATAAAAGCGATTGAAAGCGCGAATATCGGCGACGACATCGGTCATGGCAGGCTTCCTCTTCACGAAGAACCTACCGCAATATATTGGACTGAGTCAAATATATTTGTTATAGCGCTTCCATAAAGCGGCACGCCTCGCCCTGCGACGGCTTGACGATCTCGTCGTCGCGCATGACGACCTTGCCGCGAATGATGGTCGCTTTTGGCCAGCCCGTGACCTCCATGCCGTCAAACGGCGTCCAACCGCTCTTGGTCCGCATATCCTTGTGCAGCAGGACGCGTTTCGCCTTCAGGTCGACCAGCGTGACGTCACCGTCATAGCCTTCGGCCATGCGGCCCTTGTTGGCGACGCCGAAGACGCGCTGGGCGCCGCCGGATGTCAGGTCGACCAGCCGTTCCAGCGACAGGCGGCCCTCATTGACGTGATTGAGCATGACCGGCAGAAGTGTCTGCACCCCCGGCATGCCCGATGGCGACTGCGGATAGGGCTTGGCCTTTTCTTCGAGCGTATGCGGCGCGTGATCCGAGCCCAGCACGTCGGCAATGCCGCCGGTGATGCCGCGCCACAGGCCTTCGACGTGGTAGCGGTCGCGAATCGGCGGGTTCATCTGCGCCAGGCCCTTCAGGCGCTCATAGGCTTCGGGCGCCTCAAGAGTCAGGTGCTGCGGCGTCAGTTCGACCGTCGCGATATCCTTGTGGTCCTTGAGGAATTCGATTTCCTCGCGCGTCGTGACGTGCAGGACGTGGATGCGCTTGCCGGCCTCGCGCGCCAGCCGCACCAGGCGGTGCGTCGACTGGATAGCCGACTGGGCGTCGCGAACATAATCGTGGCTGGTCCAGTCGTTTTCGCGCGCCAGCGGCCGGCGCTCGACCAGACGGTATTCGTCCTCGGAATGGAAGGTGGCGCGGCGGTTGACGTTCTTCAGCACGCTGGCCACGCCGGCGTCGTCGGCGATGAGCAATGTTCCGGTAGACGCGCCCATGAAGACCTTGACGCCGCAGCAGCCCGGCAGGCGTTCGAGCTCACCCAACTGTGTGACGTTTTCGTGCGTGCCGCCGATATAGAAGGCGTGGTCGCAGTGCATGCGGTGATGGGCGCGCCTCAACTTGTCTTCGAAGTTGGGGACATTGGTCGTGTTGGGATTGGTATTCGGCATTTCGAACACGGCCACGACCCCGCCCATGACAGCGGCCTGGGAACCCGTTTCCAGGTCTTCCTTCCATTCAAGGCCCGGCTCGCGGAAGTGGACCTGGGTATCGATGACGCCCGGCATGGCCAGCAGGCCCGTGGCGTCGAATATCTCGGCGGCGCTGTCGTGGGACAGGTCGCCGAAGGCCACGAACTTGCCGTTCGCTATGCCGATATCGCCCTTGCCTCGGCCCGCGTGATTAATGATGTCAGCATTGCGAATAATGAGATCAAACGTACGGGCCATTTTGGGTCTCCGGCTGGGGTTATCCGACTGCCTGCCAGGCGGATGCCCGCAGCGATTGCGCACCGGTCATCACACGGACGATGCCGTCATAGGCGCGATCGATCGAAAGGTCGAGCATATGGCAGACGTTCTGCTTCAATTTCGGGTCAACGGCCTGGATGTCGACAAAGCTGCGCGGTCCGCGGATGATGTGGACATTGTCGCCATACGGCGTCGCCGCGTCTTCGGACGGCCCAAACAGGCCGAAAGTCGGTATGCCCGCTGCCGCCGCGAGATGCAGCCACAACTCGTCATTGCCGATAAAGACCGATGCGTGTTTCAGTGCGGCATAGGCGCTTAAAAGATCGAGCCGCCCCGTCAGTTCCAGTACACGGGCGCGCGGCGTCGCCATGCGCAGGGCAATGGCCGTATCCCGGTCTTCGTCGCTGCCCAGTATGAGCAGCGAATGGCCGGGAAAAGCGCCGTTGTCGCGCATCAGCTTTGTGGCCAGCACCGCGAAACGCTCGGTCGGCCACCGCTTGCCGAGCCACGATGCGCCGGGGGCCATGACGATCAGCGGCGCGATACCGCGGCCGTTATCGAGAAAATTACGCACGCCGGCTTCTCGCCCAGGCGATACGCGCAAGGACGGCCTGACCTCAGCTTCAGGCAGGCGCAACGCCTTGCAGATCTGGACCAGCGGACTGGCCGGATCGTTGGCATTCAATGTGAACCGTGTCTTGGCCGGAATCAGGCGCGACACCATGGTCGGGCCGATATCGACGCACAGCCCCCATTGACGGCGGCTGATCTCGCTCAGCATGCCGAGGCTCTTCAGCTTGAACAAAGCGCCGTCAAAAACCTGGACCTCGTCGACGCAATCGTCGTCGCTGAACAGTTCGGCCGACGCCTTCGACGTCACCAGCGTAATGCGCGCGTTGGGAATTTCCTGCTTGAAACGGCGGATCAGCCCGCCGAGGGTCACCACCTTGGCCGGTTCGCAGATCGCCAACAAAAGAATCGGAAAACTCGCCTTCATAATCCCATCTACTTACGACATAAGCGAACGACCGCAAGAAACGACGTGTTCACATGACCGCTATCGCCCGACTGCCCCATCGCGCCCTGATCCGCATTACCGGACCCGACTGGGCGACATTCCTGAAAGGGCTGTGCACGGCCCATATCGACCGAATCACCGCCGAGGTGGCTGACGGTCGCTTTGGTAATCTGCATTATGGCGCTTTTTTACGGCCACAGGGAAAGATGTATGCCGATTGCCTGTTGATGGCGCGGGGACCTGAGGAAATCTGGCTGGATGTGCCGCTTGCCAGCCGCCCCGAACTGCTGGCAAAGCTCAACATGTACAGGCTGCGCGCCAAGGTGACGATCGACGCTCTGGAAGCGCCTGTCTTCGTCGCGTTCGGCGGCGATTTGCCGGCCGGCTTTTCGGACGATCCGCGCGGCGCGATCGTCGATGACACCTTCGGCTTTGCCTATGATGACCGTAAGGCTACGACGGACGACGCCGAATGGACAGCCTTCCGTATCGGCCTCGGCATCAGCGACGCCGGACAGGATTTCGGCATGGACGCCCTTTACGCTATCGACGCCAATCTCGACCTGCTCGACGCCATCGATTTTCACAAGGGCTGTTATGTCGGCCAGGAACTGACGTCGCGCATGAAGCGTCGCGGGCAGATCAAGAACCGCCTCCTTCCGCTCATTAGCCAGGGCGACTTGGAAAGCGGTGCGGAAATCCTGATCGGCGAGCGCAAGGTTGGCGAGGTAACGAGCGCCTACGGACCCATCGGGCTGGGACTGATGCGAATCGATAGGCTGGTGCAAAACGACGTTCAAAGCGGCGGATACGCCGTGACCGTGGCGGTTCCGGCATGGATCGCAACCCAGGTCCAGTTCGGGAACGATGCGTCGTAATACGACGGTTAACCATCACATTACATTTGTTATAACAATTGATTATTTGAGAGAAATGACGATGGATGCTCGCGAACGCTGTCACTGGCCGGGTCAGGATCCGCTCTATGTCGCCTATCACGACGAAGAATGGGGCGTCCCGGAATTCGATTCGCGCGCGCTTTGGGAAAAGCTGGTGCTCGACGGTTTCCAGGCCGGTCTGTCCTGGATCACCATCCTCAGGAAACGTGAGTCGCTGCGTCGTGCCTTCGCGGATTTCGACCTCGAAAAGGTGGCGCGTTTTGACGACGACGACGTAGCGCGCTTGATGAACGATGCTGGCATTATCCGCAGCCGCGCCAAGATCACAGCGGCAATAGACAGCGCGCGCATAACGCTCGATCTCCGCGATAAGGGCATCGATTTCAAAGACCTGATCTGGCAGGTCCAGGACCACCGCCCCGTCATCAACCATTTCGAACGCGGTGAAGTGCCAGCGGAAACCAAGACGTCTCAGGACCTGGCCAAGCTTCTCAAATCGCAAGGCTACAAGTTTTGTGGTCCTGTTATCGTCTATGCCTTCATGCAGGCGGTCGGCATGGTCAACGATCACGTCGTTACGTGTTTTCGGCACGCCGAGATTGCGGATCTTATGAAAAAAGCGTAGGTGTTCAACTCTGCGCACGGGGGACGCATGCGGGGCATACTTCACAATCGACAGCCGATGACGCCGCCCGGACCGTCCGGGCGCAGCGCAATGCTGTTCGGTCCCGGCCGCACCGCGGCAACAGCGAGCCTGCCGCCGCTATCCCTTTCATAATCCGATCAGGACGAAACCATGCAAAAGGTACCGTTATTTCTTCAGCCGCTCGTCAAGTACGTCGATTTCAAGGGCCGTGCGCGGCGTTCGGAATTCTGGCTGTGGACCCTCGCTCTGTTCGTCATGTACATTGTGATCGAGGCCGTTATGTTCTCGGCTATTCCGGCAATGATGGGGTCTTCCAACCCGGCACAGGCCATGGCCAATATGATGCGCTTCATGCCGCTCATCAATCTGATTGGCCTGGCGCTGTTTCTTCCGAACTTGGCCGTCCAGATCCGGCGCCTGCATGACAGCAACCGTACCGGCTGGTGGGTCGTGCTTCCCATAGGCGTTTTTATCGCAGGGATCATTCTGTTCCTGGCCACCAATGCCAGCAAGATAGCCAGCATGTTGAAGACCCCGACGGCAAGTCCGGATCCGACGGCGATTTTCTCGATCGTCGGCAGCGCCATGCTGTTTATCTGGTTGCCGACCATGATTTCCGGCATCGTGATGCTTGTCTTTTTCTGCCTCGACGGCACGGCGGGCTCAAACCGTTTCGGCCCCGACCCCAAGGGCCGCGGCGGCGACATCAGCGTATTTTAAGGAGAAGCCCCATGGCCGGCACGCCGCTTATCTTTCGCCCGCTCGTCCGCTACGCCGACTTCCAAGGCCGGTCGCGCCGTGCCGAACTGTGGGGCTTCCTCGTTATGGTTTGGGTGATCACCGGAGGCCTTTACGGCTGGTTGCTTTATCTCGTTTTTACGCTTTTCAACACAATGGCGAAAGGACCAGACACAGGTCTTTTTGGCCAGATAGCCTTGGCAGGCGGGATTGTCTTCCTGTTTGCGATCGCTGTGCTGGTGCCGACCCTGGCCGTTCAGGTGCGTCGCCTGCACGATTCCAACCGCACGGGCTGGTGGCTGCTGCTGCCTATGGCCGGCAGCACGCTCGGCCAGACCGTACTCTATGCCTTGCACGCCGATGAGATCATGCGCCTGACGATGGCCATGACGCCGGCTATGCAGTCATCGGTCTCGCAAGGGTTCGACATGGCGAAGATTCTTGCAGCCGAATGGCCCCTATATCAATACACCCTGCCGTATACGATTATTCCCAGCCTTATCGCCTACATCGCGTTGCTGGTCCTTTTCTTTTGGCCGGGGACGCGCGGCGACAACCGCTTCGGCGCCAATCCCCGCCCCGGACGGTAAGCGTTACAGCTAATTCACTTGGTGTAATCGCGCGGCCAGCGTAATTTCAGCGTCACCGGTCAACCAAAGGGGGCTTTCCATGACCAATATACCGCTGATGTTCCAGCCGCTGTTCAGATATGCCGAATTCAACGGCCGTTCGCGCCGTTCCGAATTCTGGCTGTGGGTGCTGTTCCGTATTCTCCTCGGCATGGCTCTGGGCGCCGGCGCCCTGGCCTGGCTGCTTCCCGTCATGCCGCAAGTCAAAGACCATCCAGAGCTGTTCATGCCGCGCTATTTCACCGTCTGGCCGATGATCTCGTTAATCAATCTCGGGCTGTTCATTCCATCCCTGGCCGTCGGCGTCCGCCGGCTGCACGATATCAATCGCTCGGGCTGGTGGATCATCATGCCGTTCGTCGTCGCTGTCGTCGGCGTGACGATCTTCATGATCGTCTTCGGAACGCAAATGGTCCAGGCGATCGTCGCGCATCCGAACGGCAAAGACATGAGCGAAAGCGAAGGCATGTCACTCGTCTTCGGCATGTTCGGCTACATGTCCCTGTTCGTCATCCTGCCGTCTCTGATCTCGCAGATCGTCATGCTGGTCTTCTACGTCACCGAAGGCACGCGCGGTTCCAACCGCTTCGGCAATGACCCCAAGAACGCAGGCGCCAGGTCGGCGGCGGACACTTTTGCCTGATGGCCGCTTCTGGCCATTACATGCCGGCTGAATCGTAGTATCGAGCGGGTATGGTCGATCTTTCCCACGAAATCCGTATAGGCGGGCTAGTTTGCGGCGTCGATGAGGCCGGGCGCGGGCCATGCGCCGGGCCCCTTTGCGTGTCGGCGGTCATTCTGGACGCTAGGCGGCTACCCGACGGCATCGACGATTCCAAGGCGCTGACCGAAGCGCATCGCTTTGCGCTCGAACCCGAGATCAAGGCGGCCGCCATCGCCTGGTCGGTGGTGACCGTGACCGTCGAAGAAATCGATGCGATGAATATCCTTCAGGCCACCATGGCCGGCATGGCGCGCGCCGTGGCGGAACTGGCGCCCTGCGCCCATCACGCCCTGATCGATGGCAACCGCTGCCCGAAACTCGATATCCCGTCGACGGCGCTGATCGGCGGCGATGCACTGTCCTTGTCGATTGCCGCGGCGTCGATCCTGGCCAAGACGGCGCGCGACCGCATCATGATAAATCTGCACGACGTCTATCCGGTCTACGGCTTTAAAAGGCACAAGGGTTACCAGGCGGCGACGCACCTGGACGCCCTGCGGCTGCACGGCCCGTCGCCCGTTCATCGCAAGAGCTGGTCGACTATCCGCGACCTGGTGATGACAGAAGAATAAACATCTCCGGCGGGCGTAAGCCACCTGAGGCCTTGGCGTAGGGTGGAACAAAACGAATCCAAAAGTGAGTCCTAAAAGACTCACTGACAGAAAAACGAATCGGCCGATTCGACGCAAGTCAAGTTTTTACTTTTTGTTAACGATCAAAGACTCTATTCCTTGGGATTCAAGACCTTACGCCTTGCGGACAAAACGTCTGCGGGACGCAGCGAAAGACATCCCATGCCCAAGCTCAAAGCCGTCGAAAGCCACCTCCCCTCCGCGCCGCTCAAACTCGACACGATCCACGTCGGCGAGTGCATCGAGGTGCTGAAGACCCTGCCGGACGCTTCGGTCGACCTGGTTTTCGCCGACCCGCCCTATAACCTCCAGCTCGGTGGCGACCTGCTGCGTCCCGACAATTCCAAGGTCGACGCGGTCGACGACGAATGGGACCAGTTCGCCAGCTTCGAAGCCTACGCCGCCTTTACGCGCGACTGGCTGCGCGAATGCCGCCGCGTGCTGAAAGACGACGGCGCCATCTGGGTCATCGGTTCGTATCACAATATCTTCCGCCTCGGCGTGGCGTTGCAAGACCAGGGGTTCTGGGTGATGAATGACGTCATCTGGCGCAAGGCCAACCCCATGCCGAACTTTAAGGGTACGCGCTTCACCAACGCCCATGAGACCCTGATCTGGGCGACCAAGGGCAAGGGCCAGAAGCGCTACACCTTCAACTACGATGCGCTGAAGGCGTTCAACGAAGACACCCAGATGCGGTCTGACTGGTCGATCCCCCTGTGCACCGGCGACGAGCGCCTGAAGGACGAGGACGGCAACAAGGCCCACCCGACGCAGAAGCCCGAGGCCCTGCTCTACCGCGTGCTGCTGGCGTGCTCGAAGCCCGGCCATGTCGTGCTCGATCCCTTCTTCGGCACGGGCACAACCGGCGCTGCCGCCAAGCGTCTTGGCCGTCATTATATCGGCATCGAGCGCGACATGACCTATGCCCGCCACGCCCGCGACCGGATCGCCAAGATCAAGCCGGCGACGCAGGAAGACCTGAACGTCATGGGTTCGAAGAAATCCGAGCCGCGCGTTCCCTTCGGGGCTCTTGTCGAAGCCGGCCTGCTGCAACCCGGCGACATGCTCTACACGCCCAACGGCGATCGCACGGCGCGCATTCGCGCCGACGGCTCACTGGTCGCCGGCGACCTGACGGGCTCGATCCACAAGATGGGCGCCATGATGGAACAAAGCCCGGCCTGCAACGGCTGGACCTATTGGCGCTTCAAGACGGATGCCGGCCTCAAGCCGATCGACGACCTGCGTTCGCGCATCCGCGCCGACATGAACTGATTGGCGAAAATGGCGTAGAGACACCCTTCACCGCATACTCATAAAAACTTCAGTGCCTTGCGGAACACCGTCGGCAAGGCCCTTTGACCGTCTAACGGCAGCAATTGCCAATCGTTGTGCGCCCGCAAAAGATCGGCGATCTCGGCCGCCGTGGCCTCGCGTTGCCACACCGCCTGCTCCAGCGCGAAGTGCGTAAAAACGTGCTCGTACGTCCCCACCGGCCGAAAACCCGGCAACGATGGTTCGACCTCCGCCGCTGTCCACGGTGTATCGCGCCACGGCGTGTGTGGAATGCCGAGCATCCCGCCCAGCAGGCCCTTGTCGGCCCGACGCTCGGCGATAAAGCCGCCCTCGCCCACGATCAAAAACGCAATGCCATGGCGGCGCGGCCTGACCGCCTTTGCAGCCTTCACAGGATATTTTTCCGGGTTTCCGGAAGCATATCCGGCACACCCCTGCTGCAACGGACATAAGAGGCACAAGGGCGACTTGGGCCGGCATATGGTCGCCGCCAGGTCCATCAGGGCCTGTGGCCAGTCGCCCGGCCGTTCGTCGGTCACCCACTGCGCCGCTGCCTGGCGAACCAGCGGCCGGCCTTCGGGCAGGGGTGTGTCCAAGGCATAGAGCCTTGTCATCACGCGCTCGATATTGCCGTCGACGACGTTGGCCGGCCCGTCGAAGGCAATGGCGGTGACGGCCGCGGCTGTATAGGCGCCCAGACCCGGCAGCGTCAGAAGCCCTGCTTCGGTATCGGGAAAGCGTCCGCCGTGGTCGCTCATCACGGCGCGGGCGCATTTGATCAGGTTGCGGGCCCGCGAATAATAGCCGAGGCCCGCCCATTCGGCCATTACCCGTTCCTCAGGCGCGCTGGCCAGGTCCGCGACCGTCGGCCAAAATTCCAGAAAACGAGAATAGTACGGCGCGGCATGTGCCGTTGTTGTCTGCTGCAGCATGATCTCGGACAGCCACACGCGATACGGATCGCGTGCGCCGTGGCGCCACGGCAGGTCGCGGCGGTGGCGATCGTACCAGTCGAGCAGCGATGCCCTCAGACGCGAGACAAGACCTTCATCCTTCGCTATAATCGTCGCCATGAAACGTCCCTTGCCCTCGCTCGAAGAGTCGATGCGGATACTGAGCACGACCCGCACCAAGCGTGCACCGCGCGCCGGGCCGCCCGTATCGAAACAGGTCAACCCGCTGCTGAAAAGCCTGGAGGCGAAATTTGCCGCCATGGACGACGGTTCGTCGAAGCTGCGCGACCGCTGGAAAGAAATCGCCGGCGAGTCGCTGGCCCGCATATCCGAACCCGTCAAGATCATCAAGACGCGCTCGACCGCCGCCAATCCGCGCGCCGGCACGCTTGAAGTTCGCGTCACCGGCGCGTTCGCACCGCTGGTCCAGCACCAGTCGGCTGTTCTTGTCGACCGTGTCAATCTCTATATGGGCGGCCGCGCCATCGAACGCATCCGCATCGTTCAGGGACCGCTGACGACACCGCAAAAGGCCCCGCCGCCGCAACGCCCGCGGCCGCTCGATGCCCGCGAAGAGGTCGAGTTGCAGCAGATGGTTGCCGATGTCGAGGACGCTAAGCTGCGCGCCGACCTGCTGCGTCTCGGCCGGTCGATCCTGCAGCGACGCAAGACCACTTCATAATTCGGACACACTATCTTCTCAAAATCGATTGACAAAAGGCGGCGCGCCTGTTCCCAAAGGGGCAAATGGCGGTACGCCGCCGCTGATATCCACGGGGACATCGATGCTGACCAACCTCCACTCTACAATCCGCGCCCTCGCGCTCGGGACGCTCGCCGGGATCGCTCTTATGGCCGCCGGTTGCAGCAAGGGACCGTCGACCGACCGCGTCGGCACCGACATGAGCGCCGGCAAGGCTGACGCCCCCGTCACCGTCATCGAATATGCCTCGGTCGCCTGCCCGATCTGCGCCCGCATGAACCAGGCTGCCATGCCGACCTTCATGACGAAATACGTCGATACCGGCAAGGTCCACTACATCTATCGCCCGATGATGACCGGCAACTCGGCTGTTGCCACCGCCGGCCACCTGCTGGCGCAGTGCGCCGGTCCGGAAAAGAGCTTCAAGGTCGTCGACGCGATCATGCGCTCGCAGGAAGAAATGGACCAGGGCGGCCCGCCGGAACAATACACCAATGCCCGGCCCGTTCTGGAACGCATCGCCCTGTCCGTCGGCCTGTCGAAGGACCAGTTCGAAAAGTGCGTCACCAATGCCGACGGCATCACCAAACTCAATGACGCTCACGACAAGGCCATCAAGGACGGTGTCGACGGCACCCCGACCTTCTTCGTCAACGGCAAGAAAATCCCGTTGCAGAAGTACGACATAAGCGACCTCGACGCCGCCATCCAGCCGCAGCTCAAGAAGTAGGGCCCAATGACCATGGGTCGGCCGAGGCGGACGGTTATCGCAGCGCTGGCTTTGGCCGCGCTGCTGGCCGGCTGCGGCCGCCCCAAAAGCACGAGTGAACGGCCTGACGACATGGTCGTTGGCCGCGCCGATGCTCCCGTCACGCTGGTCGAATACGCTTCGGTGACGTGCGCCCACTGCGCGCAGTTCCAGGCATCCGTCTTTCCGCAACTCAAGGCGAAATACATCGACACCGGCAAGGTCCGCTACGTCTTTCGCGAATACCTGACCCCGCCCAGCAATGTCGCCGCCGCCGGCTTCCTGCTGGCGCGGTGCGCCGGCACCGACCGCTATTTCGACGTGGTCGAAACCATCATGCGCGCCCAGCCCGAAATGTTCGCCGGCGGAACGTCGAAAAACGCCCTGCCGGTCCTGCGCCGTATCGGCCAGAATTTCGGCGTCGACGACAAGCAATTCAATCACTGCGTCACCGATGCCGACGGCATGAAGCGTATCCAGGCGGGCATGGCGGCCACCGACGCCGCGACACCCATCAAGGGAACGCCTGCCTTCTACGTCAATGGCCGCTTCGTCGAGCGCACGACGGGCGACCTGCAGGATTTCGACCGGGCGCTGTCACCCCTTCTCAGCCCAACAGGCAAACCATAATGTCCAGGCGTATCCTTTCCCTGATCTTCTCTGCCGCCGTGATAGCCATGCCGCACGCTGCCCTGGCCAAGGCAAAGCCGGTGAAAAAGCCTGCTGCGTTGCCGCCCCCGGTCAGCGCGCTCGTTGTGCCTGCCGAACCGGGCATGCTGCCTGACATGACGATGGGCAACCCCAAGGCGCCTATCACTGTCGTCGAATACGCCTCTGCCGCCTGTCCGCATTGCGCGGCCTGGAACAAGGACAACTGGCCTACCTTTCGCAACAAATACGTCGCCACCGGCAAGGTCAGGTACGTCTTTCGCGAATTGCTGACCAGCCCCGCCGAATATGCCTTGGCGGGCTTCCTGATCGGCCGCTGTGCCGTCGCCCAAAGCAGGACGCCGCAGAGCTCGGCCAACTATTTCGCGGTGGTCGACGCCTTCTTCAAAAACCAGCCGGCCTATTTCACGACCGGCGACATGGCGCCCATCGAGGCCCAGGTCGCCAAGGTGACGGGTCTCAGCACGATGAAGCAGCTCGACTGCGTCACCGATCAAAAGCAGATCGACGCCTTCTACAAGACGATGAACACGCACGCCGAAGCCGACAAGATCCACTCGACGCCGACCTTTATCGTCAACGGCAAGATGGTCGATGGCCACGATATAAAGGATATCGAGACGGCTATCGCCGCTGCGTCGAAGTAGGCGATCACGCCCTTCCCATCTGAAACTTATCCCCCATTGGGGAACGATCTTCGCGCGCAATTGTCTTGTCACGCGAATTGCGCTGTTATAGCCGATCCAGAATCAGTTAATGCCGCCAAGGCCCCGTCGTTGCAGTTTCAGAAGATCAAACTTTCGGGCTTCAAGTCCTTCGTCGATACGACGGAATTCCGTATCGACCCGGGCCTGACCGGCATTGTCGGCCCGAACGGCTGCGGCAAGTCGAACCTGCTCGAAGCCTTGCGCTGGGTCATGGGCGCGACGTCCGCCAAGGCTATGCGCGGCGCCGGCATGGACGACGTCATCTTCGCCGGTTCGGACAAGCGCCCGTCGCGCAACTGGGCCGAAGTCACCCTGACCATCGACAATGCCGAGCGTTTGGCGCCCCAGCCCTTCACCGACCAGCCGATACTGGACGTGGCGCGCCGCATCGACCGCGGCGCCGGCTCAAGCTACCGCATCAACGGCAAGGAGGTCCGCGCCCGCGACGTCCAGCTTTTGTTCGCCGACGCCTCGACCGGCGCCAATTCGCCAGCGCTCGTCCGCCAAGGCCAGATCTCCGAACTGATTGGCGCCAAGCCGCAGAACCGCCGCCGCGTGCTCGAAGAAGCCGGCGGCGTGTCGGGCCTGCATACCCGCAGGCATGAGGCCGAACTGCGTCTGTCGGCGGCCGAGGTCAACATGTCGCGCCTCGACGATATCGCGCGCGAACTCGACACCGCCCTGTCGCGCCTGAAGCGCGAAGCCCGCCAGGCCGAGAAGTATCGCCGTATCTCGGCAGAAATCCGCGCCCTGCAGCGCGCCATCCTGCATTCGAAATGGCTGGAGGCACGCAGCCAATTCGAAGCCGCGGTGCTGGAGATACAGGCGCAGACGGCGAGGGTCGAAACAACCGCCCGCGGCGCTGCCGCCGCCCAGACCGAGGCGATCAACGCCACCGAGGCCGTCCCGCCGCTGCGCGAGGAAGAGGCCGTGGCCGCGACCGTCATGCACCGTCTCAATATCGAGAAGGAGCGCCTCGACCTTGAGGAAAAGCAGGCGGCCGGCGAAATTGCCCGTCTGAAGACCGAAGTCGAGCGCCTGCGCAGCGATTTCCAGCGCGAACGCGACCTGACCGCCGACGGCGCCTTGCAGGTCGAGCGCCTGCAATCGGCCCTGGCCCGCGTCCAGGCCGAAATCAAGGACGCCCCGTCGCGTGAGCCCGAGCTGAAAGCCGCGGTCGACGCCGCCGAGATCAAGCGCCAGCAGGCCGACAAGGCGATCGAAGTCCTGGCCGCCGAACAAGCGGCGCAACAGGAACGCCAGAAGCTGGAAGCGACGCGCCTGCAGGAAGCCAAGTCGCGCTATGACCGCCTGAGCAACCAGTTGACCCAGGCGCTCAACGATCGCAAGGCGCTGGGCACGTTCGACTACGACCAATTGGAAAAATTGAAAGCCGATGCGACCGCTGCCGCCGAGCAACTCGATGCCGCGCGGAAGGATGCCGAAGCGCTGGAAAGCGGCCGCGTTGCCCTGGTCAATGCCGAGGCGCAGGCCCGCAAGGCGCAGCGCGAATACGAAGACCAGCTCGGCCGCCTGTCGTCGGAAGCGCGCGGCCTGTCGCAGATCCTTTCGGGTTCCGGCAAGCAAACCGCGGGCGGCCCGCCGGTGCTCGACGCCGTGCGCCCCGAAAAGGGCTATGAACTGGCCCTGGCCGCGGCGCTTGGCGACGACCTCAATCTCAGCCTGACGCGCGACGCCCAGGCCCTGGCCTTCTGGAGCGAGGGTTTTGAGAACCGCGCGGCGAAGATGGACCTATCTCCGCTTGGGGTCGCGCCGCTGTCGGCTCACGTCCGCGCGCCCGATGCCCTCTCGTTGCGCCTGTCGACGATCGGCGTGGTAGCGCAGGCCGACGGCGACCGCCTGCAATCGCAATTGCCGATCGGCGCGCGCCTGGTCTCGAAGGAAGGCGACCTATGGCGCTGGGACGGCATGGTGGTGCGCGCCAAGGCGCCAAAGCCCGCCGCCGTGCGCCTGGCGCAGCGCAACCGCCTGGAAGAGCTCGAAGCCGAGATCGCAGCCATCCGGCCGAAATTCGCCGAGGCGCAGTCTGCGCAGAAGACCGCCGCCGATGCGCAAGGCCAGCACGAAAACGCCCTGCGCCAGGCGCGCCAGAAGGTGCCGGACCTCGAACGCAATGCCCGCGCCCGCCAGCAGGCCTTCGACGACCGCATCCGCGCCCAGACCCAGTACGAGGCCAAGCGCGAGCATCTCGAGGACAGCCTGAAGCGTCTTGAGGGCGACCACAAGGAGATCGAGCACCTGTATAAGGCCGCGGTCGAAAGCCAGAGCCAGGCCAATCCGGCCGAGAATATGGGCGATATGCTGGCCCAGGCGCGCAAGGTCGCCGAGACCCACCGCCAAGCCGTCATGCAGGCCCGCGCCGCCTTCGACCAGGAGCAGCGCGACCGTCAGGCGCGCGAGAACCGCGAACGCACCTTGTCGCGTGAACTGACCGAATGGACGCGGCGCACCGGTGATTCGTCCGCCCGCATATCGAAGCTCGAAAAGGACCAGGAAGCGGCCCGCCTGGCACTGGAAGCAGCCGCCCAGGCCCCCCGCGCCTTCGAAGACCGCCGCATCACCCTGGTCGACCAGTTGGCCAGCGCTGAAAAGCGCCTGTCGACGGCGCGCGATGCGCTGAATGCCGCTGAAGGCGCGCGCCGCGACGGCGATCTCAATGTCCGTGCCCGCGAGCAGGAGGCCGCCCATGCCCGCGAAGAGCGCGCCGGTACCGCCGCCCGCGTCGAGGCGCTTCAGACCCGCTGTACGGAGATTGAGGCGCTGATCCTCGACCAGACGCAAGGGTCCCCGGGCGAACTCGGCCGCAAGCTCAAGGAAGAAGCCATTGCGACGCCGGCCGATCCGGCGGGCGCCGAATCACTTCTGTCGGGGCTTGAACGCGAACGCGACGGTCTCGGCGCCGTGAACCTGCGCGCCGAGGAAGAGGCCGCTGAGTACGAATCGCGCCTCGACACGCTCGGCAAGGAGCGCAACGACCTGATCACCGCCATCGCCAAGCTGCGCGACGGCATCGACGAACTCAACGCCGAAGGGCGCGAGCGCCTGCTCAAGGCGTTTCACATCATCAACGAGCACTTCAAGACCCTGTTCGTCAGTCTGTTCGGCGGCGGCTCGGCCGAACTGCGCCTGGTCGAGTCCGACGATCCGCTGGAAGCCGGTCTCGAAATCTTCGCCTGCCCGCCGGGCAAGCGCCTGTCGACCATGAGCCTGATGTCTGGCGGCGAGCAGGCCCTGACGGCGACTGCCCTTATCTTCGGCGTCTTTCTGGCCAATCCGGCGCCAGTCTGCGTGCTCGACGAAGTCGATGCACCGCTCGACGACGCCAATGTCGATCGCTATTGCCGTCTGCTGGCCGAGATGCGGACCCGTACCCATACGCGCTTTATCGCCATCACGCACAACCCGGTGACCATGTCGCGCATGGACCGCCTGTTCGGTGTCACCATGGCCGAACGCGGCGTGTCGCAACTGGTCAGTGTCGATCTGTCGACCGCAGCGGCCTTGGTGGCTGAGGATGTGGCGTAGCGACCTGCTATATCGCCCCGATACGCCGGGCGTGGGAGTATAAGAAAAAATCGAATCCCGGTTTGCGAAGCTATATTCCCCTCCCTCTCCCTCTATATTCCCGATCTATTCACGCCAAAGAGTCATTAAACGCTATACAATTACACCCCTGACAGCGTAGTAACCGCGATAGATGCGCGCAAATGTGCACGACGGTCGTTTTGTCTTGCGCAATTGCTTGACCTTTCAGAACGTCTTGAGTAGGTTCCGCGCCGTTCGAAGACGGGATGAGCTCTCATCCCGCCTGTTAGGTGCTGAACGTGACAGATGAACCCCAAGACGAACCGGACGCCGAAAAGCTGAAGGATTTGGACCAACGCCTGAAGGCGATCGAAGCGCGAAAGCAGAAATCGGTCGACCATGGCGGAGAAGTCGGTGCGAACAAGGGCATGCAAGCCCTTGGCGAGCTGATCGGGGGTATTCTGGCAGGTTTGGGACTGGGATGGATCGCCGACACCTACCTGCTGCATTCCAAGCCGTGGGGCATGATTGTCGGAACTCTGCTGGGAATGGTCGCGGCCGTCTATGCGGTCGTCAAATCAGGCCAAAACCGGCGGTAAGACCATCCTTTCAGGACGCTCCGCCGGGGCTTCGTCGCAAATTTTTTCACGGGACACGCAAGCGCAGGCGCGCGCGGTCCCAATTCGCAAGAGGTAGATAGGGCTCATGGCCGGACCATTGGAACAGTTTCAGATCGAGACCGTTTACAAACTTCCCGGGTTTACCGTGGGTGGGCAATATATCGACATGTCGATCACCAATTCGGTGCTGGCCATGTTCATCGCCGTTGGCGCCGCCCTGGCCTTCTTCCTGCTGACCACGGCGCGCGCCGCCGTGATTCCCGGCCGCGGCCAGGTCATGGCTGAAGGCATCTTCAACCTGATCGACAACATGGCCGATTCGATCATCGGTCACGACGGCCGTAAATTCTTCCCGTTCATTCTGACGCTGTTCCTGTTCATCCTCAGCTGCAACCTGCTGGGCCTGTTCGGCATCTTCACCGCTACGTCGCAGATCGCTGTCACCATCACCCTGGCGGCCATGACGATCCTTCTGGTCGTCGGTGTCGGTGTGATGCGTCATGGTGTCGGCTTCTTCAAGATGTTCCTGCCGGGCGGCGTGCCGCTGTACCTGGCGCCGCTGATCGTCATCATCGAAGTCATCTCGTTCCTGGTTCGCCCGGTCACGCTGACGCTTCGCCTTTTCGGTAACATGGTCGGCGGGCACATCGTGCTCTACGTCTTCGCCACCTTCGTCATAGGCCTGGCCGGTCTCGGCATCGGCGGCGTCCTGGGCGCCGTCCTGCCCATGCTGACCATCGTGGCGCTGACAACCCTCGAATTCCTGGTCGCATACCTGCAAGCCTTCGTGTTTGCGGTTCTGGCCTGCGTCTATCTCAGTGACGTGGTCAATATCGGCCATCACTAAACCTTATCAATCCATCTTCATCTACGGAGTTACCCTATGGACCTTCAATCCGCTCAAGCCATCGCCCACGGGCTGCAGTTCATCGGCGCCGGCCTCGCGACCCTCGGCATGATCGGTGCCGGCATCGGCCTCGGCATCCTGTTCGGCAACTACTATGTCGGCGCCATGCGCAACCCGTCGGCGGCCAAGGAACAACAGACCAACCTGTTCATCGGTATGGCCCTGACCGAAGCCCTCGGCATCTTCTCGTTCGTTATCGCCCTCCTCGTCCTGTTCTCGTAAGCGTACGCGCTCGTTCAAGGAACCGATATGAACGCCGCAAGTTCATCCGCAACCGTCTCTTCGACCGACGCCTCGGCGCCGCCGGTGACGGTTGCCTCGACCGTGCCGCTGGCCAATGCGTCGGAACTGGCGCAGGCCCCGGTGTCGGCGGAGGAAACGACGGCGACAACGGAGCACGCAAAGGGCGAACAGGGCCTGCCGCAGCTTAATACTGCGCATTGGCCCGGCCAGATCATCTGGCTGGTCATCGTCTTCGCGGTCTTCTATGCGCTGATCGCCGGCATCTTCGTGCCGCGCCTGCGCAAGGTCATCGACAAGCGTGGTTCGACCATCGCCGAAGACCTGGCCAATGCCCGCGCTATCCGCGACGAGGCCGAGGCCCAGGCGCGCGAAGCCGAAGCCGAAACGGCCGCTGCCCACGCGGCCGCCAAGAAGCTGGGCCAGGACGCGATCGCCCGTTCGAACGCCGAGATCGCGGCGGCCCAGGCTGTGGAAGACGCCAAGCTGAATACGCGCCTCGCTGAAGCCGAAGCCCGCATCAAGGCGGCCCGCGACGAGGCGATGAGCCACGTTCGCGATATCGCTACGGACACGGCGTCCGCCCTCGTCGCCAAGCTGACAGGCAAGGCTCCCACCCAGGCGGCGCTCAAGTCCGCCTTCAACAAGGTCTAAGACCATGCCCGAATTTATGCATGATGCCGAATTCTGGGTGCACGCCGGTGTGGTCATCTTCCTGCTGATCCTGGTCTTTGCCAAGGTCCCCGCCAATGTCTGGCGTGGTCTCGGTGAAACCGGCAAGGCTGTCCGCGCCGAACTCGACGAAGCCGTCCGCATCCGCCAGGAAGCGACCGAGCTGTTGAATTCGATCAAGCCGCAGCGCCAGGCCGCGGAAAAGAAGGCCAAGGAGATCATCGCCCTGGCCGAGGAAGAAGCCCAGCGCCTGACCGAGGAAGCCCGCACCAAGCTGGCCGACTCCATCAAGCGCCGCGAGGAACTGGCCGAACGCAAGATCGCCCAGGCCGAAGCCCGCGCCGAAGCCGATGTCAAGGCCGCTGCCGCCGAACTGGCGTCGCAGCTGGCCGAAAGCATCCTGATCGAACGCACAGCCGGTCTCGGCGCCGACAAGGCCGTCGACACCGCCATCGAACAACTGCCGGGCCGCTTCAGTTAAGCGATCGTCAGTTCGACAAGACAAAAAGCCCGGAGCGAACGCTCCGGGCTTTTTCCATGGGGCCGTAAGCGAGCCTAAACCTCCAGCCCTTCGGCATAGATGATCCGCTCGGCAAAAACCGGATCTTCCTCGTGATTGCCGGCCGGCAGGTGCGGATAGACCTCGGATTCGGTAACCAGGATACGGCGCCTGCCGTTGGGCGGCGTGTCCGGCATAAAGACGACCTGATCGAATAGCACGTTGGGTGCCGCCGTAAGCCGGCCAGCCGCCCCTGCCCCACTAACCGTGAGGTCCGTGAGGTCCGTTGCGGCAGCGACCCGGTGGCCGTCCACGGGCTCGACGAGGTCGCGCGCCATCAGACGCCCGGCGACGAACCGCGCCGTCTTTCCAGACGTGTCATCCTTGATCGGTCCAGCCGCCGAGGGCTTGCCAACGGCGTCGCGCCATCCAGCGACCTGATCGGCGCCGTCATCCAACACCTGGGTGCGAATGCGGATAACGTTCGGTCGCGTCTTCGCCGCGCCGTTATTGTCGACAGTCTGGGCCGTGTCGCCGAACACGGCCACACGGACAGCATTGTTTCTCGTCGGCACAGCGACAGCGACGCGATCGGGGCTGATCTGCATGAAGTCGCAGGTCACCGGCGCCGACAGGTGCAGGTTGATATCGCCGGCCGTAGCCATCGCACTGTTATCGTCCGACGTCAGCGAGGTTGGCTGATAGCGCGCCACGGCCAGACGAATGAAGGGGAAATAGCTGTCCTTGGGGATATCGACGACGATGTCGGCATACCACAGCTGGCGGTCGGCATCGAAACCGACCTGGTGCGGGGCGACGGCAAAGGTGCCCGGTTGCTTGGGGACCTGAAGCCCGACCGTCGTGACGTCGGGCACATCGCCGTCGTCGGCAGACAGCCCGGCGCCCGGGTGGACGATCGGCCCTTTAAGCTTCGCCAGCGGGAAATTACTTCGCGCGGGGCTGTTGGTCTTGATCTCGCCGCTCAGCCATACCGGATCCCTGCCCCACTGCGTGACGAAGGGCAGGTTGTTGGCGTTGTCACTCTTGTCGACGCCTGCCTTTTCATCCGGCAGGATGACGGCCAGCATTTCGTTATAGCCCGTGACCAGCCACGGCCGGTCGAGCCAGACGCGGATGCCGCCGGTGCGCCGCGACGCCTTGACGTCGCCGTTTTCATTGAACCAGCCGAAGGTCGGGATGGCGTACAACACCACCGGCGCCGGCGGGCGGGCACTGCTCTTCACCCATTGCACGTGCGGCTGCGAGGTGATTTTCATATCGGTTTCGCTGTCGCGCAGCGGCAATTCGAAGAATTCGCGGAAACGTGAAATCGCGTCCATGGTGTAGGTGACGCGCCGGGCTCGCGTGTCCTGGAAATGGTGGGTGATCGCACGATTGATCGTGCTGCCGCCCATGCTTTCGCGCCGTGCGATCGGCAATTGCTCCACCTGCTGCGAATACGGCCGGTCGAGGGGATGCGTCTTGGTGTCGACCGCCACGCTGTTGTCGTCCGGTTCGTTCCACGTCGCATTGACGTCGAGCCGGACGGTCGACGGACCGTCGACCGGCGTCACCAGCAACATGTCGACATCGGTGGCGCCGAAGGCCCGGGTCGATGCCAACCCGATAAAAGCCGGCATTTCCAACGGCTTTTGCACGGCGTGGACCAGTTCGAGTTCGCGCCACGGCGTGAACATCCAGTGCCGCCCGGCCAGTATCTTCGCCTTGACCGCGTCGGTCGCCTTGGTCTTCGTCATCAGACCCCAGATGGCCATCAGGTCGATTTTCGACTGCGGCACCATGAAGCTGAGGCGCAGGCGCTGGCGGCAGGCGCGCGGCATCGGCGCGGTCAGCGTCCGGCTGGGGCCGTCGAAATGGAAATCACCTTTTTCGCTGCCTTCGATGGTGATGCCGCCAACCAGCGGGCCGTCCTTATCCCAAACCTGTTTGGCCACGGTCTCGAAATCGAGCTTCGAATCGTAGAAGGGAACGAACACATCCTTCCAGTCGCCGCCTTCGAGGCTCAAAAGGCGCACCTTGACACCGACGGCAAGGGGATCGGACAGATAGGGGATTCCTCGCCCGACATCCGACACGGCGTAATGCGTCGTCTGCCCGGTATAGGGATCGGGCAGCGGCGCGGCGCCCTTGATGGCGTCCGATGCGGGTATCTCTGTTCCCGTGAAGCCAACGTCGAACCTGCATAACATCGGATACAGGTCGGGCCGCAGCTTGCCGTACTTATCGTCGAGCACGCCATGCTGCTCGGCAAAGCGCTGCGTCACGCGCGGCGGCCACATATTGCGATGGACGGCGGGCACGGACGGCGCGATCGTCGCGTCGTTATAGACCGCATTGTACGTACGCAGCGCCAGGAGCGTCATCGACTCGCCCTGCAGCGGGTATTCGCAGTCCTTCCAGCCGCAGGTCAGCTGCCCGAAATCGGCCTTGCCGACCAGCGTGATCACCGGGCTTTCGATCGGCTCGTAACGCCAGTAAGGGACGGCGTCCGTCTCCAAAGCCGGGAAAGACGTCGCAGTCGGCGCCACGGAGTTTCCGCACAGGTCGACGGTCCGCAATCGCACACTATAGGTATGGCCGAAGCGGAGCTTGGGCAGGCTGCCCTTGGGATCTAACGCGACGTCGAAACGGGTCTGCAGCGGCATGTCGTGCGGCACTTCGCCTGCATTGTCGCCGATCATCGATTCGTGGTCCGTGGGATCCTTGTCCGGATCGGGACGATGGCGCAAAAGCTTGAAGGGTTCTGGCGCGCTCAGAGACCAGCCACGCCACACGAAGACGCCTTCGTGCAGGGTAAAGACGTCCGGCACGCTGCCGTCGGGGCTGGATCCAGCCGACGTGCTGATCGCCCCCTCTTCTTCAGGGGAGCGCCCAATGGTCGTGCCGTCCTTGGTCGTCCATTCGAACGCGTCGCCGTTCTTCACCGCATTGCGGAACGTATAGGTGATGTTGCGCCGGTGCAGCGACCGCCAGTGCGGGTCCGTTTCGCTGGTATCCTTGATATCGGCGCGATAGCCGCGCAGCAGGTCGCCGAACACCAGTTCCGGCACGGCGCTGCCATGCAGGGCGGCATTGCGCTGGGCGCGCGCCGTGACATCGGCGCCGCGGCCCGTCCTGGCCAGCATCAGCCCGGCCGAACGCAGGCTGGGCGTGCTCGATACCATGTCGTCCTGGCGCGGCATGGCCTCGCTGTCGTTGTCGCTGAAGTTCGTGATCGTCATGCGTTCGAGCGAACTGCCCAGTGCGGCCGCCTTGTGGGCCGCGCCGTCGACGTCGAGCTGGACAAGATCGAGTCCGGCATTGTGCATGCGGACGAAGCCGCGGTCGTGGTCGTTCGTAAGGTCGCGGGCGACAAACACTTCCGTCCCAAGGACACAGTCGGTCGTGGCGCAGGTATCGGCCGGGTTCTTGACCTTGTTGCGCAACACCTGGAAGGCCAGCGGCGTCATCGCGTCCAGCCCCTTGGCGGCGTCCGCCGTCATGACGAAATCGACGACGAAGCCGCACAGGCGCGACAGCTGGTAATAGTTGGACAGGCCGGCCGCGATCTTGTGGAAATCGGTGATCTTGCTGAGATCTTCCGGCATCGGCAGCTTCGGATGGACAAAGCCCGGCCATGTCGCCTCGGTGGGGTGGATATCGACCCCGGCCTTTGGCGGCACGGCCTTCAGCGCCTTGGGATCGGCTGCCGTGAAGTGCTGCTGCGTCATCGTCGTCTCGGCCAGCAACGGCGTATGATAGAGCGAAAACGCCTCGAAAATGGACTTGATATCCTTGTCCAGGCCCTTCGACTGTTTGCTGCGATAGAGGTTGAGGCGATCCTGGTGCGTCGGCCCCTTGCCGGTGGCGCCGGTGGCTAGGCTCTGGCGGCGCTCTGTAGGCGAACGGTATCCCGGCCAACCGATCTGGATCAGTTGCTTAGCCTTGGGCATGTCCTCGGTCGGTGCGGCGGCTATTGCCGTGTACAGTTGCTCGATGTGATCGGCCAGGGCCTTGACCGGATAGCTGAGGATCAGCGCCGACTTCAGGCTGTCGAGTGTCTTGGTATTGAAACTGATGACCGGCGTGCTCTTCGGAAACAGGGCAGTATAGACATCGGAGGTATACTGCGCCTTGCGCTTCAACGGTCTGGGGGCATCCGGCTTGCCGGGGACGACGACGGTTATGTCACAGGTCTTGAGGACGGCAGGCCAGTCGCGCCACGCCGTCGGCGTGGCAAGCGTGGTCTTGCCGGACGGGTCCACGGTGAGACGCGGCGCAATGAAGGCGCTGAGATGAAGGTTGCCGCTCTTGTCACGGCCATTGGGACACAGGGTCCAGACGACGGATTCGCTAATTGTATCGACCATGGATTCCCCCTGTTATGCGAAAGCCGCGCAATACGTGTTCCAGACATCGGACTTTTCGCTGCCCTTGGCGGTTTCGGGCACGTATTCGATGAAGGCCGGGTCGGCGTCGGAACCGGCGAACTGGCGCTCGACCGAGATGTCCTGTGAAATACTGAAGAACAGGATGTCGATCTCGACGGTCAGTGTCGCCGTGCCATAGAGGCGCGAATGCGCATCGGTTTTTTCGTAGGTCAGGCCCAGGTGGAAGACCAGGCTGACCGTGATCAGCCCCAGCACGCTGAGATGACCACCCATTTCGATATAGCCTTCGAACTGGATCAGCTTGGACGGTGTTTCCTGCCAGTGGAAATAGAAGCCGCCCTTGATGTAGACGCCGCCCGACGCAACCCCGAGGTCGATCGATACCTGGGCGCCGAATTCCAGCGAAGCCTCAAGCTCGCGCACGCCATGGGTATCGAGGCCGAGCGCAAAGAAGCCGCCTCCCCCGAACAGGGCGACCGTCAGGTTGAAAGGATTATGACGTTCGGCGAAGTTGAAGCGCGCCGACGGTCCGCCGCCGTTGAACGGCAGGTCGAAGCCGGCGCCGAGATTGATGTTCTGCAGGCTCATGGCGCCGACAGCGATCGTCGGCAGCCCCAGCGTATAGCTGGCGGAAATCCCCGCCGGCGTGACGTCGAGCGAAGGCGGATCCGAGAACCCGTCCATCGGAATGAAGTCGCGAAGTGAATTGATGAATTCCAGCGGCCCGCCGAAGCGCACGCCGTCCTGCGGATCGAGCACGGGATTGACGTCGGTCTTGCTGCCCGGTTTGACGGTCAGAGACAGGCTGTTGAAGTTCAGGATGATGAAGCCGAACAGGTTGATCTTGAAATTGTTCAGCTTCGCTTCGACGCGCGTATCCGGCGTGCCGCCCGTCTTCGATATGGTGACGGTCGACACGATGCTGAACTGCGGCTTGGCCGACGGCGTCAAGGCGACGAACGGGCCGGCGCTCGACACCGAATCCTTCTTCACGACGTACTGGGTGACAATCTTGTCGCCCTGGTCGATCGTCGTCAGCTTGGGCACGCCCGGATCGCCGACGCCGGCCAGCGAGATGATGTCGCTGAGCGAAATGATACCCAGCAGCTTCGCGCCCTTGAAGACGTCCTCCGGCGATAGCCCACCCTTCAGGTAGTCGGCATAACCGTTGAGGACGCCGACCTTGCGCGACAGGCCGTCGAAGTTGAGGTCGGGTGCGGCCAGCCCGCCGAACTTGTCGGTCGCGACGTCGCCAAGCCCGATCTTGTCGGCGAACTTGAACACCACCTGGGCCGGGTTGGCGCCGTTGAAGCCACCGGTCAGGAAGGCGTCGTGATAGCTGACCTTCGGGCTGGCGGGCTTGCCGAGCAGTTTCTTGAGCGACGGCACATCGATGTCGGCGTCCTGAAGCCCAGGATAGAAGTGCGGCATCTTGGGCGTGCCGGCCCACTTCGACGCCCGGAAGCTGAGGTGGCGGGCGGGATAGTCGCTTTCGCCGCCTACCGTATTGCCCGACGCGTCGATGTCGCGGCTGAAGCGCAGGTGGGTTCCGTTTACGGCAGCGGCTTTCAAGGCCGCCGGCGCCGGGTCGTTGTAATAGGTCACGAGGCTAGCAATCCGTGGCGCCTGGGCGTTTACGGTCCCGAGAACAAAGATCAACGGCATCTCGATCGCCGCGCGATTGCCGGCCGTGTCGACGGCGGCGATCTGGAAGCGGAACGCGTCGCCGACGGAATCGGCCGCATCGCCCTTCGACAGGGACGGCCAGAACCCCTGGGTTGGGTCCGACGCCGTATACCAGCCCTTGGCGTTGAGTTCGCCGATAAAGGTGGGTTTGTGCAGGTTCGGCGTCTGGCGCGTCAGGATTTCGACGCTGGCGAACGGGAAGTCGCGACCATCGAACTGCTGGCCCGGCCCCGGATAGGTGCGGACGCGGTCGCGCACGACAATGAAATACCGGGTCATCAGGGCGGCGACACGCCCCCCATTGGCCTGGCGTGAGAACTTGCGCTCGGACACCTTGATGATCGCCGCGGCGTGGCCGAACGGGAACAGATAGCCTTCCTTGACGATGCGCACGAACTGATCGCGGCCGATCGACGACACGTGCTTCCATTGCGATACGTCGGCTCCGGCCGCCAGCGGGTCGGGCCAGTTGCCAAGCACATCCATCGACGCCCCAAGCGCCGTCAGCCGCAAGTGGTTGGCGACCGCCGGCAGGCCCTTGTAGCCGGACTTGACGCGCATCAGCTTGACCAGGTCCGTGCGATCCGGCGCCATCAGCGCCCATTGGTCGCCCGGCACGACAATCTGGTCCTCGTCCTCTGTATAGAGGGCGCGTACGGGCTGGGCGGTATCGCCCACGGTCCAGTCGCTGGCGCGGCCGCCCATGCGGGTGTGCCACAGCTCGGCAATGCGGCCGCCGTGATCGACCACGCCGGTAGCATGTGCGAAGCCGGCCGTCGACAGCGGCGACATGTGAAGGCGGAACGGCGCTTCGATGTCGGTGGCGTCGTCTTCGATGGTGCCGGAAGTCTTGGAGAAGACCAGGCCGGGAACGATTTGAAGGGCCGGCCCGTCGAGCGGTTTCACGGGCGTGAAGACCTGGTCGGCGGGCTTGTTCACCCGCGGTGCCACCTTCGCTGCGACCTGCGCCGTGGACCTGGGCGCGGCAAGCGGCGTCACCGACTTGACCACCTCCTGCAATGCCGCACGCTCGACATAGGCGCCCATCCAACGATCGGACGCGTTGATACCGAGCGGCTTTACGACGAGCGGTGTCTTGCCGTTCTTGTTTTCCAGCGAATTTTTGGGATCGAGCTGATTCTGGAAATCGCCCTTCGACTTCGGCAGCTTTTCGGGCGTCAGGCTGGCCGTGATCTCATAACGGATCAGCGCGTCGATCCTTGCCGTGGTCAGCACGGTCTTTTGCTGCGCGGCTTTAAGCATCGCCTCGGCGACGGTGGCCGCTGCCCGGCGCAAGGCGGGCTCGACCATCGGATCGAAAGCGTGCAGTTCGCCCTTCTGCTGTTCGGCAATGGCGTCCAGACGAAGGCGGATAGCTTCCAGCGCGTCGAGGCCCGGCCCTGTGGCGTCAACAGCCCGCGGGCTGAGGTTCAGGCGCCAGGCCATGCAGGCACCAAGCACGGCGTCTACCGTGCACGGCATGGACGTAAAGCCCGACGGCGCGCCGTAGGCCAGACGCGTAGGGCCGGCAATATAGGCCTCGGCGCGGGTATTGTTGTTGACGATGCTGGCCAGTCCGGCGTCGTCAGGCCAGGTCCGCTCGGCGATCGCCTGAGGCTGGTGTTCGACAAGCATGTAGGCAGCGCGCGAGGGCTCGATGATAACGATCTTGCGATTTGCGCCCGACCCCGTCGCCTTGAGGTTTTTGAGGTGCACATTGAGCAGCAGCAGGTCGCGCGGACGCAGCAAGGTGAAGGTGTCGGTGTCGCCGAAGCCTACGAACCGCAGCCGGTCGCCGACATTGGCCGTGTTCATTTCCGAAAGAGGTTTGTCGGTCAGTTTGCTGGCGTCGGGGAGCGTCGCCGTCACCTTGCCGGCCTGCGCCATGGCCTCGGTCGCTGTGCCACCGGCGGCCAACAGCCAGCCCATGATGGTGCGGCGCGTAAGCTTCAGTTCGCGCCGTGTCGCGACGACCGAAGACGTGTCGCGGGGTGTTGTCCCCGATTTGCCCTTATTGTCGGACATACGCGCACCCCCACCCAATTGTTCCTGGTGACACGACGCTAACAGAGACTTTTTTCGCTGGCTATACGGAATTCCAAATAAAATTCGTTAACGAGCATGTATTTTTCAGATGTTTAACTCAGTTATAACTGGAAATAATTTTAACACTACATAAGAC
>FSUR01000273.1_pt1 | contig 30202 bp, 27 predicted proteins | sample 1637491 | NCBI WGS metagenome assembly FSUR01 (sample SAMEA3914816, study PRJEB12502) | metagenome | biome: forest; material: soil | place: USA | collected 2011-09-16 | depth 0.3 m
CATCAAGACCCTGCGTCCGATCGGCAAGGCCGGTTCGTCGGGCTCGCTGACCGCGAAGATGCTGCACGGCGACAACATGGTCAACGGCAAGGAATGGACCCCGGAAGTTTCGGGCGCCTACCAATGGACCAATGACAGCAAGACCTTCGGCGTCGCCCTGTTCGGCCAATACTCCGAAAAGGACGTCGCAACCCGTCAAGCCACGTCGAACAACTGGAACCTGGACACCTACGACCAGTTCTACGCGCCGTCGTCGGGCCGCCTGCGCTATTCGGGCACGACGCTGCAGACCCAGATCACCAACCCGCCGCCCGCCGGCTCGCTGATCGCCTACCCGAACGACAGCCGTTATGCCTTCTCTGAAACGCATAATGAACGTACCAACCTGATGGCTACGGCACAGTTCCGTCCGTCGGAAGCCTGGCTGTTTACCGCCGACGCCCTGTACATCGAGAACAAGGCTTCGGAAGAGCGTTCGGAACAGACCAACTGGTTTAACCGTCCGTTCGACAAGGTGACTTTCCAGAAGGGCGCTTCGGGCATCTATAATGCCCTGTACCTGCAGGAAAACGAAAACGGCGTGAAGGACATCGGCTTCGAGCAGCAGCTGCTGGCCATCAAGAACTCGCTGTCGTCGTTCGGTGTCAACGCCAAGTGGACGATCAACGATCGTTCGACCTTGAGCCTGGATGCCCACAGCTCGGAAGGCAAGGTCCTGCCGAACAATCCGGACGGCAGCTCCGCCGTTATGATCTCGCTCGGCGCCCCGGTCGTTGCCGCCCACTCGGTGGACTACACCGGCGACGTTCCCGTGCAGCAATACACTGTTAACGACGCCCTGCGCGGCAACCATAACGGCAAGCTCGATGTGGGCGACCTGGGCACCCAGGTTGCCCGTACGGCTACCAACAGCCAAGTCAACAAGATTGACGAGATCAAGGCCGACTACACCTATGATCTGAACGGCGAAAGCCGCTTCAACGCAGGCATCGACCTTCAAAAGGCCACGATGACCACCACCACCGGCAGCACCTATCAGGCGCTGGGTGACTGGGGCATCTCGAACCCGGGCGACGTTGCTCAGTACGCGCCAGGCCTGGTCCAGACCTACAACCTGGGCGGCCTGTTCAAGGACTTCACTCCCGGTCAGTCGGACATCGCCTTCCGCGGTAATGCCCTCGACATCTATAAGGCGATGGCTGCCTCGTCGCTGTATCACGCGACAATCCCGAACACCTCGCTGACGGCCAACACCATCGAAGAGCAGGTCAAGGCTGTCTACGCGCAGTTCCTGATGAAGGGCGACTTCCTGGGTAAGCCGGCAAGCGTCGTCGCCGGTCTGCGTTATGAGTCGACCGACGTCACCGCCTCGGCGCTGCAAAGCATCCCGACGGCGATCCGCTGGACCGCCGACAACGACTTCACCGTCGATTTCGGTTCGGGCGTGCAGACGATCTCGAGCAAGGGCAAGTACAACAACTGGCTGCCCAACCTCGACTTCACCTGGAACCCGAGCGAGCACGTCGTGGCCCGCGCATCGTTCTCGAAGACGCTTGCCCGTCCGGCGTATGGCAACATGTACGCCACGACCTCGGTCGGCACCCCGCCGCGTCCGACGCTCAACGGCACGAATCCGACGGCCAGCTCGGGCAACCCGAGCCTGCTGCCGCTCATCTCGTCGAACGTCGACTTCTCGCTCGAGTGGTACTACGGCAAGGACAGCTACGTCTCGCTCGGCTTCTACAACAAGGACATCGACAACTTCGTCGGTACCGGCCGCGTTCAGACCAACCAGTTCGGCCTGCGTGACCCGTCCTCGGGCAAGACCGGCTCGCGTTCCGGCACGGCCGCCTCGCTGCTCGGCTCGATCAGCCAGTCGACCACCGACGTGAACCTGTTCACGATGACCGCTCTGCTGATCAAGAACAGCGGCAACCAGGCCGCCGCCAAGTCCGAGTATCAGTCGCACCAGGACGCTCAGGGTAACCTGCAGCAAGCCTTTGTCGACTCGACCCTGGCCGCCTACGACGTCACGGCCGATGCCAACGATCCGCTGTTCACCTTCGACACCAACATTCCGGTCAACAACAAGACCGCGAATATCCACGGTGTTGAACTGGCGTTCCAGCACTTCTTCGGCGACACCGGCTTCGGCGTCTCGGGCAGCCTGACGACCGTCAACGGCGACATCAAGTTCGACAACTCGGCCGCTCCGGGCACCCAACAGTTCCCGCTGCTCGGCCTGTCGAACACGATGAACTTCACGGCCATCTACGACAAGGGTCCCTGGTCGGGCCGCGTGTCGTACAACTGGCGTGACAGCTACATCTCTAACACCAACGTCGGTTCGCAAGGCGACCCGCAGTACTTCGAGCCCTTCGGCGTTATCGACGCGGCTCTGAACTACTCGGTTACCCCGAACCTCCAGCTGACCTTCGAAGGCCTGAACCTGAACAAGGAACACATCCGTCAGTATGGCCGCGACAAGACGAACCTGTACTTCGCGCAGGAACTCGACACGCGCTACCAACTGGGTCTGCGCTGGAAGTTCTAAACCTCGCCAAAGCTTCGGCTTTGACAGAAAGGGCCGCGGTTCGCCGCGGCCCTTTTTTTGCGTGCTACAAGAATTTACAATCCCTTCCGCCGCGATGAGCTTAGGCTTTTGTCTTGTCGCGATGTTTTAGCGCTTAACCGCACCAGGCACTACGAGGACCCTAAATGAGCCAGACCGTTCTTTTGGACAATGTCGAACACCACGACCTGCGGCTGATTGCGCAATCGACGTCCAGCGACAAGGTCAACATGGCCCTGGTGGTGCCGACCGAATTTGCCGAGGTGCAGCGCGAATACCCGATCCTGTTCCGCCAGAGCGAGGCCGGCGGTTTCCAGGCCTTTGCCCTTCTTGGCCTCGCCACCGACGAGAACCTGTTTCTCGACGATTCGGGCTGGAATGCCCGCTACGTCCCCGCCATCCAGGCGCGGGGCCCGTTCAGCATCGCCCTGCGTGAAACCGGCGAAGGTGAGAACGAACCAATGATCATGGTCGATACGGCGCATCCGCGCATCAGCCGCAGCGACGGAGCCCCGCTCTTCCTGGCCCACGGCGGCAACGCACCGGCGCTGGAGCGCGCCGTGCAGGCGCTGCGAACGCTACACGCCGGCATCGCCGCCAGCGACGCCATGTTCGCCGCCTTCCACGACGCAGGCCTGCTGGCGCCGGTCAATATCGAAATCAAGATCGACGACAGCACCAGCTACGCTCTTACCGATTTCTTCTCAATCAGCCAGGAAGGGTTGGCGCGACTCGATGCCGCAACCCTGCAATCGCTCAACCAGTCCGGCTTCCTTGCCCTGGCCTTTTGTGTCATTCATTCAACCGGAAACGTGCGCCGCCTGATAGAGATGAAAACCCGCCGGCGGCCCTGAGCCCCAGAACCTGTTTGAGACCCAGAACCTGTTTGAGACTCAGAATCCCCGAGACCCGGACCCGAGGCATGGAGTGTCCCGCGCGATGAGCGGTATTACCAGGACGACAAAAGTCGTCACCGGCATCGCGCCGGACAATATTCCTTACGATGAACTGATGGCGGCGCAGCAACCCGTCATCATGAAGGGCGTGGCCAGGGACTGGCCGCTGGTTCAGGCCGGTCTGCAATCGCCGCAGGCGGCAATGGACCACCTCAAGACCTTTTACCAGGGGCGGCCGGTCACAGCCTATCGCGGCGCGCCGGAGATCAAGGGCCGCTTCTTCTACAACGACGACGTCAATGGCATGAACTTTTCGGGCAGCCGGTCCAGCCTCGACGACGTGCTGGCTGACATTATCACGCACCTCGATGACCCTGCTCCGCCGTCCTTCTACATCGGTTCGACCGATCTCGACCTTTACCTGCCCGGTTTTCGCGGCCAGAACGACCTCATTCTCAATCACACCATGTTCGAGCGCAATCCGCCGCTCGCCAGCATCTGGATCGGCAACCGTACCACGGCGACGGCGCATTTCGACATGTCGCACAACCTGGCGGTCTGCGCCGTCGGCCGGCGTCGTTTTACGCTCTTTCCGCCCGATCAGGTGGAAAACCTCTATCCGGGGCCACTAGAGCCGACGCCCGGCGGGCAGGTGGTCAGCATGGTCGATTTCACCGACGCCGATTTCGACCGCTTCCCCAGGTTTCGCGAAGCCGTCGCCGCCGGCCAGGTCGCTGATCTCGAGCCGGGCGACGTCCTCTTCTACCCTGCCCTGTGGTGGCATCACGTCGAGGCGCTGGAGCCGTTCAATGCCCTGGTGAACTACTGGTGGAACACGTCGCCGGCCTTTATGGACACGCCGTGGAACACCATCCTGCACGGTATGCTGTCGCTGCGCGACCGGCCCGAGCCCGAAAAGCGGGCGTGGCGCGCCCTGTTCGACTATTACATCTTCGGACCGTCGGACCGGCCGGCCGCGCACCTGCCCGAGGCGGCGCAAGGCGCGCTTGCCCCGCTCGACGACATGCGGGCCAGACGCCTCAGGGCGATGCTGCTCAACAAGCTCAACCGATAAAGACGACAGAGACCGGGAGACGAACATGACGGGCAAGCCCGTAAAGAAGGTGGTCATCGCCGGCGGCGGCACGGCGGGCTGGTGCGCCGCGGCGGCGCTCAGCCGCTTCCTCGGCCCATTGCTCGACATTACCCTGGTCGAGTCGGAAGAGATCGGCATCGTAGGCGTTGGCGAATCGACCATACCGACGGTGCGGACCTTCCATAAATTTCTGGGTATCGACGAACGCGAATTCGTGCGCGCCACCAACGCCACCTACAAGCTGGCCATCGCCTTCGAGAACTGGGGCCTTGATGCCGACCGCTACATCCACTCGTTCGGCGAGATGGGCGTATCGAACTGGATAGCGCCCTTCCACCACGTCTGGCTGGAGGCGCGCGCGCGCGGCCTGGCCGGCGATCTCGGCGACTACGGCTTCGAATACCAGGCGGCCGAGCTCGGCCGCTTTCAGGGCGGCGAAGGCTCACGCCTCAGCTATGCCTACCATCTCGATGCCGTGCTCTATGGCCGCTTCCTGAGGGGGATGAGCGAAAAGGCCGGCGTCAGGCGCATCGAGGGCCGCATCCAGACCGTCGACCAGGACGCCGAATCGGGTTTCGTCACCGCCCTCAATCTCGAATCGGGCCAGCGCGTCGAAGGCGACCTGTTCATCGATTGCACCGGCTTCCGCGCCCTGCTGATCGAAGGCGCGCTCAAGACCGGCTATGAGGACTGGTCGCACTGGCTGCCGACCGACCGCGCCGTCGTGACCCAGACCGAAAGCCACGGTGCGCTAATGCCTTATACGCGCGCCATCGCCCACGGCGAAGGCTGGCGCTGGCGCATTCCGTTGCAGAACCGCGTCGGCAACGGGCTGGTGTACTCCAGCCAGTACCTGTCCGACGACGCGGCGCGCCAGCGGTTCGTCCAGGCGCTCGACGCCGAACCCTTGTTCGAGCCGCGCCTGATCCGCTACCAGACCGGCACGCGCCGCCTGACGTGGAACAAGAACGTCGTCGCCATGGGCCTGTCGTCGGGCTTTATCGAACCGCTGGAATCGACATCGATCCACCTGTTCCAGATCGCCGTCACGCGGCTGGCACAGCTGTTCCCGTTCGGCGGCGTCGACCGGGTCCTGGTCGACCGCTACAACGCCATGGCGCGCAATGAACTTGAGCGCGTTCGCGACTTCGTCGTCCTGCACTACAAGGCGACGGAACGCGACGATACGGCCTTCTGGCGCGACCGTAAGGCCATGTCCATTCCGGACACGCTGGCGGCGCGCATGGAACTGTTCCACGAAACGGCGCACGCCTACCAGGAATCGGGCGACCTGTTCCGCGTCGATTCGTGGCTGCAGGTGATGATCGGACAACGGATTGCGCCGAAGACCTGGCACCGCGTAGCCGCGATGATGGATGACGCCCAACTGAGCCAGGCGCTGTCCGGCCTCAAGGCCAATATCGCGCGCGCCGTGTCGGCCCTGCCGACTCAGGACCAGTTCATCGCCGGTTTCATGGCGCAAGGCCAACCGTCACCCGTCACTTGAGTTCGGCCAGCGCCTGATAATCGTGGGCGGCCGCCAGCTCGAATACCCTGGCCAGCGCACTTTCGACGCTGGCGCGGTCCGACGACTGCGATTGCAGAGCCTCGAGCTGGCGCGTGAAATAGCGCTTCAGCCGCCGCAACAAACCGCTGGGTGTCCCAACGCCGACCTCCGGCGAGATAGCGTCGCTCAGGATCTGGCATCCCGTCTCCGGGTTGATGCTTCCCGTGGGTACAAGGTCGAGGACGGCCGTGATAAAGGGAGCAGGCATGGGGTCTTTCCGGAAACGCTGTACGGAGCCCATGATGTCGCAGAGCGTGTAATGGTTCGATGCCGCTGCCCCCGGTTTTGCTCAGGCAGTGAGAATGAATGTCATCAAAAGCCGTCAGGAAGCCATCAAGGCGCGAGCTGTCCCGCCCACGACATCTGCCAGCCCTGCCCTTTCAGCCAGCGCCGCAAGCGTTTGTCGTCCCAGTCCTGGCTGCCACCGATATATCGCAGCACCCGGCCCCGCGGATCGAAGACGTAGACCGGATAGCCGCCATAGCCATTCTGGTCCTTCTTGTCCTTCTTGCCGTTGTAGAGCAGCGTGTGCTGTGTGGCCAGGATATCGCCTCGATACGGACCGTTCGTAATAATGCCTAAAAGTTCCGCGTAAAGCGCCTCGACGTAACGTCCCGTGACAGGATCGACGCGAAAAATGATCAGAGAGTCGCCGCCAGGCGCACCACTGACATACAGGATGCGCCCGTCAAGACTGAAAACAGGCGAGCCCAGATCGATCCAGCGATTGTTGCCCTTAGGCGCGACCGCCGGCATCAGCCTACGCTCGCGGCCCGTCCGGCAGTCGCGCAGCCACAGTGCACCCGCCTTGTCAAACTGGGGATCCGGATCTCCGGTAGGCTCTTCGCGGATGACCGCCGCCATTTTGCCATCGGGCGACAGCGCCGCGTCCGTCTTGACGGATAATCCGCAAACCGTCTTCTCTGCCGCCCCGGCCGCGAGCGCGCACATGGCCGCGACGATCAAGGTCACCCCACAAACGAAGTGTTTGAGTAGCCCACTCATGTCCCCTCCGCGGTTCCGTCAAGGAAGCGGCCATGTTGCGATGCAAGTCAAGCCGGTCTTTGACGGCCCTAATCGCCGATCCAGCCGCGTGCCCGCACCTCGGTAACGCGGTTGCGCGCCACCGGCACGCGGACGCCGTTGCTGAGGTGCAGTCGCCAGTTGCGGGCGTCGCGTTCGCTGGTTTCGACGGCCGACGCCGCGACCCACCAACTGCGGTGGACCTGGACGCCGCCACCCTGGCCATAGCGCTCTATCGCCTCGCGCAGCGGCATCAGTTCGAGCGTCGAGCCCGACGGGCGGTGGACGCGGACATAGTGGTCTTCCATCTGCAGGCAGAGCACAGGTTCGAGACCGTTGCCGGCCGGCGCCGCCTGCGGCAATGGCACGGGTGCGGCGCGGTCGAGCGCGAACCTGAGCAAGACCCACAATCCGATGATGACCGCGCTGATAAGGAGAGACTGGGTATACCATTCTTCCGGCCGCACGCGGTCGATCATTTTCGGCCACAGCCAGTAACCGAAGGCGGCGGAGAACAGGCTGGTCGGCACATTGACGATCAGGAAGGCGACGACCAGCGCAGCCGGCAAGGGCGCCTGCAGGCGCATGACGACGCGGACCAGGATCGGCATCAGCACGCCGACCATGACCGTGCCCATGACGACATTCACCGTCCAGCTGAACACGCGCAGCATGATGTTACCATTAAGGAAGCTGCCGAACGGGCCGAGCACACCCAGCAGGATGCCCGTTATAAAGGCCAGGCCGAGCGTGCGCGCCCACCGGCGTGCGCTGCCGAATTCCGCGATCAGATTGTAAAGCCGCATGACGGCGAAGGTAACAAATGGCGCCGTGGCGGTCCAGAGCACTCCGCGGGTGCGCCGCTCGTCCGGCCGCGAACCCGTTCGCCCCTTGGCGAAGCAACAGTGGCGAACGGCGAAAAGGCCATGCAGGGATGCGGCCATCGTCATCGCCGAAAGTGAAAAACGCCATGTCTTCAATCGCCGAGTCTTCTAACGATTCTCCCGATCCATACCTGCCGCTGTGGGCACGACTGGGCCTGGCCTTAGGCGCCGGTTTGCTGCTGACGGGCGGCTACGCCCTGCACCCACTGTGGTGGGCGCCGTGGCTGGCGCCGGCCCTGTTGATTCCTGCCGCCGCGGGCAGCTGGGGTCGGGCGTGGCTGGCCGGAGCCGTGGCCGGAGCCGTATCGATGGTCAGCGTCATCACCTACTATATCCACTTCACTGTCATCACCGCCCTGATCGTCCTGGCCCTGCGCATCCTGGCGTGGAGCGGCGCCGCGGCTCTGACCCGCTCGGCCTGGCGCCGCCTGCCGCCCGCCATGGCCGTGTTCGTCCTGCCGGTCTTCGTGGCGGCGCTGGAAGAATTGACACTGACCCTGTCGGTGCATGGCGCCGTGGGAAGCCTGGCCTACAGCCAGATGCCGTTGCTGCCGGTTATCCAGGCGGCGGCCTGGGGTGGAACGCCGGCCGTGACCTTCCTGGTCCTGCTGCCCGGAAGCCTGATCGGCGGCTTGGTCGTCGAACTGATGGCAGGGCGCCTGGAACCGAAGCGCGCGCTTGCCCCCGTCGTGCTGGCCATGACCGTGCTGGCTATTGCCGGGGCTTATAGTGTCATACGCCTGCGCGAACCGGCGCCGGCAGAAAGCCTGCCCGTGGCGCTGATCGCCAGCGACCGCTTCTCCGGCATTGCCTCGGACTGGAAGGCTGTGTGGGCGGTCTATGGCCCAGCCGTTGACCACGCTGCTACGCCCGGCGCGCTTGTCGTGCTGCCGGAAAAGATCGCCCTGCTCGACCGCGCCGCCGCCGACGCCGCTGCGGCTGAGGTGCGCACGGCCGCCATGAAAGCACGGGCGACGCTTGTCGTCGGACTGGAGGTCCGGACGAACGGCATCTATCGCAACCAAGCCCTTGTGGCCCAGCCAGACGGACAGCTGGCCTGGTACGACAAGCAGCGTCTGGTGCCGTTTTTCGAAGCCCGCGATGTCCCCGGACAAACGCCGCTGTTTTTCCAAACGGGCCATATCGCGGCGGGGGCTGCGGTGTGCAAGGACATGCATATCCCGTCGATCGGCCGGGAATATGCCGGCAAGGTGGCGGTGCTGGCCGTACCGGCATGGGATTTCGGCCGGGACGGATGGATGGGAGCACGCATGACCGCGATGCGCGGCATCGAGGGCGGCTATGCCATTGCACGCAGTTCACGCAACGGTCTGGCGGGCGCTTATGACGCCCATGGCCGGGTGATCGCCGAGGCGCCGTCGCGTCTGGACGCAATCGCTGTGACGGCGCGTCTGCCCGCCGGGCGCATGGATACGGTGTACAGCCACATCGGCGAGGCGTTCGGCTGGTTGTGCGCTGCGCTTAGCGTCATGACGATGGTGTGGGTGCGGTGGCCGCGCAAACCGGCGGAATAAGAGCGCGTTAAGCGTCCGAAAGGACCCGGGCGGCCAGCGCCCTGGCGCGCGGCCGCGGGTAATAGGCGACGGCGATGGAACTGACCCAGCCGCTCGAATCGCGCACCGCCACCGAGGTGATTTCGACCGGGCTGCCGTCTGAAAGTATGGCGCGGCAGACCCGGAAATCGCGCTGGTTGTCACGCTGTTCGTAGGTAACGGTCTGTGAGGCGTAGATGGTTTCCAGGCGCGCGAAGACCTTGCCTATAGCTTCCCGGCCGCGGATGGGCTCGTCGAGGATGTCCGACCGCAATTCCGCATCGTCCATCAACTCCGACAAAAAGACCGCCCCATCCGTTTCCGTATCACGCATAGATTTCTCCATTCGAACCTGAAGAGTAAAGCCGATCCTGCATCAGAAATCGATACGCGAATACGAAGCTTGCAACAACCTTCGCGTTTCGGGCGAAAACACTACGGTTCCGCAGCGCTTCCGGGGCAGTGGGTGCATTAAACCGAGCCCGCCCCTTCGCCGCAACTGATGGATTTCGACGGCACCCCCTGCATCAGCAGGTTGGCCTCGACCCCGCAGGCCCAGACCTGGCGTTCGACAAAGCGGACGTCTACGCCTTGGGTGGACAGGCTCCTGGCCACTTCGCGCAGGATTTCGGCCTGGAAGCGCAGCCTGGCCGCTTCACGCCGGAAAGGTCTTGCCATGGGTTTCAATGCATCGCCCCGAATTACTGATCCTTGACGAGGATGCCCGTATCTGGTCACCGCAAGGTTAACGACCGTGACGCTTGCAAGACGATTTATGCACCGGGCGGCGCTTCACGGAAACGATTGGCGGCCCGAAGCGGCGTTACGAAATCGACATTCGAACCGGATCGAAATTTGATCATCCATGCGCGACACTTCCACCTGACAGGTAGCATGGAGTGGCGCCAATGTTCAGCTTTGCCCCCGATCTTGCCCAATGCGTCGCCTTGGGCTCAATGGCCGGTTTAACGTTTGTTATGTGGGCCAGCTCGTTCCACGAACCGGAAGACGAAGATTAAGTCAGGACGCTTATAAGGCCGCGCACGATCATCACGCCGAGTACAGCCCACGACAGGCTGAAAACGGCGAAGCGAACCGTGACGCGATTGACCGTAGCCTGCACGGCGGAATGCGCATAGCGTAGCGCGACGAATGCCCAGGCCAAGCCCGCAAAGCCCCAGTCGGCCTTCCCCATCACAATGACGGCCAGCGCCGCGGCATAAAATGTCGTCGGCGCCTCGGCCAGATTATTGTAATTGGCTGCGACATTGCGCGCCCACCCCGGAAGCGTACTCAGCGCACCGCGTTTCAACGTTGCCTGGGCGCTCATGCGTGCAGCCATCATGGCCGGAATGCGCGTGGCATAGAGCGCCATCACCATGATCAGGTGCAGAAACGCCTGGGCCAGGACCGCCGCCACCAGCGACTGCGCCGCCGTCATTTGCGGGCGTAGGTATTGCAGATCGACAGTTCGGCTGCGCTCAGCGTCTTGCCGCGCCAGGTGAAGGCCGTAACCGCACCGATGTCCGCCACCACATGCTTGCAACTGCGCATAGCCGGCATGCCGTCGACCAGACCCGACTGGCAAGCCGTTGCGTCGCAGATCCAGTGCGCACCGTCGATAATGTAGTCGGGCTTGTCGGCTGGGGCGGCCAGCGTCAGGCTCGCGCCCTCGTCGCCAGCACTCGCTGCCGAAGATGCCATTGTAAAACAAAGCGTTACCGCCACGATAGCGAAGGTTCGCGCCGTCATTTCAGCCTCCATAAATACCCAGTAGTATTTTGTACTGAATGGCATAATATAGCGACAGTCAAGGGTTTTATGCAAAATGGTACAAAAAGAGCAGACGAAGCCGCGCGGCCGGCCCCGGCAATTCGACCGCACGACGGCGCTCTATGCCATGCGCGAAGCCTTTTGGAACAAGGGGTACGCCGCGACGTCACTGGATGATCTGTGCGCGGCGGCAGGGCTCAATCGTCCCAGCCTTTACAACGCCTTCGGCGACAAGGCGCAGGTCTTCCTGGCGGTGCTCGAATCCTATGTCGCGGAGGTCCGCCCGCGCTACGAGGCCGCTTTTCGCGCACCCGGCCCCCTGCGCCAGGTCATCAAGGGCATTTTTCGCACTGCCGCCGAAATCTACCGCGTCATGGACCGCGACGGCGGACGCGGCTGCCTGATGATCGGCGCGGCCCTGACCGACGCGACGCGCGATCCTCAGGTTGGCGCGGCCATACTGACCCAGCTTCAGGACATGGAAAAAGGCTTCTGCTGGCTGTTGTCCAAGGCAAAGGCCGAAGGCCAGCTGCCGGCCCATGCCGACCCGAAGACGCTGGCCAAGCTGGCATCGAGCGTACACACGGCCCTGTCGGTGCGGATGCGCGCCGGCGAACCGCCTGAGAATTTGCGCGGTTATGTCGAGGCCATGATCGATATCATCTGCCCGCCGACCGCCGGGATCTAAGCGCGTATATTTCAAACTGGTTTCAGTCCGGGCTTGTATTGCCCGGAGCGCGACGGCAATCTCCGCATAACGAGAAAATTCGAGGGGAAGAACCATGCGTATCCGCAACGCCTTTCTGGGGGCTTGCCTGCTGACCACTGCGCTCAGCGCCCTGCCCGGTGCGGCCAAGCCGATCCCGGCGGTCGCCTTTCCTCAGGACCGCTCGACCTTCAAGCCCGACCCGGCCCAGGTCTATGGCCGTTTGCCCAATGGCATGACCTACGTCATCCAGAAGAATGCGACCCCCGCCGGCACGGCCTCGGTGCTGCTGCGTTTTCGCGCCGGGTCGCTGATGGAGACCGATGCCCAGAAAGGGCTGGCACACTTCGTCGAGCACATGGCGTTCGAAGGTTCGACGCATATCAAGCGCGGCGAGCTCAAGCGGATGCTGGAGCGCAACGGTTTCGCCTTTGGCGCCGATGCCAATGCTTTTACCACCGCCTCGACCACGACCTACATGCTCAATGCCCCACGTAGCGACACCAAGACGCTCGACCAGGCACTGTTCATTCTTCGCGAAGTTGCTGGCAATATGACGATTGCACCGGAAGCAGTCGATGCCGAGCGCGGCATTATCCTGTCGGAAGAGCGCGTGCGCGAAAATCCGGTCCACCACCGAGACACCGCCTTCGGCAAATTCCTCTATCCCGGCTTGCGCATGGCCGATTATTCCGATCCGATCGGCTCGACGGACATTATCAAAAGCGCGCCGGCGGCCGAACTGTCGCGCTTCTATCGCACTTGGTACCGGCCGCAGCTGGCGACCTTGGTCCTTATTGGGGATTTCGATCCGGCGGCTGTGGAAAAAGCGATCAAGGCAAAGTTCTCCGACTGGAAGACAGCTACACCGATACCGGAAGAGCCCGACTGGGGAAGCTATGCGCCCAAGGGCCCGCGCGTCTTCGACTATACGGCCAAGGGTATTAACCGCGAAGTTTCCGCCACCTGGCTGCGGCCGACCGAGACCCGCCCCGACGGTCCAGTGCGCCGCGTCGAGGAGTTCCAGGACGCCATCCTGTCCTACGTCATCAACCGCCGTCTGCAGATGCTGCAGCAATCGGGTGACGCGCAGTTCGCGTCCGCCGGGCTCGGCAGCTACGACAACTACAAGACCAGCCGGAACATCATCCTGGACGTCGTTCCCAAGCCCGGCAAGACGAAGGAGGCCTTCGGCCAGGCATGGGATGTCTTCCATACCTTCCAAAGCCAGGGCGTAACCGCCGACGAAGCCGCGCTTGTTTTGTCGCTACTGCCGTCCCTGCGCCTGAACGCCGAAAAAAGCTATACGACGCGCGATAATGGCGGGATCGCTGGTTCGGTCCTGTCCGACATCGACAACGACACCGTCTTCATGGGGCTGGCGGATTCCCTGATCCTGTTCGACACCCTGCCGGCGGAGGTGACACGGGAAAAGCTGAATGCGCGGCTTAAGGTCCTGTTTTCCGGCGACGGCCCGGTCTTCGCCGACTATGGCGACGACATTTCAGACTTCCAGCCGCCGGCGATCCTCGCGGACTATCAGCGCATTTCCGGCAGCGAAGCCAAGGCCTATAGCAATGCCGCCCGCAAAGACTGGCCCTACGCGTCGTTTGGCCCCGCCGTAAAGCCTGACGTCCATAGCGTCGATCCCGACTTCGGTTTCGCGCATTACGTCTTCCCGAACGGCGTCGTGCTCAATATCAAGCCGCTGAAATATGCCGCCAACCAGGTCATGGTCGAGGTCGATTTCAAGGGTGGTGCGCGCCGGTTCGATCCCGCTATGCCCCGTCCCTTGCCGCTTACATTTTCCGACTTTTTCGTCGGCGGAGGGCTAGGCAAACTCGACATCAGCGAGATCCAACGGACGCTGGCCGGCAAGGTGGCCAGCGTCAATTACAACCTGGTGTCCAACCGCACGGCGCTGAGCGGCCAGACGACGCCCGGCGATCTCGACACCCAGATGCAGGTCCTGATGGCCTACGCCACCGATCCGGGTCTGCGCGCCCAGACCTATGCGCAATACCAGGCCTATGTGCCGGAGCAGATCCGCACCCTGCGCTCCACGCCCGGAGGCGTCCTCGGCTACGAGATGAGCAGCGTCGTCCATCCGGGCGATTGGCGCTACGACACCCACGCCGTGGCCCGCGCGCCGGGGACCGCCTGGGAAGAGGTCGCGTCGGTCTTTCGCGACAGCCTCAAGGACGCACCCGTCACGGTGACGATTACCGGTGACGTCGACGAGGCGAAGGCTGTCGATGCCGTCGCCGCCACCTTCGCCACCCTGCCCCCGCGGCCGCAGACCGCCACCTCTGCCCCTGGCGCCGAAGCGACAGGCTTCCCACCGAAGCAGACCGAATTCGTATTCACCCACGACGGCCGCGCCGACCAGAATATCAGCCTGATCCTTTGGCCGACCAGCGACTTCTACGGCCATGTCGCAGATGCGCGCGGACTTTATCTGCTGTCGGGCATCGTGCAAAATCGGCTGTTCGACGCTCTGCGCCAGAAGGCCGGCGCCGACTATGCACCGCAGGCGGCCAGCAATATGGACATGGACTTCCCCGGCTACGGCACGTTCCAGATCGTGGCGACGATCAAGGCCGGGGACGACGCAGCCTTCCGCGCCGCCGTGACGACCATCGTCGCCGACCTGAAGGCGAAGCCGCCGACGCCGGACGAGATCGAGCGCGCACGCGCGCCCATATTGCAAGCCAACGCCAATGCGCGCGTTACAGACGGCTACTGGCAGGGATTGATGGTCGACCTGGCGACCGATCCGAGGGCGCGGCAAACCTATCTCAATCTCGACAGCCAGCTGAAAGTACTGGACGGCAAGCGTCTCAGTGAACTGGTCCGAACGTGGCTGAAGGATGGGACGGAGATCCACGTCACCGTCAGGCCGGCGGAAACGCCGGCAAAAGACAAGCCTTAGCCGTGGATGCGCGAACCGCCTTATTGATCTCTTATTATTTTTTTCGGAAAATTTGATTGGCCATGGTTGAGCACGAAACAACGGCTGCGTTTCGCCGAATCTTTTTTGTGCAATTCTCCTGGACGCCATGGACGCAATTTCCGAAACCCTGAGGACGGCGTCCTTCGCCAAAAGCCTTTGCGCGGCGGGCGGTGACGCCGGAAAGTTGATTGCCGAATTCGACTGGTCGGCCACATCGGTCGGACCCATCGAAACGTGGTCGCAGAGTCTGCGGACCATGGTCGGCTATCTGCTCCGCGCGCCGGTGCCTCTGGTCATGTTGTGGGGCGAGGACGGTGTCATGCTCTACAACGACGCCTACTCCGGTTTTGCCGGCGGGCGCCATCCGGCCCTGCTCGGATCCAAGGTGCGCGAGGGCTGGCCTGAAGTCGCCGATTTCAACGACAATGTCATGAAGGTCGGACTGGCCGGCGGAACGCTCGCCTATAGCAATCAGGAACTGACGCTTTATCGCAATGGCGCGCCGGAACAGGTGTGGATGAACCTCGACTACTCGCCGGTGCCGGACGAAACCGGAAGACCGGCCGGCGTGATGGCGATCGTTATCGAAACGACCGACAAGGTCCTGGCCGAGCGGCGCGAAGGCGCTGAGCGTCTTCGCCAGCAGGAAAACCTGCGCCAGATGCCGGGCTTCATCGGCATCCTGTCCGGGCCCGACTACGTCTATGAATATGTCAACGACGCCTACATCAGAATTTCCGAACGGGGGACGGATTTTGTCGGGCGCCGTTTTCGCGATGTATTTCCGGAACTCGTCGGCCAGGGCTATTTCGAACTGCTTGACGAGGTTTATTCCACAGGCCGTGGAAAGGTCTCGCGCGGCATGGAACTGCGCCTCCACGGCGGCGAACTCATACAGTATATCGACTTCGTTTTCGAACCCATTCGCGATGAAGACGGCCACGTTACCGGCATTTTCATCGGCGGATATGAGGTCACCGACAGCAAGCGCGCCGAACAACGCCGCGAAGCCCTGCTTCAGTTGCACGACATTCTTCGCGACGCCACCGATCCCGCCATTATTGCGTTCGAGACGGCCCGCATCCTGGGCGAGACGCTCGATGTCAGCCGTGTCGGCTACGGTACGGTCGATCCGCAAAACGACACCTTGCGCGTCCAGCGGGACTGGACCGCGGCGGGTGTCGACAGCCTGGCTGGTGAGTTAAACCTGCGCGACTATGGCACCTTTGTCGAAGATTTGAAAGCCGGCCGGATTATCGTCATCAGCGATGTCGACAAGGACGCCCGGACAAAGGGCGCAGCCGACGCCCTGCGCCACAGACACGCCGCGGCTTTCGTCAACATCCCCGTTATGGAGCAGGATGAGACGGTCGCCGTGCTCTACATAAACTCGGCCAAGGCGCGCAACTGGTCGGAAGAAGACCTTTCCCTGATCCGCGAGGTCGCCGAACGCACGCGGATGGCTACGGAGCGGGTCCGCGCGGCAGACGCGCAAAGGCGAAGTGAAGCGGCCCTGCGCGAACTCAATGCGGATCTCGAACGCCAGGTCATCGAACGCTCGGCCGTCGGGGGCCAATACTGGCAGGTCACACCCGATCTGATCGGCGTATGCAACACCCAGGGCCATTTCGAGAAATCCAACCCTGCCTGGCGACGGACACTTGGATGGTCGGCGGACGAAATCGCAGCCATACCTTTGTTCGATTTCGTGCATCCCGACGACAAGGAACGCACCCTGACGGGTTTCGCGCAACTCGCAGGGGGCCAGCCGGTTGCCGGTTTCGAGAACCGCTATCGACACAAGGACGGTCACTATGTCTGGCTGTCGTGGGTGGCTGTGCCGATCGCTGACATCTTCTTCGCCAGCGGCCGCGATATCACCGCCGAAAAACAGCAGGCCGAGGCGCTGGCGAAAGCGACGGCTGAACGCAATATGCTGGCCAATATTATCGAGACGACGGACGCCTTCGTGCAACTGCTCGACAAGGACTTCAACTGGCTGGCCGTCAACCGAGCCATGGCGGACGAATTCGAGCGCGTCTTTGAGGTCCGTCCCCAGGTCGGCGACAATATGCTCGAAGCCCTGGCGCACCTTCCGGACCACCAGGCTCAAGTCAAAGCCATGTGGGACCGGGCGCTAGGCGGCGAGGAATTCCGGGCTATCGAAGAGTTTGGCGACCCCGGCCATTATCGCCGTGCCTATGAGATCAAGTTCAACACGCTGCACGACGCCGACGGCAAGGACATCGGCGCCTATCAGTTCGTTTACGACGTCTCCGAGCGTGTCCAGGCCGAGGCCAGACTGGCGGAAGCCGAGGAGCAGCTTCGCCAGGCGCAAAAAATGGAGGCCGTCGGTCAACTCACGGGCGGCATCGCCCACGACTTCAACAATATGCTGGCCGTCATCATGGGGTCCCTCGACCTGCTCAATCGCCGCGTCGGTCCTGAAGACCAACGCTCCAAGCGCTATATCGAAGCTGCCATGGACGGTTCCAAAAGATCGTCGAGCCTGGTTCAGCGTCTGCTGGCATTCTCCCGCCAGCAGCCTTTGCGGCCCGAGACACTTGACCCGAACAAACTCGTTGTCGGTATGTCGGACCTCCTGCGTCACTCGATCGGCGCCGACATTCGCCTGGAGAACGTCCTGGCCGGCGGCGTGTGGCGCGTCGAAGCCGATCCAAACCAACTCGAAAGCGTTATCCTGAACCTGGCGGTCAACGCCCGCGATGCCATGCCCGACGGCGGAAGACTGACCATCGAGACGCAGAACACGCATCTTGATCCACGGTACGTTGCGGCCGAGATCGGCGTGCCGGCAGGCCAATACGTGATGATTGCCATCACCGACACCGGGACCGGTATGGCCCCGAACGTCATTGCCAAGGCCTTCGACCCCTTCTTCACGACCAAGGCTGTCGGCAAGGGCTCGGGCCTTGGGCTTAGCCAGGTCTATGGCTTCGTCAAACAATCCGGAGGCCACGTCAGGATTTATTCGGAACTCGGCCAGGGGACGACGATCAAGATCTATCTGCCGAGATCGGCCGAGCTGGCACCGTCGACCGACCTGGACGACAGTAGCGCAGATTTGCCCATGGGCGACGAAAAGGAGATCATACTCGTGGTCGACGATGAGCCGGCGGTTCGTCAATTCAGCGTCGACGCCTTTACGGAACTCGGATACCGGGTCCTGGAAGCCGGCAATGCCGCGAAGGCAATGGAAATCCTCAAGGAAACCCCCGACATATCCTTGCTTTTCACCGATATCGTCATGCCCGATGTCAATGGGCGGAAGCTGGCCGACGATGCCCAGGCGCTGCGTCCCGGCCTGAAGGTGCTGTACACGACCGGCTATACGCGCAATGCCGTCGTGCACAATGGCACAGTCGATAAAGGCGTAGACCTCATTGGCAAACCCTTTACCATAGACGATCTGGCCGAGCAGGTTCGCGACATCCTCGACCGGTAGCGTTCGAAAAGCGGCCAAGGCGCGGCGGGCCGACTTGCACCAATGCTTGGTTCGGCATCGCCAGCCAAAAGGATCGAATGACGGTGTGGCGATCCAAGCAAGGTTTGGGTCTGGTCCACCGCGTCATTTTTTGCAAAATACGCCAGCGCGCGGGAACTGTACCGTCGCTCCCAGCCTACTATTTCTGAAAATTGCTTTATTTAATAACCGTATTTTAGCACTTGACAACGCGGACAAGGAATGGCCCTTATACGGCATGTTAGCGCTACCAAGACGCTGACACATAAAACAGTACGTATACAGCCACAGTAAACAGTTCAATTTATTACGACCCATAATGCGCAGACAAGCTTTCCGCGCCGACGAACAGGTGCGCCCGCATGTCCGTTTGAATAATCAGGGCAAGAGGAAATCTATATGTACTTGGGTATCGATGTCGGAACGTCGGGCATCAAGGCCGTCATTATCGACGATAAGGGCGAAGTCGCGGCCGAATCACGCGCCGCCCTGACCGTTTCGCACCCCCATCCCCTGTGGTCGGAACAGGACCCGTCCGACTGGTGGTCGGCGACCAACAGCGCCGTCAGCCAGTTGGATGCCAGCATGCGCGCCAAGGTCCGCGCCATCGGCCTGTCGGGCCAGATGCACGGCGCCGTCCTGCTCAACAAGGCGCGCAAGGTCATCCGCCCGGCCATCCTGTGGAACGACGGGCGCAGCGGCGCCGAGTGCGATGAACTGCTGCGCCGCGAACCGCGTGCCCACGAACTGACCGGCAACCTGATCATGCCAGGCTTTACCGCGCCCAAGCTTCTGTGGGTCAAGGGCAACGAGCCCAAGGCCTGGGACGAGACCGACCTGGTGCTGCTGCCCAAGGACTATATCCGTCTGCGCATGACCGGCGAAACCGCCACCGACCTGTCCGACGCGTCGGGCACCCTGTGGGTCGACGTCGCCGAGCGCAAATGGTCGGACGCCATGCTCAAGGCCTGCGACCTGACGACCGATAACATGCCGTGGCTCAACGAAGGCACGGCGCCGACGGGAATCCTGCGCGACGAACTGGCCGAAGCCTGGGGTATGGGCCGCGTGCCCGTGTGCGCCGGCGGCGGCGACAATGCGGCGGGTGCGGTCGGTGTCGGCGTCATCCACGACGGCGATGCGCTTTTGTCGCTCGGCACGTCAGGCGTGCTGTTTGCCGCGACGCGCGAATTCCGCCCCAATGTCGCCGGCACGGTCCACGCCTTCTGCCACGCCCTGCCCGGCCTGTGGCACCAGATGTCGGTCATGCTGAACTGCGCGTCGTGCATCGACTGGGTGGTAGCCCTGACCAACGCACAATCGGTGGCGGGCGTCCTGACAGCGCTGGAGCAATCCGGCCGCATCGATACGCCGGAACTGTTCCTGCCCTATCTGACGGGCGAGCGGACGCCGCACAACAACCCGCACGCCAAGGGCGTCTTCTTCGGGCTGACGGCGTCGACCGATCCCCTGGCCCTGGCGCTTGCAACGCTGCAGGGCGTGGCGCTGGCCCTGGCCGACGGCATGGACGTGCTGACCGACGCCGGCACGCGCTTCGACGCCATCACCGTCATCGGCGGCGGCTCGCGCTCCACCTACTGGGGCAAGATCCTGGCCTCATCGCTGAACAAGCCGCTGATCTATCGCTCGGGCGCCGATCTCGGGCCGTCCTACGGCGCTGCCCGGCTGGCGCGGCTGTCGATCGGCGACGGCGATGTCGACAGCGTGTGCACGGCGCCGCCGATCACCGGCGTCGTCGAGCCCGACCGCGCCCTGTCCGATGTGCTGGCCGCCAAACGGCCTGCCTTCAAGGCCCTGTACCAGAGTCTGAAACCGCTTTTTTGAACGACCCCATAATCGGAATACATCCGTAAAAAGTTGAGGAAGAACACCCATGCCGACCCATTTCGACACCATCCCGCATATCCCGTTCGAGGGCGCGACCTCGGCCAATCCGCTGGCCTATAAGCACTACGACGCCAAGAAGGTTGTGCTGGGCAAGACGATGGCCGAACATCTGCGCATCGCCGTCTGCTACTGGCACACCTTCGCCTGGCCGGGTAACGACATCTTCGGCGCCGGCACCTTCGACCGCCCGTGGAAGCCCGGCACGCCGATGACGCAGGCCCTGGCGGAAGAACGCGCCGCCAATGCCTTTGCCTTCTTCGAACGCCTGGGCACGCCCTACTACTGCTTCCACGACGTCGACGCCATGGCCGACGCCCTGACGCCAGCGGCCTTCAAAGCCAGCCTGGCGCGCATCGCCGACGTGCTGGCCGGCCACCAGGAACGCACGGGCGTCAAGCTTTTGTGGGGCACGGCCAACCTGTTCTCGCACCCGCGCTACATGGCCGGCGGCGCTACCAACCCCGATCCGGACGTCGTCGCCTGGGCCTCGCTGCAGGTCCGTGAAATGCTGGAAACGACCAAGAAGCTCGGCGGTGAAAACTACGTGCTATGGGGCGGCCGTGAAGGCTACGACACCATCCTCAACACCAACCTGAAGCAGGAGCTGGACCAACTCGGCCGCTTCCTCAACATGGTCGTCGAGCATAAGCACAAGATCGGCTTCAACGGCACGATCCTGATCGAGCCCAAGCCGCACGAGCCGACCAAGCACCAGTACGACCGCGATACCGCGACCGTCTTCGGCTTCCTGAAGAATTACGGCCTGGAAAACGAGGTCAAGGTCAATATCGAAGCCAACCACGCCACGCTGGCCGGCAACAGCTTCGAGCACGAAATCGCCACGGCTGTCGCACTCGGCATCATGGGCTCGATCGACATCAACCGCGGCGACGCCCAGAACGGCTGGGACACCGACCAGTTCCCCAACAATGTCATGGAAATCACCCAGGCGATCTATGAACTGCTGCGTGGGGGCGGCTTCACCACCGGCGGCTTCAACTTCGACTCGAAGGTCCGCCGCCAGTCGATCGACGCCGAAGACCTGTTCTATGCCCATGTCGGCGGCATCGACGTGCTGGCCCGCGGCCTGCTCGGCGCGGCCAAGCTGATCGAGGACGGCCAGCTCCAGGGCTTTGTCGACCAGCGCTACGCCGGCTGGAAGACGGGCATGGGCGAAAAGATGCTGTCGGGCGCCGCCTCGCTGACCGACATGGCCGAGTACGCCATCAACAACGACCTGATGCCGGTGCGCAAGTCGGGCCGTCAGGAGTTCCTCGAAAACCTCGTCACCAACGCATGTTGAATCAATGTTGATTTTCGCTGACACCGCTGAAATCGATGCGCTGAAGGAGATCGCCGCCTTGGGCGTTCTCGACGGCGTCACCACCAATCCGACCCTGATCGCCAGGAGCGGCCGCAAATTCGTCGAGGTTATCGAGGAAATCTGCACGCTGTGCCCCGGACCGATCAGCGCCGAGGTGGTGGCGCTCGACGCCGAGACGATGATTACCGAAGGCCGCAAGCTGGCGGCCGTCGCGTCCAACGTCGTCGTCAAGGTGCCGCTGACCCAGGAGGGCCTCAAGGCCACCAAGGTGTTCAGCGACGAAGGCATCCCGACCAATGTGACGCTGTGCTTCTCGGTCAACCAGGCGATGCTGGCCGCCAAGGCGGGCGCGACCTATGTCTCGCCCTTCATCGGCCGGCTGGACGATTACGGAGCGGACGGCATCGACCTGATCGCGCGCATCCGTACTGTCTACGACATGTACGACTTCGATACGCAGATCCTGGCGGCCAGCATCCGCAACCCGGCGCACGTCGAACAGGCGCTGCTGGCCGGCGCCGATTGCGGCACCATGCCACCCTCGGTCATCAAGACGCTTTACGAGCATCCGCTGACCGCCAAGGGGCTCAACGACTTCATGAACGACTGGAAAAAGACCGGCCAGTCGATCCTGTAACCTCATCCGCCTCCTCCAGGACGGATCAACTCTAGGCGGACCACGCTTTCCCGGTCCGCCTCTTTTTTTGCCTTCATGGCGCGCCTTCGACACCGCGCACGGCGAAATTCCGGACACGTTCGGCGAGGTTGCTGGGATCGCCGCGGGCACCGCCGTCGAGCCAATGAAGCAGACCCGCCATGACGGCGCCGAGGATCAGCTCAGATATGAAGGCTCTGTCATTGGTGGCGACGCGGGCGCGAAACCACGGGTCCAGGGTAATCGCTTCACTGAGGATATTCCGCACCGTGTCCAGCGCCACAACGCCGCCGGACGTGCCGACAAGCGCCTGATAAAGCCGGCCATGGCCTTGTGCGTGATCGAACAGGGCCGTGATGAAGCCCAGAGGCATATCCTTATTGCCTTCGGCAAGACGCGCGGCGTCGACGGCCGTGCGCAGATGGTTCAGGCCCGCGCGCTTCAGGTCATCCTTGCCCGTATAGTGGCTGTAGAAGGTCGATCGCCCGACATCGGCGGCGTCGCAGATATCCTGGATCGACACGGCATCATATCCCTTTTCCAGGATGAGCCCCATGAAGGCGTGCTGCAGTGCGCGCCGGGTCTTCATCACCCGGCGGTCGATCTTCGGCCGATCCATCATTTCCCGGACATTCCGCTCATCCTGTCCCATATCGGAAGCCCCGCCCTAAGCCATCCGGCAAAACTTATTGAACATGATGTGCATTATCCTATCCTTTGTCCAGATTTGAAGGAGGCAGGAATGGACCATGCGAAAATGCGCCATCTGCACGGTGGCAAGCCCGGCGTGAGCCGCGACATCGTCTTCAAGGAAAGGCACGAAATCGCCGACGGCACGTGGCTGGTCGTCTTCGAAAAGCCGGAAACTTTCCAATACCGCGCCGGGCAGCACGTCCGCATGCACTTGAAGGGGCATCATCGCTTCTGGTCTTTCGCCAGTTCGCCGTTCCAGCCCGATCTGGCTTTCGCAATCCGCCTACGTGATACTCCGGCCAAACGCGCCCTGATGCGTCTGCCCGTCGGTGCAAAGGTCCGTATCGACATGATGCCCGATCCGCCGCCAGGCGCCTTCGTACTGGACGACACCGAAATGCGCACGATCGTTTTCCTGTGCGGTGGTATCGGCGTCGTACCGGCGGTGTCGATGATTCGCCGGACGCTGAGGCAGGGCAGCGGTGGCCGGTTCGTCCTGCTTTACGCTTGCCAGCGGCCTTCAGCTGCGCCCTTCCTCGATGAACTGACGACCCTGGCGGCAGAACACGGCAATTTCACCTTCGTGCCGTCCATGACCCGCCTCGACGATAACGCAGTGTGGAGCGGAGAGCGCGGTCGTATCGATCGTGCCATGATGGATCGCCACGTTCCTGGCCTGGCCGACGCCGATGTCTATGTCGCAGGACTACGAAGCATGGTGCAGGATATGCGCGAGCTGCTGCGCGACGCTGGCATTCCGGCGACAGCCATCCGGACGGAAGACTTCGGCGACTTTGCCTTCCGGCGCCGTAGCCGCATCTTGCCGCCCATCTTGACAGTCGTGGCCGTCCTGCTTGCGGTCGCGCTCCACGCCGTGCCCGTGGCGCTTTGGCTCCGAACAGGGACCTCACGGCCAGCCATGATCGCCGCCGGGCTGGTCGCGGTTGTGGTCGCGATTAAATGCCTCTGGCTGCTGCGGCGGCCTCGACATACGGCCAAAGCGTAATGCCGCCGATCAGCACGGCGGCGACAGCACACAGGAAAACCGCGCCGGCCGCGATGTCCTTGGCGTGCTTGACGGCCTCCGAATAGCCAGGCGAGACGACATCGCAGACATATTCGACCGCCGTGTTGAAGGTCTCCGCCACCCAGACCATGGCGATCGCGACGACCAGCCAGCGCCAGTCGGATGCCGATACGCGCAGTATTAGCCCTGCCGCGATCACGACTGCACTGGCCAGGGCGTGGAGCCACGCATTGTGCTGGGTGCGCAGCATGAAGCCGATGCCCTGCAGAGCGTAAGCAAAACTTTTGATACGCGCGCCGATGCTAAATCCGGTCATGCTCCGTCCCCTGTGTCTGGTCGCGCTGGGCTTATAGGTACGGACATTGAGCAATGTGCGGAAAAGCACCAGCAGTTTTTAGCCTCTATACCGCCCGCTTTTCATATCGTGCGCGGCTGGCACTGACGACGCCGGCCACGGCACCGGCCGCAGCAGCGATGCCGAGCGCCAGGCCGGAGGCGTTTTCGAGCGGTACAAGGCTAAACAGGATCGAAGCCGAGATCGCCCCGAAGGTCTGGCCGACGAGGCGCGCCGTACCCTGCATGGCCCCGGCGGCGCCGCTGCGGGCGCGTGGCGCCGACAGGAGTAATATACGGTTATTGGGCGTCTGGAACAGGCCGAAGCCGATACCGGCGATGACCGTGCCGATGACGAAGACCACGCCTTGCGCCGGGCTGAGAGCGATAACGGCCAGCCCCATCGCCAGCAGCGCGCCACCCGCCGCGCATAGCCAGGCCGTCGGCACGCGCTGGGCCAGCCGCCCGGACAGCGGCGCCATGATAACGACAGCCGCCGGCCACGGCATCATGTAGAGTCCGGCCTCGGCCGGCGTCATGTGCAGGGTGTGCTGCAGATAGAAAGGCAGGGCGACATAGCTCATCATCTGGCCGGTGAAGCAGCAGACGGACGCCACGACAGCGACGCTGAACGCCTTGTCGCGAAACAGGTCGACCGGCACCAGCGGTGTCGCGCTCCGACGCTCCAGCCGCAACAGCACGACAAGGCAGACGGCAGAGGTGGCGATCAGCCCGCCGCCCATCAATGGCGCCTTGGCCATCTGGTCGGCGCCGCAGAAGAACAGGACGAACATCATGGAATTGATCACCACAGCGGCAATGTCGAGACGGCGCGCCGATCCCTTGGGGTGCGGCAACAGGCCTCCGCACAACAGGACAAGGGCGCCGATCGGCAAATTGACGGCGAACAGCCACGGCCATGGCGCGACCGACAGGATGGCGCCGGCCAGACCGGGACCTGCCGCGGACGAAATGGCGATGGTCATGGCGTTGATGCCGATGATCGTCCCGAGCATGGTCTGGGGAACGACAAAGCGCAGGGTCATGGTGGCCAGGGCCATGATGGCGCCCCCGCCAAGGCCTTGGGCGAAGCGCGCAGCGACCAGCAATGGCAGGCTGCCGGCCAGCGCGCAGGCGGCGGATGCAACGGTAAACAGGGCCACACCCGCCAAAAAGACGCGGCGCGGCCCGAACTTTTCGCCCAGCGCCCCGCACGGCAGCAGCGCCACCAGCACGGCCAGCTGATAGCTCGACACCACCCACACCGTGTCGGATGCCGTGGCGTGATAAGACCGGGCGATCGACGGCAGGGCGATATTGGCGATGGCGCCGTCGAGAACGACCAGCACCAGCGTGATGAGCAGGACACCGATCGCCAGATAGCGTTGCGGCGCGGGCAGGCCATCGGTGGTCTCGGAAGAAGGCGACATCGGGAAAATCCTTTGCGATGCCGTTCATATAGGCCAGTCTAGCCATTGCACCAGACGCAATGTATGAAAGTCAGCTTTGCGTCTAACGCCATAGATGATTAGACTGACTGCATGGCCGATCTCGATTTCAACCTGCTGAGGGCGCTCGACGTCCTGTTGACTGAGCGCAGTGTCACAGCGGCGGCGAAAACCCTGCGCCTTAGCCCGTCGGCGATGAGCCGGACGCTTTCGCGGCTGCGCGGGGTCATCGGCGACCCCCTGCTGGTACCGGCGGGAAGGGCCATGGTGCTGACACCGCACGCCACATCGATCGTCGACCAGGTCCGGACGGTAACCGCCGACGTCCAGGCGGTCCTGCAGCCGGTGCCGGGCATAGACCCGCAGCGCATGAAGCGGACCTTCGCCATTCGCGTCAATGAGGCCTTTGTCCTGACACACGGCGCCAGGCTGCACGCCGCCGTCGCCCGCGCCGCCCCGGGCGTCCGCCTGCGCTTCGCGCCCAAACCGGACAAGGATATCCGAAGCCTGCGCGACGGACTGATCGACCTGGATATCGGCGTCATATCGCAGAATTCTGGCGAGCTTCGCGCTCAGACGCTCTACCGCGACCGCTTCGTCGGCGTCGTGCGGACCGGACACCCGTTACTGTCGGATGGAAGCGTAACCGCGGAACGCTTTGGCGATTACGATCACGTGTCGGACTGGGGCCACGTCGTGGCGTCGCGGCAAGGCCATTTCACCGGCCCTGTCGACGACGCGCTGTCTGCGCTGGGGATTGCCCGCGACATCAAGGTCGTCGTGCCGAGCTTCCCGGCCGTCGTCGCCATGGTGGCAGCCTCGGACCTGATCGGGTTGGTGCCGCGCTCTTTTGCCATAACGGCCGCCGGCATCGCCGTTTTCGACCTGCCGGTCGAGACGCCGGAACTGGTGATTTCCCAGATCTGGCATCCGCGTATGGACGCCGATCCGGGACATCGATGGCTGCGCGGCGTCATCCACGACGCCTTTCGCACGACGCTTTCCGTTTAGCTTATCATGATCCGCGGCCGCGCCGTGTCGGGCTGGGCGCTGGCCAGTTCGAAGCGGATCTCCTTGCGGCGATAGTCGATGGCGACGCTGGCGAACTGGCGCATATAGTCCATGCCGATCAGGATGGCCGGCTTGCTGGCCAGGCCCCATTCGTCGAAATTCGGCGCGTTGGAAATGACGATATCGCCGTCGTTGAACAGGAGCTCCTCGATCTTGATCTGCTTGATAGGGATCAGCCGGCCGACCGCTTCGCCGCCGGTAACGCCGAACAGGCTGACGATTGCGTGTTCCACATGCGTTTCGGGATTGAGCGCCGCCTGGAGCGCGCGGTTGCCGATCGATATCTCGGCGCCGGTGTCGATAAAGGCCGTGGTCCGGATGCCGTCGACGCTGCACTGATTGGAACGCAGGCGTCCAGCCTTACCCGGCGCATGGATGACGATGATCTGCGAGTCGCTGGGCGTCGCGGCAAAAACGGTCTTCGACCGCTCGATACGCAGTTCCTGATGACGGAAATCGAAGGTGACGCGCGTCCCGTTGATGACATCCAGCCCCAGATAGCCATCGGCCTTTAGCAGGATGCGCGGGATGACCGGCATGACCAGGTCCTGCTTGGAAAAGGTGCCGTAGTCGATTTGTTTCACCGCCACCAGGTCTGTGGTCAGATCGCGGATGACGCCCTGGACATTGGCGCGTCCGACCGTTTGCAGTCCCAGTTCCTTGACCACGCTGTCCGATACCACCGAACGTTCGGCGCCGGTATCGACGATGAAACGATAGGGCCGGCCATTGATCTTGACGTCGGCCGACAGCAGCGTCGAATCGCTGCGCGCCCTGAGGCTGGTGATCTCGGTCGTCTGTTCCAGCCCCGACGTCTCGGAAGAGGAAGAAGCGGAGGAAGAAGAAGAGGACGAGGACGACGATGATAGATCCTGCGCCCGCACACCCAACGGCGCCAATGCCGCCAGAGCCGTCGCCAGTGTCAAAAAATGACGACGCGACGCGTCGCCCGATTGCGGCCCAGCAGCCATTAACCCCTCCCATATTATGGTTTTTTGTCAGCCTATCCCCATCCGCCGCATCCGACAACACGGTTATTATGAAATGCCGTCTCTTTTTTTGATACGCCGTATCAATCGCGGCGTTGATACGGCCTTTAGTTACCGTCTCTGCCGACGGCCTTGACGGCGCTTTCGGCGCGCAGCGGACCTCTTACCGGACAAACCTCCTGCAGGTAGCCGTCGAGCGTATTGACGATATGCTCTTCGACGATGCTGTAGTGCACGAACTTGCCCTTCTTGACGCTGCTGATCAGGCCGGCATTTTCCAATATGCTCAGATGCTTGGACAGGGACGGCTTGGTCATGTCGAAGCGCGCGGCGATCTCGCCCGCGGTCATGGACGCCCTCGCCAGGTAGGCCAGGATTTTCAGCCTGGGTTCTGAGGCCAGGGCTTCGAACGTCTTCACAACACGCATGCGGTTTCCATCAAAGCAAAATTAACATTTAGTCATTTAGCGTATTGACTAAATGTTTTCATGGCCGTAACGATTAGCTTGTTAGCTAAATGTAATCATGACCGCGTCACAGGTCAAGGCTGCAAGCACATTTCCCGTCAAGGTGGGAAATGCGGCAATACAAAGTTATGGGAGGCGGATCAATGAAGCGGGATAGTGGGGACTATGGATTTGAAAACATCGCGCGCATCGGCGACGGGGCCGCTGACGCGGTCGAAGGCGAGGTCGTCTGGTCTCCGGTACGGTCGCTGTTTCTCATCGCGATGTATGGTGGTGCAGTCATCGGCACCACGCTGTACCTGCATATCGACACGGTGCTGGTGTTCGTCGTCAAGACCGTCTGCGTCCTGCTGCTCGGCCATTCGGTCGGCATGCACCGGCGCCTGATTCACAAGAGCTTCGCCTGCCCGCTGTGGCTGGAACGCTTACTGGTGTATATGGGCACGCTGGTCGGATTGGGCGGGCCGTTTGCCATGATCCGCACCCACGATTTCCGCGATTGGGCGCAGCGTCAGCCCGCTTGCCACGATTATTTCGCGCACCGGCAGCCGCCCCTGATCGATGCCCTGTGGCAGATGCACTGTGACCTGCGCCTCAAGCGCCCGCCGCGTCTCGACATCGAGCCCGAGGTGGCGAATGACCGCTTCTATCGGGTTATCGACCGGCACTGGATCATGGTCCACCTGCCGTGGGCCATAGCGTTCTTTCTGATAGGCGGCTGGGGCTGGGTCCTGTGGGGCGTGTGCACCCAGGTCGCGGTGACGGTCACCGGCCATTGGCTGATCGGCCATCTGGCGCATAGCGACCATGCCCGCGACTGGCATGTGCAGGGCGCCGGCGTACAGGGCCGAAATGTAGATTTCGCCGGTCTGATCACCATGGGCGAAAGTTGGCATAACAATCATCACGCCTTTCCGGGTTCGGCCCGCATCGGCCTCTATAAAGGCCAGTCCGACCCGGGCTTCTGGTTTATCCGGGCGCTGGAGCCATTGGGCCTGGTGTGGGATATCCGCCTGCCATGGCATCTGGCCGACCGGCCGAACCTGCACTGGACCGGCATTGGGGCGCCTTCGCCCCGATTGGAGCCCCGTCCCTGCCGCGTCATGACCGGCATTGGCCGGTGGCTGCGCCGGAGTGCTTAGTCGATAAGACTTCTGACAAGATCGACGATGCGCTGGCGCTGGCGGAGCGAGCGGACGCGCATGAAGCTCGAAACCAGTGCAACGCCCTCGGACGTGTCCAGGAAGTCGGGGTCGCAGCGATTGTCCCCGTACCCCCGACAAAGGAAGCCGACGCTTACGCCCAGGACCCGCGCCATGTCGTAAAGCCGCGACGCCGAGATGCGCGTGGCGCCGCGCTCGTACTTCTGGACCTGTTGGAAGGTGATATCGACAGCCTTGGCCAGAGTGTCCTGGCTCATGCCCAATTGCCGGCGGCGCTGCCGAACATTGGCACCGACATGGACATCGAAAGGATGAGGCGCCTTGCCGCCTGTCTGTATCGCCGCCATCTTGATCGACTCCGGTTTTATTCGCGGTCCGCCTTTTTACAAGTGATTCCAATTGCGGTGTCTATTGGACGGCTGGAAAAGTCTCATCAAGTGAGATTATGAAAATGGATTTACGTATTCCGGCAGTGTGTTGCGGTGCGGCATCAGAGCCCAATTTTAGGGCCTTTAACGGCAAGACCAGCCCCGGCAAGCGTGTAATCCGTTATGCCGGCAGCGCACGAACGAACTGCGCCAGGACACGTGTCGAGTTGTCCGCCGCCAAGCGCATGA